>Ga0335070_10006951_pt1 | contig 13302 bp, 9 predicted proteins | sample Lox_Sample_13_FD_206722 | JGI IMG/M metagenome (GOLD analysis project Ga0335070, IMG submission 206722) | Soil microbial communities from Loxahatchee National Wildlife Refuge, Florida, United States - Lox_Sample_1.3 | ecosystem: Environmental > Terrestrial > Soil > Wetlands | place: USA: Florida...
TCACGTCCGGCAGCATCAGCAGCCCCAGGGCGCCCGGAGTGGCGGCCGACGGGCCGGAGGCGCCCCGGAAGCCGCGAGGCGAAGCCTGCGCGGCGCCGGGCGCCCCGGCGGTCCCCGCGAGGGCGCGGGACCCGAGTGGATGGTCACAGGCACCCCGCGGGCCGCGAGGCGAAGCCTGCGCGGCCCAGGGGGTGCCCCCGCCGCCGCCCGGCGCCGCCAGGCCCACCTTGCCGTCGGCCGCCTTGGGCACGAACCACCCCACCGTGAGGTGGTCGGGCACCATGTACGTCTGCGCCACGCGCTGCACGTCGGCCGGCGTCACCTTCTTCACGTTGTCCAGGTAGTCCACCCACCACTGCCAGTTGGCCGAGGCCACCGCCTCGCCCAGCGCCTCGGCCATGCCGAACACGCCGTCGCGGCTGGAGGCCAGGCCCACCTCGATGCCCCGCGCCGCGCGGTCCACCTCAGCCTGGCTCACGCCGTGGGTGCACACGGAGTCCAGCGCCGCGCGCATGGCGGCCTCCCCGCGGGCGTGGTCCACGCCCGGGGCCAGCTGCGCGTAGGGCATGATCAGGAACGGGTCCTTGAAGGCGTAGTTGTTCACGCCCACATCGGTCGCCAGGCCGGTCTCCACCAGCGCCTGGTACAGCCGCGAGCTGCGGCCGGTGCCCAGGATGTTGGCCAGCACGTCCAGGGCGTGCCAGTCGGGGTCCAGCGTCGCCGGCCGCGGGAAGGCGAACATCACCCAGCCCACGCTCCCGGGCCGCGACACCAGCACCCGGCGCTCGCCCTCCTGCGGCGGCTCCACGGTGATGACCTTGGGGATGGGCTTGGGCGCCTTGGGCATGGGTCCGAAATAGCGGTCGAACATGGCCAGGGCCGCGTCGGTGTCGAAATCCCCCACCAGGATGGCGCAGGCGTTGTCGGGCCAGAAGAAGTTCTTGTAGTGCTGGCGGAGCTGCTCGGTGGTCACGCCCTCGATGTCGGAGCGGTAGCCGATGGTGTCCCAGTGGTAGGGGTGGGCCACGATTGCGGCGGCCACCACGGCCTTCTCCAGGGCCGTCTCGGGGCGGTTCTCGCCGATCTCGTACTCGTTGCGCACCACCGACATCTCCGGCTGGCGCTCGGAGTCCAGGATCTTGGCCGTCTGCATCCGGTCGGCCTCCACCTCCATGGCCAGCTCGAGCTGGTCCGAGGGCACCGTGGAGAAGCCGTTCATCCGGTCGTTCCAGGTGGTCATGTTGGTGGAGGAGAAGTCCACCCCCACCTCCCGCAGCGCCACCTGGATGGTCTTGTGGCCGCCGGCCTTCCCGAAGTGCTCGGTGCTCTTGTTGAAGAGCATGTGCTCCAGCAAATGGGCGCTCCCGGTGCACCCGGGGAACTCGTTCCGGGAGCCCACGTGGTACACCACCATGAAGGTGACCACCGGCGCGGCGCGGCGCGGCACCAAGAGGATGGGCATGGTGTTGGACCGCAGCCGGTACTCGGTGACCGGACCCTTCTGGGCCACCTGCTCGACGTTGGCCGGAAGCGCGGCGCGGGCCGGCGCCAGGCGGAGCACGGGAACGGTCAGGGCCGCGAGGGCCAGGATCAGGGGAAGCCTGCGCATGCGTTCCTCCCGGGCAGGATGCAGATCGTGCCGGCCGGGCCGCACGGCCCGGCGACTGGAAACAGGTTCACGCCCGGCCGCGGCGAAGTCCGGGGCCGGGCGGGCCGCAGGCCCCGCCGGCGCTCGGCCGGCGGAGCCGGGTTGGGCGGATCATACCCCCCCGCCGCCCGCTCTTGAACCCGGCTGCCACGGGCGGCGGCCGCCCCCCGGGGGAGAGCGGCCGCCGCAGCCCCGGGGAGGCCGGCGCTCACTTCAGGCGGATCAGGCGCACCGTCCGGGTGCCCGAGGGGCTCACCAGCCGCACCAGGTAGAGCCCGGCCGGGACGGGCTTCCCGGACGCGCCGCACCCGTCCCACTCCGCCGTCTGCCAGCCGGCCGCCCGGAGGCCGGCGTCCACGGTCCGCACCCGGCGGCCGGCGGCGTCCATCACCTCCAGGCGCGCGGTGCCGCGGTCCGGCAGCGAGTAGCGCAGCCACACCATCCCGCTGCTGGGGTTGGGCCGCGGGCGGGCCAGGGCCAGCACCGCCGGTCCGGAGCCGCCGGTGTCGAGCGGGACGCTGGCGATCCGGAACAGGCTGTCGCCGACGTCGGCGCACTGGTTGCGAGCGTGGTCGAAGGCGGTGACCCGGACCAGGGCGCTGTACGAGGCCACCGGCGGCACGGTCCACAGGTACTGGTGGCTGCCCGAGCCCTGGACCAGCCGGTGCTGGATGGGCAGCCACGGCCCGGCCGCGGCGTGCAGGGAGTAGTCCAGGTTCACCGAGTCCACCCCCACGTTGTCGTCGCAGACGTACTGGATGGCGTGGGGGGTCCCCTGGGTCCACTGCTCGCCGCCGTTGGGCACCTGCAGCAGCGCGGTCGGCGGAACCGAGTCGGGGAGCGCCTGGTGCAGGGTGAAGGAGTCCAGCAGCGCGCCGCCGGGGGTCACCGCCTGGAAGCTCAGCGCAGCGCCGTCGATGGCGATCTTGCAGAAGTGGAGGGCCTCGGTCGCGGTCACGACGTGGGCCGCCGGCAGGTCCGGGGTGTCCGAGGGCGCCCCGCCTCCGCCGGTGGTGATGTGGACCACCCCGTTCACCACGGCCCGGGCGTAGTAGTGGTTGTGGCCGGCGAACAGGATTGCCACCCCGTACTGCTCGCACAGCGGCTGGATGTAACTCTGGACGCCGGGGTTGTTCGAGTGGCCGCCGCCGGCCGACCAGCCGGGCTCGTGCAGCAGCACGAACTTCCAGGGCTTGGCGGAGGTCTCGAGGTCGTGGGTCAGCCAGTCGAGCTGCGCCGAGCCCGGGCCGTAGCTGGTGTACTGGTCCACCACCGCCACGTGCGCCGGGCCGTAGTCGAACGACCAGTAGCGCCCGCCCACCCACGGGTACGGGAAGTACTTGGTGAACAGCACCGGCGAGGCGTCCTCGTGGTTCCCCATGGCCGCCTGGTACGGGAGGCTGACCATCAGCCGCCGGATGCTCGGGTACGCCGGGTCGAAGAACTCCTCGGTCCAGGAACTCTCCTCGTTGCCGAACTCGACGAAATCCCCCATGAACAGGGCCATGGTCTGGAAGGCGGAATCGGCCGCAAACGCCGCCGCCATGGCGGCGGTGACCTGGTCGTCGCGGGCGGGGTAGCTGCGGGTGTCGCCGGAGGCCAGGAACTTGACCCGGGAGGCCTCCGGGGGCGGCGCCGCGCTGAACGAGCCCCGGTAGACCGAGCCGCCGGTGGTGACCCGGTAGTAGTACCGCGCGCCGGGGCTCAGGCCCGGGATGGTGTAGGCGTGCTGGTGGTCGCCCCCGTACTCGGCGCTGGCCGCGGTCCCGCCCGAGCAGGCGGTGTCGGGGCCCCACTCCAGGGTGGAGGTCGCGCTGGCGGTGAGCTGCCACAGCACCTCCATCCGGGTCGGATCGCCGGGGAAGATGAGGTACGGCTGCTTCCGCATCAGGTCGGCCAGGGGCCCCTGGGACCCGGCCGGCCCGGCGGGCGCGGGCGGCGCGGCGGCGCCCCGCCCGGGCGCGGGCAGCAGGCAGGCCAGGGCGAGCAGCGCGAGCCAGGGGGCGGGGAGCAGTCTGCGGCTCATGGGAACTCGTTCTCCGGGGTCGGGACGGCGGGCGCGGGCGCTCGGATCGCGCTCCAGCCTACCACACCGCCGGCCGCCGGGGCACCGCGTGCCGGATTTCGTTGCACCGCCGCCCGGCTTGCCCTAGAGTGCCGATGACGACCGCCACCTGCCCCCGGATGGGGCGAGGAGGGATCCATGGACGGAACAGCGCCGGGTGCGGCCACGCACCCGGGAGCCCGCAGAGGCGTCCGGCCCACCTGGGCCGAGTTCGTGTGGTTCGGGTATCTCGCCTGGGCCCTACCCCACTTCTTCGTGAAGTACTGGCCGGTGCTCCAGGGATGGTTGGGGGGGCGCCGCCCGTAGCGAGCGCCCTGACCGTGGCTCAGTGCGCGGCGGGGCCGCCGCCGTAGGGGTCCACCACCGGCAGCACCGGGAAGCGGGCCACGAACCACAGGTAGCTCAGGGTGAAGAGGGCCAGGAAGCCCGCGCCCACCAGCACCTCCACCAGCCCGAAGGTGACGGCGTTCGGGGACACCGTCGGCGCCACGAAGATCAGCCGCTCCAGCCACAGCCCCGCCAGCATCATCACCGAGAAGAACGTGAGGCTCTTCGGATTGGCCTTGGCCGCCCGGGTCATCATCAGGACGAACGGCAGGAGCCACACCAGGGCCACGCAGGCCAGTGACCAGGGCAGCCACGGGGAGTGGCCCGCCAGGCGCGTCTGCATCCAGTGGGTCTCCTCCGGCAGCTTGCCGTACCAGATGGTCAGGTACTCGGCCCAGTGCATGGACGCCCAGAAGGTGCACAGCGCGAACACCAGCAGGCCCACCGAGTGGAGCGTGTGCGGGGTGATGGTCTCCTCGAGGTCCCACTTGCGGCGCACCACCACGGTCACCACGGCGGTCACGCAGATGGCACCCAGGAACTGCCCGATGAAGCCGATCGCGGGGAACAGGGTGCTGACCCACTCGGGGTCCATGGACATCACCAGGTCGATCACCAGCACCGTCCACACCCCCACGAACCCCAGGATCACCATCGGCGACATCCGCATCAGCGTCCGCCGCAGCCGCTCCACCTCGGCCGGCGTGCCGCCGAAGCCCGCCGCCCCGCCGCGGTAGAGCCCGCGCAGCTTGGCCGGCACCCGGTCCTGGAGCGCCGCCAGGTCCGGCCGCAGCGACAGCCGCATGAAGTGCAGGTTCAGCAGCACCAGGAGGAACATCAGCACCAGCTGGCGGATGGTGACGCTCTGCAGGTTGAGCCAGCCCGGCGCCGGGGCGTACACCTCGTGGATCCACGGGTACACATGCGGCGCCCCGAACACCAGGTACACCGCCAGGAGCGCGAACCCCAGCGGCTGGAACGCCCCCAGGCCCTCCATGATGCGCACCACCGGGCCGGCGAAGCGGCCGTTGGAGAGCCGCGTCACCGCCGACCACACCACGCCGCAGATGGAGATGCCGGTGAAGAACAGCAGGCTCACCAGGTAGGCGCGCCAGGTGCGCGCGGGGTCGCGGGTGACCGCGAACGCGAACATCGCCGCGCCGGCCGCCAGCACCAGCAGCAGCGCCGCGGTCAGCCGGCGCGGGGTGTCCTTGGGGAGGGCCACCGGCAGCGGCCCGGCCTGCGTCGCGCTCATTTCCCCTGCAGTTTCCTCACGTAGTGAACCACTTCCCAGGCGCTGTGCGGCTTCACGCCGAAGCCGTAGCTGGGCATCAGGATCCCGCCGTGGCGGATGTACACGTAGATGTAGCCGTCGCTGCGGCCCTGGGTCAGCGGCTGGGTCAGGTTGGCCACCCCCGGGAACTTCGCCGCCACCGGGCCGTCGCCCCGGCCCGCCGGGCCGTGGCACGGGAAGCAGAAGGTGTCGAAGGTGGCCTTGCCGGCCGCCTCCGCGGCCGGCGTGCGCGGCACCGGGTTCACCAGCCGGTCGGCGGCCTCGCGCCGCAGGCCGAAGTCCACCTTGCCGGTGCGCGGCACGGTGGAGTCGGCGGGCATGAGGATCTTGCGCTGCGGGCGCAGCCCCGGGCTGCGGCGCATGTCGGGGCTCCACGGGAACGCCCCGGCCGCCTGCGCGGCCAGGAGCCCCGCGAGCGCCACCGACAGCGGGAGCCCCAGCCTAGTTTTCACGCTGGACCTCCTCGGCGCCGCACGACTGCAGCGCCCGGGCCGCCTCGTCCCACCGGTCCCGGGCCAGCGGGAGCCAGATGCCCACCCGGTTGTCGCTGAAGCGCGGGTCGTAGCCCAGGCGCAGCCGGGTGTGCGGCAGCCGCGCCAGCACGATGAACCCCAGCAGGGTGAAGATGGCCGCCAGCAGCACCGTCAGTTCGAACATGATGATCACGTACGCCTGCCATGCCCACACGTACTTGCCGCCCACCACCAGCGGCCAGTCCTGCGACATCCAGAAGGTCATCAGCGCGGCGCAGGTGAAGCCGGTGAGCGCCCCGCACAGGGTCACGAAGCGCATCGGGCTGCGCGCCGGCTGCAGCGCCTCCTCCAGCTCGTGGTGGGGCGCCGGCGAGAGCACCTCCAGCCGCGCGTAGCCCGACTGCTTAAGCCGGCGGATGGCCTCGGCCGCGACCCGCAGATCGTCGAAGACACCCAGCACGCCCTGCGGCCTCACGCCCCGCCTCCGGCGCCGCGCCGCAGCGGCATCACTTCCTTGATCTCGGCCACCGCCATGATCGGCAGGAACCGCGCGAACAGCAGGAACCAGGCGAAGAACCACCCGAAGCTGCCCACGAAGATCCCGGTCTCGATGATCCCGGGGTGGTAGGTCGCGGTGTTCACCGACGGATCGAACGGGTGGGTCAGGGACTGCACCACGATCACGAACCGCTCCATCCACATGCCCAGGTTGATGAACAGCGAGATCACGAACAGAGTCCACGGGCTGCGGCGGATCTTCTTCCAGAACAGCACCAGCGGGATGATCGCGTTGCAGGTGATCATGATCCAGGCCTCGGGCCCCATCGGGCCGAAGGCGCGGTTCAGGAACACGTGCCGCTCGAAGGGGTCCCCGTGATACCAGGCCAGGAAAAACTCCACCAGGTACGAGTAGCCCACGATGAGCGAGGTGAACAGGCACAGCTTGGCCATCTTGTCGAAGTGGTCCAGCGTGATCCAGCGCTCCAGGTGCAGGATCTTGCGCATGGGCACCGCGATGGTGAGCACCAGGCCCACTCCCGAGAAGATGGCCCCGGCCACGAAGTACGGGGCGAAGATGGTGCTGTGCCATCCGGGGTTCACCGACATGGCGAAGTCCCACGAGACCACCGAGTGCACCGAGATCACCAGCGGGGTGGCGAACGCCGCCAGGTACAGGTAGGCGGCGTTGAAGTGCTTCCACTCGCTCTGCGTGCCGCGCCAGCCCAGCGACAGGATGGTGTACACGAACTTGCGCACCGGGCGGGTCTCGCGGTCGCGGGCGGCGGCGATGTCCGGGATGAGCCCGGTGTACAGGAAGATGGAGCTGACCGTGAAGTAGGTGCTCACCGCGAACACGTCCCACACCAGCGGCGAGCGGAAGTTCACCCACAGCTCGCGCTGGTTCGGGTACGGCACCGCGAAGTAGATGTTCCAGGAGCGGCCCACGTGGATGATCGGGAACAGGCCCGCGGTCATCACCGCGAACACGGTCATGGCCTCGGCCATGCGGTAGATGGCCCGCCGGAACTGGGCCCGGAACAGGAACAGGATCGCCGAGATCAGGGTGCCGGAGTGGGCGATGCCCACCCAGAACACGAAGTTGACAATGTAGGTCCCCCACATCGCCGGGTGGGTGGCGCCGTACACGTACATGCCGTGCACCAGCTGGTAGTTCCAGGACCACGCGCCCCACAGGATCAGCGCCACGCAGAACGCCAGCGCCGCCCAGTACTGCCGGCCGGGCGACTGGAGCGCCTGCAGCAGCTCGACGTTGACTTCCTGGTAGCTGGGCGGGGCCTGGGCCGCGGTCGCCGTTTCCATGCTAGGTCTCGGTCGCGTCGCGCCGGACGCGCCTCAGATAGTTGACGTTGGGCTGCGTGTTCAGCACCTCGAACACCCGGTAGCCGCGGGGGTCCTGCGTGAGGCGGGCCACCCGGCTCTCGGGGTTATCCAGGTCGCCGAAGGCGATGGCCTGCGCCGGGCAGCTGCTGGCGCACGCCGGCACCACCTCGCCGTCGCGGATGTCACGGTTCTCGTCCTTGGCCTGGTCGCGGGCCGCGGTGATCCGCTGCACGCAGAAGGTGCACTTCTCCATCACGCCCTTGCTGCGCACGGTCACGTCCGGGTTGAACTGCCAGGTCAGCGGCTCCAGGTGCTCCGCCGGCACGTAGTTGAAGCGGCGCACCCGGTACGGGCAGTTGTTGGAGCAGTAGCGCGTGCCGATGCAGCGGTTGTAGATCTGCGCGTTGATGCCCTCGGGGTTGTGGTAGGTGGCGTACACCGGGCAGACCGTCTCGCACGGGGCGTTGTCGCACTGCTGGCAGGTCATGGGCACGTGCCGCACCTCCAGCGATCCGTCGGGGCGGCGCTCGTGGAATTTCTCGATCCGGATCCAGGACATGATGCGGTGCTTGGCGGCCTCCTTGGGGCCCACCACCATGATGTTGTTCTCCGCATAGCAGGCGGTGACGCAGGCGCTGCACCCGGTGCAGCGGTCCAGGTCCACGGCCATGCCCCAGCGGTGCTTGGTGTTCATCGGGTTGCCCGACAGCGGCCGCTTCGCGTACTCCTTCTTGTAGCGCGGCACGTAGGGCGTCTCCGCCGCGGCGTCGCCGAAGGGCTTGGGCGGCCGGGCCGACGCCAGGTCCGCCAGCGGGATCACCTGGGCGATCCCGCGGCCCAGCTGGTCGGTGCTGTAGGCGGTGTTCACCAGCCCCTCGGAGCGGCCGGCGCGCACCAGCTTCACCCGCGCCTGCAGGTAGGCCAGCGCGCCGGAGGCCGGGTCCAGCACCGGGCGGAGCGCGGCGAACGGGTTCACCCCGCGGCCCCTGGCCCACCGGCCCAGGCTGGTGTGCCCCTGCCCCAGCGGCAGCGCCACCACGTCGTCGCGCAGCCCCTCGCACACCAGGGCCGGCGCCGCCAGCTTCTGCTCCAGCCCCTCGACCTCCACCACGTCGCCCTCCCGCACTCCCAGGCGCTGCGCGGTGGCCGGCGACAGCTCCAGCCACGACCCCCACACCACCTTGCTGCTGGGGTCGGGCAGCTCCTGCAGCCAGGGCTTGCCCGCGTCGCGCCCGTCGTAGAAGAGGGCCGAGGGGGCGAGCAGCAGCACCGGGTCCCCGGGGGCCCCAGCCAGCGCGGGCGGGGCGAACCGGAAGGCGGTGGCGCCGGGAAGAAGGCGCGCCGGGGCCGGCGGCGGCGGGGCGAACACCCCGCCCGCCTGCACCGTCTGGTTCCAGAAGGCCGCGAAGTCCAGGCCGCGCCCGTGCTCCGTGTGCGCGGACTTCCAGGCATCCTGCAGGTAGCCCAGGAAGTCGGCCTGGGGCAGCGCCACGCCCAGCTGCCTGCCGGTGGCAAAGAAGATCTCGCCCGCGGAGCGCGTGCCGAACACCGGCCGCATGGAAGGCTGCAGCAGGTTGCGCACCCCCGCCACCGGCTCGGCGTCCTCCCACGACTCCAGCGAATGGCTGGCCGGCAGCACCAGGTCGCACAGCTCGGCGGTCTCGTCCAGCTGCCGCGCCAGGCTGACCTTGAAGGGCACCTTGCGCAGCGCCGCCTCGAAGCCCAGCGCGGCGGGCAGGGTGAACGCGGGGTTCGCGCCGTGGACGACCAGCAGCTCCACCGCCCCCGCGGCGAGGCTCTGGATGAAGGCCTGCACGTCGCGCAGCGAGGCCAGGCCGTCCACGCGCACGCCGGCGTCCAGGTTCACCGTTCGGCCCACGTTGCCGGCCGCGTGGTTCAGCAGGTGCACCGCCAGGCACAGCCCGGTGGCGTTGTCGCCCTGGGTGGCCACCCCGCCGGCCACCGCCAGGCCCGGGCGGGCGGCGGCGAACTCGCGGGCCAGCCGGCGCAGCCGCTCCGCGGGCACGCCGGAGTGGGCCTCCACGGTCGCGGGATCGTAGCCCGCGGCGGCGCGCTCCAGCGCGGCCCGGTCGCCGCCGGCCAGCCCTTCGGCCAGCATCACGTGCAGCAGCCCCAGGGCCACGCTCATCTCCGAGCCCGGCCGGATGGACACCAGCTCGTCGGCGTTGCTGGCGGTGAGATCCTGGCGCGCGGCGAACGCCACGAAGCGGCCGCCGTCGGCGCGGCCGCCGCGGCCGTCGGCCATCCCGCGGGCCGCTCCCACCGGGTTGAGCCAGGTCTCCAGGAAGTCGGCGCCCAGCGAGAACACCACCTTCGCGGCGGCGAAGTCGAGACTCGGGACGGTGCTGCGGCCGAACGCCAGCCGGGTGGCCTCGCGCAGCGCCTCGTGCCCGTAGGCCTCGTAGCGGAGGCGCTGCCGGGAGCCCAGTGCCGCCAGCCACTCCCCCACCAGCCGGTCCAGCGCGCCGGTCTCGAGGCCGGTCAGGACCGCGCTCCTGGCGCCCGCGGCCTTGGCCTTCTGCGCCAGCAGCGCCAGGGCCGCGTCCCACGCGAGCGGCTTCCACTCCTGGCCCACCCGCTGCACCGGGGTGCGGAGCCGGTCGGGGTGGTACAGCGCCTGCAGGCCCGCCTGGCCCCGCGCGCACAGGCCGCCGCGGTTGAGCGGGTGCTCCGGGTTGCCCTCCAGCTTGATGGCCCGGCCCTCGCGGGTGGTCACCACCAGGCCGCAGCCGGCCGGGCACTCGCGGCAGGCGCTGGCGTAGAAGGTCGGGATCCCGGGAACGATGTCCTCCGGCTGGACCGCGAACGGCAGCACCGTCTCGGGCGCCTTCTTGCCGCAGCCGGCCGCCAGGCCGGCCCCGCCCAGGCCCACCAGCTTCAGGAAGTCGCGCCGCTTCAGTCCGTCGGGCATTCCAGGTCTACCTGTGACAGGTGTAACAGTCGATGCTCGAGGCGAACCGCACATTGCGCAGGTTCGCCTTGTGACAGCGCACGCACCAGCCCATCTTCAGCGATGCGTACTGATAGATGCGCGGCATGGTCTCCACCGGCCCATGGCAGGCCTGGCACGGCAGGCCGGCCCGCACGTGGCGCTTGTGGTTGAAGTACGCGTGGTCCGGCAGCCGGTACACGCTGATCCAGGGCACCGGCTCCCCCCGCGCGGCGTAACCCCGCAGCACCTCGATCTGCTGCTCGAACTCCGGCGTCGAGCCGTTCACGAACTTGTGGCAGTTCATGCACACCGAGACCGCCGGCACGTTGGCCACCGGCGAGCGGTCCGCGTAGTAGTGGCAGTACAGGCACGGGATCTGGTTCTTTCCGGCGTGGATGTCGTGACGGAAGTCAATGGGCTGAACCGGCGCCGAGCCCGGGCTGCCGTGCGCGCTGTAGGGCACGGTGACGCCGGTGGGCGTGGCGGGCCCGTGCGGGGCGCCGCATCCGGCGGCCGCGCACAGCGCGGCGGCCGCGGCCCAGGCACGGAGGGTTGGATGGAGGCGAGAACGCGTCAGGTTCATGAGATCGGGCTTGCGGGACGGGACGCCTCGAGCTGCACTCCCGGAAGTCAGACAAGGCTCGGCCGCTCAGGGCGCCGGGGCGCTGCCCGCGTCGCGCGGCGGACTCGTACCAAGGGTCAGAGCGGCCAGCTCGAACCAGACAACGCGGGAAAGGTAGCCCAAACGGCGGCGGCGCGCAAGCGGGTGCCGAACCGCCTCCGACCTGAACAAGCCCGGCCTGGGTGCCGATACGAAACGAGATGGAGACCTGCCTGAAACCGGCCCTCGAGGGCCCAGTTTGCGCCGCCTCCGGCGGGCCCGCGGGGGCAACCGAAGTTGCGGGCCTGGCCGGGCTGGCCTGGCTGCCTGCGGCGGGCGGGGCGCTGGCCGAGGGGCCGGAGCTGGCGCTGGCGCGGGCCGCGGCGCGTTCGCTCTACGAATGGCTGGCGGCGGAGGCCGACCCCGACCACCTGCGCGCCCTGGCGCGGCGAATCCTGGTGCACGCCGGGCCGGTGCTGGCGTTCCAGCCGGAGGACGGCTGGGAGGCCGCCTCGGCCCTGGCCTGGGCGCGGGGCCACCGGGTGCGGGTGACGTCGCGCGGGGCCGCGGCTGCCCCGGTGCCCGGGAGCCGCGCGCGGCGCTGCCGGCTGCTGCTGGACTTCTCGCGGGTGACCGCGATCGGCGTGGACGCCCGCCGCCGCCTGGCGCTGGTGGGGGCCGGCGCGCGCCTGGGCCAGGTCCAGGAGAAGCTGGCCGCCTCCGGGCTGTCGCTCCCCAGTCGCCCGCCGGACCCCGACGCCACGCTGGGCGCGTGGCTGGCCGGGGGCGGCCTGGGCCAGCGCCTGTTTGCCCACGGGACGTGCGTGGAACATCTTCGCGCGGTCGAGGCCGCGCTCCCCCAGGGCGTCCACGTGCGGGTCCACCAGGACGGCAGCCTGGACCTCCTGGACGACCCGCGCGCCGAGGTCCGCCACCTGGATCCGCCGCAGGCCGCCGCGTGGTTCTCCGGCGCGGGCCTGCCGCACCTCAAGCCCGCCGACTTCGCCCGGCGCGCCGGACGGCCGGGAGCGGTGGTGTCGGTGCTGCTCGAGGTGGGCTCCGACCTGCCGGTGAGCCCGCACCTGGTGCCCTTCCCCAGCCGCGGGCTGGCACTGCGCTTCGCGCGCAACGTGGCCGAAGAGGCCGAGCGCGTGGGCCGGCTGCCGGCGGACCTGGAGGTGCTCTCGCCCGCCGCGCTGGAGCCGGCGCGGGCGGCCTGGGCCGAGGCCGGCAGCCTGCCGGCGGACTACCGCGACGCGCCCGGCGGGTACGTCTACCTGGACTTCGAGGAGGCCGCGGCGGAGGAGCTGCTGCGCAGCCCGTCGCTGACCGGCCCGCTGGGCCTGCAGATGCCGGCCACTGCGGCGCGGCTGCTGGAGGAGCGCAGCCGCCCGCCGGACCCCGCGGCGCCCGGGCCGGCCGCGCCCGCCCTGCAGGTGCTGCTCAAGCTGGATGCGCTCCCCGGCTACCTCAAGGCGGTCGAGCGGCTCGCCCGCTGGAGCCGCATCCCGCTGCGCTGGGAGGTGCGCCACCTGCGCCGTGGCCGCGCCCTGGTCCGTCTGGACCGCACGACGGAGCCGGCCGGCCCGGCGCGCCTGCCGCAGCGGCTCGTGGCGGGCTCCCTCTTCATCGCCCTGGCGCAGCTCGCGGTGATCCACTTCAATGGCGTGCCCGCCCGCGGCGGAGCGCTACCCCTCGGACCGCGAAACGTGATATAATCGCTGGAAATACAACGAGGAGGCCGCACCTTGGGCAGCCATCCACAGGCTGCTCCGACCCTGGTCGTCGCCCCCCCTCGATCCCTGGAAAACTCATGCCGCCTCCCGGAAAGGCACGTCATGCACCGCGCCGCGTCGCTTCTGATTACCCTCCTGCTCCTGGCGGGGCTGGCCGCGTCCGGCTCGGCCACCCCGAAGAAGGCCCTGTTCGACTACACCAAGAACGAGACCGCCGGCCAGGCCGACTGGATCATTGACACCCACATGCCGACCCCGTCGCCGGCCCAGAGCGGCATCACCCCCGGCACGCCCGAGAGCTACTGGCTGGGGGGGATCTCGGCGTGGGGCGTGACCATGGTCAAGCGCGGCTACACGGTGGCC
>Ga0335070_10006952_pt1 | contig 13301 bp, 11 predicted proteins | sample Lox_Sample_13_FD_206722 | JGI IMG/M metagenome (GOLD analysis project Ga0335070, IMG submission 206722) | Soil microbial communities from Loxahatchee National Wildlife Refuge, Florida, United States - Lox_Sample_1.3 | ecosystem: Environmental > Terrestrial > Soil > Wetlands | place: USA...
CAGTAAGATACTCGCTGGCCTGTGCAGCCTGCTTGGCCTATTCTGTTATGGGATGGGGAGCGGCTTACTACCTGCTCGATCTAACAGTGCTCTTCGTTTTTGTTTTGCTTGTGCTACGAAGGTATACGCGGCGCGTACTCTTAGCTTACAGCCTGACGTTTGGACTTGGCCTGCTAGTGGCGATACAGGCACCATTTCTGGCGCCGCGATACGTTACGAGTTACGCAGTGTTACCTGTTCTAGGCGTGTTCCTTCTGCTTTGTCTGAATGAAGTTTTGCGTAATCTGGCCTCGGCAAGAGCCAAGTTTGCCTTGGCTGTTGGAATATTGGTCGGTTTGATAGGCAGCTTCACTGTTATTTTCGTAGCGGCAGGGACGAACAGCATAGCTGGCAAATTTATTAGGGTCCTGAACCCGTTCCTTGCAAGTGCCAACCCGCTCGTTGAGTCTGTAGCGGAACACAGAATATCTTCATGGGGTTCAATCTATTACGACCTTGGAATAGGCATACTCTTTTTTGCAGTTGGCCTGTTCTTCGTTGCTAGGAACCCAACAACCAAGAATCTTTTCGTGTTGCTTTTTGGGGTGACAGCGGCCTATTTTGCTGCTTCGATGGTGCGCCTGTTGTATCTGTTAGCTCCAGCGTTTGCTCTGTTAGCAGGTGTCGGGATAGTGGGTCTGCTTAAGCCATTTGTGTCTCTGATTAGAGAGCCGCCTAAAGTTGCGGTAAAGAAGAAGTTCGGACTGGAACATGTGGGGAAAGAGTTCAGCGGAGCGGCCGTTTTCTTGATTTTTATCGTTTTGACGACCAACTTGGCGTTTTCGCCGCAGTACGGTGGAGTTCCTAGGGGCATCAGTTCAGGCTACGCACCGATTACAATCTCATCAGGCAGTCTTGCAGCAGTTCCCAGCAAGCCTGTGAGCGAGTGGCTGGACATGTTGACCTACCTGTCCAATCTGCATGACCCGAGCACGGTCGTTGTTGCTTGGTGGGACTACGGGTTGTGGATAACGGTAGAAGGCAACGTGACAACGCTGTCGGACAACACGACGATAAACAACACGGCTATAGAGAATACGGGTTTTGCTTTCATGGCAAACGAGAGCAATTCGCTCAAAATGCTTAAACAGTACGATCCGAAATACACGAAATACGTGCTTGTCTTTGACACTTTCAGCTATCAGGGTAGCTGGGTTGATTGGGCGGGCGGTGACAATGGAAAATGGACTTGGATGGCTAAGATCTCAGGCAACGCACAGCAGAGATTCATAAATCAAAGTCTCATCGACCCAGCTTCTTCTTGGCAGAACGAGACAACCTTCGGGAACTACACTAGCAACAAATGGGTCTGGAATGACGTTGGTCTCAACTCGACAGTTTACAAGTTGATGAGTTGGGGCAAAGACCGTTGGTGCCAAATGAACGGTGTGCCGGATCCTGACGCAGGAAACGTTACGCAGCCTACGTACTTCCAGGAAGAGTTCTTCTCAGGCGAGACCCTGTCATCGACGGATTCACAGAACTATTTTGGTGGACTCGTGCCTTTGGTATGCCTATACAAGATCAACTGGGACCTTTACAACAAAAATTATCCGAGCACTTGAGGAGACGGGGCATTGTTTCCTAAAGTCCCCGACCAGCACAAGCCAAACAAGCCTCTGGTTTCTAACGGGTTAGGCGTTTTCTACGTCCTAGTCAGCGTCGTTTACCTGTTCCTCATCTATTTTTTCGACGCCGTAGGGGCCAACGGCACATCTTTGCCTCTGAGTCTGGCGTCTTCAGCACCTCTGATATTGGCCGTGTGTATCCTGTTCGGCGGTTTTCTGGGTATGCTCGATGACTGGGTTGACTTGAAATGGCGTTACAAGGCCTTTCTACCTTTGATTGCGGCAATTCCGCTCAGCTCGTTCGCTTATGGGTTGAGACTGCGAAGTTACATGACTATTCCGTTAGTGGGCAGGATTGATTTCGGCGTCTACTACTACTTCATAATTATCCCTGTGTTGGTTACGATTTTTACCAACACTGTTAACATGCTTGGCGGCTTGAACGGGTTGGAAACCATTTGTCCAGCAATAGTCCTGATAGGGTTAATGGCAATGTCGGTTTCAAATGCTAACCTGCTTTATGTTCCGCTGATAACTTGGCTTGTGCTTGCTGCCCTGAATCTTCGTGGGCGAATATTTGTGGGCAACATAGGATCGTTTGCCATCGGAATGACGTTGGCTTCGTTTGCCATAATATCCGATTTGAAGTTCATCTTGGCGATCTCTCTTCTGCCCTACATTTTCAATTCGGCTTTGATTTTGCTCACTTTCTTTTTTTATCGCAAGAAGGCCACCCTTTCTTTTGACGGGAATAAACTTTCTTCGGACCACAGGAGGAGTCTGTTGACACTCATCACGTACCGAAACCCGTTGACCGAGCGACAAGCGGTTTTGGTGACTTCGCTTCTGGTTGCTTTGACGACGATTTTGGCTTTTGTTTTCCAGCATATCGTATTGAAGTGAAGCGTTGGCTAGGCGCGTGCTTCTTCAGGAACATTTAATTAGCCAGACGATTCTGATTCGGATGTTTGGCGGGTGAGCGGGCCTCCGCCCGATCCGCTTCAGAAATCCCGGGTTGCGGAGGCATTCAAAATGAGATTTGATAGTAGAGATCTGGTCTTGGCAAGTGTCTTTGCTGCTTTGTACGTGATAGTGAACATAATTCAAATGGTTTCGATTGGTAATCCAACGATTTACGGGCCGATTCAACTGCGTCTCGCTGACTGTCTTATTCCTTTGGCCGCGCTCCTTGGAATTCCGGTAGTGGGTGGCGTGACTGTTGGTTGCTTCATCACGAACGCTTACTATTTCTTGGCGCCCCAAGACGTTGTTTTTGGGCCGATCGCGAATCTGATTGCGGCAAGCGTTATTTTTCTTCTGAGAAGACATCGCTTATTTGCGTGTATAGTCGGAGCCTTTCCTATAGGCGTGATTGTCGGGGGTTATCTATGGGTCCTTCCGGGAATACAGTCCCCTCAGCTTCTGAACGTTTTGCCTGCGTGGGGAGCGATGATCGTTAGCATAACGATCAGCAGTCTCATCGTGATCGCAGGACTCGGTTACACGTTGCTATCAATCATTAGTAGAAAAGGAATTATTGAGCCTTTGAAGTCTCACGGACTGAGGGTCGCTACGGAGCGTTGACTGGTTGTTCACATGAATCTTTCAAGTTTCGTTAGGCCTATGATCTCGTCAAATTCCAGTCCTAGGGCGTCTAGAACTTGATCAAATGTTGAGCGCAGGTAGGCGATGTACTTGTCGACGTCGACTTCGCTTTTTGTTGTCAGTTCAACTGGTTTGACGTTTGGGGGTTTTGATGTCTTTACGAAGCTTATCAGGTCGCCCGCCCTCAACTCTGCACCTTTTTCTTGCAGTATCTTCGCGGCTTTGACGTGTTGTGGCGTGGTTTTCGTGTAGTGTTCGATTTCCTCGCCTAGAACGACGTTGAACGCAAGTTCGCTCATGTTTTCCCATTCTCGCTTTTTCAATCTCATGTAACAATCACGAACGATTTCGATGATGTCTTCCTTAGCTTTCTTGAACTCTGCGGGGTTTTTCACTTTTGCGAGACGGTCTTTCATCTTGTCGAAAGCTTTCTTGATGAACGTCGGTATATGCTTCTTTTTTCCCGTTAATCCTTTAACGTCGACAGTTCCATCTTCTAGGACTCCGAGGTAGTTTTTCTTGCGTGAACTGAAGACAGCGTACCTGTACACTTTGTCAACGTCCAGACTCATCTTGAGGTTCTGTTCCGTCCAGTGTGCCAGTTCCTCGACTTGCTGTTTCGATGGGTTCTTGAGGAAGAGGCTGTCCGTGTCACCGTAGAGCACTTGAATGCCCAGCTGCATTGCCTTGTTGAGTATCTCAGTTATAGAGTGCCTGCCGATCGCTGCGGTTGCCTCGGCCACTGGCGGACAGTACAGGTCGAATGTTTCAGCGCCGAACACTCCGTAGCTTGCGTTCAATATGACTTTGAGAGCGCCCTGAGTGATGTTGTACCAGCTTCTCAGGTCTGTATTCAACGATTTGTCTTTGGATCTCGGCTTGTACCATTGGACGCGCAAATCTCTCAGGGAACCTATCAACAGGCTTTCTAGGGCTCGTTTCTTGGTGCAAACCCAGTGTGGCGTGTCTGGGATTACGTTGTTTCGGCATTCTGGGTGTGAGCAGAGGATGGATTGGTATCCGAGGTTCCACACTTTTATTATCGATGGGTATAGGCTTGGAAAATCCATTACGGCAACGTTGAAGTGTACGCCTGGGACGGGTTCGACGACGATTGCGCCTTTGTATTTTTTGCCCTTGATTATTGCTTTGGTTGCTGTTTTGCCTTTTGTTGCCAGGATTTCCTTGGGGTTTGGGATGAGCATGTTTCTTTTGCGATGTTCGCGCTGAAGGAAGTTGCGTATCCAGCGCGAGACTCCTTGTCTCGTGACGTCTTCCATGGGCATGGTGCTTATTCTCGTCAGAACCAAGATCAGTTTCATCACGAGTTCGTCTTCGAAACTCGTCAGTTTGTAGGTGATTTCGGAGTCTCTGAGGCAGTATTTTGCAAGTTCGCTGTAGGTGAGATCGCCTAGGGTCTTGGCTAACGGGATTTTTTCTAGTCCTGTCAGGGCTTTGCCAACATCGTTCAGAGTGACGTCTTTGTAGCGGTTGTTGAAGGCGTAGATCTGGATTGAACGGTTGAAGAAGAATTTGTAGAGGTCTATGTGAACTCCGTAGTTAAGCGTGCAGGATCGTTTGCCCACTTCTATTGGGATCTCGTTTCTTCTGATTCCGAGGTTCAGCGAGCGATGGAACAGGTACCTCAGGTCGAAGTCGTCTCCGTTGAAGGTTAACACGAAGGGGTAATTCCAGAGTTCTTCCAGAACGGCTTTGATCAGCTCGTCTTCCGTGTCGAATTCTTGAAGTTTCACGTCTGCGGGTAAGTGTTCTGTTCCTTCGCGGATTCCTTTGCGTTTCAGCAGAAGAACTCTCTTGGGTTTGTCCGAGCTCCAGAGTGAAACGCAGATGACGGGGTAGGCTGCTTGTCTCGGGTCTGGCACTCTGGTGGGAATTGGTGCGAGAACTTCGATGTCGAGGGCGATGCGTCGGAACTTGGGGGCTGGATATTCGAGCAGTCGTGCCCAGTCTTCGATGAAATCCAGCTCTTCGGGTGTTGCATCCTTGAACGTGTCTCGTATTTGGCTTACCGTTCTTTCAACGTCTTCGAGTTTCTTGATCACAAGTTGGGAATTCTTTATTTCGTAGATCATTCCGGGAAGTAGTCCTTGGTCGTAGATGTAGGATTGATAGTATTTTATGGTTGATTCCCAGACTTTGATGTCGTCGGGGTTGACGGGTACTTCTGAGACTTTTGGGAAGTCTTCGGGTATTATGTCTCTGATGCATCCGGATGGGCGTCCGCCGATGGCTAGTGGGTCCTTGGTGATTATTTTTGTGATGTTCACTTTTTTGTTTGACAGTGGATCGATTTTTTCGACGTTTTCTAAACGGTCGAAGCCTTCGTGATGAGTGACGCGACTGATTTTTTCCAGCTCATATCGGGATAGGTTTGTCAGGCAGTATGGTTGGTGTTGGGTGTTGTCGTACCAGAAATGGATCTGGCTGGAAACTGGTTCGTACAGTTTGATGAGGGCTTTGCGGGTTTTTCCGTCGTAAGTGGCCGACACGAAGTATGAGCATGGTAGGTTTTCTGGAGCGACGGGGGGGAAGCAACGTTTGTTTTCCCTCTTCTCCTCTGTGGTATGGGTGGTCATGAGGGCCATGGTTTCCCCTTTCCTCTCCATCAGGGGACTGTGTTTCAGTGCTGAAAACTCTTCTAAGTGTTTCTGCGCCATCTCCTTTCTGAACCTGCGTTCTTCTATGTTTCGGTTTTCCTAAAATCTCTTGTCCTACTTTTTAGAGAGTCTATTGGGTCCTTTGTTGCTAGGTTTTTCTTGATTTTTCGATGCTGCAGAGCATTTCGAAGATCACTTTTGCGGTTTGAACGGCGGAGATTCCTTGGTCGTATTGGGGAGCGATTTCTAGAACGTCGAACCCGATGACGCGTTTGTCGCAGACGGCGTTCAGGATGTCTAGGAGATGGTGCGTTTCTAGGCCGTCTCCTTCGGGGTTTTGAACGGCCGGTGTGAAGGCTGGGTCGAGGATGTCCATGTCGACTGTTAAGTAGGTGTTCTTGTAGTTTGCGAGTTTTTGTTTTAGTTTGTTCGCTATGGTTTGGCTGCCTTCTTTTCTGATGTCGTGCGTGGTGAAGAACTCTACGTCGGCGTGTTTTGCGTATTCGAGTTCTTCTTTGCAGACTGCGCGTGTTCCTATTTCGATGATTTTGGCTGGTTTTGCGTCTTCGTTGGTTCTTCGCATGAAGGTTGTGTGGGACATTTTGAGTCCTGAGTATTCGTTTCTCAGGTCGAGGTGTGCGTCGAAGCTGACGATGGCGGTTTGATGTGCCTTTTTTCCTAGGCCTTTGGTTATTCCGTAGGTTATGGTGTGTTCTCCTCCGATGGTTACGGGTGTCTTGTGGGTTTTTGTGATGTCTTCGGTTACTTTTTGAAGCATTTCCAGGGTTTTTGCGGTGTCTGTTGAGACGTGGAGGTCGCCGAGGTCGTGGAGTCTTAGGTTTTCTAGGTCGATTCCGGTTCTGAAGCTGTAGGTTTCGATGTTGAGTGATGCTTGTCGGATGGCTGTGGGTCCAAACCTTGCGCCCGTTCGGTAAGTGCTCGTGACGTCGAAGGGGACGCCGAGGATTATGTAGTCTGCTTTCGCGTACGGTGTTTGGAGTCCGCTGAAGATGTTTGATGGTGAAACGAAGAGTTCATGGTATCCCATTTTTTCATCCGCTTGACTGCGTTTTTGATGTCATCACTTGTGGAAGTCTGTTGATATTAAGATGTTGTTCGGTCTTCAAGCTTATGAAGCATCGGATTGGATGAGCGGTCATGAGGTGTTTATTCGCTGAAAAAAAGCTTATTGTGTACCTCCCCCTCCTCGTTTCAATGTATTGTGAATATTTGGATCCAAATATGCACGCGTGACTTGACTCAGCGAACATGAGATTTGGCGCTGGATCTCTTACTGTGTGCTCATCTGAAGAGCTATTTGCCCTCTGGTTAGCGTTTTTTGTTGATCCATTCTTCTGTAGGTATTGAGGTATAGTGCACTCCGCACGCGTTTGGTGTGCTGCCATTGCGCGGCAATTAGCTTTTTATATTTCGCGTTGTTCTTAGGGGAAGTTACAGGGCAAGACTGGGTCGTTGTTAGATGGCTGCGTCGCTTAGTGTTCGCGAGTCTGTTCTGGCCAGGCGGATTGCTGGTGAAATCATTCTTTCAGGCAAGCCAGGTGCGACCATGCGAAAGTGGCGTGAGCTTTTCGGTATCTCTCAGATGAACCTGTCGGATAAGATGGTTGTTTCTTCATCGGTCATCAGTGATTATGAGAGTGGAAGACGACCGAGTCCTGGTGCGAGATTCGTTAGGAGATTTGTTTGGGCTCTGTTGAAGCTTGATGAAGAGCGCGGTAGTCGATTCACGCACGAGTTCGCCAAACTTACGAGTTCGCCTAGCAATGCTATCGTTGACCTTCGCGAGTTTCCGTTGCCTGTGCGAGTGGAATACCTGTGTAAGGCGATAGACGGCAAGATTGTGGCTTGTGTCAATAGGTGTGCAAGAGAAATCAACGGGTACACTGTCGTGGACACTCAACGAGCTGTTGAGACTCTTTCGGGACATGAATTCGGTCAACTCTTCGGAGCTACTACAGAGCGCGCTTTGATTTTCACGAATATTGACGATGGGACTTCACCGATGCTCATCGTTCGCGTGAGCAGCTTGAAACCTCGAGTCGTCATTTTCCACGGAACGCCACCAGATGAATACTCTACGAGATTGGCGGAATATGACGGCATTCCGTTGATATACTCTGGCTTGCCGAGCGTTGAGAGGCTCGTAAAATCGTTAAGAAAACTGTACCGCATCGCGTTGCGCAGAAAGTTGGGCAAATCAGTTCGTCCTCCGCCCGCCGTAAGCGCGTAGAAGGCTTTCCGCAACTCGGAGAACGATTTTTTCCCAAACAAAAAGATTCTAGGGTTTGACGAGGTTTCTCTTCAGAAGCTCTTTCCTTATCGCTTGGAAGTCTTCTCGTATCTGACTCTCATACCGTGCGTTGTATAGTGCAGCGGCAGGATGAAAAGTTGGAAAAACCATGATTTTCATGCCAAGAATATCGGCTTCGTACATCTTCCCATGCGCCTGTGTGATGCTGTGGAAAGGTATTTTTGCTTTGTTGAATACATAAGCGGTCGAATGCTTCCCCAAAGTGACTATTGCTGCTGGTTGAATGATGCCTATCTGCCTATTCAGGTAAGGAGTACACGTCTCGATTTCATCAGGTTGAGGGTCACGATTCTCGGGCGGTCTACATTTGACGATGTTGGTGATGAAGACTTCGGCTCTTGAAAAACCGATTTCAAACAATAGCGCGTCCAAGAATTTTCCCGCCGCTCCCACAAATGGTTCTCCCACGATGTCTTCTGATCGACCAGGAGCCTCTCCGATTAGAACCAATCTGCTTTCGGGGTTACCGACACCCGGTACCGCTTTCGTGCGGGTTTTCCAAAGGCGGCACTTTGGACAAACCACGACTTCTGTCGCCACATTGTCTAAGAGTTCTCTGTTGGACAAGGTCGAATCAAACCTTGAATGTGTTCTCGAGTTTCATGGTGTTGCTTGAGCGATGTTTCAGCCCATGAGTTTCAGAGCGTCAGCTCCTTTCATTCCGACTTCAGCGCCCAAGCCTTTGGCCTTCGATGTGACTGCCCTCACTTGTCCATTGAGCACATCTTCAAAAGTCTTCACGCCACTCACGACCGCGGCAGTTACGCCGAGTTTTTCAGCGCTCTCAACGTTCAAGAATCCGCACATTACGAATCCTTTTTCGGCTATTATGAGCAGCAAAGGTGGGCTATCGGGCAGGTCGGCGCGCAGCCCTGTGCAATTCTTGTCGTCAACCTTTATTGTCGTGACGCTGATCATTGCAAACACCTTTTAACTTCAGAGATAACATATCCACGCTTAAATACAAATTGTCGGAAGCACTTCTGATGCTGACAAAGCTGAAACAGAAAATCCAAACCATGCTCACAACTGAAGCAAGGATAGCACACAAGGCCGGACTGACGCCGAACAGGATCACAATGATCGCAGTGATCTTGGCTTTTCTCTCGGCAGTTGCGTACGCAAATTGGAGATACAACGAGTTCTTTCTGTTGCTTGCAATTGTGCTGCTGCTGTTTTCTGGCTTGTGTGATGCTATGGACGGCGTAGTTGCCAGACTTTATGGACAAACCACAGTCTTCGGTGGTTTTCTAGACTCACTTCTTGACAGGTACGCTGATGCGGCCGTGTACGTGGGCATAATAGTGGGTGGTCTTTGGGAACCTCGCTACTGGGGAATGTACTGGACCTTGTTGGCGATGATAGGTTCATTGCTCGTGAGTTACAGTCGAGCGAGGGCCGAGGCTGTTGGAATCAAAATGGAATCAGTTGGATTCGCCGAGAGAGCCGAACGAATGTTGATTCTGATCGTTGCAAGTCTAGTGGCTTTGTTCTTTCGACCTACTATAGTAATGACTGTTGCTATGATAGTTCTTGCAGTTATCACGAACCTCACGGTGCTGCAGAGAGGTTCCTACGTTTACGCCGAACTGAAGAAAAGGGTGGCTAGCTGATTTAGAATCTTCTTGGGCGAGTGCGCATTCTCCGTTCGTTTTCTGCCCTTACTTTTACGACTCCTCGATGCACGGCGCAGGATACGCAGTAGTATCTTGTTGTCGATGGGGCTTCGATGTAAGTGCCTTTCTGTCGGAGCTCTTTTGCGAGTTGATAGTCAACTATTGAGTGTCTTCTGGTGACTTTTTTGGCTTTGTCCCGAGGCACCGTCGCCCCACAGCTAGCACATTGAACAACTCCGCTGCTACCTTTACCGCCTTTTGATCTTCCACGACTTTTTCGTTTAAATGGCAATCTTGTTTACTCCTAAACTTTCCTTCAAGCAAACAATTCAATCTGCCTATTTATATATCTGTTCTCATGTTCGGTGCAATGACATCGTTGTTGATGAAACGCTCTGAGGTGGAGAAACGTCGTCAGCGGCTCGACAGATCTTTCCTAAGCTTGAGAAGAGAGGCTATGTTGGCATCCTTGTCGATTCTGGGGATGATTTTTCCTGTCTTAGACGTGAACAGCGTGGTAACGCCAGGCCCATGTCCAGCAATGACACAGTTCGTGTGGACAACAATCCCAACGGATATGGAACCATGCCTGTATACTCTTCCAAACGTGTGATCCGCGTCGATTATTGCAACGAGATCTCCAAGTTTGAGATCATCGAGTTCATACTGCTTTCTCACGTCCTCGTCGAAAAGTTGAATGTCATAATCGCCTGAATAACACTGGTTGGCGCCCAGACCCGAACCCATCGTTGCAGCAGGAACCAAATGAGTTACAGGGACTTCCAGTTTTCCCTTTGATATTCTCGGTCTCATTGCTTTGAGGAAGGTTGGGTCCAGATTCATGATTGAAACATCGGGCGTTTCGAGCAGTTTCAGGCCGACTCCATAGGCTTTCACTAGAAATTTGTCTCCTATCACGAGTTTGTTCATTATTTCTGGTTGAACATCTATAAGCACGTGTTCTATGCCGCCGTGCTTGCCAGTGACAACTCCTTTAGCGCCTTTTGCCTCGCCGGTTATCACAGATGCCTCATTTCCGACGCATGAAAGCAAATTAAAAGCTGTATTTGCGCCTTGTCCCCAACGGGGGTCGTTCTCCTTGTTTTCAACGCTTATTCCTGGTTCCACATGGTCCGCTTCCCATCCGCACGCCGGATCGCCGACTCTGATGTTATAGGTTATCCCACCCACACCAGGAAGAACCACAGGGTTGCCCTGGGCTGAGATCCTGTAAACATCTCCTCTCACAACAGGGCTGACAACTTCTCCAACCACAGAAATCTTCACTAATCTTTCTTCATTGGTCTTCAACGTTCAATCTACCTCACGGGATATTCTGCATTGGATGTCGGGATTAATAAAACTTGGCTGGACATTGAGTTTGGTTGTCTCGCGGGAGTAAGGCAAGTTTTAAATTAGGGCGTCTCTCTTGAGTTGTGTGAAGTTCAATCGGGGTAATCCCAGTCTTCGCATACGTGGTGGAAACTATGGCTGAAATCGGATTGAGGTCTAAACTACTCGTCAAAGACGTCATGAGCAGCCCGCCTGTAACAGTGGATGAAAACGCGCCTGTCAACAAGGTGGCACAGCTCATGGCCAAGCACGAATACGGCTGCATAGTAGTGACGACCAAAGATGACAAACCACTCGGCATAATCACCGAGAGAGACCTTGTGGTGCGCGTTCTGGCTAAGAACCTCAAACCGGACAGCATTAAGACTAAGAAAGTGATGACTTCGCCACTCATAACGATTGAACCTGATGCGACGATGACCGAGGCGGCCAAAAGAATGAGCAGACTGGACATTCGACGTCTGGCTGTAATCTACAAAGGAAAGCTTGTCGGAGTAGTAACGGGAAAAGACATTCTGAACGTGATGCCGGAATTGCTTGAGACGATGCAGGAGAAGGCTATGATAGAGGGAGAAAACATGAAGGAGGAGGCGACGAGAGAATCTGCGTCTCTGACTGGTTACTGCGATCATTGCGGACTATATTCCGACAACTTAACGCAAACCAACGGCGAATATCTCTGCGAAGACTGCAAAGTCGAACTTGAAACTGAGGAGTGAGAGGAGATCTTTTGCTTGTCAAGGAAATCATGGACTCGAAGCATCCTTCCATATACGAAGATGAACCAGCCACAAAGGCGCGTGCGCTATTAAGAGATCTCAACCTGAGGATAATTCCAGTAACTGACGCAAACAAGAAACTTCTTGGAAAGGTTTCACGACGAGACATGATGACCATCACGTCATCAGTGTCGCCTATGAAAGTAAAGGGCATAATGACGCCGGCGAGATATGTTGCTCTTCTAGATGATGGCGTCACGTCAACCTTCAAAACCATGCTTCGCGTTGATGTTTGGTACGCTCCAGTTACAGTTTCGAATGATGACAAAACCTACCGAGGAGTTGTTGGCTTAGAGAGTTTCATCGAACCCTTGATGAAGAACAGCCCTGAAAGATTCGTGAAAGATGTTTCTGAAATAATGACAAAACATGTTGTAACGTGCTCCCCGGACGATGAAGTTGAAAAGATTTGGCGTCTTATGAACGAAACGCGCTTTGCAGGGCTCCCCGTCGTGAAGAATGGGAAGTTGGTGGGTATAGTGACGCAGAAGGATCTTCTGGAAACGGGTGTCGTTCTACCTACCTTTGAATCAAGGAAAGGACGTTTCAGAGAATCTCCGAAGATCTCTTCGGTGATGCAGACAAACTTGATTGCGGTTCTCCCCACCACTAAAGCGATCAGAGTTGCCAGAGTAATGGTTTCCAAAGACATCGGTCGGGTTCCAGTTAAGGACAAGAACGGTAAACTCTTAGGAATCGTCGATCGAGAAGACATCGCGAAACTCATTGTTGGTTGAGAGGGAAGATTGAATGAGCCGAGAAAGCTACAGAAGAACGCTCAGAGGATCGGGAAATCTTGACTTAAAATCGCACCCAACCAAGAAGCACGAGGGAGAGATCCTCACGATCGCAAAAAGCCCAGTCGTCATGGCAGCGCCCACAATGCCCGTATACGATGCAATTCAGAAGATGGCCAAAGAAGGTTTTCGTCGCCTCCCGATTGCCAACCCAGGCACCAAACACCTCGAAGGCATCATAACAGCGATGGACATAGTCGACTACCTCGGCGGCGGCAAAAGGTTTGAAATCATCCAACAAAGATTCGGAGGCAACTTCTTCAAAGCGTTGAACGAGCCGATCAAACTGATCATGACTCAAAAGGTAATATCAATCAAAACGTCGGCAAAGATAAGTGAAGCAATAGAAAGGATGAAGGAATCCAACCTCGGCGGCCTGCCGGTTGTCGATAAGAACGATAGTGTGAAGGCCATAGTTACTGAACGCGACATTGCGGTTCTCTTTGCTGACAGAACGAGCAGCGTCGCAGCCGCTCAAATCATGTCAGAAAGAGTGGTTACAGCCTTGCCCAAGACAACCATTTTCGAAGCAGAGAAAACAATGGTAACTCGAGGCTTCAGGAGGTTGCCAATAGTGTCAGATGACAAACTCGT
>Ga0335070_10006953_pt1 | contig 13299 bp, 12 predicted proteins | sample Lox_Sample_13_FD_206722 | JGI IMG/M metagenome (GOLD analysis project Ga0335070, IMG submission 206722) | Soil microbial communities from Loxahatchee National Wildlife Refuge, Florida, United States - Lox_Sample_1.3 | ecosystem: Environmental > Terrestrial > Soil > Wetlands | place: USA...
TGGGGTTGGGACCGACATGATGACATTTACTCTCTAGGGAGGGAAATTCCATGAAGAAAGGTATGATAGTGTCAATCGTTCTGCTGGCGGCCATCGCCCTGGTGGCGCCCGCATATGCAGGGGTAACTTGGGGAAATGGAGTTGTTACGCTCGGCACCGGCGGCGCCACCGCCAAGCCGCCTGCAACCTATGGCCTTTCCAGCAACGTCTTTCTGAACTATTCGGTAGCCAACTCTAACCAGGACTATGTGCTCGGCTCCTGCCATATGTCGGGAAACCGCGTGTTCGGCACTACCAACCAGACGACGCTGATTTACTACGGCACCAAGGGGACAGGTGTGTCTGCCCCTAGCGCCCCCAGCTTCCCATCTGCAGGCGCTTCAAGCTTCGGCAGTGGCTGGACGGCTCTGTAAGCGGCAACACCCGAGAAGCAAAGGGGGTCGGTCTCTCTGACCCCCTTTTTCTCTTATTTTTGGCCACCCTGCTCCTTCCATCCCCGACGGATTCACCGTTTCGGCATCCATCTTGATGGGCTGATCATTGAGAGGCTTATCCCATGAGTAACAGGCCTGCACGGACCAGACAGTTTCTTGCCTTCGTCACGGTTGCGATTAAGGGTGGCATTCGTGATCGGGTACTTGCGGCGATGCTCGTGGTCGGGCTACTTCTCCTTCTCTCCACCCCGGTTGTGGCCGTCTTCTCCATGCGCCAGGTGCTCGCCCTCGCCACCAGCTACTCGCTCTCCATCATTAGCCTCACGGGCCTTCTCCTCACCCTCTTTCTGGCCATGGGCATGCTGGCCAGGGATCTCGAGCAGAGAAGCGTGTTCACCGTGTGCTCGCTCCCCATCTCGCGCTCTGTGTATTTGCTCGGGAAATTCTTGGGGCTTGCCATTCTCATCCTTTTCGCCGTCGCCATCCTCGGATGTTTTTCAGGAGGCGCACTCTTGCTTCTCGATCGTTTGTTTCCGCCGGAGCGGCCCTTCGCTTGGGACGCCTTTCTCGTCGGGCTCTGGTTCCAGTACTGGGTGCTTCTCCTCGTTGCGGCAATCACGGTGCTCTTCAGCACCGTGGCCACCTCCACCTTTCTCCCCCTGGCCTTGAGCGTGGGCATCTACTTTGCGAGTTACAGCACGGAGGCGGTCCGCTACTTCGTCCAGAGCGCCGCCGGCCAGGAGCGGCTCGGTCCGATCGTCAGGATCCTCGGTTCCGCGGCCTACTGGATTCTTCCCAATTTCTCCGCCTTCGATCTCAAGACGGATATTGTTTATAGCGTTGACATCAACGCTCAGACCTTGCTGCTCACCCAGGTCTACGGCATCGCCTATCTGGGAGTGCTCCTGCTTCTCGCCACGGTAGCTTTCAGCCGGAGGGAATTTCTCTAGAGGGGAATGGAACAAGTGGAGCGGGGAACCGAGGCATATCCTCCTCTCTCGGGAGGCGTGGTGAAAAGCATTCTCTCGCTCCTTGTTCTTGCGGGTTGCCTCGTTGCAGCGTACCTGCCCCTGACCGAGCGTCGCGATGCCCGACCGCCCCAGGCGAGGTTGGGATTCTTCCCGCCTGCTCCCGTCATCAAAGCCCTGAGCGCGGACCAGTACCAGTTTCTCTCCCACATGATCTCGCTCGAGTGTCTCTTCTACTTTGGTACTCTTGCCGAAGAGGAGCAACCAGTACCGGATTGGAGCCGACTCTATGGGGCCCTCTACACCGCCACCCGGCTGGATCCGTACAATATGGACGCGTACTATTTCGCTCAGGCCGTTCTCACCTGGGACGCCGGCATGATTCGCCAGGCCGTCGACCTCTTGGAATACGGATTCGCCCATCGCACCTGGGACTGGTATCTCCCCTTTTTCCTTTCCTTTGACTATGCTTTTTTTCTCAAGAATTACGACAAAGCCGGCGAGTACATGGCGAAGGCAGCCGCGCTCAACCCGCAGAGCTGGTTCGCCACGTTGGCGGCGCGCTACTTCTACGAGGCTAACAGAACCGCTTTGGCCCTGGCCTATCTCAAGGAGATGATTGCCACCGCCGGCAATGAGGCGGTTCGACAGCAGCTCATTGTTCGCGCCGTGGCATTCGAGAGGATCCTCGCGATCGAAGAGGCGATTTCGGCCTACGAGAACCGTTTCCACCGCTTTCCCCGGGAACTGAGCGATCTGGTCCGGGCGGGCCTCATGGAGCGCATCCCGGAAGACCCTTATGGCGGCTCCTTCTACCTGGATCGGGACGGAAGAGTCCGAACAACGAGCAGGCTCGCCTTCGGAAAGGGATCCCATGGAACCCATCAGAATTGAGGGGCTGGTCAAGGTTTACAAGAAGGGACTTCGCCGGCAAAAGGTCCTGGCGGTGGATGATTTGCACCTGACCGTTGCCGCCGGCGAGATCTTTGGGTTCCTGGGGCCGAATGGCGCCGGGAAGAGTACGACCATCAAGATTCTCTGCGACCTCATTCGGCCCACGAAGGGCCGGGCGACCATTCTGGGTCGAGACGTCCGTGATCCCGAGGCCCGGCGCCAGATGGGCTATCTTCCCGAGAACCCGAACTACTACTCCTTCCTCACCGCCTGGGAGCTCCTCCGCTTCCATGGCGAACTCCATGGCATGGTCGAGACCGCCTTCCGCAGTCGCGGTGAAGAGCTCATCGCCGCGGTGGAACTCGCCGACGCGGCGCACCGACCGCTGCGAACTTACTCGAAGGGAATGGTGCAGCGGTTAGGCATTGCCGCCGCTCTCATCCGCGACCCTCAACTTCTGATCCTTGATGAACCCATGTCGGGTCTTGATCCCTTGGGTCGTAGACTGGTCATTGATATAATGGCGGATCTGAGAAGACGAGGAAAGACCATCTTCTTCAGCACCCACATCCTTGCCGACGTCGAGACCATCTGTGATCGGATCGGTGTGATTGTCCAGGGCAAGCTGGTGTACGAAGGCCACATGGAGACGGTCCGATCGTCGGCGATCAAACACTACGAGATCATCTTCGATGGGGATCCCGCCAGGATATCGAGTTTTCCATGGCCAGCCGGAGAAGCGCCGACCCGCCAGGCGGATCTCTTTGTCCTCGATGTCCGTCCGGATCGATTTGAGACGGCAGTAAGGTCTATTCTTGATCAGCGTTTCAGGATCACCCGCATTGAACCCAAGCGACAACGCCTTGAGGAGCTCTTTGTCGATCTCGCCGGCGGCCCGTAGATTTGGCAGAAAACTTGCACAAGAACTCGAGGCGACGCTGAGGCGAATCCATCATTGCACTTAAGAGGGTGCAGCAATGTGGCGCAATCTTGATTCCAATGCCGACGGCATTACTTTTTCTCTGAAAGAACCCTACGTGTTACTTCTTTTGGCCTTCGTAACCCTTGGGGTTTACTACCCTGCAATTCTCAGCGACTTCTGTGTAATGGATGACCTCAGGGGCGTCATCGGCGTCCTTAACCTCTCCGCCCCCGATTCCGCGGCCGGTTACTCCCAGATTCTGGGACTGGATCAAGGCGGTCTCTATCGCCGGCCGCTGAACAATCTCGTCTTCTATTCTTTGTATCTGTTCTCCGGAGACCAGGCGCTCCTCTTCCATCTCTTGAACGTCCTCTTGCATATGGGTTGTGGTTTGGTGGTTTACCGTCTGATGAAAGGGAAACTGGAAGCCGGGGGTCGTACCTCTTGGCTGGCTCTTGTGACGGCGCTTCTCTTTCTCCTCCATCCTCTCAATGTGGAAGCGGTCGCCTGGATATCGGGACGTGGCGCACTTATGGCAAGCTTTTTTGCTCTCCTCGCCTTTTACTACCACCAGCGGGTGCAGACACCAACTGCGGACTGGCGGGTCTGGTTCGCTGGAGGCCTCTATCTGTTGTCACTTCTAACCTATGAACTGGCGGCGGCCATGCCCCTCGCCTTCGTTGGCTGGGATCTGCTCCGGCAGCCGAGACAGAGCTGGCGCGAGGCGGTAAAGATATCGTACAAAAGGTGGTTGCCTTATGGGCTCGTCTTGTTGGCCTACCTCGTTTTCTGGGGTGTGAACTTTTGTTTGAGCCAGACAAGTCCACCGGGTGCCGTGAGGAAGCCCGTCGATTTGGACTTCACTTTTCCAACCGCGGATTTCGTTAGTCCCGTCGTTGGCGTGGGCTTCTACATGAAGAAGATGGTGTTCCCCTGGCCTCTCGACTTCCACATCGCCCAGGTTGTCAAGGTGCCTTATTTCCTCCTCGGTCTGGGGCTCCTTCTCCTTCTCTTCTTTGGGCTGCGCCGGAGACAGGAGTGGGTGCCCTGGGGCTGGGCCTCTCTCTGCGGGCTCCTTCCCATCCTTACCCTCACTGTGCACTCACCCTCCTGGACCGCACTGGCTGAGCGATACTGCTACCTGGCCAGCGGTTTCTTTGTACTATCGGTCGGCTTGCTTTATGTAAAACTACTTAACTCCCGTGCGGGTATGCTTCGCCGTGCCCTTGAGGTACTTCCGTTTGTCGTACTTATGATCTTCGGGTTCAGCACCGCCAGCCGTATCCTCGTATGGCAAGATGACGAGCTCTTGCTCGCCGACACGTACGAGAAATCACCCGATGATGGCTGGGTGGCGTATTCATACGCCCTGGTATTGGGCAATTCAGGCAGGGTCGAAGAGGCGGAGCGGCACTTGAAGAGGGCCTACGATCTCGGCTACATTGCCGAGTCCGCCCTCTTCCTCGGTCGCCTGGAAGAGTCAAAAGGGAACTATGAGGCCGCGGAGCGCTACTACCTGAAGGCGGCCTGGCCTAGTTCCGACGTGAGGACGTTGACCCGCAACTTCTCCCCCGATGTCTATAATTCCCTGGCCCATCTGCACTGGACGTGGATCAAGAGCGATCCGGCGCGGGCCGCTCACCACCAGGAGCGGGCTTTCCACTTCTTCAAGCGGGCATACGATTTCAGCAACCAGGATCCGATGATTCTTTACAATATGGGAAAGTTCTGCCTGGAGCAGAGAAATCTTTCCCTGGCCAGAGAATGTTTTCGTCAGGTTTACGAAAGGGCGCCGAACACGTACTACGGAAAAGCTGCAGGAAAACTCTTGACGGCGGAGGTTCACTGAAGGACGCAGCCTCCCGATATGCCGACGTTTTCGCGCGATCTGAGAAAACCAGAGTAGAGTGAGACGGCATGCATTCAACTACCGACGACCGGGCCCCAATCAGCGTCAGCATCGGGGTGATGGCCCACAATGAACAGGCCAACGTCGGACGACTGCTGCAGGTGCTGACCGAGCAGAAGACCCGTCGGGTTGTGATAGATGAGATCTTGGTTGTCTCGAGCGGCTCGACGGATGGAACTGATGACATCGTCGGCCGCTGGGAAAAAAGGGACCCCAGGATACGGCTCATCCGTCAGGAGCGACGGGAGGGCAAGGCTTGCGCTATCAACGTATTTCTGCGGGAAGCGAGGAATGACCTCCTCGTTCTGGAGAGCGCCGACACGCTGCCCCTTTCGAACACCGTCGAACTCCTGGTGAGACCTCTGGAGGATGAACGGGTGGGAATGACCGGGGCTCGGCCCATACCTGTCAACGGCCGGGAATCTCTGCTTGGCGCCGCAGTCCACTTGATGTGGGACCTGCACCATCGGCTGGCCCTGGAAAGGCCAAAGCTCGGTGAGATGGTAGCTTTCCGAAAGGTGCTCGACAACATTCCTCCCGAAAGCGCGGTTGATGAGGCCAGCCTCGAGGCCGCTATCTGCGGGGTGGGTTTGACACTCGTGTATGTTCCGGAAGCGATCGTGCGCAACAAGGGCCCGAAGAGTATCGGCGAGTTTCTCCGTCAGAGAAGGCGGATTCAGGCAGGCCATCTGTGGCTGCGAGCGGCCTCCGGCTACCGGGTGTCGACCTCGAGCGTGGCGCGGATTGTGAACCACCTCGTCTCTGTCTGCTCCCCCTCGGCCAGAGGGCTCCTCGTGGCGGCAGGAGCGGTACTCCTGGAAGGTTTGGGGCGGGGGTTGGGATGGTTTGACTTCCGCGTGCGGAAGAAAAACCCGTTCATCTGGACGATGGCCCCAAGCACGAAGAACCTCGCCCGGGGGGGCGGAAGTGGAGCCCGCTTGACGGAACCGAGGAGCAACACGTGCTCGACCTGATTCTTCTCATCCCTGGCTACTGGTTATTCCAGTATTTCGGTTGGCCCAGGCTCCTGCCCAAGAGTCTGACGATCAGTGTGACGTCGAGGTGCAACTCCCGGTGCAAGACATGCAGGATCTATGAATCCCGCTCGGAGCCACTCACGGTTGCCGAATATGAGAAGGTGTTCCGTAGCCTCGGCTCCATCCTCACCTGGGTCACCATGAGCGGTGGGGAGCCGTTTCTAAGGGAGGACCTGCCGGATATCTGTGGCGCCCTTTACCGCCATTGTCGACCGGCGGTGATCACCATCCCCACCAACGGCCTCCTGAATGATCGGATCCCGTCAGCGGTGCAAGCAATCGCCGCTTCGTGTCCGGCGGCGAGAATCATTGTCAATCTTTCTCTGGACGGCATAGGCGCCGAGCACGATGAGATTCGCGGCGTGCCCGGATGTTATGAAAAGGCTCTTTCGACCTACCAAGCGCTGAAAGGCGTCCAACGCGATGGGGCGGCCAATCTTTCCATAGGTATCCATACGGTTATCTCCAAGTTCAACGTGAGCGAGATTCCACGCATCAGCGGCGACCTGATTTCCCTCCAACCCGATTCCTACATCACGGAAATTGCCGAACAGCGAGTCGAGCTCAAGACGCTCGATCTGGACATTACCCCGGGTGCTGCGGAATATCGGCGCGCCATTAATGGGGTCATTGCCGAGGTGCGGCGGCACCGATTCAAAGGCCTGGGTCGGGTGGTCCAGTCGTTCAGGGCTGAGTACTATGACCATGTCGCGGATCTTCTTCTCGGCAAACCCAGTAGATGGCCCTGCCACGCCGGTTTTGCCTCAGCACAGATCATGCCGGACGGCGAGGTCTGGGCCTGTTGCATCAAGGGTAATTCCCTCGGTAACCTGCGCCGCGAGGCGTATGATTTCAAGCGGATCTGGCTTTCCGACCAGGCAGAGCAGGTCAGGCGGGCCATTAAGGAGGATGGTTGTCGCTGTCCCCTTGCAAATGCAGCCTACACCAACATTCTCCTTCACCCTCCTACAATGGCGCGCGTCACGTTGAGGGCGCTGGCATCGCTAAGAAACGGCACTCTTTGAACGCTGGAGTTTCCTGATGGTAGACGCATATACGACTTCCGACAATATCTTCGTAGTCCTTCCTACCTATAACGAACGTGAGAATCTTCGCCTCCTCTTGCCGATAATCTTAAAAAAAGGACCGAACGTCAAAGTCCTGGTGGTGGACGACAACTCGCCCGATGGCACCGGCGCGATGGTCGCTGAAATGGCTAAGCAGAACGACCGAATCTTTGTCTTGAGGCGTCCCGGGAAGATGGGACTAGGTACCGCATATGTCGCAGGGTTCAAGTGGGTGCTCGCCAACAGTGATGCGCAATTCGTCTTTGAAATGGACGCCGACTTCTCTCACAATCCTGACAGAATTCCTGATTTCATCAAGAAAGTGAAACAGGACAATGACTTGGTCGTAGGGTCCCGGTATCTCAAGGGTGTAAGCGTGGTGAACTGGCCTATCCGCCGATTGATCCTGTCTTACGGCGCGAGTATTTACGCTCGGCACATTACCGGAATACCTCTCCGGGACCAGACCACCGGCTACAAGTGCTTCCGGCGGCAGGTTCTCGAAGCGATTGATCTCGATCGCATCTACTCAGACGGCTATGCTTTTCAGATAGAAATAAATTACCGGGCCATGGAAAAAGGTTTCAGACTGTCGGAGGTGCCGATAATCTTTGAGGAGAGATACACCGGCGCATCAAAAATGAGCCGGAGAATTTTTCTTGAGGCGATGTGGGTCGTCTGGAGACTCCGGCTGCGGAAAACATTAGGCCGTCTGACTTGGTGGCGAGCACACCGGTCGTCGGCGAGATCAGGTTTTTGCTCTACTGGTCCGGCCCTCAAGGCTCAGCCAAACCGGGCTCAAGCCTCGGGCGCCAAGACATCAGGGGCTGCGGGCATTGACTGCAACCGCGGGGTGGAGCAAGCGGGCGTGCCGAGCCTCCAAAAGGCAAGTGTTCAACGTCAAGGGTGACGATCTCAAGGAGCATGGCGGAGCGCCCCCTTAAGAAACCCGTAAACTCATTCCAGCTTGCCTGTCTGGCGGCACAGAAAGAAACGAGATCGTAACCCGGGCGACAGAATGTCTATTGGTACATAAGCATCGACCGAGCGGGGATATCGCATGAAGGTGTTGGTTACAGGTGGCTGTGGATTTCTCGGTTCCCATCTCTGTGAGTTCTACGCGACACGAGGAGATCAGGTCGTTTCGTACGATAATATGACAAAACACGAGCTACAGAGAACGGGATTTGCGACTGAGGCAGCGAGGAAGCATAATTTTGACTATCTGAAGACTCTCGGTGTGAAGATGGTAGTTGCAGACGTCAGAAATTTCTCTGAACTTCTCGACCACGCTCATGATTCCGACTACATCATTCATACGGCTGCCCAGCCAGCGATGACCATAAGTTGGGAGGATCCGCTCCTCGATTTCTCCACAAATGTGTCCGGAACGTTTAATGTGCTTGAGGTCGCTCGAAGGGTCAAAATTCCTGTAGCCTCCTGCGCGACTATTCACGTCTATGGCAATGAAATCAACCAAAGCCTGAAGGAGGGCAAAACCCGGTACTTGAAAGAGCCGGAGGCTATTGATGAAGCCCAGCCCATACTCCGTGGCACCCTCACGCCTCTCCATGCGTCGAAGGCCGCAGCCGACATGTACGTCAAGGCATACGCTGATACCTATAAGCTCGAAGCCGCCAGTTTCAGGCTCACCGGCATCTACGGCACGAGGCAATTCGGTGGCGAAGACCATGGGTGGGTCGCGAATTTCTCTATTCGGAGTGTCCTGGATAAGCCAATCACCATATTCGGCACCGGCAAGCAGGTACGCGACATACTCTATGCCTCCGACGTTTGTGCCGCCTTTGATGCCTTTTACCGGCGGCGTAATCCGGGCATCTACAACATCGGGGGGGGTATTGGGAATGCGATCTCACTTCTTGACTGTGTTGAGATCCTCGCAGCAATCGTCGGGAGGCCTCCAACGGTCAATTTTGCGGCGGACAGGCATGGAGACCTCAGGTACTTTGTTTGCGATACGACTCGAGCAACTGAGAGATTGCGCTGGCAACCAAAGGTCAAGCCCAGAGAGGGAATAGAGAGACTCGTAGCCTGGGTCGAGTCGAATAGACAACTTTTTGAGCAGGAGGCCGAGTCGACGCTATGAAAGCTGTGATTCTTGCAGGCGGTCGTGGCCGACGGCTGGACGACCTTTCGCAGACGCGAAACAAGAGCCTCGTCGAGGTAATGGGTAAGCCCCTCATAGAATATAGCCTCGATTGTGCTGCCGCAACCAATGTGGACGAGATTGTCGTTGTAGTTGGATATAGGGCCGAAGAGATTATTAACTCGTATGGCATATGGCACCGGAAGAAGCGATTACGCTATGTCATTCAGCGCGAGCAAGAGGGCCTCGTTCATGCAGTGCAGTGCGCAGCAGAGGCGCTTGACGGCCATGATTTTGTATTGTTGCTGGCAGATGAGATTCTGATCAACGCACGACACCAGGCGCTGTTGGACGAATTTGCGAGAGGAAACTGTTTTGCAATCTGTGGCGTTCTGCCGGTAGAAGATGGGCAGCTTATTAGAAAAACATATACCATTGTCCAGGACAAAGAGGGGACTATTTACAGACTTATTGAGAAACCTAGACGACCGATTAATAGCATCATGGGTACGGGAAACTGTGTTTTTAAGAACGATATATTGAAGTATGTCGAGTTTACTCCAATACATCACGAACGGCAAGAGAAGGAACTCCCTGATCTGATTCAGTGCTCTATTGACGACGGACATATCATTAAGTCATTTGTAATTTGCAGCAAGTACGTTAACGTCAATACGAAAGAGGACTTATTGCTTGCCGAAAGATATTTGGCAGCCAGCCGCCAGGCAGTAGCTGAGGCTGCGCCGCCCGTCGGCGATCCGAGGCAATAGACCCAAGCGCGATCGGTACTGACGACCGTAGGTCGACGAGCATCGTTACACCGACCCTTGCTCGACTCCGGTCCAGTGTGAACGAACGCAGTGGGAGACGCTCAGTGAGGGTCGGCGCGGTGAGGAGACCCTGAGATCGTGCGAGTCTTGCTTGTCCATCCGCGATTCGATGTTTACGGCGGCGCCGAGCTAGTGGTCGTCAAGCTCTGCAATTATCTTCATGAGCGGCAGATAGGGGCAGCCATCCTGACAACCAGCATTGGGCCTGATGTGCAAAAGGAGTTGAAGGGCACCGAGGTAATCATCTGCAAGTCTCTCCCCGGCGGTGAAACAGTCGGCGGCATGTTGTCTTTGAACGGCGGGATCAGAAAATACATGGACGAGTTCAGCGTGATCAACGTCCACAATTTTCCTGCCAACATCGCGCTACTTGGAGTAAGTAAACCAGTCGTTTGGATGTGTAATGAACCTGAATTGTATCTACGACTGCAGAATCCCGGAGTGTCGATTTTCAAGAAGCTTTTGTATCTGTTGCTGCTTCCTCTCGAAAAAAGGCTTCTGAAAAGATATGTGCGGCAGATAGTGGTAGCTGACAACTTTAATTATGAACGATTCATGGCACTGTATAAGACGGCGGCGACAATATGTCATTATGGAATCGATCATGATTTTTTTTCTCGCGGAGATAGGGAGAAAGCTAAAAGAAAATATAATCTGGACTCTTACTTTACTGTCCTACATGTCGGTTGGTTTACTGTGTTGAAAAATCAAATGGGCAGTCTCCGCGCCGTTGACGAACTGAAGAGCGTGATCCCGAATATCAAACTCGTTCTTGCGGGTTACGGCGAGGGGGCATACCTTAAGGCGGTGCAAGAATACATTGCGGAGAGGCGGCTGGAGAATGTCGTCGTGGTCACTGGGCATTTGACGAGGAGCGAGGTAAGGGATTTGTATCATGCCGCCGATGTGTTGTTGCACCCGATTCGGTCGCAGGGGGGATGGCTGGCGCCGTTCGAGGCGCTTTGCGCCGGCTTGCCGGTCATTGTCTCTGCGGAGATGACCGCGGCGGAATTGATAAGGCAAAATAGACTCGGTTTGGTTACCCATGATTTCCGGGGCGCGGTTGAAGAAGTTTGGAGAAAGCATCTTGACTATAAGAAAGACGCTCCGCGGAACGCGGATTGGGTGAGCAGAAATCTCAGCTGGGCGAGATTTGGTGACGGAATGGTGACTGCTTACAATAGGGCCATGGGGAGCGCGAGCGCGTAAGACGTCGGAGTAAGCACGATCGTGCATTTGCGGCGGATCCGGTCTGCAAGCAATGGACTTAGCTGCAACGACGGGGCCCGGAGGGGGCCGGAGAGGTCAATCGACGGACCTTATGTTTCCACCCGTTGCGCTGAGGTGAAACCTGCGGGAGTGGATCGCCGATGATTCCGAACAAGCCGATAAGAATAGGTATCGATGGCACGCCGCTCCATGGGAACCCGACGGGTATCGGGCGTTATATTGTAGAACTGTCACAAGAAGTAGATAAATTGTTGCCTCATGCCGAGTTTTACGTCTACAGTTTATTTCCTATACAAATGCCGGTTGCGTCAGATCGTTGGGTGCATAGAATCGTGCCCCTCGTGGTTCCACGCTTCCTGAGACTCAGATCGGTATTAAAATTCTATCGCAGCCCCGTGTTTGAAAGAGATTCTCTCGACGTGTTTTGGGGTGCTGGTGGATTCTTGCCGCGACTACCCAGACGAGTGCGGACACTCCTCACAGTCTATGATCTCGGTTTTAAGGTAGTACCGGAAACGCTATCCGTGAGTTCCCTCTGGACACAGCGGCTCTTCCTGCGACGGGATGTGGCGGAGGCGGATGTCGTTTACACGATCTCTTATGGCACCGCAGAACGTCTCTACAACGTGAGCCGCCGTCGCGCCGATGGTGTTATCCAGCCATCCATTTCGAGGGTCTTTACGACACAGTCCGACCATCGAGTCGCCAAGGTCCTTGAAGGGTACGGTATTCAGACACCATATATACTATCGGTGGCTACTTGGGAGCCGAGGAAGAATCTGAGACTCCTTATAAGTACCTTTCTTAGGATGAGAAGAGAGGGTCTTCTCGATGACTACACCTTGGTTTTGGTGGGACCCGAGGGGTGGAAAGAGAGAGGACTTGAAGAGTTGACACGACAGCAGCAGGAGCACGGTCTGAAGGTCTTGGGATACGTTCCGGACGAAGACCTTCCAGCTCTCTATGCCGGAGCGAAGGTGTTTGTCTTTCCATCGAGGTATGAAGGATTTGGGATTCCCGTCTTGGAAGCGAGGGCTGCAGGGACACGGGTAGTTACAACAGATATCCCTGAATTGCGAGAAGCGGGGGGAGAAAGCGCAATCTACATCACTCCTAATAGAGAAGGACTTCGCGACGGGATTTTTACGGCCCTGTCGCGACGACCCGATGCCGTACCGACAAAGGCGTTGGGGTACCCCACTTGGAAGGACGGCGCCAAGATCCTCGCTGAGGCTCTCCTTCGCCTCGGCAATCAGGTAGACCTGCGAGGCGTGGCTCCTCAGAGGGAAACCGATGTCCGATATTCCTTACTTAACCACTAACTAGGCCATTCGTTGATCGCTCTGCTGTAGAAGCTCTCGAGTTGTTCGGCAATGTCGTCCCAATGTAATCCGCTCGCAAACTCCTTTCCCTTCAAGCCAAGTCTACTTCTTTTTTCTGGATCGTCCCATAGGGAAACTATATGGGCAGCATATTCTGCTACACTAAACGGCTGTACTAGTATCCCCCGTTCCCGAGTGACAACCTGATTCAGATTCTCTATATCGAAAACAATAAGCGTCTTACTGCAAGCGAACGCCTCCAGGGCCACGAGCCCGAATCCTTCATATCTTGAAGGCATAACGACGAATGCACTCCTCATGATATAATCAAATTTTATTTTGTCGGAAACTGCTCCAACAAAATCAACGTGCAACGACAGTCCAAGGTCTCTTATCATCGCACGCACTTTTTTTTCTTCTCGACCATGTCCAATCATGCTTAGTCTGATGGCGGGTCTTTGCTTTACTGCAATTCGAACAGCTGCGAAGAGCAAGTCGATTCCTTTCATGTCGATGTCCATTCTGCCAATAAAAAGAATAAAATTCTCTTCCTTGTGGGCCTCAACATGGACATCTCTC
>Ga0335070_10006956_pt1 | contig 13294 bp, 10 predicted proteins | sample Lox_Sample_13_FD_206722 | JGI IMG/M metagenome (GOLD analysis project Ga0335070, IMG submission 206722) | Soil microbial communities from Loxahatchee National Wildlife Refuge, Florida, United States - Lox_Sample_1.3 | ecosystem: Environmental > Terrestrial > Soil > Wetlands | place: USA...
CCGTCCTTGACGCCGCCCCGGTGGCTGACCCACAATTCCCGTGCCGAAGTACAGAGCGACCGGGAGGACGGACATGGCGCGCGACAAGCACTTCAAGGTCTGGCTGGACGGGAAGATCGTGGACCCCGAGCACGCGACGCTCAGCGTCTTCACGCTGACCGTCCTGCGCGGCGCGAACGTCTATGAGGGTCTGCGCGCGTACTGGAATCCCGTCAAGCAGCAACTGTACGTCTGGAAGCTCGACGAGCACCTGAAGCGGCTCGGCAACAGCATGAAGGTGATGCGGATGCAGCTGCCGTATTCGCTCGAGGATCTGCGCGCCGGTATCCTCGAGTGGCTCCGCGCGAACGACTTCAGGGACGACGTGCACTTCCGCCTCGTCGCGTACTTCGGCGATGGCGGTTCCGGCGGCGTGAAGGCGTACCGGCCCGAGGAGATCGATACCGGCGCGTTCATCCTCGGCGGGCCGCGACCGCACGACGCCAAGCTCGAACGGGGGCTCGCCATGGGCGTCGCGACGTGGCGCCGCATCGCGGACGACGTGGTGCCCGCCCGCGTGAAGGCCGGCGCGAACTACCAGAACAACCGTCTCGCCGCCGTCGAGGCGCGCGAGAATGGATTCGACGACGCGATCCTGCTGACGCAGGCCGGGAAGGTCGCCGAAGCGACGGGTGCCGCCCTGATGATGGTGCGCGACGGCGATCTTGTCGTGCCGCCGGTGACCGATGGCGTGCTGGAATCGATCACGCGTCGATCCGTGCTCGAGCTCTACGCGCGCGAGTACGATCGGGCGGCGGTCGAGCGCTCGATCGATCGCACCGAGCTGTACGTGTGCGACGAGATCCTGATCTGCGGGTCCGCGGAAGAGGTCACGCCGGTCGTCGCGGTGGATCGTCTGCCCGTCGGCGACGGCCGGCCTGGGCCCGTCACGAGAAAGCTCCAGCGCCTGTTCTTCGCCGCCGCGCGCGGCGACGATCCCGCGTTCGCGCATTCTCTCACGCCTGTGTACACCGGACCGCCCGGACCCACCCGGTGAGCGCGGGAAAGATCCACTCCATCGAGGCGATCGCAGTCGACATTCCGCTGACGCGAGAGCATAGACAACATACCGCCCGTTCTCGGACCGGGTCGGCGACGGAGTGGGGTTCTTGCCTTGGCACAGTCGCCGTCATGAAGGGCGGACGCTCGCACAAGAACCGGCTCGGCTGAGCGCCCATCCTGGCCGATATCCTCCGATCTTTCCAGTCACGACTGCGCGGCTCCATGGACGCATCTCGGCAGCCAGGCGACGACACGTGACGGTTCTCGGCCAGCGCTGCCTACCCCCGCCTGTCAGCCTCGAGATCCGACGAAACATAACCGCGTGATTTGGAAGCGTTCGTGGGACGCCCGCGGGCCGGCGCCGCGGTGGCATGACGGTTGCGAGCATGAAGGACATCTGGAGAGAACGCCCGTGGATAGGATCAGCGACATGATTGAGTTCGATATCCCGTGCCGGCTGTGCCGTACGCCCATGACGCTCCAAGTGCGCGATGAGCGGGCGCGAGCCGCCTTCGAAAAGGACGGCGCGCTCTGTGAGGTCTGCTACGAGCTCGGCTACGGCTCGAGGGCCACGACGGATGCGGCCCCGTCGACATCGCCCGCGAACGGGCACCTCGCAACTGCACCAATTGGCTCGCTCAGGCGGGAACCGGGGGCGGAGGGTTGACTCCCGTGTGCTGCAGGGTATGTGTGTCCGGAAGCGCGGGACGTACGAGCGTGCGAGTGAACGGCGCGGCCGGCGCGGCCCGGAATCAGCTTAACGTCGTGATCCTGGAGCTCAGGCAAGCGGTCAAGGAGCAGGGTCAGCTCGACGAGGTCGAGCGGGTGATGTACTCGGCGATGACCCAGCTCCGACACGTCAGCGAGCTCCGCGCCTGACGCGAAAGGGCTAGCGATGTAAACGCTCACTTGCAGGCACACGGTTCATGCTCTCGCTCTCGCGCCCGCGGACGACGCGCTGGCCGGCCAACTCCCCGCGTGTCTCCGTCACTACGGTCCGCTGCCCCTCGGGATGCGTGTCGGTGTGGAAGTAGATGACCACCCAGTCGCGCGTCCTCCCCAACTCGTGCGCCCTTGCTGTGTTCGAGAACAGCACCGTGAAATGCCAGTGGCCCCGCTCCGTGTGCAGCACCGGCAGCCAGGCCTCGCCCGAGGGATTGAAGCGACGCGGGGCGATCTTGGGAACGCGGTCGGCCGCAGCCGCTTCCCGGTATTCACGGTCCACGTCGAGCAGCACGTCCACCGGCGGCTCCTCGGCCGGCTCGGGAGGTCTCGGTCTGGTCCGGCCCAGCATGGCGCCCAGGGCAGCGCGCAGGCCGGCCGCCCGCCGCGGCCCGATGCCGGGCACGGCGGCCAAGCGGCCGTCGTGAGCCGCCACCTCCAGCGCCTCCAGCGTCTCCACTTGGAGCGCCTCGTGGATGCGCCGAGCGAGAGCGGCGCCCACACCCGGGATGGCCCGGAACAGCCGCTCCGGATCGAGCGTGCCGCGCAGCCGCTCGAGCTGGCTCCAGCGGCCGGTGCGCAGCATTTCGGCGATGGCGGCGGCGATCCGTGGGCCGACGCGGGGCAGCGTCTCGAGCCCCTTGACGCCGTCGCTCTCGAAGACCTCTCCCAGGTCCTCCGGCAGGCCAGCCACGGTCTGGGCGGCCTCGCGGTAGGCGCGGACGCGAAAGGGGTTGGCCCCCTGCTGCTCGAGCAGATCGGCCGCCTCGCGGAGCCTGTCGCTGATCGGCTGGTTGGGTGCTCGGCTCACGATACGCCCGCTCCGCTGCTCATCATCCACTGCCACAGAACCCTCCATGCCCAGGAGCACAGAAGCAAAGTGCTGTCGGACGGTACCATTGCCCCCGCTCCGATGCTTTAAGGCGTGGCGACCGTGCACGGGGCTGCTTCTCAGCCGGCGGTCGCGCCAGCCTCGGGCACCAGCTTCGCGGCCTGCTCCTTCACTCCGCGCAGGTCGATCTTTCCTGTTCCCAGCATCGGCAACGCGGCAACGTGAAAAAACTGATTCGCCCGAGGCTTCCAGAGCGGAGGTAAGTCGCATTCGCCGAAGCGCTGGAGGACGGGCGCGAGGGTGGCTTCGGCAAGAGTATGCAGCACGACAAGCCGTTCCCCCTTCTTTTCATCCGGCACAGATGCTACCGCGAACGTCTGCTCAGCAAGTCCGGCGATCTCGTGAAGTTTGTCCTCGATCCTAATATGCGGCACCATCTCGCCGCCGATCTTGCTGAACCGCGAGAGCCTATCCGTGATCGTCAGGAAGCCATCTTCGTCGAGCGCAGCGATGTCGCCGGTCACGTACCAGCCATCCTTTATCACCTCCGCAGTCTTCTCCGGGCGGCCAAGGTAGCCCATCATCACGTTCGGCCCGCGGACCAGCAGCATTCCCGGCGTACCTTCGGGAACGGCCTGCATCGTGACCGGATCGATCACACGCACGGTTACACCGGGCAACGGATGGCCGATATGCCCCCGCTTCGCTCCCACCTGCCGGAAACCGGCGGCACGGAAGTCCTTCGTATTCACCGACACGACCGGCGAACACTCCGTGCACCCGTACCCTTCCAGCGGCTTGATGCCGAATCTGTCTTCGAACGCTTGGGCCAGCCGCTCGGGCAACTTTTCGGCCCCAACCATCACAAATTGCAGGCTGCCGAAATCCTCCGGCGTGCACCGACGGATGTAGGCCTGTAAGAACGTCGGGGTGGCAATGAGCAGGGTGACCCGATATTGACGGACCAACGCTCCTATCGTCCGGGCCTCGAGTGGGTTGGGGTGATAGACGACGCCGATTCCGATCGCAGCTGGTAGCGCCAATGTCGCCGTGAATCCAAACGAGTGGAAGAACGGCAGAATGCCCAATACCCGGTCTTTGCCGTCGAGCATCAAGACCTGCGCCATCTGGGCGATATTCGACCCGATGTTGTAGTGCGACAGCATCACGCCTTTGGGGTCTCCTGTGCTTCCGCTGGAGAAGATCACGGTCGCAAGATCGTCGAGCCTGCGGCGCCCGCCTCCGATCGCCCGCTTCAGCAACCGAAACGGCATTCCGGCGATCACCATGGCCGTCAGCTTCTCACCGCTCTTCGGCGCCGCCGCGATCTCTTCGACCAGAATTGTCCTTCCGGGTACTTGCAGGTTCGGAAGCCGTTCCAGCAGCGCTTTCGTCGTGATCACCGTGGCGAGCTTGCACTGTCGTGCGCAGGACGCCATCACCTCGTTCGATGCCGTGTAGTTGAGATTGACCGGCACCTTGCCGAGTAGCAGAGCCGCGCAATTCACGAGCGCTCCCGGAACCGAAGGTGGCAGCAGGATGCCCACCTTCTCCTGCCCGTTCCAGGCCGTCCTGAGTCGTCGCGCCAGGAAGATCGATTTCGCCAGCACCGCGCCGAATCGCAGCGCCGGCGCACGCCCGTCGGCCATGGCGACTCGCAGTGGATGCCTCCGCGCCGTCCATACCAGCGCGTGATCAAGCGTGCGCATGCGCTTCCGACGGAACAGGAACGCGTCGGACTGCAAATCCTGCACGGCTCGGCGGACGTCCGACGCGATGCTCGTCGCCGGCATCGGCAGGCCGAAACTGACCGTGACGGGGTAAGGAATCCGGCGCGGGAACTTCCAAAGGAATCGCCCGCGCTCGAAGCTGAAGATGCTTCACCACACGCCGTCGAGCGCGATCGGGACGATGGGAGCGTCGACCCCTTTCATGATTCGCTGAAATCCTCGGCGGAATGGCAGCAGTACCCCCGTGCGGGTAATCTGGCCTTCGGCAAAGATGCAGACGACCTCGCCGGCCCGGATCGCCTCCGACGCGGCCCGCAACGATCGAATCATGTCGCGAGGCCGTAGCTGCGATGAGATCGGAATCGCCCGCATCATCTTTGCGAACGGCTTGATGAGCGGCATCGCGTAGATATCTGTGGAGACGAGGAAACGGATGGGCCGGTCGGTCGAGGCGACCAGCAAGCAGGCGTCCACGAATGACATGTGATTGCAGACGAACAACGCGCCCCCGCGCTCCGGGATGTGGTCGCGACCGACGACCCTGATCCGGTACACGGTATGGGTGAGGATCCACAGCAGCAGCCGCATGAACCAGTCGGGCAGCAGAATGAGGACATAGATGGTCCCCGCCAGGGTGATCAACGCGGCCACCAGGAATACCGATGGCGGCAGCAGGTGCGCCTGCTTTACGAGGAGGTAGTACGCACCCGATGCCAGCGCGATGCCGACGAACGACAGCACGTTCGTCGCGGCGATGATCCCGCCTCGCTCTTCCGGCCGCGGCCTCTGCTGGATGAGCGCATTGATGGGCACGACAAAGAATCCCGCGAATCCGCCAATCATCGCCAGGAGAGCCCCGACCTGCCAGTAGTCCAGCCCGGGAATGGCCAGCGCGGCGCCGGCCGCGGTCATTCCCAGGGCCCCGAGCGGAATCAATCCATATTCGATCTTGTCGCCGGACAGGTATCCGGCGACAAGGCTTCCCACACCAATGCCGATTCCCAGCACCCCCTGGAGATATCCGTTTTGCCGTGGCCCCACCAGGAGCACATCGGCCCCGTAGATCAACACCGTCGAGAACAGCAACGCGCCGAGGAACCAGAAGTACGTGTTCCCCATGACCGCCAGGAACAGCGCGCGGTCCCGACGCATCCGCCCAATCTGGTAGAACAGGTCCAAGAAAGGATTGAACCGCAGCGTGCGCGACGGATCGGCGGCCGGCACGCGCGCGATGCCCAAGCTCGCTCCCAGCCCGAAGACTCCCAATCCGACCAAGATGAGTCCGGAAATACTCTGGCGCACCGGCCCGAACGCGTCCGCCAGCAATGCACCGGCGACGGTGCCGGAGATGATTGCCAGGAACGTGCCCAGGGCCAAGACACCGTTTCCCCACGAGAGCTTCTTCTCCGGCAGCACTTCAGGAAGCAGCCCGTACTTGGAGGGGCTGAACAATGCCGCCTGCGTGCTGATCAGAAAGATGGAAGCGAGTTGAATGGAGAGCACGCGCGTGGTGAGACCGACCAGGGCGATCACGGCCACGGCGATTTCCATCACCTTCGTCGCGATCGTCACCGTTCGCTTGCTGTAGCGATCGGCAAGGTAACCGCCGGCCATCGAGAACAGCACGAATGGAAGGGAAAACAGCAGACCGATGATCGGCACGAAGGTGTCGCGCTGGGCTTTGGGGATGCCGGCGCTCACCACCAAGAACAGCACCAGGTTCTTCAGGACGTTGTCGCTGAATGCCCCCTGGCACTGGGTGACGATGAGGCTCCAGAAACTGCGAGCTGAACCCGTTCTCACGGGACCTTCAGGAGACGGAACGTCCGACGACTCTGTCCTCAAGAGGAGGCCTCTCATGCGCGGCCGATGTGTTCCCCCAGGCGTACGTACGTATCCACGCCTCGCTCGGTGTTGGCACAGATGTCGGAGTCCAGCCGGATCGTGCCCCGCCGGAAGAGAAGCATCACGACCGACGCCCCGAGCTGGAAGAAACCCTTGTGGGCGCCGCGGGCCACGTGCTGTCCGGACACGTAGCGCTGCTGGATCGACCCGATCGAGAACGCACCCACCTCGACGATGAGCATCTGGCCGAAGCGGTCGGAGTCGAACACGGTCAGCATCCGGTAGTTCTCGGTGAAGAAGGGAACGAGCCGGCTGGCGGAATACGGCGTCACCGCGAAGAGTCGCCCGGGGATCCTCACCGCCCCCCGAGGAGTGCCCTCGGCGGGGAAATGGAAGTGGTGATAGTCGGACAGGTGGAGCCGTGACACGACGAGCGACCCGCCCGCGTAACTGCTGGCGAGCCGCTCGTCCTTCACCAGCGAGCGCACGTCAAGCTGCGCGTGTTTGACGGTGAAGACACGGTCCGCCTCCACGACCGGGTACGCGAGGACGCGGCCGTCCACCGGGGCGACGCAGGTCGCGGGATCGGGATCCATCCCACGCCGCGACAGGTCTATCTCCCTGATGATGAAGTCATTGAAGCTCTCGAACTCGCTCACGCGCTTGACGCACTCGTCGACATCCACGCCCATTCGCCGGATGAAGGCGGCGATCTTCCGTCGGCTCCGGGGGCGGGCGTTCAGCCAGCCGTAGAGGCGTGAAATCCACGGCCGGCTGAGAACCAGGCGGGTCAGCAGCCATCCCGGCTCGGTGTCGTAGGCCCAACGGAGTAGACGCGGCGACCAGATCGGATCCTCCCGGAGCTCGCCCGTCCGGCGGTCGACGTGGACAGTGAGACGGGGAGCCGTCATAGATCGAGCTGGAGCAGACCGTATTCGCGCTGGGCGCCGCGGAGCGCCTCGCCCACCAGCCTTCGTCCGGGGCTATCGTCGCCCACCAGCGCGAAGACGAAGTCCTCGTACCCATCGGCGAGGGCTCGCCACATGGTCTGGTACATGAGCGCCCCCCCTAGCCCGCGGCCCTGGGCCTCGGGCACGACGCCAATCGAGTGAACGACGATGCGCTGCGCCCGCCCCTGGCGGAGCAGGAGGTGGGCTCGGGCCGTGCTCCCGCCGGCCAATCGGACGGCGCTCGCGACGTCCGGATAGGCAATCGCGAACCCCTCAGTCGCGCCCCCCGGGCCGCGGACAAGCGTCGAGAGGATGGGATGTACGATGGCCGCATGTGATGCGAACAGGGCCGCGTACTCGTCTGGCGGACAGCGCGTATAGCCAAGCGTGCCTTCGAAGGCCCGCATGACGGCCCCGTGGAGCTCGAGCACATCACCGGCCGGTGATTCCCGGGTGAGCTCCGTGAAGCGATGGCCGGCTGCGAGTGTCGCCTTCCAGGAGGCCTCGTGCGGGGCAGCAACGGCCGCGACCGCCTCGCGGGCGTCGAGCACGAGGGAGCACCAGGTCCGGCGCCGGGCGAACCCGAACCGCTCGAGGAACTCCAGGTAGTGAGGTGGGGTCCGCGGCTCCCCGTAGAAGGGGGACACGTCGAAGCCCCGGATCATGCACCGATACGCTTCCCAGATGTCGAAGTTGAGGGGGGCCCAGACGCGGCCGCGAGCCCCCTCGGCGCGCAGCCAGCCGGTGGCGGTGGCGAGCAGCTCGGCGACCGCGGGCCAGTCGTTGGCGCACTCGAAGAACCCCAGAGCGCCGACCGGCGTGCCGTCGCGATCCCGCAGCTCGGGATGAACCGTCGCCATCACGTGCCCTAGCATTCCGGTGGCGCTCTCGATCACGAAGTGGCGATGGCGCGCGCCTGGGCGCGCGTAGAAAGAGAACTCGGGCCCATGCTGCCGTCTGATCGTCTCCGGGAATGGCGGAATCCAGCCGGGGTCGTGCGCGTGCAGCTCGGAGCAGAAGCGGAGGAACTGCTCGGTCCGGTCCGCGTCGAAATCGTAGGCGTAGAGCGGCATCCTGTTCTCCCTAGCGCCCGCTCAGCCGCCACGCGAACTCGCCCACCTGCGCCGCGAGAACGGAGAGCGCGAAGACCTCGGCATACGGTCGGAGCCGGCGGAAGCGCGGATCGTCGGTCCTCAGGAAGCGGTGGTACGTCCACGCCATGAGGGCAAAGGCGAAGACCACGAGGGCCAGGTACGGCCACGACAGGCGCAGCACTACGAAGAGGTACAGGGCAGCCGTCACCGTGACCATCTGTGTCGCGGCGGCCAGCCACACCGCGCGCGCGGGCCCCAGGACGCTCGAATAGGTGACGTAATCGGTCTCGTCCGCCGGGCGACGGATCTTCCGCGCGAACTCCCAGGCCGCGTGGACACTCCACACCATGATCACGTACGGCACCACGAGAGACCACGCCAGACCGCTCAGGCCCAACCCGCTCTCCGCGGCGAAGATCGCGAAACCCTGCAGGATCATCAGCGGGAGGATAGGCGTATGGGTGACCAGCGACAGCATCAAGCTCCGGCGAAGGAGGTCGGGGACGAAGAACAGCCGGAACATCAGCGTCATGTAGCCGAGCACGACGAGGGCTGTCCAGAACGCGCGCCCCGCGGCGAGGCTGGCGAGCAGGTACACGGCGATGGCGGCGACGAGGCTCAGCCGGATGTCCGCTTCGAGCACGCGGCCGGCAGGCAGCGGGCGCTCAGGAAATAGCTGGCGATCGATGTCCCGGTCCTTCAGCTCGTCCATGAGGCGGAGAATCAGCCACACGCTGAACACGCTCCACACGCCGATCACCGTGTAGCGGGAGAGCAGCGGCGGCTGCACGTGATGAACGTCCCGCGCGAACAGGGCGATGCCGAGATAGATCAAGGCCGCCTCGAGGAGATGCCTCGGCAGGGGCAGCATCTCGGCGAAATAGCCTCGCATGCGGCCGATGTAACCAGACGCTGTCAGACGTCGGCCGACCAGGGCGATCGTCACGTCAGCTCCTCGACCACGAAGCGCTGGTAGAAGAACACCTTGTCGGCGGCGTGGAGGCGCTCGGCGAGCGGTGACAGGGGCCGGAGCCGGTGCGCGAGCGCCGGGGGGCGGGAGCGCGGCACGAAGGTGTTCCAGTACGCGAGCCGCCCGCCGCGGCGCCCGACTCGGACGATGTCCGCCAGGGCGCACGCCGTGTTCTCGGCCGACATGTACTCGAAGACATCGGAGAGGTTGAAGCGATCGATGGCCGCCTCCGGGAGGCCGCGCAAACAGCTCTCGAGCGGCTCGATCCTGAGCTCGATGCGATCCAGGTGTGTCCGGATCGTTTCGAAGTTCTCGGGTCGCAGGGCATGGGGGAGCGCGTCTCCGTGGCAGCCGAAGACAATCCAGTGGAGGTAGGGATTGCCGGACGGGTCGAGTTCGGTGAGAGCCCGCTCCACGGCGCGCAGCACTCGCCCCGCCACACCGCCCTCTACGTACTGGAAGAAGGCCGGATCACGGCCAAGCGCAGCGGAGACTCGACGAGACGAGAACAGCCGCGCGAGGAGGCGCCAGCGCCACGTGTTCCAGCGCCGGGCGAAGAAGGCTCGGCGCTCCTCGGGCGAGCGGCGCTCGAACAGGGACACCACGCGCGAGCGCGTATGGATCAACGGCAGGACGAACCGTCGGAAGAGGGCGAGATAGCGCTCGAACCTCCCTGCCCCCCCGATGCCCGCAGCGACGTCGCGGGAGTGTGCGTCCCATACCACTCGCGCCGCGGGTGCCAGATGCGGCCGCAGCCGCGCATAGAGCGCCGGCCGGCGCGTGCTCGGGCGCGCACCCATGAGCTCCAGGAGCTCAGCGTGCGACAGATGCGCGAAGGCCGCCATGCGGATCTCGAGACAGGCGGCCTGGGCCGGCGACAGGTCCACGGCCAGGACCCGACCCGGGTCTCGAGTCAGCAACGAGAGCGTGTTGTCGCCGCCCGACGTGATGGACAGGCACGCGTCGCCCGGCTGGATGTCCAGCGCCTCGAGCAGGACGTCAGCGTCCTCCCAGCATTGCGCATAGCGGATGAGCGAGAAGTCGGCTGTCGCGGCCACCTCGCTGACTGGTGCGCTAGGCATGTACCGGCTCACCCACCGGTGTCGGTCGCAGCCTGATCACGCGGCCCGACGTCCCGTCCATCTGCACCTCGTCCCCGTCATGTAGCCAGTCCATTACGCCGGGCAGGGAGACGATCATCGGCAGGCCGATCTCTCGCGCCACGATGGCCGCGTGCGACAGGAGGTTGCCCCGCTCGACGAGCAGGCCGGCCGCGGCGGGGAAGATCACCGTCCAGCCGGGATCGGTGCGCTCGGCCACGATGATGGCGCCGGGGCGCAGGTTGGCGCGTCGAGGATCGCGGACGATGCAGACCGGTCCCGTGACGATGCCCGCGCAACAGCCCAGCCCTTGCCAGCCTTCATCATCGGGCTGGGCGCTCGGCTGCGGCACCGCGGTCTCCTGGCGGCCCACGTATGGGATGCCCACGGTCTCGAATCGGTCCGCGGGCGGCGGGCCCGCCTCGAACGCCTGGAACTCGAGCTGGCGCAGGGCGGCGAGCCCTCTGAGATTCCTCGTGGTGGCCCATCCCTCGACGAAGGCGAGAATCTCCTCCGCCTCGAGGTAGAAGACGTCGCGGGGCTCGTCCAGGATCTCCAGGGCCGCCAGTCGCCGGCCGAGCTCGATCAGGATGCGACGCGCGCGGCCAAACACGCGGGTGCGGGCGAAGCGAAGCCGCTCCCGGGCCCGAAGGCGCGCCCGGGCATTGGCGAGTATCCAGGCGAAGAGCGGGCGCCTCCACGGATTCCTCCCGATCGCCCTCGCCACGCGGGCCTCGGCGGCCGTCCGGGCTGCCTCCGCCGCGGCCGCTGCGTCCGCGGCCGGCTCCGCACCCGCCTGCAGCCGGCGGGCCACCTGCCCGATGGAACGGAGCAGAGGCAACGGGTCGTCGTGCAACGTCGGACTCTCGAGCTTGAGCTCCTCGACGCACCGCTCCCCGAAGAGGGTCAGGTACTCGCGGTACTCGCTCTCGAGCGCCGGCGCTCCGCGCAGGGACTGCTCAATGGCCGGCAGCGCACCATCGCAGAGCGTGCACACGAGTTGCTCGTTGGCCATCGCCAACCGCGCCATGCTCGCCACTCGGGCGGCCAGCTCGCCGGCGAGGCTCTGCCGCCCCCCGCGCAGCAGGTCGTTCAGAAGCCTGCCGGGATCATCCACGCCGATCCAGCGACGGGCCCACGCGCGCAGGAAGCCGTGGAAGGTCATCACGAAGAAGTCGTTCAGGGGGGGCAGCCAGGCGACCGCGCCGAGGTGGCGCTCGAGATGGCGATAGTGGGCGGCCAGCTCGTCGGGCCTCAGGCTGCCCAGATCGGTGTCCTTCTCGTCGAGGAAGGCGTCGAGAGTGTGCAGGAAGCGGTGGATCTCGCGCCTCAGCAGGAGGTAGTTCAGGGGCAGACCGCACGTGGTCCGTACGAGCCGGAGCAGGTCGACGAAGCGGTCGCGCGCTGTCGGCGCCGGCGCGCCGACTGCCGTCGGTCCGGGACGCATCCGGGCGACCCCAAGCATCTGTTCGAGAAAGGCACGATTCACCTTGAAGCCGGGGAGGAGGGCGAGGACGCGGTACCAGCTGGACAGATTGTAGTACATGCGCCCGCGGACGAGGCCGATCATGCCGCGGAACTCACCAGCGTGAGCGTCGATCATCTGCGACGGTACGCCCATGTGCCGGTAGAACTCGCGGAAGACGCGCTCGTAGATCATGCGCGCGACGGAGAACGTGAGCGGCGTCGTCACTCCGCTGTAGTTCTCGACGATGTTCGAGTTGTCCCAGAGCACGCGTGCCGCATCCGGGTCCGGCTTGTCGGCCAGCGTCGTGATGGGACGACTCTGCAGGAAGAAGAGGCGCCCCCGCTCGCGGGCCCACTCGATATCCTGGGGGCGGCCGAAGAGCCGCTCCGCGCGCCGAGCCAGGCCAGCGATGGCAATCACCGCGGCGGGCTCGAGGGCAGGGCGGCTCCCCTCGACCGGGTCGACCGGCTCGAGACGCAGGCCGCGCCCGGCCGTCTCGTTGCGCCGCCGAGCGGCGCTCTTGGCGCCGATGCGCTCGGCGACGATCGCGCCGGCTCGATCGACGTGCCAGGTGTCCGCATCCACCTCGCCCTGGACGAGCGCCTCCGCCTGGCCCAGGACGGCCGAGACCACTGCGATACCGCGCCGCCCGCTGATCGGGTCCGCGCTGAAGGCAACTCCGGAGACGTCGGCGTCGACAACACGCTGGACGATCACAGCCGGAGGCATTGGCCACGTTTCCAGGCCGGCCGCGCGGCGGTAGGCGAGGAGGCGCGGGCTGAAGCCGGAGCGCCAGACGTCGGCGAGGCGCGCCGGGACGTCCCCCGGCGGCACGAAGACGTAGCTTTCGAGCTGGCCGGCGAACGAGCGCGCGGCGCTGTCCTCCTCGAGCGCCGACGATCTCACGGCCACGAACTCGCCTGCCGGGCAAAGGCGGCGGAGCGCCGCGGTCAGCTCCTCCCTCACAACCGGCGCGACGGCGAGTCCCTCCAGCGCCTCACCCACCGCATCCGGGTCGGCGGCCGGCAGCGCGGGGCCCGCGGTTCGGGGCAGGCTCGCGTCGAAGGCGCCGCTCGTGACGACGAACCAGTCAGGGACCGGCAGTTCCGCGCACGTCAGGCGCAGAAGAGCCCGCGCCTTGCCACCAATGGCAGCGTCGTTGTCGATCTGCGCGGGCCAGAGGATGAACATCAGCGAGACGCGCGTGCGTTCCCGGGCGGGACGCCGGGAACACGGTCGACGGGGGGTCTGTGCGGGCCTGCTCGGCTCCGTGCGCGCTGCGCCATGGCCATGAGCAAGGTGTGGACGTTCCGGACGGAGAC
>Ga0335070_10006957_pt1 | contig 13292 bp, 13 predicted proteins | sample Lox_Sample_13_FD_206722 | JGI IMG/M metagenome (GOLD analysis project Ga0335070, IMG submission 206722) | Soil microbial communities from Loxahatchee National Wildlife Refuge, Florida, United States - Lox_Sample_1.3 | ecosystem: Environmental > Terrestrial > Soil > Wetlands | place: USA...
ACCGAGATCAGGTAAGGCCGGACAAACTCACCCAGGCGGCCTAAGATGGTCGCCGCCATGAAGCCAATGAAAGTGTCGGAGGTTAACCGCACCACGCTGACCCTCCGCCCGAGCGGCCGGAGCATTACCTCCCAGCGCAGGGCCCGGCCCACATAAGTCAACAACAGCAATAAGATAGCTGCCGTCAGCCATCGCAAATCGACACTTTGCAGGGTCTCGAAGAATAGCTTCCAATCGAACGCCTGGCCCCGGATCCGGAACACGATGACGCCGGCAAGGACCAGCGCGGCGAGGAGAATCAGAGCCGCCTGATAGTGCCACCGCGGCCGGGTACGCGCGCCGGAACCATCGCCGGGAGCTTGAAAACCGCCTTTGTAGAATGTAAATCTTGGATTCAAGTGAACTTCTTATCATAGATCCTCGTTTTCATTACTGGAAGCAGGAGATTGAGGAAGTCATGGCAACGGTGGCGATTCCGGCGGCACGATGGACATGGGCGCCGCCGTGTTCGCAGGCTCGTACCGGCGACCACTTGGACTCCGACGCACAACTCGTTGAGCGGTGCCTGAGCGGACAGGACGCCGCCTGGGAGGAACTCGTCAAGCTGCATACGCGGCGGGTCTACTCGATCTGTTATCGCTTCACATCGAGCGACGCCGAGGCGCAGGACCTGACCCAGGACGTGTTCCTGCGGGTGTTCAAGAACCTGAAAAGCTTCCGCAGCGGGGAGGGATTGTTCGTGGTATGGTTGACCAGGTTGACGCGCAACCTGTTGATCGACCACTACCGGCGGACGCGTGCGGATCGCGCCACCGAGTCGCTCGAAGATCAGGGCCCGGCGCTCGAAGAGAACACCGCCATGATGTCGCGGACCGAAGGGATGCTGGCTGGACGCGAGGCCAGCGAGCTGCTGCAGTCGGCGCTACAGAGACTGTCGCCGGATCTGCGCGAGACGGTCATCCTCCGCGACCTGGAAGAACTGGAATATCGTGAGATCGCGCAGGTGCTGAATGTTCCGGAAGGAACGGTGAAGTCGCGCCTGAATCGCGGGCGGGCCGAGCTCGCGCGCGTGTTGCGAAGGCATAAGGTGCGGATATGACTTGCGCTGAGCTCGAGATCCTGCTCTGCGATTACACGGACGGAACGCTGTCCGCCGCGCAGAGGACTGCGCTCGAAGCTCATCTGACCGAATGCGCCGGTTGCCGGGAATTGGCGGCCGATGTGGCCGGGATAGCTGCATTTTTGGAGCGCGTGCCGGCCGTAGATCCGCCCGCCGAACTGCTGACGCGCATCCTGCACCAGGCGCCGCAAGGCCCGCAGGTCTCCCAAGAGCGGCAGCCCTCCTGGTGGCGCAGATTTTTCTTCGGCTGGATCGAAGGCGTTTTGCAGCCGCGCTATGCCATGGGCATGGCGATGACGGTGTTGTCGCTGGCGATGCTGGCGCGTTTTGCGCACATCGAGCCGCGGCCCTTGCGCGCGTCCGATCTGGATCCGGCCAAGGCCTGGCAAATTGTCGACGACCGGACGCATCGGGCTTGGGACCACGTGGTGAAGTATTACGAAAACCTGCGGCTGGTGATCGAGATTCAATCGCGGTTGAAGGAGTGGTCGGACCAGGAGCAGACCGTGGATACCGGGGTTGCGCAGGGAGCGGGAGCGTCCTCAGTGGCGCCGCAAAAAATGCCCGAAAGAACGAACGACAAGAGGTAAACGAGAATGAACTGTTCCACCCATCCCGAGGTTCCGGCCATAGCTTATTGCCGGTCCTGTGGCAAGGCTCTGTGCGAGGTCTGCCAGCGGCCAGCGGAGGGCACAGTGTATTGCGCTGAGCATGTCCCTGTGGCTACCGAGTCGTCACCGTACACCGCGCCTGCTCCGCCGCCGGCAGCGGCTCCCATTCCGGATAGCGGCGCCTCCCCGGGGCTCGCGTTTCTGCTGGGCTTGATTCCGGGAGTCGGCGCGATTTACAACGGCCAATACGTCAAGGGCCTGATCCACGTGGTCATTCTCGGAATTCTGATCAGCATCGTCAGCAGCAATGAAGCCTCGGGCGGCCTGGAGCCGTTGTTCGGAATGATGATCGCTGTCTGGGTTTTCTACATGGCGTTTGAGGCTTACCACACGGCGAAGAAGCGCCAGCTTGGCCAGCCGGTGGACGAGTTTTCGAGCATCGTGCCGCGACACGGCGAGCCTTCCAGGTTTCCTTTGGCTCCGGTAATCTTGATCGCAGTGGGTCTGTTGTTTCTTTTGAACAATCTAGACATCATCCGGTTCGGCCAGATCATCCGGTATTGGCCGATCGCCCTGATCGGGCTCGGCGTGTACATGTTGTACGAACGCATTTCGGCATCGGAGCGCCGGCCCACCGGCGTTCGTGAGGCAACCAATGAACGGCACTAGCAACAGCCTGATTCAGGCGATCCGAGGTCCGATCATGCTGATCACTTTGGGTTCGCTGGTCGCCATGGATTACTTCGATATGTACGGATTCAGCCGCACTTGGCCGCTGCTGATTATCGTGTTCGGCGTTCTGAAGCTGCTCGAGAAAGTTGCCGCGCCTCATCCAGAACCGCCCAGCCGCCCGCAAGGAGGCAGCGTCATATGAGGCGTGGTTCGGTGATCGGCCCGCTGATTCTGATCGGAATCGGCGCGCTGTTTCTCATGCGGAATCTGTGGCCGGACATTCCGCTGGCGGACCTCATCTCGCGCTATTGGCCCTTCGTGCTGATCGCCTGGGGCCTGCTGAGGCTGATCGAGATTCTGTTCTGGGCCGCGACTTCCAGACCCATTCCGCGGAACGGCATTTCGGGCGGTGAGTGGATGCTGGTCTTTCTGATTTGCGTGATCGGAGGCACGATGTACACGGCTCGCCACTACACCTCCTGGTTTCCCGCGGGCAGCGTATGGCGGGGTGTGGTGCGGGGCATGGGCGAACCGTACGATTACACGCTGGCCTCGTCGGAAAAGCCGTGCTCCAAGAACTGCCGTGTGATGATCGAAAATTTTCGCGGCAACGCGCGCATTTCGGGAACGTTGGACAGCACGGTGAAGGTGAGCGGTCACGAAACGATTCGCTCGTTCCAACAGTCGGAAGCCGACAATGCCAACAAGCAGACACCACTCGAACTCGTCCAGCAAGGCGACGAGATCATCGTGCGGACGAATCAGGATCGCGTGAATGAGCGGCTGCAGGTTACCGCCGATCTCGAGCTCAGCGTTCCGGCAGGATCGTCGATCGAGGCGCACGGGCGCTACGGCGACTTCGATATTCAGAACGTGAGCGGCGCCGTGGATATCACCAGCGACAACGCAGGCGTGCGCCTGGACAACATCGGCGGAAACGTGCGGATCGAGACCCGGCGCAGCGATGTGATCCGGGCGACCAATGTGAAAGGCACCATTGACTTGAAGGGTCGCGGGCAAGACGTGGAACTGCAGGACGTGGCTGGACAGGTGAATGTCGGCGGGACGTACACTGGGCAGATCCAGCTTCGCAATCTGGCGCGGCCGCTGCGCTATGAGGACTCGCGCATTGCTGTGAATTGCGAAAAACTCCCCGGCCAGATCCACATGTCACTGGGGGAGTTCTCGGGCGACAATCTGGTTGGACCGGTTCGCATGAATGCGCGGTCGCGCGACGTGCAGATTTCGAATTTCACGGAATCGATGGAAGTCACGCTGGATCGCGGCGATATTTCGCTGCGGCCTGGGAAGACCCTTGCGAAGATCTCTGCCCGCACGCGTTCGGGCGATATCGAGCTGGCGCTGCCTTCAGGAGCAAAGTTCGATCTGAAAGCGACGACTGATCGCGGCGAGGCGCACAACGACTACGGCGCGCCGCTGAAAGTCGACGACGAGCATCGGGGAGCGACAATTTCCGGAAGCAACGGCGGTCCGGAAGTCCGGCTCGAAACCGGCCGAGGATCCGTGACCATACGCAAAGCCAGCGGTTCCGAGGACGTCACTTTCCCCGACATTCCGAGCACGCCAGCAACCCCGAACGCACCCCCGGCGCCTCCCGCGCCGCCGAAACCGCCGCTGAAGGTCGAGCGTCAGTAGAATCGCAAGCTCAGCTACAATCAGATTCTCACCGTTCGATTGGAGGATCCATGAAGCGCACTCCACTCATGCTCTCTTTTTTGTGCGGCGCCATTTTGTTGTTCGCGCAAGATCCCTGGGTATATCGCGGCAATCCGAACTGGGACCGTTCGTGGAACGATCGCCCTATGCCGCGCACAGGCGCCTGTTTCTATCGGGATGCCGGTTTTCAAGGCGACCGCTTCTGCGTTAAGCGCGGCGACCGGCTCGAGCGGCTGCCTGGAAATTTCGGCGACGATATTTCCTCCATCCAGCTGTTTGGGAACGCGCGCGTGGTGGTATTCAACGACCGCAACTTCAGCGGCGGCAGCCAAGAGTTTCGCCGCAGCATCGGCGACCTTCGCAACGAAAAATTTCGCGACGGCCATACTTGGAACAACCGGATCTCGTCGCTGATGGTTCGTTAGGCAGCATTCGTAGAGCACTGGTCTGTTAGTCTAGAAAGCGTTAGCGTAACGTTTTCGCTACGCTAGTGTCATGGCAGTGTCACTGGGGACAAAGAGCCCAGAGCTAGCGATTCGCACGCCGGCCGGAGAAACGCAGGTCATCATCCTCAAGCAGGACCGCTACGAATTGGGCCGTGCGGATACGAATGATCTTTGTTTTCGTGAAGTGGCCGGCCTATCCCGCAAGCACTTAGTATTCGAACGCGACGGCGCCAATTGGGTTGTGCGCGATCTGGGAAGCACTAACGGCACGTTTGTAAACGGAACGCAGGTCTCGGGCACCCATGTTCTAAGGCCTCGCGACAAGGTAACGGCGGGTGAGTTGAGCGTGGTGTTCTCGGAAGGCGGCGCGCCCGCTGCTCAAACGGTGGTCTTCGTCGAGAAACCTGCAGCCACCACGCAGGAAACGACGATGACGGAGAGCCTGGAGGGGGTGCTCGCGGCGGAGCACAAGGTAGTCGGCAGCGCGCACACTCAGGCGCTGGTTCGCGCCGGACGAGAGCTCGCCGGGCACATGCCGCTCGACAAGCTTTTCGAATTGATTCTGAATCTCTCGGTGGAAGCGGTCGGCGCATCGCGTGGCGTGCTGATGACGCTCGAACAGGGCGAGTTGCAGGTGCGCGCGTCCAAGGGCGCGGGCTTCAAGATCAGCTCGCATGTCCGCGACGTTGTGATCAAAGAAAAGCGATCTCTCGTGGTTCGCGACGCGCTGACGGATCAAGCCCTGGGCGCCCGCGTGAGCATCGTGCAGGACCAGATTCGAAGTATGCTGGCGGTGCCTCTGCAGACGAAGAACGGCGTGATCGGGCTGATATATCTCGATTCGCCGTTTCTGATTCGCGAGTTCACCAAGGACGACTTGAGCGTCCTCACGGTGATGAGCAACATCGCGGCGGTGCGCATCGAGACGGCACGGCTGGCGGAGTTGGAACAGGCCGAGAAACTGCGCGCGCAGGAGATGCAGCATGCCGCGATGATCCAGCGCTCGATCCTTCCGGGCAATTTTCCGCCGTTTCCCGATCGCCACGACTTTCAGCTCCATGCCGCAATGACTCCGGCGCGAGGCGTGGGAGGCGACCTCTTCGATTTCTTTCTTCTGGATGACCACCATCTGGCATTTGCGGTCGGGGACGTCAGCGGGAAAGGCGTTCCGGCAGCGCTGTTTATGGCGGTGGCACGCACGCTGCTGCGAGCGACGGCGCCGCACCGGCATGCCCCATCGGATTGCTTGAATTACATGAACGCCTCGCTCGCCGATCAGAACACCTCGGGCATGTTCGTGACGTTCTTTTATGGGGTGCTGGACACGCGCACGGGCGAGCTGGAATTTGCCAATGCCGGGCACAATCCGCCCTACGTGTTGTCACCGGATGGGTCGCTAGAGTGCCTCGAGGATAAGGGCGGGCCGATGCTCGGGCTGTTTCCGGATCTGGTTTACGACACAGCGCGCCGGACGCTGCAGCCGGGCCAGTCAATCGTGGTGTACACAGACGGCGTTACCGAAGCGAGAAATACGGCTGACGAGTTCTTCAACGAAGAGCGCTTGGAGAAATACCTCCGTGGATGTACGGATGAGCCCGTCGAGCTCGTCAGTGGCCTGCTGAAATGCGTGAACGACTTCGCGATGGGCGCACCGCAGGCCGACGACATCACCGCGCTGGCACTGCAGTACGCGGGCCAGGCCAAGGCCTAGAAGTACCAGGCTTCGGCTCCAGTTCCAGCCCGACGCAGTTCTGTCAGAATAGATAATGCCGATTCTATCCCCATGTTGTGTCCCGCTTGTAAGACGCCCGTTCCCGCAGACGCACCTCAGTGCCCTGCATGCGGAACTCCTGCGCCTCACGACGATCGCACCGAGATTCTTCAATCCATACCGCAAGCCGCCCATGAAGAAGAGGGCCGCGACACTCAGCTCACGCCGGGAACCTCATTTGGAACGCGGTATCGAATCGAAAAGCTGCTGGGCGAAGGCGGCATGGGCGCGGTTTACAAAGCCTACGATTCCGAACTGGGCCGCACGGTAGCGCTCAAGCTGGTGCGCAAAGAACTGGCCACCAGCCGGCAGATCATGCAGCGATTCAAGCAGGAATTGCTGCTCGCCAGCAAGATCTCGCACAAGAACATTCTGCGCATCCACGATTTGGGCGAGGTGGACGGGATCAAGTTCATCAGCATGGCCTTCGTGGAAGGCGCCGACCTGGCGGACCTGATTCTCAAGAACGGGCGGCTTTCCACCGAGCGCGCAGTCAAATTTGCGAAGCAGTTGTGCGCCGCACTGGAGGCCGCGCATCACGAGGGCGTTGTCCATCGCGATCTCAAGCCGCAGAACATCCTCATCGATCAGAACGATCAGCTGTACGTCTCCGATTTCGGTCTCGCGAAGTCGCTCGAACCCGATATGACCGCGATGACCCAGGCGGGACAGGTGCTCGGAACGCCGCGCTACATGTCGCCCGAGCAGGTGGAAGCAAAAGACACCGATCAGCGCAGCGACTTATATTCGCTGGGACTGATCTTCTATGAGATGTTCACTGCGGAGCTTCCCTTCCGCGCCGAGTCGACGTTCCAGTTGATGTATAAGCACGTTAACGAGCAGGCTAAGGATCCGCGCACGGTTTGTCCGGAGCTTCCCGAGTACATTTGCAACATCATTCTCAAGTGCCTGGAGAAGGATCCGGCCAAGCGGTATCAGAACGCACGGGAGATCCTGACCGATCTCGAGGCGCAGAATGCACCGCAAATCGGGACGCCGCAGACAAAGGCGGCCGCCGGCAGCAAGACGATCAGCATCCAGCTTCCTCATCCCTCGCGGGGTCCGTGGTGGATCGCCGGGGGAGGCGTACTTGCGCTGCTGTTGGTGGCGCTCGCGATTCCGGCCGTTCGCCACCGCATCGTTCCTTCGAAAACAGCGGAGACTTCGTCGAAAGCCGCGATTCAGCACTACATGGCGGTGTTGCCGTTCCGGGTGACGGGCGATGCAGAGAACGCGCAGTATATCGCTGACGGTGTGGTGGATTCGCTCTCGGCAAAGCTCTCGGGATTGAAGAACCTGTACGTGGCTCCCGCTAACAGCGTGAATGCCGCGCTGAAGCAGCAGGATCCGCAGAAGCTTGCGAAGGGGTTGGGTGTCAAGCTCCTGCTTCGTGGAAACATAACCACAGGCGCCAACGATGCCGTCGCGATCACGGTGACGCTGGACGATGCATCCAACAAGAATCAGAATTTACTCCATCAGGACTTCACGGGCGTGCGCCAGGATCTGCTGACCCTGGAAGATCAGATTTTCAACAAGGTGGTCAGCACGCTCGCGATCAAGCAGAGCAACGAAGAGCAAGCGCGCAGCACAGCGCGGCCGACCGAAAATGTCGGCGCCTATGAAATGTACCTCAAGGGCCGCAACATATGGCGCGGCGCGCAAAATCCGAAGGACCTCGATAGTGCCATTGGCCTGTTCAACAAAGCCATTCAGACCGATCCACGTTTTGCATTGGCGTATGCCGGTCTGGCTGACGCGGATCGCAGAATGTTTGATCAGACCAAGGACGCGGTCTGGACGCAACGGGCACTCGGCGCGGCTCAGCAGGCTCAGTCCCTCAACGACAATCTCCCGGAAGTCCACTTCACGCTAGGCAGCATTTACACCGCGACCGGCCGGACTACTGAAGCCATCGCGGAGCTGCAGCGCGCGCTGCAACTGGCTCCCAACTCCGACGAGGCTCTCCGCAGGCTGGGTACCGCCTACATGAACGCTGGCCGGCAGCAAGAGGGGATCGCGGCTTATACCAAGGCAACCGAAGTGAACCCGTACCTGTGGACAAACTTCAACCAGCTCGGTATCGCCTACTTCCAACTCGGGCAGAACGACAAGGCGCTTCAGGCGTTTGGCCGTGTCGCCGAATTGGCGCCGGACCGCCCCGAGGGATGGGCCAATACCGGTGCAGTTTACTATCAGCAGGGCAAATGGAACGAGAGCATCCCGAAGTTTCAGAAGGCCATTGAGTTACAGCCCAAGGCGACCTATTTCTACAACGTCGGAACCACCTATCTTTACCTCGGCCGGTACGATGACGCGGTGAAGATGTTCGAGAAGGCCGTCTCGATGATGGAGAATGATCCGCGGCCCCGTGTGTCGCTCGGGGATGCGTACCGTTTCTCCGGCCAGCAGGCCAAAGCAACGGCCGCCTATGAGCAGGCGATTTCGCTGGCTTACAAGAGCATACAGGTCAACCCGAAAAACGCGGAGGCGTTGGGATATCTGGCGATGTGCTATGCGAAAAAGGGCGACACCACGCAGGCCGCTCAGTTTATTGCTCGCGCGCGCGCGGTGGATCAAGAGAGCAATGAATTGATGTACGAGGAGGCGACAGTGCACGCACTGGCCGGGGAAACGAAGGAAGCGCTCGCCAGCCTGGAACAAGCGCTCCATAGCGGTTATCCACTCAAGCAGGTGGAGGGCGATCCGGAGATGAAACGCATTCGCGATACCCCCGAGTTCGCAAAACTAACGGCCGCGCTCGCCGCTAAAGCCTCAAAATAGCACTGGATTCCTAGTACCGATAGTATTTTCCACTATCGGCGGGTTCGCGCCAACGGTGTACAATACTTGCACCGCCAACTAGGTTTGGAGGAGAACATTTTAATGCTTAGGAATTATACGCTTATTGCTGCTCTGGTACTCTTACCGGGCAGCGTAATGGCGCTGGGAATCGCCGTTGACGGAGGGGATCCGCCGGCGTCGCCGTTCGTCATAAGTACACAACTGGGCGATGTGCAGCCGACGGGTTCGAATTGCGACGCGCTTACTGGCGATTGCACCTACGTTTTCAACAATGACACGGGTGCAATCATCACCTCCCTGTCCTTCTCGATGGACATCAATCCGGGACTCGGGGGAAGCACGCAAACGAGTCTGCGCAAATTCATCCGTGACAACTTTCAGTGCACTCAGGATTCGTTTGGCGGGTACTTCTTGCACTGCAACGTTACGTACGATCAGCCCACAGGGTTGCTGACTTACTCCTTGTATGGCGTTCGGCGCCCCGAGGGCGACGAGCTGTGCCCGACAAAAGACTGCGAACTGGGCGAGCATGAGGGGATTCCTCCCGCCGTGCCCGGATATGATCAGTTCCGGATCGTGCTCACAGGCTGGGTGGAAGATGCGCCAATCACCACCGACGGCAATCTATACGACGGGACGCCGCCGACGTTCACAAACTCTTTCACCGCCACTCCCGAGCCGTCGACCGTTTTGTTCTCCGGGATCGGCTTAGTCCTTTTGGCCGGGTTTGGTGAGCTTCGACGCCGGAAGACTGCGGCCCTAAAGCGATTCTAGGCCTGTCGCCTTTACACACTCGCTGATCTCCCGGCATATCCTGTCGGCTGCCCATCCGAGTTTTGCTCCGAGAGCGCGCGCGTGCGGGATCAGCGATTCCGCGTCCCATCTGCGCTCGTAGCCAAGCGTTGTGGAGACGAAAAGGTAGTCGCGGAGGCGCTGCTCCATGGCGTCGCCGATGGAGCGGTTCACGGCGGGAAACGGAGTTTCGGCGGTGCGATGAACGTTCGCGAGAGCCGGCGCGATTTCGCGGCAGATCAAATCGCCGGCCTCTTCCGCCATCGCGCGGTAAGTCGTATATTTTCCGCCGGCGATGTGCAGGACACCGTCGGCCGAGTTCCAAATCTTGTGGTCCCTGCTGGCGCTCGTTGCAGATCGATGGTCTGCGCGCACAAGCGGCCGCAATGAGCTGAATGCAGAGATGGGATTGACTTCCCGCTCAGACGGGTAAAGCTTCTTCACGACGCCGAGCAGATACTGGGCTTCGACGGGCGCGATGCGAACCTGGTCGGGCGAGCCTTGGTGGTCTTCATCCGTGGTTCCTACCAGCGTGAGCTGATGCTCGCTTCCCCAGGGAATGAGAAAGACGATGCGGCCGTTCGGTTCGAAATGCGCGATCGCGTGGTGGCCGGCATTGACACGTGGAATTACGATGTGAGAGCCACGCACTAGCCGTAAGATGCTCCGGTCCGTCCAAGCTCCGCGAGCGTCCACGAGTTTGCGCGCCCGGAGCTCGAATTGCGCGCCGCTCAGCGCGTCTTCAACGCGAACGTTCCAGTCTCCGAAAACTCCGCGCTCCCAAGAAGCTGCGCGGGCATAATTCGCCGCGAAACCTCCATGCGCGATGCCGTCCAGGACGTTCTCGACCACGAAAGGCGCCGAGCGAACGGCGCCGTCATAGAAAATCGCTCCGGCGGTCAGGCCGGAACGGTTCAAGCCGGGCTCGATTTCCGCGACTCCGGCTGCCGAAAGAGACCGATGGCGCGCAACGGGTTGCGAACCTGCCAGGCGATCATACAGCCACAAACCTGTACCGTACAGGAGCCGCGACTTCAGGCCGTACATCGGGAGCAGAAATTCGAGCGGCTGAACGAATTTGGAAGCAACGCGCAGCAGGATGGCTCGCTCGCAGAGCGATTCCCGAACCAGGTGAAACTGCAGGTACTTGAGATAGCGGAGGCCGCCGTGAATCAAATGCGAGTTTTTTCCGCTGGTGCCGGAACCGAAGTGAGCTTGTTCGATCAGGCCGGCGCGCAACGATTCGCCCGAGACGCGAGCGCGCAGCGCCAGGTCCCGCAGCAAGCCCGCGCCGTTGATGCCGCCTCCGATGATCAGAACATCCAGCCGAGTCGCTCTCAGGGCTTCCGTCTGATCGCGCCGGGCGGGGGAGGAGGACACTCAATACTCAGCTTAAATGAGTGCGGTAGATAAGAACGTAGTGCGAAGGAAAAGGCAGGCCCCAAAAAACTGGTCGCGCATGAACCCTACCCAACGGCAGGCTCATGCGCGACGATGTGTTCTGAACTAAAGGCAGCTACTAGCTGGACTTCTCGGTGCCCTTCTTCTTCTTGCCCTTCTTCTTTTCGCCCTTCTTGGTCGTGTCCTTACCGGCGTCGTCACCGAACAGCGCGGTCGTGCCCAGGATGAGGGACAAGCCGAGCATCAGCGTCATGATTTTCTTCATTGAGATCTCCTTGAATTAGGAAGCTTTTCGCGAACTTCCGTTTCCATAATTTCAGCCGGACATGAAGTTCGGCTTAAGAGGCTATTAAAATGGCTTCACACAAATACCGCTAGAGGGCTTACACTGCATCGCGGTAACCGCCCGAATGCAATGAGCCAAGAGCAGCGTATTCTATTCATTTCACAAAACTTAGAACGCCCTACCGGGACGTCGTTCGCGCGCGGGCAGCCGGACCGGGGTTATCATTTCCTCGGATGAAAAAAGAGCAGCTTGCGAAGCGGCTGGCGAAAGAATCCCGCGTCTCCACTGCTGCCGCCGCCGATCAAGTGGACCGGATCGTGAGTGACTTGTTAATGCGCGTGCGCCGGGGAGAAGTCGCGTCGCTTCCGGGCCTGGGGAGTTTTCAGCCGGACAGCCAGCAGGATTTTCAGTTCGATCCGCAGCGGGCTCCGCGAGCGTCGAAAGGGCTCAAATGAGCGAGTCGCAAGCTCGGCTGACACCGGCGCGTCATGTCGCGCGCATTTTGCGCCGCGCGTTAGAAAGCGGCGCTGCTGTGGAGATCGACGGGCTGGGAACGTTTCTGCCCGGCCAGAAGCAGGGATTCCGCTTCATTGCGCAGAACAGTCCCCGGATCTTCATTGCGTATGTGGAAGAGGATCTCGACGCGGCGAAGAAGCTTTATTCCGCCTTCGAACACAATGGATTCCGGCCCTGGCTGGACAAAAAGAAGCTGATGCCGGGGCAAAACTGGCCGAGAGCGATCGAAGACGCGATCCGCACCTCCGACTTTTTCGTGGCTTGTTTCTCGCGGCGATCTACCAGCAAGCGGGGAAGCTTTCACAGCGAGCTGCGGTACGCGCTATCGTGCGCCGCCACGGTGCCGCTGGACGAAATCTTCTTCATTCCCGTTCGCTTCGAAGAGTGCGTGGTGCCGGCGCGCGTTGCGCGGAAAATTCAGTACGTGGATCTGTACCCGGACTGGGCGGCAGGCCTGGAGGGGATCCTGACAATCATCCGGCAGCAGGACGTGAATCGCCGCCGCAAGCTCCTGCCGCTGGCGGGATAGAGCTTCAACGGGAAAGAGCGCTTCAAAATGTAACGGCGACTGCGGTTTCGGCGGCGACGTTGCGTCCTTCGAAAATCGCGGGCCGAAAACGCCATTTTTGCACGGCCGCCAAGCCTTGGGCGTCCCAGTCGCGGCCGATACCGCGAGCCACGTCAACCTTGCGAGGGACCCCATCTCGGTCGACCAAAACAAATAAGACCAATGGTTCCGATCCTGTTCGCGGGAGTTTCTTGGCAGGCGTCGCCGGGCGCACCTGATTCACCGGCACCGGAGGCGAGATTTGACCTTTCCGCGCGCCGAAACCGATCTCCACGATGGCGACGCTCTGAATCGCTTCGCCGCCGCGCGTCGCCGGCGCAAACTCCCACGCTTCAAGAGCCTGGCTGACGCTTTCGCCCATATCGAAGCCGGGCTCGTCGATCATGTTGATGCTTTCAGGTACCCCGACTTCGTTGATGAAGATCTTTGCCGTGACGACACCTTGCCAGCGGGCCTCGCAGGCCGCCTCCGTGTACTGAGGCAGGACATGTTTTTTCAGGGCAGGGAGTTCGGCGCCCGCGGGCGCGTAGGGAAATGCGACGATCCAGTAAAGATTTTTGCTCTTGACGTCCAGCTCTGACTGCGAGCAGCCCGCGTAAAGAAAACCCACCGAGATCGCGCCAAGCG
>Ga0335070_10006958_pt1 | contig 13292 bp, 10 predicted proteins | sample Lox_Sample_13_FD_206722 | JGI IMG/M metagenome (GOLD analysis project Ga0335070, IMG submission 206722) | Soil microbial communities from Loxahatchee National Wildlife Refuge, Florida, United States - Lox_Sample_1.3 | ecosystem: Environmental > Terrestrial > Soil > Wetlands | place: USA...
TCTGCGCGTCCCACCGGCTCATGGAGGGACTCGATGACGGAGAGTACGAGGTGTGCATCGATTCCTCGCTGGCTCCGGGTTCGCTGAGCTACGGGGAGTGCTACCTCCGGGGCGCCAGCGAGGATGAGGTCCTCGTGTCGTGTCACGTGTGCCACCCCTCGCTGGCCAACGACAACCTGTCCGGGATCGCGGTGGCCGCGTTCCTGGCCGGACTGCTGGCGAAGGCGTCGCTCCGGTACTCGTACCGGCTGCTCTTCATCCCGGGCACCATCGGATCCATCACCTGGCTGGCCCAGAACGAGGCCACGGTTCCTCGGATCAAGCATGGGCTCGTGCTGGCGTGTGTCGGAGACGGAGGCGCGCCCACCTACAAGAAGAGCCGGCGCGGCGATGCAGAGATAGACCGGGCGGTGCGCCTGATCCTCTCGAGGCGGACGGGTGCACACCATATCGAGGAGTTCGTACCCTACGGCTACGACGAGCGGCAGTTCTGCTCGCCCGGCTTCAACCTGCCCGTCGGCTGCCTCATGCGCACCCCGCACGGACGCTTTCCCGAGTACCACACCTCGGGGGACAACCTCGACCTGGTGCGCCCGGAGGCGCTGGCCGATTCCCTGAGTACCTGCCTCGATGTCTTCGATGTCCTGGAGAGCAACCGGGTCTACGCCAACCAGAGCCCGAAGGGTGAGCCCCAGCTCGGCAAGCGGGGCCTGTACGGCTCGGTCGGTGGGCTGGCCGCTGCCGGCCGGGACGAAATGACCATGCTCTGGGTGCTCAACCTGTCGGACGGGCAGCACAGCTTGCTGGATATCGCGGAGCGATCCGGGTGCTCGTTCGGCGCCGTCAAGGCCGCGGCCCGGGCCCTCGAGGGAGCCGGACTGCTGCGGGAGGTGTAGGTGGGGGGGAGGCCGAACCGGTCGTGATGGACGCGTTCGAGGGACGGGCAGTGCTGGTGACGGGAGCCAGCGGGTTCCTGGGCTCGCACCTGACCCGCAGTCTGCTCGCCGCAGGGGCCCGCGTGCACGCGGTCTCGCGCATCGCCCGCGAGAGCGACCTGCCGGGACTGCGATGGCGACAGTGCGAGATGGAGGACTCGGAGGCCGTCCGCGCGCTCCTGGCGGAGACGAAGCCCGAGGTCATCTACCACCTGGGCGGAATGGTGAATGGCGCGCCGGAGATGCGGCTCGTGTTACCGACGTTCAGCAGTCTCCTCTGCAGCACCGTGAACCTCTTGACGGCGGCGACCGAGCAGGGGTGTCGACGGGTCGTCCTGGTGGGTTCGCTGGAAGAGCCGGGCGGCAACCCGCTCGAGGTGAGCCCGACGTCGCCGTACGGGGCGGCCAAGCTGGGGGTCGTCGCCTACGGGCGGATGTTCCACCATCTGTTCGGGACACCGGTGGTCATCCTCCGGCCCTACATGACCTACGGACCGGGACAGCCTGACTGGAAGGTGATTCCGAGCGTGATCGGCGCGCTGCTGCGGGGTGAGGTGGCCGAGCTGTCGAGCGGAACGCGACGACTGGACTGGATCTACATCGACGACGTCACGGACGGCTTTCTGCGGTCCGGCTACGCGCCGTCGCTGGAAGGGACCACCCTCGAGATCGGCTCGGGCTCGACGGCCTCGATTCGGGAGATCGCGCAGTTGATCGCGCGACTGCTCGACTCCCGGGCCGAGCTCCGCTTCGGTGCGCTCCCGGACCGGCCGTCACCGGCGGGACGGGCCGCAGATACCGCCGAGGCGCAAGCCCGGCTGGGTTGGGAGCCGAGGGTGTCACTGGAGGAGGGCCTCAGGCGCACCGTGGCCTGGTACCGGGAGCGGATGATCATCAACAAGAAAGGCGGATCGTAGCCATGAAGGTGGTGCTCTTCTGCGGCGGGCAGGGTACGCGGCTCAGGGAATACTCCGAGACCATCCCCAAACCGATGGTGAACATCGGCTACCGGCCAATCATCTGGCACGTCATGAAGTACTACGCCCACTACGGGCACACCGAGTTCATCCTGTGCCTCGGGTATCGAGGCGACGTGATCAAGCAGTATTTCCTGAACTACGAGGAGTGTCTGTCGAACGACTTCGAGCTGTCGAAGGGCGGAAAGGAATTGACGCTCTACGGTCGAGACATCCAGGACTGGAAGATTACCTTTGTCGACACCGGGCTCTACTCCAACATCGGCCAGCGGTTGAAGGCGGTGGAGCGGTATCTCGAGGGCGAGGAGACGTTCCTCGCGAACTATACCGACGGCCTGTCCGACCTCCCCTTGCCGCGGTATCTGGAGCACGTCCGAGCGCGGGACGCCATCGGAGGCTTCGTCTGTGTCCGTCCCAGTCAGACCTTCCACATGGTCTCGATGGACGACAACAGTCTGGTCAAGGACATCCGGCACGTGAACCAGACGGATCTGTGGATCAACGGGGGCTTCTTCGTCTTCCGCCAGGAGATCTTCGATGCCATGCACGAGGGCGAGGAGCTGGTGGAGAAGCCCTTCGCTCGGCTGATCGACAAGAGAGCGCTCGTCGCCTACCGCCACGATGGGTTCTGGGCTTGCATGGACACCTTCAAAGACAAGCAGCGCCTGGACGACATGAACGCACAGGGAGACTGCCCGTGGGAGGTCTGGAAGCGGGAGCCCGGGCGGCCTGGCGAGTCCGCGGGCACACACCGGAACGGGCCCGCGGCGGCGGAAGCGGCGGGCCGGGAGCTGCCCGGGGCCGTCTCGCGCGGCCTGGGATGGCGGTGACGACCGGCCGATGCTGAACCTGCAGCTCAGCACAAGCGAAGAGCCGCTCCGCGTCCTGTGCCTCGGAGCGCACGCGGACGATCTCGAGATCGGCTGCGGCGGCACCATCCTGAAGCTCACCGGTGGCGGTCAGCCAGTCTCGGTGACGTGGGTGGTCTTCAGCGGAGAAGGCCCGCGGGAGCAGGAGGCGCGCGACAGCGCGGAGGCGTTCCTCGAGCGAGCGAAGGTCCGAGAGGTGATCGTGCATCCGTTCCGGGACGGGTTCTTCCCCTCGCAGGGGGCGGAGATCAAGGAGTCCTTCGAAGGCCTGAAGCGCCGGGGCCCGGTGGATCTCATCCTCACCCACTTCCGAGGGGATCTCCACCAAGATCACCGGCTCATCTCGGAGCTGACCTGGAACACCTTCCGCCACCACCTGATCCTCGAGTACGAGATCCCAAAATACGACGGCGACTTCGGCTCACCGAACGTCTTCGTGGATCTCGACGAGAGCCTTGCGCGGCGGAAGGTCGACATCATCTTGCGGACGTTCCGGAGCCAGGCCGGCCGGCAGTGGTTTTCCGAGGATCTCTTCCTGTCCGTGCTGCGAATCCGAGGTATGGAGTGCGCCGCGCCCGACCGGTACGCGGAGGGATTCTACGGCCGCAAGGTCGTGGTGGGGCTCGGACGGTAGGCTCGATGGGCGCTCCCGTCCTCCGACGTATTGCGGTCCTCGGAAACTACGGCAACCTGAATCTCGGCGACGAGGCAACCCTCGAGTCCGTCTGCCAGTTCATCCGCGAGCGTTGTCCCGGTGCAGTGGTGTGCGCGCTGTCCGAGTATCCCGAGGAGACCCGGCGACGGCACCGTATCGAGGCAGTTCCGTCGGCCGCGGATGCGCGGACTGGCCCGGCTCCCAGCGACCCGCCCCGGCCCGGCCACGTATCCCAGGGCGGGCCAGGAGGGTTGCGCTCGCGCCTCAAGGCCGGACTCAAGAGGGTGCCGGGCCTGTTCGCGGTGCTCCGGGCGGTGGTGAACACCTTCCGCCTCCTGCCGGAGCTGGGGCGTCAGCTCCGATTCAGCGCGAAGTCCTTCGCCTTCCTTCGCGGGGTGGACCTCCTCGTTGTCGCGGGTGGCGGTCAGCTGTCGGATCACTTCGTCGGCATGTGGGGGTTCCCGTTCCAGCTCTTCTCCTGGTGTCTCCTCGCCAGGTGCGCCGGAGCCCGAGTGGCCGTGTTGAACGTGGGGGCGGGACCGATCCACGGAGCCGCAAGCCGCGTCCTCTTCCGCTGGACGCTGCGACTGGCCGATCATCGATCGTACCGCGACATCCGCTCGCGCCGTCTGATCGAGGGCATCGGCCTTCGCGACGCGGGACCCGTGGGTCCGGACCTGGTATTCGGCTGGGAGCCCCCGGTCGATACGTCGCCCCAGGCGCCGCCCGCCACCGGGCGCATCGTCGGGCTGAACGTGTTTCCGTACAAGGACTGGCGGTACTGGCCGATCCCGGAAGCGGCGGCCTATGCCACCTACATCGAGAAGATCTCCGAAATCGCCCTCTGGCTGCTCGGGCACGGCTACCGCGTGCGGCTCTTCCCCACGCAGCTTCGGGCCGATCCCCGCGTCATCGCGGACGTCCTCGACAAGCTGACACCGCGCCTGACGACGGCTGAGGCGGAAGCGCTCGAGGTCGTCGCCATCGCCACCGCTCAAGACCTGGCACGGGAGATCCGTGAAATGGACGTCATCGTCGCGACACGGTTCCATGCGATCGTGATCGCAATGCTGATGGGGAAGCCGGTCCTGGGCCTCTGCAACGAGTCGAAGATGACCGACCTCATGGCGGATCTGGGGCAGGGCGCGTATGCCCTCTCGCTAGACGAGCTGGATGTGCCGCGCACGATCGCGCGGTTCATGGACCTGGAAGCGAACCGCGGCAGGGTGATCGCCGACGTGACCGAGCGCGTCCGGCAAGCGCGCCAGGCCCTCGAGGCGCAGGTCGAGGCCGTGTTCGGGCCGCGCCCGGCCAGGACCGCCGCCGCCATGGCTGCCAGCGGACGCCGGGACGACTCGGCCCGGACGGCACGCCTGGGTGCCTCGACGTCCCGATGAACACGCAGCCCCTGGTCAGTGTGCTCACACCCGTCTACAACGGCGAGCGTCACCTCGTCGAGTGTATCGACAGCGTGCTGGCGCAGACGTACGAGAGGTGGGAGTACATCATCGTCGACAACTGCAGCACGGACCGCTCGCGGGAGATCGCGGAGCGCTACGCGGAAAAGGATTCGCGCATCCGCGTCCACGCCAACGACACCTTCGTGAACGTGATACGCAACCACAACATCGCATTTCGCCAGATGTCACCGGACAGCGCCTACTGCAAGGTGGTCCAGGCCGACGACTGGATCTTCCCCGAATGTCTGGAGCGAATGGTGGCGGTGGCCGAGGCGCATCCGACGGTTGGGATCGTCGGGGCGTATCGGCTGGACGCGACCCGGGTCGGTTGCGATGGCCTACCGTACCCGAGCCCGATCACTCCGGGGCGGGAGCACTGCCGCGCGACCCTCCTGGGGGGGCCGGGCGTCTTCGGATCGCCGACGTCCGTCTTGTTCCGAGCGGATCTGGTACGGAGCCGCGAGACCTTCTTCGACGAGTCGGATATCCATGCCGACACCGCGGCGTGCTTCGACGTCCTCCAGTCGTCGGATCTCGGGTTCGTCCACCAGGTGCTGACCTTCACCCGCCGACCCGAGGACTCGCAGACGTCCCTCGAGGAGGAGCGGAACAGCTACCTCCCCGGGGCGCTCCGCCAGCTGGCGAGGTTCGGGCCCGTCTACTTGACCGAATCGGAGCGAGCGCTGGTCGCGACGACGGTACTCAGGGAGTACTACCGGTTCTTGGCCAGGAGTCTCATCGAGGGCCGCGGCCGAGAGTTCTGGGCCTACCACCGCCAGGAGCTGGAGAGTCTCGGATACGGATTCAGCTGGATGCGGGTGCTCCGAATGGCGCTCGGCTATGTACCGAAGGCGCTATCGCGACCTGGGGATGTGAAGCGGCTGGTAGGCCGGCTGGGTCGGCGCGGCAGAGGCCACGCGTCATGACTGGACCCGAGCTGAGCGTGGTTATTCCGTGTCACAACGACGGGAAGTATCTCTCCGAGACGATCGAGTCCGTTCTGAAGCAGGAGCACGAGCTGAGCTCCATCGAAGTGATCGTGGTCGACGATCACAGCACCGACGACCAGACGCTGGAGGTGCTGGAGCGATGGCGCCAGGAGGAGCCGGAGGTCCGGGTCCTCCGGAATACAGGCCCGGGAGGACCTGGCGGCGCACGCAACGCCGGCATCGCGGCCGCTTCGGGCGAGTGGATCGCATTCCTCGATGCCGACGACGTGTGGCTGCCCGGGAGCCTTCAGGCCCGGTGGGATGTCGTCGCGGCAGAGGTCGGCGCCGAGTGGATAGGCGCCGATTTCAAAGAGTGGAAGGAGGACGGCTCACTGGAGGAGACCGGCCACTACCACAAGGGCGACTTCGTCGGGAGGATCCTGGCGCCGGCCTACCGCTCGGGACGCCCGCTCAGGCTCGAGCGGCCGGTCGGAGAATTCCTTCGCTCCTCGTTGACGTGGACAGGAACCGTGCTCGTCACGCGGGCGCTGGTGGAGCGCCTGGGCGGATTCCACCCGACGCTTCGAGGCCCGGAGGATCTGCATCTCTGGTATCGCCTCGCGCTTCACACGGACTTCTTCTTCGTGCCTCAGGTGGTCACGCTGTACCGACAGCACCCCGCGAGTCTCATCGCCCGGACCCGGCGTGCCGGGCGGATCGGGGACCAGTGGGACCGCCTCTACGGACTCCTTCGGCAAGACCCGGCCTTCCGGCCGTGGCGCCCCAATATCAGAAGGAAGGTGTCGAGCGTGCATGAGCGCCGCGCGTGGGAATACCGGGCTCAGGATCGCTCGTGGCGTGCCGCTTGGGCCGCCGTCCGGGCCCTGCGCTACACTCCCCTGCAGGCGAGGCTCTGGAAGACGCTGGTCGGGGCTCTCGTCAGGCCTTGAGACCCGAGGTGCGCCGACCGAAGCCGGCGTGGCCACGCTGGCCGAGCATCACTCCGGCGATACTCCTCGCTCTGGGAATCGGACTGGGGCAGTTCGTGCCCTCGGCCGGCGCCGCCGAGATCGGGCCGGAGTCGGACTTCTGTGCCACGGCCAACGCCCTCGAGCCCGGCGAGGAGCTGGTCATGCAGCCAGGCGAATACCGCGGACCGTGCATCATCAAGAGAGGCGGGCGGCCAGGGGCGCCGCTGGTCATCCGGGGCGCGGATCTGAACAACCGGCCCCGGATCGTGTACACCGGGGGACCCGCCGACGTCATCGCCGTCAAAGCCGACCACGTGACGATCCGAGGATTGGCTCTGGGCCCGACCAGTCTCGATGCGGACGGTATCCGGGTGTTCGCCCGTGCGAACGTCGTGATCGAGGATTGCGAGTTCAATGCGGTTGGGGGAATCGCGGTGGCCGCTACCCACAACAGCATCACCGGCTTGATCGTGCGGCGGAACGTGCTCGTGGACTCGGGCTCCACCGGCATGTACTTCGGCTGTCACGAGGGCCTCGACTGTGTGATATCCGGACTCCTCGTGGAGCGGAACTTCATTCGGACGGTCCGGGCGGTCGCCCCCGAGATCGGATACGGCCTCCAGGTGAAGCTGAACTCGACGGGAATCATTCGGGACAACGTGATCGTCGACAGCAAGGGGCCGGGAATCATGGTCTACGGGGGCCGGGACCTGCTGGGCCGGACCCTCGTCGAGCGCAACTTCGTGATGGGGTCGCAGACGAGCTCGGGCATCGTCATCGGGGGAGGGCCTGCCATAGTCCGCAACAACGTGTCGGTGATGAACCGCGAGGCGGGGATCGGCCTCGAGGACTACGCCGGGCGGGGCCTGCTACGGGCGATCGTGGTCGCCAACAACACGCTGTACCGGAACGGGGGAGGCGGGGTGGCCGTGCCCAGTGAAACCCACCTGCGAGCCGTGACCATCGTGAACAATGCCGCGAGCGCCTGGCACGGGGCGCCCGCCTTCCCGAGGGGACGGGTGGACATCGATATGGCCGGCAACGTGGACTGCACGTGGGCGCTGTGCTTTGCCAACCCCGAGGGCATGGACTTCTCGCCAGTGGCCGGCTCGCTGCTCCGGGCCCCGGGAGCGATTCGAGCAATCGAGGGGATCCCGGCGGACGACTACTTTGGAGCTCCACGGCCGGTACCACCGTCGGCGGGGGCGATCGAAAAGGGACGCGGCTTCATCGCGATCGGTCCCAAGCGATGAGCGGGCGCGCGGCCGGCGTGCTGGCGAGCGTCTGCTTGATCGCGATCGCCGGCGTCTTACCGGCGGCACAAGGGGAGAGTCCGCTCGACAGACTCCAGCCGGGGGAGTGGTACGAGGTGCCGAACTCGCAACTCCGCGCGGTGCTGCCCAACCCCAAGCCGCCGGGGGACCCGGGGTCGATCATGGCGGCCTGGAGCGGCGCGACCTACGACCCCGTCCGCGATGCTCTCATATTGCCGGCCAACGGCGGTCACGAGGACTACGGCGGAAACGAGGTCTATGCTTTCTCGCTCGCGTCGCTGTCGTGGCAGCGGCTGACGGATCCTTCCCCGGCGCCGCTCCCCGTGCAGGGACAGGAAGAGCTGCCCGACGGCCGGCCGGCATCTCGCCATACCTACAGCGGGATCGCGTTCCTCTCCAACGTGGACAAGGTGTTCATCACGGGCGGGGCGCTCTGGTCCGAGGCGGGCGGCGGAAGCAAGGGCGCCTGGACATTCGACGTGCCCTCCCGAACGTGGCAGCGACGCGCGGATGCGCCGGGCAGCCAGGTCACCGCCATGGCGGCCTACGACCCGGCCAGTGGCCTCGTGTTCTCTCTGATCCAGAACGGCACGCTGGCCGCCTACGATCCCATCAAGAACAAATGGTCCGAACGGACCTCCATAAATTGGGCGGGGTTCGACCCGGCCCGCACCATGGTGATGGACCCCGTACGCCGCCGGCTGTTCGTGATCGGGGCGGGTATAGTCTTCAGCTTCGATGTCAGCCGATCGAGCCCGGGGCGGCAGGATATGGACACTACCGGCGGCGAGCCCATCGTGCGGGCCCAGGGCCCCGGGCTCGCCTACGACCCGGTGGCGGACCGCATCGTCGGGTGGGCAGGCGGCGGGGATGTCTACTCGCTCGACGTGAAGGCGCGCAAATGGACTCGCCACCCGACGGTCAGCGCGCGGGTGCCCGGCCCGGCTCCGCGCCAGGGGACCTTCGGCCGATGGCAGTACATTCCCTCGAAGAATCTCTTCATCGGAGTGAACGACATCGACGAGAACGTCTGGCTCTACCGCCTGGCGCCGGCTGCGCCCGCGGGCTCGCCACGGTCGGACAGGAGAACCGGTTGCACGGGCGGTGACTGCATCCAGCTCGTCGCCGACACGGGGGCAGCGGCACCGGACGAAAGCAAGGAGCGTCCGGCGGAGGCTCTCGATATACCCGATCGCACCTGGGTGAGCCGTCCGCTCGGCACCGGATACGGCGGCCCCGGATTGTATCCGTACGCGAGCAAGCACACGCGGCTGCTCTACGACTCGAAGCGCGGGCGGATGGTGCTCACCGGCGGCGACTATTCGAAGCGCGAGATCGATTCCGACAACGGCGGCCACTTGGTCTGGAGCATGGATCTGGCCTCCGGGCCGACCCCGAAGTGGACACTGATCGGCCCCTGGTGCAACGGCCCCGAGCAGCCGGGCCGTCCCGACACGGTCGTCTGGGTTTATGACTCGAGACGGGACCAGGGCGTGATCATGCCCGGCTTCTACTTCATCTTCGAGAAGGAGGAGTCGGGGTGCTCCGACGCACGTGACTTGCCCGACCCCATGCTGTTCGACTTCGCCACCGGCAAGTGGAAACGGGTACCGTTCGGTCCGCCTCGCGGAGGCTACGGCGGAGACCTGGGGAGCAGCTTCGGCGTATACGATCCCGTCTCCGACAGCATCTATCGATTTCGTGGGAATGACTACAACACGGTGGAGATCCTCTCCCTCAAGACCAATCGGTGGTCCGAGGACCGGCTCGGCGGCGATAGCAGCTTGAACCGCGATCAGTCAGTGATCGACGTGCAGGGCCGAAACATCTACGCCATCAGCCGGCGCCCGCGGGGCCTCCTGCGCTATTCGATCCCGAAGCAGCGGGTCGACATCTTTGACCTCCCACCGCAGGTGCGGCTCCCGGAAGGCGAGGATCTCGAGACATACCTCGCCTTCGATCCGATCAATCGGGTGGTCCTCTTCCCCAACACGACCGACAACGGCGGACGGGTCCACAGCCTCAGCATCTTCCATGTGGACACCCGCAAGTGGGAGTGGGAGCCAACTCCCGCCGGATCTCCGCTGGTCCAGGGCAATGTCGTCGGCTTCGACGTCGGCAATAACGTGATGTTGTTGTACGGTGGCAAGACGGGCGAAGGCGTGGGCGTGCCCACCGTCTTCTGGCTCTACCGCTACGGACGCGGCCCGGGGGCCGGTCGGTAGCGAGCCTCAGAGCTGGCCGCGGAGGATCTTCCCGGCCGGGCTCTTGGGCAGCGAATCCCGGAACTCGATGCGGGCGGGAACCTTGAAGTCGGCGAGCCGCGCCTTGCAGTGCAGCAGGATCTCCTCCGTGGTGCACGTCGCGGTCGCCACGATCGCGCAGCAGACGACGTCGTCCCCGCTCGTGCTGGGGGCTCCGAACACCACCACTTCCCCGACCTTCGGGTGGCTCTTGATGACGTCCTCGACCTCGTACGGGTTGACCTTGAAACCGCCACGATTGATCAGCAGCTTCTTGCGGCCGGTCAACCGGATGTAGCCGTCGGCATCGAGGATTCCGAGGTCACCCGAGAAGTAGTAGCCGCCCCGGAAACTCTCGGCCGTCGCCTCGGGATTGCCCTGATAGTCCACGGTGGCGAACGGGCTGGCTATCACCACCTCACCTTCCTTGCCGGCGGGGAGCGGTTGCCCGTCGGGACCGACCACCTCCACCCCTACGCCCGGAAGCGCCGTGCCCACCGACTCCGGACAGCGCTCGGGATCCGGATCCCGGTTGAAGCTGATCGTGCCCGTTTCCGTCGAGCCGTACAGCTGTCGGATGCCGACCCCGTACTGGTCCCGGAACCGCTTCCGATCGCCCGCCAGGAGGGGAGCGCTGGAGGAGAAGACGAGACGAAGAGCGGAGAGATCCACGTGCCCACGCATCGGGGTCTGCCCGAGGATGGTGAAGATCTGGGGGACGCCCCCCAGGAACGAGATCCGTTCCGCAGTGAGGATGGTGGTGACCTCTCGGCGCCTGAATTCCGCGACCGGATACAAGGTGGCGCCCGAGTACATGCTCGTGAGCATCGTGCGCACCAGGCCGTTGACGTGGAAGAAAGGCGCCACCCCGAGAAAGCGGTCGGCCTCCGTCACCTCGAACGTGGCGCGGAGGCACTCGAGCTCGGCGAGGAGATTGGCGTGTGTGCGGATCACGCGCTTCGGGATGCCGGTGGAGCCCGAGGTGTACTGCTGGAGCAGTGGCATCCCCGTCGGCGCCGGAAGGGGCGTCCCGGCGGTCGTCCCTGGCCGGAGGGCCCGGGCGCCGTCGGCACGCGAGACCTCGAAGAGCGCCGGAGCGCGCCCGAGGGCCCGCAGGGTGGGCTCCGTGCGCTCGAGGGTGGCCGCGTCGGCAAGGAGGGCCACCGCGTCCAGGTCGTCGAGGTGGCTCGTGAGATCGTGAGAGCCGTAGCCGGGATTCATCGGCGCGACCACCGCGCCGGTACGGGCCACCGCGAAGAAGGCGGCCACGAAGGCCGCGGAATTGGGCAGCATCAAGGCGACGCGCTGGCCGGGGATCCGCACCACGGGCGCGATGGCCCGGGAGATGCGGAGCGACCACTCGAGGAGCTCGGAATAGAGGGTGGCCTGGCCCGCCTCATGCACGGCCACCCGGCCAGGCTGGCGGGCACAGCGGGCGTCGAAGGCATCGGAAAGCGTCGCCAAGGTGGTCATGAGGCGCTCTTCTCCTGGATGAAGCCGGCCAGTGAGCCCACCGTCTTGAAGCGCGCTGCGGTGAGCTCGCTCTCGTCGATCGTGAGCCCGAACTCGTCCTCGATCGCGCACACGAGCTTCAGGATCTCCACGGAATCGAGTCCGATGCCCTCGCCGAGCAGACCGGTGGATGCGTCCATGGACGCGGGAACGGGAACCGCCTCGACGTTGCGCCGGAGGAGCGAGACCAGCCGGTCGACCGTGTCCACGGCCGGCTTCTCCGTTCCGGGCGTCGCCGCGGCACTCTCCGGCTGCTCGCGGAGCAGGATGCGGGCCGGTACGCCGGTCGCGACAACGTTGTCGGGCAGCGAGGTGATCACCACCGAGTTTGGAGACACCCGGACGTAGTCACCAACGGTGATCTTGCCGAGGATCTTCGCGCCGGTTGCCGCGGAGAAGTGATAGCCGATGACCGGACGCTCCTCGTCACCCGCGAAGGTGCCGATCATGTTGCCGTGGGAGAGAGTACAGTGGTCGCCCACGATGGCGCCGGCACCGATGACCACACCGTGGGGGTGATAGATCCGTAGTCCTTTGCCGATGGCCGCGCGGGGGGAGATCTGGGCCCCGGTGAGCACGGAGCTGACGTAGCTGGTCACGACAGCGAGCGGTCCCAGGTGGTGCAGCAGGAGCCATCGGGCCAGCCGGTAGAAAAGCACGGCCTGCAGCCCGGGGTGGAAGAAGAACAGGCCGACCTTGCTGGCCAGGCTGGTCTCCTGGGCAGTCATCCGTCGGACATCGGCGCGGACGGAGTCGAGCATCAGGGGCGGCCGAGAAGCGCCTCGAGGTGCTGGTCGGAGACCTTCGAGATGACGTACCGGTGCTTGCCGGAGGCGGTCCGCGGGATCTCCCGGACGATCTCGACCTCGATCGCGACCCCGCCCCCGAGGAGGCGGCGGAGCCCTGCGGCAGCACGATCCGGGATCTCGCTCGAGAACCCCTGATCCGCCACGAGAGCCACCCGGACCAGGTCCGCGCGCTCCTGGACCAGCTGGAACTCCCGGAGCCCGGGAAGCTCGCGCAGGATGTAGATGGCGGCCAGGGCGTGCATCACGCGGCCCCCCGGGGTGACGAGGAAGTCGGTGCGGCGGCCTTCCACGGGCCCCAGGCGCGGGAGGCCTCGGCCACAGCGGCAGGCCCCATCGGCGAGCGAGCCGACGTCGCCGGTTCGGTAGCGGATGATCGGCATGGCGAACGAGTAGGCGTTGGTGATCACGATCTCGCCAGTGGCGTCGGCCTCCGCCCCGGTTCCTGGCCCCGACGGAAGGATCTCGGCCAGGATGCCCTCGGCCGCCATGTGCAGCCCGCCCTCCGGGCACTCGTTGGCAATGAGCCCGGCGTCCCGGGAGCCGTACTCCACCGCCGCCGGGCAGCCGAAGGCCGACTGGATCGCCTCGCGCTGGAAGTCGTAGAGCGGCTCGGCCGTGGTGAAGGCCACGCGCAGGCTGTCGGGCCTGGGAGCGCGGT
>Ga0335070_10006959_pt1 | contig 13291 bp, 15 predicted proteins | sample Lox_Sample_13_FD_206722 | JGI IMG/M metagenome (GOLD analysis project Ga0335070, IMG submission 206722) | Soil microbial communities from Loxahatchee National Wildlife Refuge, Florida, United States - Lox_Sample_1.3 | ecosystem: Environmental > Terrestrial > Soil > Wetlands | place: USA...
TGCGCCAGGGCTTCCTCGAGACCTCGAACGTCAACGTGGTCAGCGAGATCACCAACCTGATCACGGCGCAGCGCGCCTACGAGCTCAACTCCAAGGTCATCCAGACCTCGGACGAGATGATGTCGACCCTGACCCAGATGCGCTGAGGGGCTAGGCCGTGAAGAAGCTTGCCATCCTGCTGATCGCGCTGGTCGCGGCGCTGCCGGCGCGGGCCGAGGTCGCGGTGCCGGCCAATCCGGCGCCGCGCCTGGTCGGCACCGTGACCGTCAAGGGCGAGATCGTGCGCCTGGGCGACATCTTCGAGAACACCGGTGCCAAGGCCGACACCGCCATCGCCTATGCCCCGGCGCCCGGCCGGCGCGCCACGCTCGACGCCGACTGGCTGGCCGAGACGGCGCGGCGCAACGACCTGGCCTGGCAGCCGCGCTCGCCCGCCGACCGCGTCGTGGTCGAGCGCGCCAGCCAGAAGATCGGCGCCGACGCGATCCTGGCCGAGCTCGGCGCCGCGCTGCGCGACCATAGCGGCGATGGCGAGCTGAAGATCGAGCTCGACGACCGCGCGACGGAGATCCACGTCGCGGTCGACGCCGCGCCGACGCTCGCCATCCGCAATCTGCGCATCAACGAGGTCACCGGCCGCTTCACCGCCGCCGTGCTGGCCCCGGCCGACCGGCCGACGGTCGAGCTGGCCATCGCCGGGCGCGCCGTGCGCGTCGCCGAGGTGCCGGTGCTCGCCCACCGCACCGGCCGCGGCGACGTCATCGGCCAAGGCGATCTCGTGACGGCCAAGGTCGCGGTCAACCTGATCGGCCGCGACACGCTGACCGACGCCAAGGACATCATCGGCCTCGAGCCGACCCGCCCGCTCATGCCCGGCATGCCGATCCGCAGCCAGGACGTGCGGCCGCCGGTGCTGGTGGCCAAGAACAGCCTCGTCACCATCGTGCTGCGCCGCGCCGGCATGGAGCTGACCGTCCAGGGCAAGGCGCTCGACGAGGGCGGCAAGGGCGACATGGTCAGGGTCATGAACACCAAGAGCCAGCGCGTGCTCGAGGCCCAGGTCGACGGCCCGGGCACCGTCGTGCTGGCGCCGTCGCGCGCGACGGCGGTCAACTGAACAGCGTATTCCAGGAGGAAGCCCTATGGCTTACCGATCGTTCCGTCACCTCGCCGCCTCGGCGTCGCTGCTCGCCCTGGCGCTCGGCGCCGGCGCCTGCTCGCCGCTCGACCGACTGGCCGAGGTCGGCGAAGCGCCGGCCCTGACCAATCCGCAGAATCCGACCGCGCGGCCCAACTACCGGCCGGTGAGCATGCCGATGCCGGCGCCCGAGCCGGTCGACCGCGAGGCCAACTCGCTGTGGCGCGCGGGCTCGCGCGCGTTCTTCAAGGACCAGCGCGCGGCCAAGGTCGGCGACATCATCACGGTCAACGTCAACATCGCCGATTCGGCCGGCATCAAGAACCAGACCTCGCGCACGCGCGCGAGCAACGAGACGGCCAAGGCGACCGCGCTCCTCGGCTACGAAACCTCGCTCAACCGCATGTTCCCGCAGGAGATCGACCCGACCAACCTGATCAACGCCAACGCCGATTCGCTGGCCCAGGGCGCGGGCTCGATCGACCGCAGCGAGGCGATCAAGATCAAGGTCGCGGCCGTCGTCACCCAGGTCCTGCCCAACGGCAACCTGGTCGTCCATGCGCGCCAGGAGGTGCGGGTCAACTACGAGATGCGCGAGCTGCAGATCGCCGGCGTCATCCGGCGCGAGGACATCGCCTCGGACAACACCATCGCCGCCGACAAGATCGCCGAGGCGCGCGTCGCCTATGGCGGCCGGGGCACGATCAGCGATGTCCAGCAGCCCCGCTATGGCCAGCAGGTCTACGACATCATCTTCCCGTTCTAGAATGGGGTGGGGCCCTAGGCGGGGACGGCGCTCGGCGTCGTCTCCGCCGCTCCGCCCCTATCGGTACTGCCTGAGGCGGCGGCGCTCAGTCGTCGCGGTGGGTCCGCTCCAGCCGCTCGTGATATTCCTGGGCCTCGAGGCTGAGCGTGGCGATCGGCCGCGCCTCCAGGCGCTTGATCGAGATCGGCTCGTCGGTCTCGACGCAGTAGCCGTAGGTGCCTTCCTCGATGCGCTGCAGCGCCTTGTCGATCTTGGCGAGCAGCTTGCGCTCGCGGTCGCGCGTGCGCAGCTCGAGCGCGCGGTCGGTCTCGCGCGAGGCGCGGTCGGCGATGTCGGGCTGTTGCAGATTCTCTTCCTGGAGGTGCTGAAGCGTGCCGGTCGACTCCCTCAGGATTGCCGCCTTCCAACGCAACAGCTTGTGCCGGAAATATTCCAGCATGACCGGGTTCATGAACGGCTCGTCTTCCGACGGCCGGTAGTCCGGAGGCAGCAGGGTCGGCTGTTCGCTCATCCAATCCGCCCAGGTTACCGATCGGGCACGGAATATATGGATATGGGGGTGACGCCGCAAGATCGACTTTGTGGTGCAGCGCGGCGATCGATGGTGCGTTGCGATGTCACGACCGACCCCGATAGTTTCGTGTCGTCACTTTGTCACAGAAAGGACGCCCGAGCGGATCGCTCAGGCCTCGAAGGACAGCTTGGCGAGCTCGACCTCGGCCCTGAGCTCGATCTCGTCGAGCACCTCGACGAGGCGCGGATCGTCGACGTCGGCGCGGCGCGCGCGCGCCAGGCGCGACAGCTCCATAAGGCGGTCCTTGGGGATGCCGCCGCTCAACAGGCCGAGCCGGATCTCGTCCAGCCGGTCGAGCATGGCCTCGCCGCGCGCGCGCGCACGGCTGCGCCCGGTGGTTGCGTCGGCGATCTCCTGGAGCGACAGGAGCGGATTGGCGGCGAGCGGCGCGGCGGTCTCGACCGTGGCCGGCGTCGGCTCGGCGGAAAGATGGCTGGCGAATTCGCCGGCCGGCGCGGCGCCGCGGCCGGCGCCCGCGCGGCGCAACGGAGCGGTCCTCAACCGGGCGGACGGATCGATCTTCATGGTCGGCCTTGCATAGGGTGCGGCGTGGCCGCAGGACTGCCGAATCGCCCTAAACATCCGCCTGTTGGCTTAATTTCCGGTTAACCGCGTTGCGCCGGCGGGCCGCCGGGGGCCCGATCCCGGCAAGAGCTGCCGGCGGACCGGCAAGTCTTGCCGGGCGCGGCGCTCGGGCAATCCCGGCGGAGTCCTCCAAAATCCCAGCAGGACAAGCGCTTAAGCGGACCGGCCGGGTGGCACGGCTTTCGCTTCTTCGACTCCGACGTATCAGCTTTGCGATCGGTCGAAAGCGCTTCATGAGTCGTTTACCCTACCCCACCCCGTCGCTCCGCTTGACCATCCGCCGCCTCGGCCGCTCGGCCGTGCTGGCGCTGGCCGTGCTGGCGTTCGCGCCGGGCCCGGGCGCCTTCGCCGAATCGCGCATCAAGGACATCGCCGACTTCGAGGGCGTCCGCGAGAACCTCTTGGTCGGCTACGGCCTCGTGGTCGGCCTGAACGGCACGGGCGACTCGCTCGACAAGTCGCCGTTCACGCAGCAGAGCCTGATCGGCATGCTCGAGCGGCTCGGCGTCAACACGCGCGACAATCTGTCGAAGCTCGACACCGACAACGTCGCCGCGGTGATGGTGACGGCGACGCTCAAGCCGTTCGCGCGCCAGGGCACCAAGCTCGACATCTCGGTCAACGCGCTGGGCGACGCCAAGAGCCTTCAGGGCGGCACGCTCCTAGTCACGCCGCTGCTCGGCGCCGACGGCGAGGTCTATGCCGTGGCCCAGGGCCCTGTCGCGATCGGCGGCTTCACCGCCACCGGCGCGTCGCAGACCGTGACCAAGGGCACGCCGACCACCGGCCGCATCTCCAACGGCGCCATCGTCGAGCGCGAGGTCGGCTTCGACCTCGGCAAGATGCGCGCGGTCAAGATCACGCTGCGCAACCCCGACCTCACCACGGCGCGGCGGATCGCCCAGGCGATCAACCGCTCGCTCAAGGACAACGCCGCCCAGCCGCTCGATCCCGCGACCGTGCAGCTCACCGTGCCGGCCGACTACAAGGGCAACGTCGTGTCGCTGCTGACCGACATCGAGCAGCTGCCGGTGCAGCCCGACCAGGTCGCCCGCGTCGTCATCGACGAGGCCTCGGGCGTCATCGTCATGGGCGAGAAGGTGCAGATCAGCACCGTCGCCATCGCCCAGGGCAACCTGACCATCCGCATCACCGAGACGCCGCAGGTCTCGCAGCCCGGTCCGTTCTCGACCGGCGGCAGCACCGTCGTCGTGCCGCGCACCGACATCCAGGTCGACGAGAACAAGGACAAGAAGCTCGCCCTGCTCAAGTCCGGCGTGACGCTGCAGGAGCTGGTCAACGGCCTCAACAGCCTCGGCATCGGTCCGCGCGACCTGATCAGCATCCTTCAGGCGATCAAGGCGGCCGGCGCGCTGCAGGCCGAGATCGAGGTGCGCTGATGGCCCAGATTCCGCTCACCCCGGCGACCACCGCGCTCAATCCGCAGCCCAGCCAGGGCGCCGGCGTCAAGCCGGCCGAAGACAAGGCGCAGGCGGCGGGCAAGGCGGCGCAGGACTTCGAGGCGCTGTTCTTGTCGCAGATGATGCAGCACATGTTCGCCGGCATCGACGCCAAGGGCATGTTCGGCGGCGGCCCCGGCGAGGAAGCGTTCCGCGACATGCTGACCCAGGAATACGCCAAGGTCATGGCCAAGGCCGGCGGCATCGGCGTCGCCAAAGAGGTGATGCGCGAGATGCTGCGCCAACAGGAGGCGAAGTAACATGCTGCCCAAGCAGAATCCCGCCGCGACGCCGATCGAGCCGCCTGCGGTGACGCGCTCGGCCACGGCCGCGGCCGGCGGCCTGATCGAGATCGCCGCGCGGCTGGTCGAGCTCATGGACCGCGAAAGCAATCTCCTGCGCACCCTCAAGGTGCGCCAGGCCAACGAGCTGTTCGACGAGAAGACGCGCCTGGCGCGCGCCTTCGAGGAGCGCGCCCGCTCGATCCGCAGCGACGCCGGCATGTTCGCGACGCTGTCCGGCGAGCTCAAGGCCGAGCTGCAGGCGGCGATCCGCCGCTTCGACCAGGCCGCCGACGCGAACGCGCAGGCGATCCGCATCGCGCGCGATGCCAATCAGCACCTTCTGAACGCCATCGTCGACGCGGTCGCCGCCAGGCAGACCGGCACGACCGGCTACGGCGCGACCGGCGCGCCTACGGCGCCGGGCCGCTGCAAGCCGAAGCCCCTGTCGCTGGCCCTCGACGGCCGCGTCTGATCCCGAGGACACCCTCATGTCGCTCGAAATCGCCCTCAACAGTGCGCTGACCGGCCTGCAGACCGTCCAGCAGGCGTTGCAGATCACGTCCAACAACGTGACCAACGCCGGCACGGAAGGCTTTACGCGCAAATCGGCCCAGCAGGTCGCGCTGGTCCTGGCCGGCCAGGGCGCAGGCGTCTCGATCACCGACGTCACCCGGCAGGTCAACGACAACCTGATCCGCCAGCTGCGCGCCTACACCTCGACGATCGGCCAGGTCACGGTCAGCAACGACTACTACAAGAGCACCCAGCAGATCTTCGGCACCCTCGACAGCAACTCGTCGCTGACCGCGGGCATCTCGGATCTGAACACGGCGTTCCAGGCGCTCGCCACCTCGCCGGAGGACCCGACACGCCAGCAGGCGGCGATCACCGCGGCCGTCACCCTCGCCCAGCGCTTCAACGATTCCTCGGACAGCCTGCAGCAGCTGCGCACCCAGGCCGATCAGGACATCTCGGCCGCGGTCAACACGGTCAATCTCGACCTCCAGAAGATCGCCGGCCTCAACGACCAGATCGCGAAGAACTACGCGACCGGCGCGCCGACCGGCGAGCTGCTCGACCAGCGCGACGTGGCGCTCAGCGACCTGGCGCAGCAGATGGACTTCACCACCTTCACCCGGGGCAATGGCGAAGTCGTCATCGTGACCGGCGGCGGCCGCGTGCTGCTCGACGGCAATGCGCCGACGCTGACCCACACGCCGATCAGCGCCGCCGACGCGAGCGTGACCTACCCGGGCGCGATCGACGGCATCAATTTCAACGGCGTCGACATCACGAGCGACATCAAGTCGGGCAAGATCGCCGCGCTGGTCAACATGCGCGACACCGCCCTGCCCAACGTGCAGGCCCAGATCGACCAGCTCGCCTCAACGGTCGCCGACCAGGTCAACGCCATCCACAACGACGGCGCGGGCTTTCCGGCGGCCAATTCCCTGACCGGCACGCGCACCGTCGCGGGCGCCGACCCCGTGGCCGGCACCGGCATCGTGCGCATCGCCGTCGTCGACGGCGGCGGCAAGCTGGTCCAGGCGCCGCTCGACCTGAACCTGGCGGGCGTCGCGACCGTCACCGACGTGGTCAACGCGGTCAACGCCGCGCTCGGCGCCAACGGCACCGCCGCCATCGTCGGCGGCAAGCTCAAGATCACTGCGACCAACGCGGCCAACGGCATCGCCATCAACGAAGGCACCAGCGCCATCGGCACCCAGGGCTTCTCGGACTATTTCGGGCTCAACGATCTGTTCGTGAGCACCAGTGCCACGAGCGCCGCGCGCGGCCTGCAAGTGCGCAGCGACATCGTCACGACGCCGGCGCTGGTCTCGCGCGGCGACCTGAGCATGACCGCGGCCGTCGCCGGCGACACGGCGATCACCTCGGGCAACAACTCGATCATCTCGCAGATCGTCGACTCCTTCGACGCGAACATGAGCTTCTCGGCCGCCGGCGGCCTGCCGGCCGGCACGACGACCTACTCCGACTACAGCGCCCAGATCCTCGGCCTCAACGCGACCAACGCCGCCAACGCGAAGAACACGCTCGACTATCAGCAGGGCCTGTACGCTGACCTCAAGAACCGCTCGGACTCGGTCAGCGGCGTGAACATCGACGAGGAAATGGCCAATTTGATCAAGCTGCAACAGAACTACGGCGCGGTTTCCCGCGTGATCAGCGTGACCTCGTCGCTGATGGACACCCTGCTCGGCATCGTCAAATAGACAGCGTCTTGGAGATCGCCATGGTGACCCGCGTAGCCACGTCCGCCCAGCAGGAGCTCATGATGTCGAACATCAGGGCGCTGCAGTCGCGCGTTGCGGACACGATGATCCAAGCCTCGAGCGGCAAGGTCTCGCAGCAATATTCCGGCATCGCGCCCGACGCCAAGCGGCTGGTCGGACTCGAGGCGACCGACGCCTCGCTCAACCAGTACGTCGCCAACAACACGCTGATCGACCAGCGCCTGCAGTCGATGGAGACCAACACCTCGCAGGCGATGGACATCGCCTCCCAGCTCAAGAGCCTCCTGGTCCAGGCGACGAGCACGGGCAACGCCCAGAACATGGGCCTCGATTCGACGGCAAAGACACTGCTCGACCAGGTCGGCTCGCTGCTCAACGTCAAGCTCGACGGCCGCTATCTCTTCGCCGGCTCGGCGACCGACACGGCGCCGGTCGACCTCACCGCGCTCGCGGCGCCGCCCAGCACCTACCCGAGCACGGCCGACACCAGCTACTACAACGGCGACGGTGTCACGCTGTCGACCAAGGCCGGCCCCAATCTCGACATCAACTACGGCGTCAAGGCCGACGAGCCGGGCTTCGAAGAGCTGATCCGCTCGCTCAAGCTGGTCTCGACCGCCGTGCTGTCGCCCAACCCCGACATGGCGCGCCTCAACGAGGCGCTCGACGTGGTCAACCAGGCGATCCAGAACATCCCGAACATCACGGCCAAGATCGGCGCGGCGCGCGCCGGCCTGACCACCGCCAACGCCGCGCACGGCGAGGCGCAGCAATATGTTGAACAGAACATTACCGGCATCGCGAATGTCGACGTGACCGACGCGATCACGCGGCTTTCGGCCGATCAAACAAATCTTCAGGCCTCGTACGCTACGATCGCGCAGCTCAGCAACGTGTCGCTGCTCAACTACCTGAAATGAGCCGTTGATTCGGCCCGGCCGCCGCGCCGGATCCGCGAGAAAGGGAGAGCCACCTGCCATGTACACCCACAGCACCGCCCATCAGGCCGCTCATGCCAAGGTGGTCGCGCCCGTCGCGGCGCCGGAGGGCGACATGATCACCGTGCCCACCATGTTCGGGCCGATGACCTTCGCGCGCGACGCGCTGCTCACGCTGCCGGCGGGCCTGATCGGCATGCCCGGCAAGAAGACCTTCGGCCTCGGCGACATGCCGGACGCCTCCTACGGCAACTTCAAGCTGCTGCAGTGCATCGAGCAGCCCGAGCTGGCGTTTCTCGTCCTGCCGCTCGAATTCCTGCCCGACCGAATCGGCGCGGCCGACGTCGCCGAGGCGCTCACCGCCCTCGCGGTGCCGGCGGAGCAGGCCGCCCTCCTGCTGATCGTCACCGCGCGCAAGAACGACGGCCACGTCACGCTGACCGCCAATCTGCGCGCGCCGGTCGTGGTCAACCGCAAGGAGCGCGTCGCCCGGCAGTACGTCATGCCGAACAGCGCCTACGAGATCCGCCACGTGCTCTGAGCGTTCGCCCGTAAGCCCCTGCAGTTAAGCGAAAATTAACCGTGACCGTCGAACATCCCACACGAACCCGAGTCCGCGACGCCGCCCGCAACGGAGAACCGGCAAGGATGTTGGCCAAGGATCTCGACGTCGTCCTGCTGTGCGGCGGCCTCGGCACGCGCCTGCGCGAGGAGACCGAGTTCAAGCCGAAGCCCATGGTCGAGATCGGCGGCAAGCCGATCCTGTGGCACATCATGAAGCACTACCACCATTTCGGGGTGCGCAACTTCATCCTGTGCCTCGGCTACAAGGGCGACGCGATCCGCGACTTCTTCCTGAACTACGAGGTCCACAACCGCGACATCGCTATCGACTTCGGCGATCACAGCGTCGAGACGCTGTCGAACGGCGACGTCGAGGACTGGCGCGTGGTCATGGTCGAGACCGGCGCCGACACGCTGACCGGCTCGCGCATCAAGCAGGCGCTCAAATATGTGCGCGGCACCAGCTTCTTCGCGACCTATGGCGACGGCCTGGCCGACGTCGACCTCGACAAGCTGGTCGTCCATCACCGGCGCGCCAACCGGCTCGCGACGGTGACCGCCGTGCATCCCTCGTCCCGCTTCGGCGAGCTCAACATCGCCGACGGCATGGTGCGCAAGTTCCAGGAGAAGCCGCAGGTCGCCGATGGCTGGATCAACGGCGGCTTCTTCCTGTTCGACAAGCGCGCCTTCGACGAGGTGAGCCCCCAGGCCAATATCACGCTCGAGACCGGCGTGCTCGAGACGCTCGCCGAGCGGCAGCAGCTCTCGGTCTTCCAGCATCACGGCTTCTGGCAGTGCATGGACACGTTCCGCGAGATGCAGCTGCTCAACGACATGTGGAATCGCGGCCACGCCCCCTGGCACACCTGGAAGGAATGTCGGCTGTCGGCATAAATGATGGCTTCTGGCGCGACCGCAGGGTGTTCCTCACGGGCCACACCGGCTTCGTCGGCGGCTGGCTGAGCCTCGCCCTGGCGCGCCTCGGCGCGCGCGTGACCGGCTATGCGCTGACGCCGCCGACCGAGCCCAATCTCTTCGCCGCCGTCCGCCTCGCCAAGACCGTCGACAGCACCATCGCCGACGTGCGCGATGGCGCGGCGCTCGCCAAGGCGGTCGCCGCCGCCAAGCCCGAGATCGTCTTCCACCTGGCGGCCCAGCCGCTGGTGCGCGACGCCTTCGCCGATCCGGTCGGCACCTACGCGACCAACGTCATGGGCACGGTGCACCTGCTCGAGGCGGCGCGCGCGGTGCCGAACGTCGCCGCGGTCGTGGTGATGACCACCGACAAGGTCTATTTGAACAAGGAGTGGCCCTGGGGCTATCGCGAGAACGACCGCCTCGGCGGCCGCGAGCCCTACGGCACCAGCAAGGCGGCGGCCGAGCTCGTCGTCGACGCCTATCGCGAGAGCTATCTCGGCGCGGGCCCGCGCCCGGTCGGCGTCGCCACCGTGCGCGCCGGCAATGTCGTGGGCGGCGGCGACTGGGCGCGCGACCGGCTGGTGCCGGACGCCGTGCGCGCCTTCGCCGGCGGCGCGCCGCTCCTGCTGCGCAACCCGCTCGCCGTCAGGCCGTGGCAGCACGTGCTCGAGCCGGTGCGCGGGCTGATGGTGCTGGCCGAGCGCCTCGCCGCCGATCCGACGCGCTATGCCGGCGCGTGGAATTTCGGCCCGGCCGAGGGCGACATGTGGCCGGTCGAGCGCGTCGTCGCCCATCTGATCCGCCAATGGGGCCGCGGCGCCCGCTGCGAGATGGCGCGCGGCGCCCAGCCCTATGAGGCGCGGCTGCTCTCGGTCAACAGCGCCAAGGCCTCGGCCGAGCTCGGCTGGGAGCCGGTCTGGCGCGTCGCCGAGGCGCGCGACCGCGCGGTCGAGTGGTATCGCGCGTTCCACGACGGCGGCGCCGATCTGCGCGCGCTCACCTTGGATCACATCGAGCGGTTCGCCGGCGCGGCGGGAGCGCCGGTTCGGCCGCTGCCGACGCGCCGTGCGGGCCGCGTCGGATCGCACATGGGGGGATATTGAGATGAGTGCGCAGGCTGCCCTGAAACTGGCGCCGGCGGGGAGCTGCCGCTTCTGCGGCGCGGCGCTGACCGAGAGCGTGATCGACCTCGGCCGTTCGCCCCCGGCCAACGCCTATCTGACCGCCGAGGAGCTGAGCCATCCGGAGCCGAGCTATCCGCTGCACGCCTATGTCTGCGGCTCGTGCTTCCTGGTCCAGCTCCAGGACTTCCAGTCGCCCGACGAGCTGTTCGGCGACTACGCCTACTTCTCGTCCTACTCCGACACCTGGCTGAAGCACGTCGAGCGCTATTGCGACGACATGATCCGGCGCTTCAAGCTCGGCGCCCAGCATCGCGTGGTCGAGGTCGCGAGCAACGACGGCTACCTGCTGCAATTCTTCAGCGAGCGCGGCATCCCGGTGATGGGCATCGAGCCCGCCGGCAATGTCGCCCACGAGGCGATGGCCAAGGGCATCCCGACCATCGTGCGCTTCTTCGGCGTCGACACCGCGCGCGGCCTCGCGGCGCAGGGCCACCAGGCCGACCTCTTGATCGGCAACAACGTCTTGGCCCACGTGCCGAACCTCAACGATTTCGTCGCCGGCCTCAAGATCGCGCTCAAGCCGAACGGCGTGATCACGCTCGAATTTCCGCATCTCCTGCGCCTGCTCGCCGAGACGCAGTTCGACACGATCTATCACGAGCATTTCTCGTATTTCTCGCTGCTGGCGGTGCGCGCGGTCCTCGAGCATCACGGCCTCGCCGTGTTCGATGTCGAGGAGCTGCCGACCCATGGCGGCTCGCTGCGCGTCTTCGCCGGCCACGCCGAACAGGGGCGGCCGGTCGCCGGCTCGGTCGATGCGCTCCTCGCCGAAGAGAAGCGCGCCGGGCTCGACCGGCTCGACACCTATCGCAGCTTCGGCGCGGCGGTGCGCACGACGCGGCGCATGCTGCGCGACTTCCTGACCGGCGCCAAGCTGGCCGGCCGCACCGTGGTCGGCTACGGCGCGCCGGCCAAGGGCAACACGCTGCTCAACTATTGCGGCATCGGGCCGGATCTCGTCGCCTATACCGTCGATCGCAGCCCGCACAAGCAGGGCAAGTTCCTGCCCGGCACGCACATCCCGATCTATCATCCCGACCGCATTCGCGCGACCAAGCCGGATTTCGTGCTGATCCTGCCGTGGAACCTGCGGCGCGAGATCATGGAGCAGATGGCGTTCATCCGCGACTGGGGCGGCCGCTTCGTCGTGCCGATCCCCCAGGTCCGCGTCTACGACTGACCGGGCGGCCATGCGCTTCCGCGAGACGACGCTGCCCGGCGTCTGGCTGATCGAGCCGGAGCCCATGGCCGACGAGCGCGGCCATTTCGCCCGCGCCTGGTGCGCGCGCGAGCTCCAGGCCCAGGGCCTCGAGGGCGTCTTCGTCCAGAGCAGCGTCTCCTACAACCGCCGGCGCGGCACGCTGCGCGGCCTGCACTATCAGGCGGCGCCGCATGGCGAGGCGAAGCTGGTGCGCTGCATCCAGGGTGCCGTCTTCGACGTCGCGGTCGATCTGCGCGCCGGCGCGCCGACCGAGGGACGCTGGTACGGCGTCGAGCTGAGCGCCGCCAACGGCCGCACGCTCTACATCCCGGCCGGCTGCGCCCACGGCTTCCAGTCGCTCTCCGACGACGCCGAGGTGCTCTATCACATGACGGCCGAGTACCGGCCCGAGGCCGCGCGCGGCGTGCGCTGGGACGACGCGACGCTCGGCATCTCCTGGCCGATCGCCGACCCGATCCTGTCCGACCGCGACCGCGCCCTGCCCGCCTTCGTGCCGAGCGCCACAGCGACATCCCTGCCCGCCGCCCGTCCCCGCCGTCTTGGAGCCCGCCGATGATCCGCATCGCGCCTACCGCCCGCGTCTCCCATCTCGCCGACCTCGAGGATTCGACGCGCGGCAGCGAGATCGTCATCGAGGATGGCGCCTTCATCGACAGCTTCGTCAAGCTGAAGGCGGCCGGCGGCACCGGCAATGTCCGCATCGGCCGCAACTGCTCGATCAATTCGGGCGTGGTCATGTACATCGGCAACGGCATCACGATCGGCGCCGACGTCGCGATCGGCGCCAACACGACCTTTGCCCCGACCAACCACGAGTTCCGCTCGCGCGCCCGGCCGATCCGCGAGCAGCGTTTCCTGGCGAGCCGCGGCGGCATCGTCATCGAGGACGACGTCTGGATCGGCGCCAACTGCGTGCTGCTCGACGGCACGATCCTGCGCCGCGGCTGCGTGCTCGGCGCGGGCTCGCTGGTGCGCCACGAGCTGCCGGCCTATTCGGTCAACTACGGCCAGCCGGCCAAGACCGTGGGCTACCGCGGCGAGGGCCGCTTCGCGCTGCCCGACGCCGCGGAGTGAAGCGTGCCGTTCACCAATCGACAACCAATTTGACCGATCATTTACCAAACATTCCGCCGATGCGCGGCCCGAGGAGCAGATCATGACCGCCCCCACCCAGGTACCCGTCTTCAAGCCCCTGATCGAGCAGGAGGAAATCGCCGCCGCCGTGAAGGCCCTCGAGCTCGGCTGGCTCGGCATGGGCAGCTTCGTCAACGAGCTCGAGCAGAAGCTCGCCGGCTATCTCGGCCTCAAGGAGGCGGGCAAGCACCTGGCGCTGGTCAACACCGGCCATTCGGCGCTCCACCTCGCCCTCGTCGTCGCCGAGTGCGGCCCTGGCGACGAGGTCA
>Ga0335070_10006960_pt1 | contig 13289 bp, 9 predicted proteins | sample Lox_Sample_13_FD_206722 | JGI IMG/M metagenome (GOLD analysis project Ga0335070, IMG submission 206722) | Soil microbial communities from Loxahatchee National Wildlife Refuge, Florida, United States - Lox_Sample_1.3 | ecosystem: Environmental > Terrestrial > Soil > Wetlands | place: USA: Florida...
ACCAGGTCTCGATGTTTTCCTGCACCCGGCTCAGCGCCGTGCGTGCCTTCTCGGCATCGGTGACCGCTTCCCTGAGCCCGTTCTCCGCCTGGTCTATGAGCACGAGGAGTGTGTCGCTCACCTGCTTGTCGACTACCTTCGCGGCGCCGGCCTTGCGAACCGCCTCTCTCATGTCGTCCAGCGTATTGCGAGCCGCGGTGCCGGCGGGAACCACCGTGTCGAGCAGGGCGAGCGCGAACGTTCGAGCCGGAATGTAGGAAGGAAGCTTCTTGCTGTTCCGGTACAGCGACTGGATCAACGCGTGGTTGTAGATCCCCTTCAGGAGCTCGTCATGGTCCTTGTAGTTCAGGAGGTTTCGTATTCCCGCCGCGAGATTCCGTGCGCGCCAGGTCATCAGGGAGGCGATCAGCTCGTTGGCGGCGGTGCAGACAAGGCTCAGCGACAGGTACACGAAGATGACGCCGATGGCGACCTCGAGAGCCGTCGAGCCAAGCACGATTGTCCCTCCTATCGGGTCAGCACGGTCCCGGCTCCGGGGTCAGCGTGAGCTTGCCGGTCCAGTAGCTCACGATGCTGTCCGGCGCCTTCAGCTTCTCCGCCTGGCACTTGAGCTCCTTGAGCAGCCGCTGGGCGTCGGCGCGCTTGGCCGCCGGCAGCGCTCGATCGTCTCCCTCGCCCAATGTTTGCTGGGCGAACTGGAGATTTCGGAAGGCGGCCAGCTCGGCCTGGATCAGATAGACCTGAACCGGATGCGTCGCGCCGGCGGCGACCCGTCCCTTGTCGATGGCAGTGACGGCATCGGAGACCAGCAGCTGGACGTTCTGGAGCGCCGTCGCCCGCTGAGCGGCGCTCGGATCGGCAGGCACGCGCTGGAGCGCAGTGAAGGCCTCGTCCACCTTGATCAGGCCGGGAAGCGCCATGAGCAGGGCCTGGTCGCGCGGAAGGAGCTGCTCGGCTCCGGCCTGTTGCGCCTCGGCGGCGGTCTGACGCGCCTGGTCCAGGAGGCCGAGCTTCCACTGGGTCAGCGCCTTGAGGGCGAGCACATTGCCCCAGAGCTTGTCGCTCTTCAGCCGCTCGACGTCCTGCTGCTCGATCTTGCCGAGGCTGAGCAGCGCGCTCGCATAGCCATTCTGAATCGCGGTGTTGCTCGCGACCTGACCCTGGACCGGCCCCTCCTGGAGCTGATCGTCGAAGCGCAGGCTGTTCTCCGCAGCGGCCGCATGGTTGAAGGATTCCTGCGCCTCTCGCAGGCGGTCGGTGCTGGTGCCGATGCCGCCGCATCCGGTCGCCGCCGCCGTCGCCACGAGGAGAAGGATGAATGCTGCGCTGAGCCGGCGACGTGCGGAATGGCTGAGCCGCATGATCAACCTCCCAGCGCCTTGCGCAGGCCAGTGCCGAATGCCTCGAGATCCCACGGCTTGGCCGCCTCGATAGCGGCGGCCTGGTCGCGGAGGAACGCGTCCAGCTGCCCCACGCGCTCGGGCGTCGCGCCGACCCGCGCCAGTTCGCCCAGGCCGATCCTGGTCACGCCCACGACGGCGTCGGCGCGGGTGAGACGCCACGCGGCCTTCGCGCCCGGCTGATTGAAGATGGTGGCAAGGATCGCGTCGAGGGCGGCGGCGATGACCGGCTTGCCGGCGGCGGCGGTGCCGGGCGGAATCTTGTCGAGGAATCCGGCTCGCAGCGCGACGGCACGGACGGCCTCCTCCAGGACCTCGGCGGCGGTGCCGGCGCTCAGCTGCGACGTGCCGCGCGCGCGCACCACGTCGAGGGACGCTTCGAGGGCGACCTTCAGGCTCGCATTGTCGTCACCGGCGGCGGAGATCAGCCACGTTGGGTTCTGGACCAGCTCGTCGAACACCGTCTCCGTCACCGTGAGCACATCGGCACGGGCGAACGCCGGCTTCCACTGCGCTCCGGCCGCCGCCGGCTTGGTGAGGATGGTGAGCGTGGTCTTGGCCGCGGTGATGAGGAGATGGTTCCGGGGATTCTTCGCCATCTCCGGCCACAGGAGATCGAGGTTCTCGCCGGTCTTCTCGAGGATGACGCGGGTCACCTCCGGCAGGATGCCGGGCGTCGTCAGGGAATCGAACTGCCCCAGCTCGCCGGCGACCGAAGAGAGGAGCGCCCGCAGGCCCTGGTCCTTCTTGTCGACCAGGATCTCCGGGTGCTGGGCCACCGCGGTGAGCGCGGCCTTCGTGACGACGTCCACGCCCTCGCGGGAGAACACACGGGAGAGATCCCCGTCCGGCGAGTCGAGGACCAGCCCGAGCACGCCCTTGCCGACCTCGGAGACCAGCGCCGCCTCCCCCGCGGGCTTGATGCCGAGGAACGTCTTCGGATCGTCCAGCACCAGCTTCCCGCCCGTGCCGAGAATGCTGCGGAAGATCAGCTCGCCCCACTCGACCACGCGCTCCTCGCGCGAGGAGTTGGAGTCGCCCCCCGCTCGCATGGCGGCGACCCGCGCGCTGACGTCCTGCGCGAGCCCCGCCGCGGTCACCTTGATCAGCTCCTGGATTTTCGGGTCGCCGGTCAAGAGATTGGGCTGCCCCGACACCGTTTCGAGCGTGGCGACGAACAGGCGCGCGGGAAGCTCGTTGAGGCTGATCTCCGAGAATTTCAGCGGCTCGAGGCCCGTGAGTGCCGCCTGAGCCAGCTTGGCCTGCGTCGAGTTCAGGTTGAGCCCGCCCAGTGCCCCCGGGACATTGGCGAAATAGTCGACCCCGATCTCGATCAGGGTGCCGCCGACACGCTGCAGCACCGATGGCGTCGGGTCGGCGCCCTTGCCCCACTGCCGCACTGCGAGGAGGGTCTTCAGGTCCTCGGGCGAGACGACGCTCGCGTCGTTGGCAGTGACCGGGAGACCGGCATCGGTCAGGTCCTGAACGAAGACCTCGCAGCGAAGGGCCATGAGCTCTTTTTCCTCGTCGGCGCTCAGCTTCGTCCTGGCCTTCCACTTGTCGACCAGCTCGGCGAGCCGTGACGGCTTCTGCACCCGAGGCGCGCCCGCGCCGATGAAGTAGCCACCAGCGTCGTCCACGGTGGTCACTTTCGGAAAATTGGGAAGCGGCAGCACGAGCTCCCGGCGCCGCGTGGCGTCGACGTACGCCTCACGCGACTGCTGCCCGAGCTTGATGGCGCTGCGGATCGCGAACATGATGAGCTCGGCTTCGCCTGGCATATCTGAGCCTCCCGGGGGCTAGAGCGTAGGTACTACTAGCACGATCCACGGTCAAGGTCTCGCCGAATCTGCGAGACTGCAGGCTGTTTGCATCGTGCGACGACGTGGGCGCTGCCTGCCGCCGAACGTGGGCCCGTTTCGCCCGTACGTCAAGCAGCGTGTGGCCCTCCTGGGAGAGCGCACATCATGTGGCCGCCGGTGAGGACGCCGATGTGGATCTGGAGCAGGCCTACGATCACCCGCAGGTCGAGCGATGGGTGAGCGTGTTCCGCGCTTGGGCGACATAGCTTCCTTCAAGGCGACCTGGAGGCTGAGCCGTCCCCGTGCGCCTCTTTGCTAGTCGACCGTCTGAGTCGTTCTCCCGGATCCAGTACGCTCGGCTGTCCCTCACAGGCAAGGCAACGGGGTCTTGGGGCCGTCTATACGCTCCACAGTAAGGGCACAGTCTTTTACTACACTCCGCCCTTGACAGCGGCAGTCTTGCGGCGCTAAGTCTTACTGCCCATCCAGAGTAGGTTGACGGAGTGGCGCCGTTCGGCGACCGGGTTAGTGCCCGCCTCGCCAAGGGGGTCTTGATGTTGCGTATCGATCCTCTCGAAGAGATCCACCTCGATGTCGCCGACTGGGGCACCAGTCTCGTCCCCGTCCGGCTGTCTGATGATCAGGGTTTCCGTTTCGAGCGCGAACGGCGGCGGTTTGCTGCTCGTGTTGGGCCGGGAGAATGCGCGCCGCTGCGCAGATCGGTTCGGATGAGAGGTGATGAGAACGCGCTTTCGAGTGGCCGCGGACCTCTCTAGAAGTTCGTGGGCTGCTTCGGCCGATCCATGACCGAGTGGTAACGCGGATGCGGAGACCGGCATGCACTGTCCAAAATGTCAGAATGTGAACGCCGAAGCCGCAAAGTTCTGCGATGAGTGCGGCGGACCCTTGGGGGCACGCTGTCATGCATGTGGCGCGGGCAACCGCCACGGGGCAAAGTTCTGTAGCGAATGCGACGCCGTCCTTCCGATGACCGCCGCGCTGCGTCCGACTTCCACTGGCAGCGCGGTGGCCGATGAGGGGCCAGCGGCGAAAGATGTGGCGGTCGCGGCGACGCCGGCCGCACGACTCACGTCGGGCCGCGCGTATACACCGCCCTACCTCGTTGAGAAGATCCTCACCACGCGCGGCGCGCTCGAAGGGGAGCGCAAGCTCGTCACCGTGCTCTTCGCAGACATTGCGGACTCCTCCAGGTTCGCGGAGCGGATCGATCCTGAACGGCTGCATCAGTTGATGGGCGTGGTACTCCAGCTCGTGGCCGAAATCGTGCACCGCTACGAGGGGACCGTCAATCAGTACCTCGGAGATGGTCTTATGGCCCTGTTTGGTGCACCGATGGCACTCGAGGATCATCCCTTGCGGGCTGTACAGGCCGCGCTGTCGATCCAGGAGACGATCCGGGGGTACAGTTCCCAGTTCCAGCGTGAGCACGGCCTGGAACTCCGCTTGCGCGTGGGACTCAACACCGGGTCGGTGGTGGTTGGCCGGATTGGCGACGATCTCCGAATGGACTACACCGCAGTGGGTAACACCACGCACGTCGCGGCGCGGTTGCAAGCCTTGGCCGAACCGGGCGCGATTCTGATGTCGCAAGAGACGCACCGGTTCGTCGAGGGCTACGTCCTCTGTGAGCCACTCGGTCCGATCGAAATTCGGGGACAGCGCGAGCGAGTCGTCGCATACAGAATCACAGGGCGCCGGCGGTGGCGCAGTCGGCTAGAGATGAGTGCCGCTATGGGATTGACGCAGCTCGCCGGCCGTCGGCGCGAGCTGGAGCTTCTTCACGACTGCCTGCGGCGCGTCAAAGGAGGACATGGGCAGATTGTCGGCATCGTGGGGGAGCCCGGGCTTGGAAAGTCACGCCTCCTCTACGAGTTTCACGCGGCGATCAATGACGATCAGGGTGACTGGCTTGAAGGCCACTGCCTGGCGTACGGGCGGACGTTGCCCTACGGACCTATCCTCGAGCTCCTCCGCCCGGAGTTTCACATCGAGGAAGGCGACAATCCCCTGCAGATTCAAGACAAGCTTAGGCACGCTATTCAGCAGCTCGACGCGGGTATCGAGCCCACCCTGCCGTTCTTGGAGGCGCTGCTCGCTCTGCCCGGCGCCGACGATGCCCTACGCCACCTCGACCGCAAGGATCGTCGACAGCAGACACTCGAAGCCATCCGGGCGGTGATCGTGGCCGCGAGTCGACACCGCCCTCAGATTGTGGTCTGTGAGAACCTTCACTGGATCGACCAGAGCTCAGAGGATCTTCTCGCGTTCCTTGTGGGCAGCTTGTCCAACGTCCCTGTCATGATCCTGACCACGCACCGGACGGACTATAGGGTGCCGTGGGCAGACACGCCCTACTACACACAGATCGCGCTCGACGGGCTCGCCCCTCCCGAGATTGAGGCTATGCTCACGGCACTTCTCGGTGGGCAGGGCTGCCCCGCCGAGTTGCTGCGGTTCATTCAGGAGAGGTCGGACGGAAACCCGTTGTTCATTGAGGAAATTACACGAGCGCTCATCGAACGCGGCCTTCTCATCCGGGACAATGGCCGGATGCGGCTTTTCGCCGGCGCCGACCTCGAGTGGCCCGCCAGCATCCAGGACATTATTCAGGCGCGCATCGACAGACTCGAACAACCAGTGAAGGAGACGGTGCAGACGGCCGCCGTCATTGGCCGTGAGTTCGAGTTTCGACTGCTCGCGCGGGTCACCACCAGTTCGGCTGACATCGCCGCTCATCTCGAGGCGCTCAAGCGAGTAGAGGTCATTCACGAAGCGCGTTTCTTCCCTCAACTGGGATACCGATTCAAGCACGCGGTGATCCAAGAGGTGATCTATAAGAGCCTGTTGGCGCCTCGCCGGCGGGCGTTGCACGGGATCGTCGGGCGGAGCATCGAAGAACTCTACGGCGATCAGCTTGAGGAACAAGCGGGGATCCTCGCGTACCACTACTGCCGCAGCGAGGATCAGGACAGCGCGATCAAGTACGCGTTGCTCGCAGGTGACCGAGCGGCTCGCGTGTACGCGAATGCCGAAGCCTCCACGTATTACGATCAGGCGCTTGCCGTGGCGCGCTCGCTGACCGCATCTCCCGAGCGCCAGCGCGCAGAAATCGATGCGAGCATCAAGCGAGCCAGCGTGAGCACGACAGCCGAGGCCCTCGAGCAGGACCGGCAGAACCTGGAGCAAGCACTAGGGCTCGCGGAAGGTCTAGCGGACGAGCCGCGCGTGGCGCAGGTGGTCTACTGGCTCGGCCGGGTCGCGTATGTGCGAGGGGCATTTCAGCTTGCCACGGAATATGCGGAGCGGAGTCTCGGGATTGCCGATCGGCTGGGCGACGAGAGGCTGGCTGCGCCGCCCGTGAACCTGATGGGACGGAGCTACTACCTCATGGGTGACTATGCCCGCGCGGGCGACCTGCTGGCGCGGAGTGTCGAACAGATGCGCAAGCTCGGTAACACCACCGAAGAGGCTACCGCGGCCGGTTTCGCGGGGGTGGCCTTCGCAGCCATAGGCGAATTCGAGCGGGCTCTATCGTATGCCGACCACGGCCTTGGGCTTGCCCAGGAGCTGAAGAATCCGTTCGTCAAGGCTGCCGCATACAACTACCGGGCGGTGGCGTATTGTCATCAGGGCGCTGGCGAGAAGGCGATCGCTGACTGCGAAGAGGCGCGTCGCGTCGCCGAAGGTGCGGGAGACCGCTTCCGTGTTTATCTCGTGCAGTTCTACGAGGGAGCGGCGTATCTCATGGTTGGCAATCCGCAGCGAGGGCGCGAGCTGCTCGAGGACAGTATCGCTCTGGCGAAGCAGCTCGGGACGACCACGCTATTGTCATGGGGCCAAGGGCTCCTCGCGAGATGTCTGCTCGCGCTGGGCGAGCACGAGGCAGTGCCGGCGCTGTGCGAGGCAGCGATCGACCTCGCGGAGGACAGACACGACCGCCTCGCCAGCGCGCTGGCGCGCAGAACTCTCGCGGAGGCCCTGATGACCGTAGCTCCGTCCGATGTCGAGAGGGCTGAGCACGCGATCCTCGAGGCGATCCGGATCCAGAAGCAGCTCGGTGCCGAGCCCGAGCTGGCTCGTAGTTATGTGACCTACGCACGCCTGCTGGACGACTGGAACAGGCACGACGAGGCAGCACGTTATCTCAATGATGCCATCAGGGCATTCCGACGGATGGGCATGACACGAAGTCTCGCCCAGGCTGAGCAGGCAATGCCTGGGACGTCCACCGGCGGCAGGCGGATGGCTGGGGAGTAGTTGGCATGGCTAAAAAGCTACCCATCGGGATCGTGCTCAGCGGAACCGCCCCCGCCATGACGCTCATGTCGGGGGCCATGCTCGCGTTCGACAAGTGCAATGTGGAGTTCGACGTCATCAGCACGACAGGCGTCGGTGGCCTCATCGGCATGCTGTACCTGGCCCCGAAGGGTAAGAGCCGCGAGCAGGCTTTGCGGGAGCTGCCGAACCTCTTCGTGTCGGACTGGCTCTACCGAGTCGTCCCCATTAACTTCAAGGTGTTCCACAAGTATTCGCCGTTTGCGACCAGCGCCTACAACTTTCGCAAGAGGATTTCCAACTCGCTGCCATTCAGGATCGGTCCTGAGGATTCGAACGAGATCAAGCGGTTCGTCAACGACTGGATAGAGCTGTGGGCGACCGCCTTGACCCCGGCCAGCCATCGATTCACCAGCAAGGGCTTCATGAGCCACGTCCCCTTCGTCGAGGACCTGGTCGACTTCGCACGTCTGAAGAAGTCCGAGACGCGTTTTTACCTGAATGCGTTCAGCTTGACCAAACGACGCTTGCGGATCTTCAACAACCACGATGTGGAGAAGACCGAATGCTGGACCGATTACTATAACGGCGCCCAGGCCATGTACATGCTCTTCCCGCCCGTCCGGACTGACGACGATCTCCTCATGACAGGCGCCACGTGCGATCCGACCGGACTGCAGGCGATCTGGACTACTGACGAGCGCGAAAAACTCACGGGGGTGCTGGCTTTGGACCCCCTCACCGAATGTTTCTGGCGCATACCGACGGACACCTACGATGCTTTTCAGCTCATGCTGATGAATCCTATCGTGCACCTGCAGCAGCTCATATACGCCTTGTACGCGCGGACGGACATGCTCGTGAATGGCCCGCCCGGGGGCAGCGGGCCGAGCACCGCGCGCGTCAGGCTGCCTCGGCTGTTCAGTATCAAGGCCGAGATCCCAGAGGCCCATCGGCCCAAGATCCTGAAGTGGACACACGAGAATGCCATGATCTTGCAAAAAGCCGGATACGATGCGGCGCTCCCCATCGCCCGACAGCTGTCCGACACTGCGCTCACCGATGCCGCACTCCAGGAGGCCCTCAGCCCTCGTCGCTTCGGCGAGAGTGTCTTGCGGACCCAGCCGCGGTCACAACAGTTTCTAAGTCGCCCCTTCGGCCCGATGTTCGAGCCGTCTGAGCGGTACGGCCGGTACTTCGATGACCTCGGTTGATCTATGCCAACCGGGCCGGCGACAACTGAGGGTCAAACAAAGGCCTGAACAGAAGGCCGGCCAGAAGGGCGCCGGCCAAACGAGCCTCGGATAGATACCCGGGCGAGGGAGGAGGCTGATACGGTGAGCGACGGAATGGGATCCAAGCTTGGTGTAGTCGTGAGCGGAGGCGCCCCCACCCTCCACTTGGCAGCAGGGGCGCTGTGCGCATTTTGCGAACGGGGTGTGAAATTTGACGTGGTCGCGACCTCGGGCGCCGGCGCCCTGCCCGGGCTCCTGTATCTCGCGCCCAAGGGGGGTGACCCTGTCGGTGCCCTCAAAAATGTCCGCAACATGAACATCGACGACACGATCTACCATCTGATTCCGAACAACTTCAAGGTGTTCTTCAAGTATGGACCGTTTTCGCCGATCTTCTACCGGCTTGGTCAGATGCTTCGCCCCTTTCCAGCCAAGGAGCTCGCCGACAGCCCCGTCAAGCGTCTTGTCAACGACTGGATCGACTTCGCGGTGGCCGCCATCACGCCAACGACCCTGTGGTACTGGTCGAAGTCCGTTCTGAATCGGGTCCAGGTCGTCAACGATCTCGTCGACTGGGCACAATTGGCGGCCTCCCCGAGGCACTTCTTCCTGAACGCATTCAATCTGAAGACGCAAGAGCTCGAGATCTTTCGAAAAAGCACGATGACGCCGGAGGCCTTTTACGCGGCGCTGGCGATGCCGTGGCTGTACCCGCCGACCCCACCGGCGAACGCGAACGAGCCCCTGTACACGGAGGGGGCCTCGCACGATCCGTCTGGGATCGAGGCCGTGCTGGAGAATCTACAGCCGGAACTAGATAAGATGGACTCGATCATCGTGCTCGATACCATCTCTGCCGACCTGTGGACCGATCCGGAGAACATCTACGAAGGTCTCGAGCTCGCGATCATGGACCCGATCTGGACCCTCGCCGAGAATGTTGCCGCGCTGTACGCACTCCAGGACCACCACTTCAACCGGTCGAAGCAACAGATTCCGAAGATCTATCGGCTACCGTTCGAGATCCCGCTGTGGGAACTCGGCAAGATCCTGGAGTGGAGCTACTCCAACGCTGTCTCCTTGTGGGACGTGGGATTCAGGGCGGCCTCGAAGTTCTGCGATGGCATGGAGAGAAATGGGGGCCAGCCACCTGACGCAAATCGCTACTTCGACACCCTCGAGGAGGACTCCCGGGAGGGTGACTTTCTCAAGTTGTTCGGGGGGGACCCGTTTCATGGCAGAGTCGCGATACCACGGGTAATCAAGTCACAAGCGGGCGGCGGTCCATGACCGAGTCGTCCTCCCCATTCCCCTCGCGCGACCTCGTGAGATTTCTGCTCTGCCTGCTTGACCTGTACGAGACCGTTCTTGCGAGCACCGTGTGGGACGAGGCAAAGGCCAACGCGACCCTCAAGACATTCATGTCGTCGATGCTCGCCCTCATACGAGTCCAGCGGTCGCTCGGGGGGCAGCTCCTGACCGCCCAGCATGAGACGATCCAGCAGTATCGCGCCCAGCTCGAGATGTGGCTCGAGGAGCAGGGGCAGGCTGCGGATGGCGCCACCCATGGCCCGGTTGGTCGAGGCCCGTCGCATTGACCAGCGCCGCGCCGAACTGGTTCTTTCGCCGCCTGTCAGAGTTCGGTCACCGCGAGGCGATCGTGTACAGGGACAAGGCTCTCACGTACGCGCAGCTGGGCGCGCGTATCGAGGAATGGCACGGGATTCTCGACAATAAGGGACTGCCCGCCGGGTCCGTGGTGGCCCTGCGCGGCGACTATTCCCCCGGGATCTGTGCCCTGTTTCTCGCGGTGGCATTGCGCCGCGGCGTAGTGGTCGGCCTCCCGCTCCATGAGGATACGCAGCGGCATCTGGAGGCCGTGCATGCGGAGGGGTTCTTCGACTTCGCCACCTCCGACGATTGGTCTCATACGGCGTTGTCGCCAGGTCCGCCGCCGTCGATCCTGAAGCGCCTGCGAGACCGGGCCGCCGCCGGACTGGTGGTATTCACCTCGGGTACGACGGGACACGGCAAGGCCGCCCTGTTCGACTTCGACGTGCTGATCGATCGCTACCGGACGGCGCGATCCGCTCTTCGCACCCTGGTATTTCTGCTCCTCGATCATCTCGGCGGTATTCACACGATGCTGCACACGCTGGCGCACGGCGGCACCCTGGTGATCGGCGAAGAGCGTCGCGTAGAGGATGTGGCGCGCGCCATCGAGCGACACCGCGTCGAGCTGCTTCCCACCACGCCGACGTTCCTGCGCATGCTCTTGATGTCACGAGTTCAGGAGCGATATGATCTCGCGTCCTTGCGGCTCATCACGTACGGGACGGAGCCGATGCCCTCCAGCACCCTCCAGGCACTGAGGCACGCGTTTGCCGGCGTGGGCCTCAAGCAGACCTACGGCCTCACCGAGCTTGGGGTGCTGCCGACCCGCTCACGGGCGTCCGACTCGCTCTGGCTCGAGCTCGGGGGGATAGGATGCGACGTGCGGGTGGTGGACGGCGTCCTCTGGATCCGGTCGGATACGGCGATGCTCGGTTATCTCAATGCACCAAGCCCGTTTGACGAGGACGGGTGGTACAACACCCACGATGCCGTGGAGGTCGATGGCCCCTATGTCCGCATCCTGGGTCGGACCAATGAATCGATCAACGTAGGGGGCCAGAAGGTGTACCCGAGCGAGGTGGAGAGCACGTTGTTGGAGTTGGACAACGTCTGCGATGCCACGGTGCGGGGCGAGGCGAACCCGGTCACCGGCCAGGTCGTGGTGGCCCGCGTCACCCTCGCCCAGGCAGAGGATCAGGAGTCACTCGAGCGGCGCGTCCGTCGCTTCTGTCGGAGCCGCCTCGCGGCTTACAAGGTTCCGGTCGCGGTCGAGATTGTGGAGGGCGATCACCACAGCCAGCGCTTCAAGAAGGTTCGGGAGGGTGCGACGGGGATCGCAGGCCGCGGGAGCCCGACACCTGCTTGAGCGTTCAGAAGGGAGAGGCGAGGGATGGGACAACAGGTGGTGCTGATTAGCGGAGGAAGCCGCGGCCTCGGAGCCGCAATCGCCCGCCGCTGCCTGGACATGGGGCACATCGTCGCAACGTTCAGCCGTTCGACCAGCTCCTTCCTCGAGGAACAGCGGGCCCGCGACCCCCAGGGAGATCGGTTCTGCTGCGCATCGATCGACGGGCGCGATGATGAGACTCTCAGGCGGTTCGTGGACACCGTGGCCGATCGGTATGGCGGCATCGACGTGCTGGTCAACAATGCCGCGGTGGGACGCTTCGGGCTTTTCCCACTGATGCGCCTGAGCGATCTCGACGAGAGTCTCGACGTCAACCTCCGCACGAACATCCTCTTGGCGCGGCTGTGTACTCCCTACATGGTGTTGCGCATGGCCGGCTGCATCCTCAACATCTCCTCGGTAAACGCGCTGCGCGGAAATGCCGGCGTGGCAGTTTATAGCGCGACGAAGGCGGCACTGGACGGCCTCACCCGCGCCTTGGCCCGTGAACTCGGACCCAAGAACATCCGCGTCAACTCGCTGGCGCCGGGCTACTTTGACAGCGAGATGGTGAGCAGCCTGACCGAGCGGCAATTGGGGAAGCTCGTGCGCAGCACGCCACTCCGGCGCCTGGGCACGGTCGAAGAGATGGCCGAGGTGGCACTCTTTCTCATGTCGCCCGCGGCGGCTTTCATCACGGGACACACGCTCGTCGCCGACGGAGGGATCACGTGCTGACCGACAAGCCGACGGATGCGGAGATCGAGGAAGTCATCCATCGGACGATCGTGGATCTCCTTGAGGACTCGGGGAGGCCGGCACGGGCATTCGATGAGGAGGACGATCTCGTATCCACGGGACTGACCTCCATGGACATGGCCGCTTTGGTGGCGAGACTCGCACGAAAGTGGAAGATTGATCCCTTCCTGGAGATGAAGGCCATCACCGAGGTACGCACGGTCGGCGATCTCTGTCGCGCCTACCAAGACTGTATCAACGCCACCTAGAGATCATCACTTGGTACCCGCGCTCCTCACGCCTGACCAGCGGGCAGCAGTGTCGCGCAGATGATGTCCCGCCAGGCTCCGCGTCCCTGGGACATTGCCATCATCGGAATGGCGTGCCGGTTCCCGGGTGCGTCTGGGCCGCGTGTCTTTTGGGAGAATCTTGTCAGCGGCACCGAGTCCATCACATGCTTTTCTGAAGACGAACTGCTCGCCGCCGGAGAGAGCCTCGACCGGTTGCGGCACCCTCACTACGTCAAGGCCGCACCGATCCTCCAGGACTACGATGGCTTCGACGCGTCCTTTTTTGGGTATGCGCCTCGCGAGGCGCGTGCGATGGATCCTCAGCATCGCCTATTCCTCGAGGTCGCATGGGAGGGGCTGGAGGCTGCCGGCTATGATCCGCTTGGCGATGTGGGGATTGTCGGCGTCTATGCAGGAGCTGGAGGCCTCGTGTCCAGTTACATGGTTCGGCTCGACCACCCGGAGTTGCGGGGACAGACCGGCGATCTTGGTCACATCTCCAACGACCGCGATTTTCTTTGTTCTCG
>Ga0335070_10006961_pt1 | contig 13289 bp, 9 predicted proteins | sample Lox_Sample_13_FD_206722 | JGI IMG/M metagenome (GOLD analysis project Ga0335070, IMG submission 206722) | Soil microbial communities from Loxahatchee National Wildlife Refuge, Florida, United States - Lox_Sample_1.3 | ecosystem: Environmental > Terrestrial > Soil > Wetlands | place: USA: Florida...
AAGAGCGTGCCCGCCGTCCGCGCCGAGCGGGCCAGGGCCGTCCGACGGCTGTGCAGGCGGCTGCGCCAGAGCGCCGCCGACCCGCGCGCACTCCTGGAGGCGCTGCTGGAGTGGCTCGGCAGGTCGCGCAGCCCGCTGTTCGTGCCGTGGCTGGAAGACTTGTGGCTTGAGCCGCGCCGGGTGAACCTGCCGGGTACGCGCTCCTCGGATCGCCCGAACTGGCAGGGCCCGATGCGGAAGCTGCTGGACGAGATCTTCACCGACCGCGACGTCGACGCGCTGCTGCGTCGCCTCGACCGCGCCCGGAAGCGGGCGTGACCGCGCCCACGCGTTCTCTCACCTGACACCCGGGCTACTCATGGCATCAGTACCGTCCGTACCTGCCGGCGCCGCGCGGCACAAGCCGAGCCTCTCGTTCTGGCAGATCTGGAACATGAGCTTTGGCTTCCTGGGCATCCAATTCGGCTTTGCACTCCAGAACGCGAACACGAGCCGGATCTTCCAGACGCTCGGAGCCAAGGTCGACAGCATTCCAATCCTGTGGATCGCGGCGCCCGTGACGGGCCTCGTGGTCCAACCGATTATCGGCTATTTGAGCGATCGCACCTGGAACCGGTTGGGGAGGCGGCGGCCATACTTCCTCGGCGGCGCGATCCTCGCCTCCCTGGCCCTGCTGGTGATGCCGAACTCGCCGGCGCTGTGGGTGGCGGCCGGCATGCTCTGGATCATGGACGCGTCCATCAACATCTCGATGGAGCCGTTCCGGGCGTTCGTTGGTGACAACCTGCCGTCAGGTCAGCGCACGACCGGCTTCGCCATGCAGAGCTTCTTCATCGGCGTTGGCGCCGTCGTGGGGTCGCTGCTCCCCTGGATTCTCACCAATGCGTTCGGGGTCGCCAACACGGCGCCGGAACACCGGATTCCCGCGTCAGTTCGCTTCTCGTACTACCTCACGGCGTTGATCTTCTTCGGCGCGGTCCTGTGGACCGTTCTTCGGTCCAAGGAGTACTCCCCTGATGAGATGGCGTCCTTCGAGGAGAACCGGGTGCGCGAGGAGCGAGAAGGGGTGCGGCGCACGGCCGAGGAGTACGCGCGCAACGGCACGCGGCACCTGCGAGCCGGGGCCGCGCTCTTCGTCGCGGGCGGACTTGGCGCCTGGCTGGTACGGGGCGGAATCCGCGAACTGATTCTGTTGGCGGCCGGCATCGGCGTGGTCGGTGCGCTGCTCATGGCGAGCGGGCTCCTGCAGAGACGCGGACGCTATGACAACGGGTACGTAACGATCATGAATGGGTTCCAGGATATGCCTGCGACGATGAGGCAGCTGGCATGGGTGCAGTTCTTCACCTGGTTCGCGTTCTTCTCCGTGTGGATCTACACGACCCCCGGCGTGACAGGCCATATGTACCACACCGTGGACACCACCTCAGCCGTCTACAACAACGGCGCAAACTGGGTGGCCTTCTGTATGGGTGTGTATAGCGCTGTCGCGGCGATCGTTGCCTTTGCGATCCCGGTCCTTGCTCGTCGAACCAGTCGCAAGATCGCGCACGCGATCTGCCTCACGCTTGGCGCCTTGGGGCTGCTGTCGGTTTATGTGATCACGAATCCGATGCTGTTGCTGGGGTCGATGGTGGGCGTCGGGATCGCCTGGGCGAGTGTCCTCTCGATGCCCTACGCGATCCTCACGGGATCGCTGCCCCCGTCGAAGATGGGTTACTATATGGGTGTCTTCAATTTCACGATCGTGATTCCACAGATCGTCGCCGCCATCGTGCTCGGCTTCTTCGTCAGGCAGTTGTTCGGCGGCGAGGCGATCTATGCGCTCGTTGTCGGCGGCGCCTCACTCGTGCTGGCAGCCGCGCTGACGCTCCGGGTCCGGGATGAGGACGGCGAAAGGGTGGCAGCCACATGAGGAACACCATGCGCGCCGCAGCGCTCGCGGGCCTCGGCGCCTGTGTCGTCGCCGCGTGCTCGCACCCGGCTCCCGGGAGCGGGACCCCCCGGCCGCGACCGCAGGCGCAGGCGCCCGCCGCCGTCGACCGGCCGGAGGACTTCTGGAACGGCGCGACGGTGTACTTCCTGCTCATCGACCGCTTCCAGGACGGCGACACCAGCAACGACCACGCGCTCGGCCGCCCGCAGGACGGCGCGGTGCTGCGCAGCTTCATGGGCGGGGACCTCAAGGGCGTGCTGCAGCGGATCGAGGCGGGATACTTCGACAGCCTCGGCGTGAACGCGATCTGGATGACCCCGTTCGTGGAGCAGATCCACGGGAGCGTGGACGAGGGAACCGGGAAGACGTACGGCTACCACGGCTACTGGGCGCGCGACTGGACGGCGGTGGACCCGGCGTTCGGCACCAAGGACGACCTGCGCGCGCTGGTGAACGCCGCGCACCGGCACCACATCCGCATCCTCATGGACGCGGTCATCAACCACACCGGGCCCGTGACGCCGATCGACCCCGGCTGGGGCGACGACTGGGTCCGCCCGGGCCCGGCGTGCACGTACCGGAGCTACGTCACCACGGTGGACTGCAACCTGGTGGCCGGCCTGCCGGACATCCGGACCGACCGGGATGCGCCGGTGGACCTGCCTCCGTGGCTGGTCGAGAAGTGGCGCCGCGAGGGCCGCCTGGAGCAGGAGCAGGCCTCGCTCGACTCTTTCTTCGCGCGCACGCGCTACCCGAGAGCACCGCGGTTCTACCTGATCAAGTGGCTCACCGACTGGGTGAGGGAGTTCGGGATCGACGGCTACCGGATGGACACGGCCAAGCACTTCGAGGCCGACGTCGCCGTCGAGCTGAAGCGGGAGGCCAGCCGCGCGTTCCGGGAGTGGAAGCGCGCCCACCCGGACAAGGTCCTGGACAGCCTGCCGTTCTACATGGTCGGCGAGGTCAACGGCTGGGATCCGAGCCAGGGGCTGAACTACAGCTACGGCGACAGCGTCGTGAACTTTTTCGCCCACGGCTACAACGGCCTCATCAACTTCGCGTTCAAGCGCGACGTCGCCGGGCCGCTCGACGGCGGCTACGCGCGCTACGGCGCGACGCTCACCGACGGCGCGCTGCACGGGGTCTCGATCCTCAACTACGTCAGCTCGCACGACGACGGGTCGCCCTACGATCCCGAGCGCCGGGACCCGCTCGGCGCCGGCTCCCGGCTGCTGCTCGCGCCGGGCGGCGCCCAGATCTACTACGGGGACGAGCTGGCCCGGCCGCTCCGCGTCGCCGGCGCGCAGGGGGACGCCAACCTCCGCTCGTTCATGAACTGGCAAGCATTGGAGCACGATTCGGTCACGAGAGGCATTCTGGAGCACTGGCGCAAGGTGGCCGAGTTCCGCCACGAGCATCCGGCGGTGGGCGCCGGTTCGCACCGCACCCTGCAGGTCAGGCCGTTCATCTTCAGCCGCTCGCTCCTGACCGACAGGGTGGACGATCGAGTGGTCGTGGCGATGGACCAGCCGAAGGGCCAGAAGACGATCCCACTGTTCGGCTCCTTCCCCGACGGCACCGAGCTGACGGACGCTTACTCGGGAGACAGCGCGATGGTGACGAAGGGGTCGATCACGCTCACGACCCCCTACGACCTGGTGCTGCTGGCCGAGGAGCACGAGGCGCTGGCGCCCGACAGCGTCATCGTCTTCGTCCAGAACGACTACGACATCCCGATGGAGGCGTACGTCATCGGGGCCGGCACGTACTACCGCATGGGAACGGTGAGCCCGGGCATCGTGAGCCGCTTCGTGCTGCGCAAGAACATCCTCTCCACGGACCACAACGTGGAGTTCGTCGCCCAGGCCGCCGGCTACGGGCCGCGGGCGCGCACCGGTCTGATGCGCGTGATGCCGGGGGACGTCGTGGACTTCTACATCGCGGTGAACCTGATAGGCACGCGGGCGAGCGTGCGGCCGTAGCACGGGCGCGCCGCCGCCTCTTTCGGTCCCGGGAGGAAACGCGCCGGTGACGGCCCCCAAGCCCGCCGCCGGCCCGGCCCCCGGCCTCCCGCCGTCGGCGCTGGTCCTCATCGCGGCGAACCTGGTGCCGCTGGTGGGGGTCCTCTCGCAGCAGTGGACCGTGCTCTCGGTCCTGCTCCTCTACTGGTTCGAGAACGTGATCATCGGGGGATTCAACGTCCTCAAGATGGCCTGCGCGGATCCGAAGAGCATCGCGTCCGACGCCATCAAGTTCTTCCTGATCCCGTTCTTCATGTTCCACTACGGGATGTTCTGCTTCGTGCACGGCATGTTCATCCTGGCCCTGTTCGGGCACACCAGGAACTTCTCCCCGAGCCCGGCGGTCTTCGTCGCGGCGTTAAGAAACGCCGGCGTCGGGTTCGCGGCCCTCGCCATCGCCGTGAGCCACGCCTTCTCTTTCTTCCACAACTACCTGTTCGGCGGTGAGTTCCGGCGCACCACGCCGCAGCTGTTGATGGCCCAGCCCTACGCGCGGGTGGTGGTGCTCCACGTGACGATCCTGATCGGCGGCGCCGCCGCCAGCGCACTGGGCCAGCCGACGATCGCCCTCATCCTCCTGATTGCCCTCAAGACCGGCTTCGATCTCCGGGCGCATCTCGCCGAGCGGCGGAAGCACGCGGTCGAGGCGGCGGTGATGTCGGCGGCCTGACCCGTCTCACCTGACCGCCGGCACCGCCTCCGCCGCGGTGCGGTCGCACGTCCCTGGCCAGGTGTATGATGTGTCCCGTTTGGCACGCCCCGGCGCTCCTGCTCGGCGAAAAGCAGGGCTCCTCGAAACGATACAGTGACGATACGTGTGTTGCACGGTAGAAGAACCGTGCCGGTTGGCCGTCGACCAGGAGACGTCCCTCCCAAGCCACCGTCCCGTCCGGCGCGACGTCTACCACGCGCGACACGCCCCGAATCCCACCAGCGTGTGGCCATCGGCGAGCCGCCGCGCAGATCCGAGAAAAGCCGCCAGCAGCGGAGGGTTGTGCCGGTATTGCCAGACCATCGTGGCCGTCATCGCCAGCGTGTCCAGGCGGTATTCCACGGCGCGGCTCTCCGGTGGCGAGTGCGTGTCCCCGTTATCGAACATCAGACCGCTGGAACGCGACCCTGACCGGCGCGCCGCGGTCGGTGCTCGCGTCGTTCCGGTGCCGGCCAAGCGGCGGGACGTCAGCGCTGCCCGACGACCCCCTGTGCATGATCACCAAACTGGCTGGAACAGAGGACGCGTGTTGTAGGCGACCACCTTGCGAGTCAGGATGACGGAGTCCGCCGGAGCGCCGGCATCGGACAGCACACATCGCAGCGTGTCGGCGGAATCGAGCCGTCCGATGAGCCGCCGCCGTATCTGGTCTTGCGATGCCAGCTCGAGCGAAAAGGTGGGGGCGGTGTACTCGCCGGTGATGTTCAACGGCCATTTCCGGTCGCCACCATCAAGGAGAGTACCGGAACCGCTCACGTGCGTCCCCTTTACGGAGAGCGTAACCTCGATCGGGGTCGGGCCGCTGGTGGAGCGCCATTGACCGGCGAGAGACGGCGGCACGCAGCCGGCCAAGGCCAGACCAAGCACGGCCAGGGGTGCGATCGCGCGCGTTGAGTGCCGGGGTCGGCCGGCCAGTTCGCTATCCATGTCAGTCTCCCACGAGGAAGGGTTGGGTGGCGCGAGGGAGCGCCACGATCCGCTGCATCACGGCCGTCTCATGGCCCTGGGTGCCGCCGGCAGCGGTGGCACCGTCCCGATCAGAGACCAAGTGGGCGTGGTGACGTTCGTGAACCCGGGGGTGACTAGGCTCACCGCCCCGGAACCGTCGGCCCGCATCACTGCGATCTCCCCGCGTGAGCCATCGGGGAAGGTAGTGGACGCGTAGATCTTGAACGCGATCTGGGTCCCGTCCGGGGACCATGAGGGAGTCAGGCGCCAACCGGTGCCGGGGGTTGCCGTGGTGAGTTGCGTCGGATTCGAACCATCCGCGCCCGCGACGAAGATCTGCTGGTTGCGTGTATCGCCATTCACCGTTCCCTGGAAGGCGATCTTCGTCCCGTCGGGCGACCAGCTAGGAAACCCGTCCCAATACCCGGTCGTGATCCGAGTGACATTCGAGCCGTCCGCATTCATCACCCAGATCCCGCCGCTGTCCGCCGGGCTGGGCGTGCCGCATGTCGCGGGCGTTGAGGCCGAGAACGCGATCCTCGCGCCGTCCGGCGACCAGGCTGGTCCCCCGCTGCGGTAGCACAGCGTCGGGGAGGCCGTCAGGATCCTGAGTCCGGAGCCGTCCGGGTTCACGGCGTAGATGCCACGGGAGGAGTCGTTTGCAGTTACCGGAAACGCGATGGTGCGGCCGTCGGGTGACCAGGCCGCTCCCTGCGCACCGATACCAAGAGAGTCGAGGTTCGTCAGCCTCGTAACCCCCGAGCCGTCGGCATTCATGACGTAGATCTCGAGCTGGCAGCCAGCCTGGGGCGTCCTGCCGCTCAGGACGCAGTGCCGGTAGCTGTCGAAGGCAAGGTGGCTACCGTCCGGGGACCACGTTGGGAACCCGTCAACGTCGCCCGCCGCGAGCGGCTGGCTCAACTGCCTGAGATCTGCCCCGTCGGCGTTCATGGCAAAGAGCCCACACACAGCCGGAGTCGTACCGGGAGGATTCAGGCTCTGAGGACATCCCGTAAAGGCAATTTCACTTGTCCCGACTCCGGCCGACGAGCTGGCGGTGACGAAGTCGCTCGTTGAGGGCTCCAGGAGCGCCCCGGTCGGGTCGGCCACGGCATCCGTGAGCGACAGCGTGTAGGTCGTGCTCGGTTGCAGCAGCTGGTCCGCCGCGAATTCGGCGCTCAGACCGTTCGCGGCCACTGTGATCCGGCCGCTCACCGCCGCGGTGCCAGCGACCAACTGCAGGCCGTTGGTGGTGACCGTGCGTGGATCGATCGGCTCGCTGAACACGACGACCACGATGCTGTTGAGCGGCACGTCCATCTTCTTCGGAGGCGGATCGGTACGGACAACGACCGGAGGCCTCGCCGCTCGCACGGCCGCCTGGCCCGCGAGGATGCTCGCGCCGCCGGCGTCGCGCACATCGAGATCCAGCGTGTCGCCGACGTCGGCCGGCAGGCTCACCGGGTCGAACCCACCGGCGAAGAGGTACGCCTGCACGGCGGTTCCACGCGTGCGATTGCGGATCGTGGCGGCGACCCCGGTTGGAGCGCTTCCTGGCGCGAGCGATACGTAGACGGTGCCGAGGGCCGCCGAGCCCGCAGACGAGAACATGGCCCTGCTGGCGGCTGAGGGGGGCCCCACGGGCCCCGACACGATGAAGCCTGAGACGCTCCCGGTCGGGGTCGGCCCGGTCGGCCCCGGCGCGCCTGTATCCTTGCACCCCGCGCTCCACGCCAGCAGCATCACGGCCGGCAGCACGCCGGCCGCGGTAGCACGCCGCGCGCACACTGCAATTCCCCGAGCCGCCGCCCGTCGATTCACGATCGCCCCCATGGTGTCGCGATGCCCAGTTGAACGGACGTGCGGCCCGCGGTTGCTCACGGGGCACCTCCCGCCACGACGAAGCCTGCCCAATTGAACGGGTGCGCGGTGGCCGGCGCGCCGATCAGGGCACGCTGAGCCTGCGCCAGAGCCCGCACGGGGTCCACGCCAGCCGTGAAGCCTTGGTAGAAGCGCTCCATGAGCGCGGCAGTCGCCATGTCCCCGACCGGCCACAGGCTCGCCACCACGCGCCGCGCGCCCGCCGTGAGAAACGCCTGCGTCAGTCCCACCCAGTCGTCGCCTGCCGGCACGTCGGCCAGCGCACCGGATGCAAGACCCGTCTGGCAGGCGGAGAGCACCACCAGATCCGCCTTCAGGTCGAGGCCGAACACCTCGTGTACTTCCAGCCGCCCGTCGCCCGATCCCCCGGGCGCGAGCTGCACGAATGAGAACAGCGGGTTCTGCTTGTTCAGCACCCCGAGGGTCGCCAGGTGGATCACGCGCCCCGACGGCGCCTCCCGGCGGAAGGCATCCTCGGACGCCGCAGGACCCGTCAGGACTTTGGCCTCCGCACCCTCGAGCCGAGCGACGGTGCCCACCTCATCGCCCGACGCCCGCAGCACGTCCGGCCGCGGCGCGAACGCGATCACGCCCACGCCGTGCCCGGCGGCCTGCCGGTCACCCAAGGCGAGCCACACCGATGCGGACGGCGTCTCCTCCAGCTCGTAACGCTCGACCAGGAACCGACCCGCGCTGTCACCGCCCAGCAGCGCCGCGAACGGGAGGTAGTGCAGCTCGGCGTGCGGGACCACGATGAGCCGGGTCTTCCCCGCCAGGAGGCCCGCATCCTCGACCGGGGCGATCAGAAACCGGTGCAGGCGGTACAGCGCGCTGCGCCACAGCGAGTCCGGTTGCAGCGCGTCCCGCGCCTCGAGCGTCCCACGCGCGAACTCCACCAGCCGGGCCAACTCACGGCGGCCGACGCCCAGGTTGACCGCGGCGAAGGAGTCCCGCGTCACCACAAAGACCAGGGACGCGGAGTCGGAAACCAGATACTCGAGGAACGCCTCCTGCGGCCCCAGGCGCCGCGCGACGTCCCGCCAGCTGGCGACCCCGCCCGACACCAGTGCCGCATGGCGCGGTGCGCGCTCCTTGATCTCCAGCAGCAGCTCCGCGTAGGCGTCCTGCGTGCGCGCCAAGACCTGGCGCGCGGCGCTGCTCGCCCGGGACACATCGGGGCCACGGACGTCCGCGACTCGCGCCTCCGCCCCTTCGACCGCCCGGGTCAGTTCTCCGATGCGGCGGCGCAGGTCCTGCTCGCGGGCGACCAACTCCGTCGGAGCGTCGGGCGCCGTCTCGATGCGTCCGCGGGACAACACCTCGAGCATCTCGCGCGCACGCAGCCGCTCGCTCGCCTCGAACGCCGCGCCGGGACGGCGTCGGCCCTGCTCGAGTAGCACGAGCTCCGTATACACGCCCCACTTATCCGTCAGGAACTCGGAGCGCCGCTCCGCCAGCGCCAGCGAGCGGCTGGAGCGCTCGATCTCCGCGAGCGCGAGGCGCAGCTCGCGCGCAACCGCCTCGGGGTTCCGGCGCCGGCCGAGGGCGCCGGCGAGTCCGTCGTGCAGGCGCCAGGCGACCTCCGGGGCGATCCGGTCCCCGAGACGCGCCAGGGCGGCGCGGTACAGCGATTCCGCGAGGGCCGGCGCGCCGGCCGCCGCCTCGAGCCCACCGCGTTCGCCCAGCGCCGCGGCGGTGGCGACGGGATCGGCGGCGCGCTCCACGTCGCCGACAGCGCGCGCCAGCTGGGCGCGCGCGGCCGCCGTGTCCGCCTCGGCGAGCGCGACCCTCGCCAGGCTCAGTCGCGTCAGTGCCGCCGAGCGCCGATTGCCCGCGAGCACCTGCGCGCGCAGGGCCTCCGACAGGAGCGCCCGCGCGTTCGCCGTGTCGCCGCCCTCCAGCTCCAGGATGCCATGCCCCGCCTGCGCCTCCGCCGCCCCGGCGCGCATGCCGGCCCTCTCGTAGAGCGCCTCCGCCCCGGCGTACAACCGTTGCGCTTCCGCGTAGGTATTGAGTTGGACCGCGACATCGGCGCGCATCAGCATGATGCCGGCGCGCACGTCCGCAGGCGCACCCGCAGAGTCCGCGACTTGGAGCGCCTCGCGCAATGCGTCGAGCGCACCCTGCAGATCCCCTTCGCCGGCTACGGCTCCGGCCAGATCGCGCCACACCGCCAACGCGTCCGGGAGCGGACCCGTGCGGCGGTAGATCGCCAGCGCGTCCTGGAGGTTCGCGCGAGCCGCCGGATAGTCGCCCCGCCGCAGCTCCAGCAGGCCCAGTCCGCGCAGGGCGGACGCGAGCTCCGCCCACTGCTCACGCTCACGCCACGTCGCGAGCGCGTCACGGTACTGCGTCTCCGCCTGTGCGAAATCTCCGGACGTGCTCGCCAGCCCGGCGAGGTTCACCAGGTTGGTGGCTGCATTCTCCGCGCGTCCGTCGTGCCGGTTGAGCTCCAGGGCGGTCTCGAACTGTCGCCGCGCCTCGGCCGTGTCGCCGACGTCCTGGGCCAGAAGACCGAGGTTGTTGTGATCGGCCGCCAGGCCCCTGGAGTCGCCGATGCGCTCGCTCAGCGCGACGGCCTTGCCGTATCGCTCCCGGGCCGTCGCGAGCTGGCCCCGCTGGCTGCTCAGGCCGGCCAACATGGTGAGGGCGTTGGCCTCGACGCGGACGTCGCCCACGCGGCGGGCCAGTGCCAGTGCCCGCAGCAGATGACCCTCCGCGCTGTCGGCGCGCCCCTCGGCCAGGTAACCCGCCCCGATATTGCCCAGAACCGCCGCGACGCCCGCGGTATCCGCGACGGCCGTCGCCCGCACCAGGGCGCGCCGCCAGATCGCGATCGCGGCGCGCGGTCCGTCGCGTCCGTAGGCCGCCACCCCCGCACGTCGGACGCTGTCTTCCCACACCTTCTGCACGCGCCGGACCCGGGGCCACGCCGTGAAACGCGCCACGAGGTGGACCAGGAATGAGTCACTCCACGCCGCTGCGTACGCCTGCGCCAGTCGACGGGCGGCCGTCAATTCGCGCTCTTCCTCCGACGGCGTGCGCACGGAGGCTGCCATGGCCTCCGCAATCGCGTCGCGCACGGCGAGCGGCCGCGCCTGCGCCTCGACCGCGAGCGCCGCATCGGGGAGCCGCCGCGCAAGCGCCAGCAGCGAATCGTCCCCCGGAGCCTGGGGAACGAGCGTGCCGAGAAGCAGCAGGACGCCGAGGGTCGTCACCGGGGCGCGCCGGCGATGCGGAACTCGATCAAGCGCGAAGCCGCCCACCGGTTCCATCCGGTGCGCGCCTCGACCCTCCAGAAATACGGCCGCCCGTCCACGAGGTGCACCGAATCGGGAAGTGCGGTCATGGTATCGGGAAGCTCTCGCTCGTACAGGACGCGGCCACCCGCGTCGAACAACGTCACGCGGTAGCGATCCGTCGCGGCCACAGACGCCCACCGGAGGGGACCCGGCTCTGCGACGGTACCCGTGGGAGACACGGGCAGGGGGGCGGGTGTGGCGGTTATCGTTGGCGCGCGGTGCATGTGGTCACGCTGCGCCGCCCGGCGCGGCAGCACGAAGACGAGCACCAGCGCGGCAGCGACCACGGGGATTGCGACGAGAGAGAGATGCCGGAAGCCGCGACCCTCAGCTCCGGCGATCGCGCGGGACATACGCGGGTCAGCGAGCGCGCGGGACACCGAGGCGACCGCCGTCGCGCAGCGCTGGCACGTCGCCAGGTGCGCCACAGCCGCGGCCCGCGCGGCCGGGTCCAGCCGCCCGTCCACCAGGGCCGCAGTGGTCTCCTCGTCGAGACAAGCGGCGGTCGGGGGCCCGTCGGGCCGCCGGTCGGACGCCGCGAGCGCGCGGCGCAGCAAGTCGAGTGGATCGGAATGAGTCACGCCCCGTCGGCCTCCGCCAAGGATCCCCAGTCAACCGACAACGTTAGACGGGCACGGGACCGGGGCTTGCTCACAGGTCTTCCCGCTTGACGCCGGCTCGCTCCAGCTCCTCCCGCACGCTGGCGAGGACGCGATAGACGCGGTTGTACACCGCCTTGGCGTTCGGCAGGCCCAAGGTCCGCGCGACGGCGTCCGCTGGCAGCTCCTGCATCACGTACAGCTCCACGGCCACCCGGTCCTGGGGACTGAGGCGCGCCAGCGCCTCCTGGAGCAACGTGTTTCTCTCAAAGCCGTTCGCGGCGGGGGTCGCTTCGGCCTCCGGCTCCGTGTCCAGCGGCACGGGGCCAAGCTCGCGGAAGAGCTGGCCCCGGCGTCCGTGTGCTACGCTGTGATAGGTTGCCCGCAGCTCCGCCTGGAAATGCCGGAACGTGAGATTCGGCGCCTCGCGGCCACGCAGCAGCTCGTACGTCTCCAGGTGGCTGTGTTGGTCGAGGAAGACATGCTCGAAGATGGAACGGCGAAGCGGAGAAAGCGTCTCAGCCACCGCCGACAGGCGTCGGCGGCCGTCGCGGTGGCGAAACCAGTCCACGGTGATGTTGCGGACTACGGCGACGAGCCATGTCGAGAACCGAGCCCGGTGCTCGGGTTGCTCCTCCCAGGTGCGAAGTCGCCGCAGGTCGTCCTCGCGCAGGGCTTCGCAGACACGCGCGAAGACGTCCATTACGTCGTCATAGTCCTCGGCGTAATGGCGGATGGCCGCGAAGATGACCCGGCGGTAAGTGCCGAGCAGCACGTCCCAACCGGCGTCGGGACCGCGCTGGTGCAACGCGTCCACCCACGCTTCCACGTGGCCACCTGATAAGGGGATTAACCGTATCGGATATCGCCCGACCGTCGGCCGCTGTCAAGCACGCATACGTCAGGGAGTGACGACCTCCGCCCGGCTCTCAGCGTGCCGGCGGGACGGCTGTCGATGCGGATCCCGGGATGACTGGTATCGACAGACTCTCATCGCGCAGGCCGTCGCCGCTCGCGGTCACGCGGAGGACCCCCGGCTGCGCGGCGCGCAGGATGGCCAGGCCGCGGCCGTTGAAGGCGCGGCGGCTGTCCGAGCGGTACGGGTCGTGGTCGCGCATGTCGGCGTTGTCGAGCGCCACGATCGAGCCACCGCTCGCCGTGAAGCGCACCAGGTTGTCGGCCGTCGGGACGAGCGCGCCGGCCGAGTCCACGATCTCGAAGCGCACCAGCGCGACGTCTCCCGAGGCGGTCGTGACCGTGTCCCGCCCCGCGGTGAGCCGGATCGCGGCGGGCGCGCCCGTCGTCCGGATCTCGGCGACGGTGCAGGCTGAGCCGTCGCGCTTCGTTCCTACGGCCCGGAGCACTCCCGGCTGATACGGCACGTCCCAGGAGAAGTGCAGGTCGCCGGTCGTAGCGCGGACGACGGGGAGCGCGTAGTGGTTCCACCTTCCCGACGTGCCCTGCGCAGGGAATTCCCTGGCCTTGACGCCGAGGGAGCGGTCGTTGAGGAACAGCTCGACGCTGCTGCAGTTGGAGTACGCGAGCACCGGGATCACCTGCCCCTCGCGCCCCGGCCAGTTCCAGTGCGGGAAGAGATAGAGCACCGGCCGGTCGGTCCACTGGCTCTGCCAGAGGTAGAAGGCGTCCTTGGGCCGGCCGGTGATGTCGATGGCCCCCGACCCGAAGCCCTTGAAGGGCCAGAAGCTCTCGCCGAGGTAGTCGATCCCGGTCCACATGAAGTCGCCGGCGAAGTAGTCGTGCAGCGACACCCACTTCCAGTGCCGTTCCGCCTGGATCATACCGGTCGTGTAGTTGGGCCGCACGACGGAGCTGTCGTTCCCCAAGGAGTACCGCTCGTCGAGTGACTGGAAGATCGAGCCGCTCTCGGTG
>Ga0335070_10006962_pt1 | contig 13288 bp, 12 predicted proteins | sample Lox_Sample_13_FD_206722 | JGI IMG/M metagenome (GOLD analysis project Ga0335070, IMG submission 206722) | Soil microbial communities from Loxahatchee National Wildlife Refuge, Florida, United States - Lox_Sample_1.3 | ecosystem: Environmental > Terrestrial > Soil > Wetlands | place: USA...
ACTGGCCAAGCCTTGGGGCGAGCCCTTCGACCCCCAGGAGGCCCGCGAGTTCATCCGCCGGGAGCGCCCGCGCGTGGTGGCGTTCGTGCAAGCCGAAACCTCCACCGGCATGTTCAACCAGGCCAAGACCATCTCCGAGGCCGCCCATGAGGTCGATGCCCTCGTGATCGCCGATTGCGTCACCTCGCTTGGCGGCATGCCGGTCCTGGTGGACGACAACGGCATCGACATCGCCTACAGTTGTTCGCAGAAGGGACTCGGCTGCCCGCCGGGACTCGCGCCCATCACGGTATCGCCGCGCGCGCTGGAGCGGGTCAAGGCCCGCAAGACGCCGGTGCACTCCTTCTACCTCGATTTCCAGCTTCTCGACAGCTTCTACGCAGGCCATAAATATCATCACACCGCCTCCGCCACGGCCTTCTACGCGCTCCGCGAAGGCCTCGCCATGGTCGCCGAAGAGACGCTGGAAGCGCGCTGGGAGCGCCATCGCCTCAATCACGAGGCCTTCGTCGCCGGCATCAAGGCCATGGGTTTGAGCATGCACGTCCCCGAGGGCCATCGTCTGTGGACCCTCAATACCCCGCGTGTCCCCGATGGCGTCGACGATGCCAAGGTCCGCTCCTGGCTGCTCGAGCACCGCAACATGGAGATCGCCGGAGGCTTCGGTCCGCTGGCGGGCAAGGTATTCCGCATCGGCACCATGGGCTACGGCTCCACGCCGGAGAACGTCCACCTCATCCTGGAATCCCTGGCCGCCGCGCTCAAACACGCCGGCTACGCGGCTGCTATCGCCTGAAAAATTGGCCGGCACCCATGCGCGCGTTGCTGATCTTCCTCGCGGCCATCTCAGCCACCGCCGCCACCTACCCGTCGACCGAAGAGGACTTCGCCAACCCCGAGCGCGGCTTCTACGTCCAGACCTCGTACAATCCGGAGCGCGGCCAGACTCGCCCGCTCGACCCCGCCTTCCTTCGCCGCGCCCGCGAAAACGGCATGAGCCTGCTGCGCATGTATTGGGTGCTCTCCGAATTCCGCGACCAGCCGCTCTCGCCCGCCATGCTCGACCGCGTCCGCGCCGATTTCGCCGCCGCCCGTGCCGCCGGCGTCAAGATCATCGGCCGCTTTGCCTACAACTTCGGTCCCATCGGAGCCCCCGATGCGCCGCTCGATCGCGTCCTCGCCCACCTCGATCAGCTCCGCCCGGCGCTGCGCGAAAACTCGGACGTTCTTGCGTTCCTCGAAGCCGGCTTCATCGGCACCTGGGGCGAGTGGCACCATTCCACCAACGGCCTGCTCGACCACAAACGCGAGATCGTCGCCAAAATCCTCGAAACGCTGCCGCCCGACCGCATGCTCGCCCTCCGCTATCCCCGCCTGAAGACCGATCTTTACGGTCCCGAGCCCCTCAACGCCGCCGAAGCGTTTAGCGCCATTCCCAAAGCCCGCATCGGCGCCCACAACGATTGCTTCCTGGCGTCGGACACTGATTGGGGCACGTGGTCGAAAAACGTGGCCGCCGAAAAGGCCTTCTACCACCAGGACAATCTCTTCGTCCCCCAGGGCGGCGAGACCTGCAACATCCAGGAAGATGCCCGGCCCTTCGTGGGCTGCAAAAATGCCCTGCGCGAGCTGGCCTACCAGCACTTCAACACGCTCAACAGCGGCTATCTGAAAGATGTCCTCGACGGCTGGATCTCCGGCGGCTGCATGCCCGAAATCCGGCGGCGCCTCGGCTACCGCTTCCGTCTGGTGCAGTCTTCCGCGCACACGCAAGGCACACAGCTCCACGTCGAAGTCTCGGTCCACAACGACGGTTTCGCCAACCTCTACAACCCCCGCCCCCTCTTCCTCGTTTGCCGCAATCGCGCCACGGGAAAGACCGAGCGCTTCCCCATCGGCGACGACCCCCGCTACTGGGTACCCGGCGAGGACTCCGGCTTCCGCATCAGCGTGAAGCTCCCGCCGGGCGAGTACGACCTGCTGCTCCACCTGCCCGACGCCGCGCCCTCGCTCCGCGACCGCCCCGACTTCGCCGTGCGTTTCGCCAACCCCGACGTCTGGGAGCCGGCAACCGGGATGAATCGCCTGGCCGACATGGCAGTGGTCCGAAAATAACTCGACCTGCTTAAGATTTCAACACCTGATACTATGAAATCATGTCGGATAATGGACTCTTCTCTCTGACCGGCCAGGTGGCGGTCGTCATCGGCGGAGGCGGCGTTTTGGCCGGTGCCATGGCAGTCGGTTTGGCCAAGGCGGGCGCCGATATCGCCATCCTCGACGTCAGCGGGGAAGCCGCCCAGAAGCAGGCCAAATCCATCCTCACCCTCGGCCGCCAGGCCGTCGGCATTCCATGCGACGCTACCAGCAAAGTGGCCCTCCAGCACGCCCTGGAAAGCATTCTCGAATCGCTCGGCCATGTCGATATCCTCATCAATGCCGCTGGTGTAAATTCCGGCACTCCGTTCTTCGAGATCACCGAAGAAGAGTACGACCGCATCATGGCCATCGACCTCAAGAGCGTCTTTTTCGCCTGCCAGGTCTTCGGCCGGCAGATGGTGGATGCCGGCCGCGGCGGCTCCATCATTAATATCTCGTCCGCCTCGTCCGGCCCGCCCCTCTCCAAGGTCTTCACTTACGGTGTCGCCAAGGGCGGCGTCAACCAGATCACCCAGTTCCTGGCGCGGGAGTTGGCCCCGCACAACATCCGCGTGAACGCCATTCTCCCCGGCTTCTTCCCCGCCGAGCAGAACCGCAAGCTCCTCACCGACGAGCGCGTCGCCAGCATTATGAACCACACCCCCATGCAACGTTTCGGCGAAAGCTGTGAGCTGGTCGGCGCGGCCGTCTACCTGGCGTCTCCCCGCGCCGCAAGCTTCGTCACTGGCTCCATTCTGCGAGTTGACGGCGGCTTCCTCGCCATGACCATCTGACCCGTCCGGCTACAATAAAGGTGTGGCCGCCCGCAATCAATACCAGCTTCTCAACCCCGGCGATCGTGCCCCCGGCTTTCGCCTGGCGCGTCTTGAGGGCGGCGAGGTCGGTCTGGCCGATCTGATCGCCGGCGGACCCGTCCTGCTCGCCTTCTACAAAGTCACCTGCCCCGTATGCCAGCTCACACTTCCCTTCCTCGAGCGAATCCACGCGGCGCGCGCCCTGCCGATCTATGCCATTTCGCAGAACGACGCCGCCGACACGCGCGAATTCAACGCCGAATTCGGCATCACCCTCCCCACCCTCCTCGATAGCGAGGAAAGCGGCTTCCCGGCGAGCAACGAATACGGCATCTCGCACGTGCCCACCCTGTACCTGATCGGCACGGACGGCAAAATCTCCCGCGTCATCGAGGGCTGGAGCAAGCAGGAGATCGAATCACTCGGCGCCTTGGCAGGCGTCGGAGTCATCCGCCCCACCGATGACGTCCCCGCCTGGAAGTCCGGCTGAAGCTCCCGCAACTAGATTCCCCGGTCGGGGATTTTACCTCTGAGTTCTTTTCTCCGAGTCTCTGCGCCTCTGCGGTGAATTTGTGCCTGCTAAACTAAGTAAAGCAATGGCCAACCCCATTCAGGACATTTTCGGCACCGCGGCATCCATCGCCAAGGGCATGGGCATCACCTTCAAGGAGATGCTCGGCCCCACCGTCACCGACTACTATCCTGACGAGCCGCCCAAATTCGAACAGCGATTCCGCGGAGTCCACGTGCTCCAGCGCGACGTCAACGGCATGGAAAAATGCGTGGCCTGCTTCCTCTGTGCCGCCGCCTGCCCCTCGAATTGCATCTACATCGAAGCCGCGGAAAATACCGACAAGGTTCGCATCTCCGGCGGCGAGCGCTACGCCAAGGTCTACAACATCGATTACAACCGCTGCATCTTCTGCGGCTACTGCGTCGAAGCCTGCCCCACCGACGCCATCACTCACGGGCACGGTTTCGAAATCGCCAACTACAACACTTCCGCGCTCGTCATGCGCAAGGAAGACATGCTGGCGCCGCTCCCTCCCGGATACCAGCCCCCGGCCCTCGGGGCTGAAGCGCCCGCCGCGCCTTCCGGCGCACATTAAGAGCATCCCGTGTTTCGCGCCATCCGCGAGCAGATCGATACCATTTTCCGGGAAGACCCTGCCGCCAAAAGCGTGCTCGAAATCTTCCTCTGCTATCCCGGTTTTCACGCCATCCTCGCCCATCGCGTCGCCCACAAGCTGTATCTCTGGCGCACGCCGCTGTTCCCGCGCCTGATCTCCCAGATCAGCCGTTTCTTCACCGGCATCGAAATCCACCCCGGCGCCACCATCGGCCGCCGCTTCTTCATCGACCACGGCACCGGCGTGGTCATCGGTGAGACCACCGAGATCGGCGACGACGTGCTCCTCTACCAGGGCGTGACCCTCGGCGGTACCGGCAACGAGCGGGGCAAGCGCCACCCCACCCTCGGCAACAAGGTGGTCGTCGGCGCGGGCGCGCGCATCCTCGGCAATATCCGCATCGGCGACAACGTCAAGGTCGGCGCGGGCAGCGTCGTGGTTCACCCGGTGCCCGACAACTCCACCGTGGTCGGCATCCCCGGCCGCGTCGTGCGCGTGCGCCCCGAAGGCGGACCGCTCGAGCATGGCCGCCTCCCCGACCCCGAAGGCCAGGCCATCGACGACCTCGCCCGCCGTGTCGCCGACCTCGAGAATCAGATCCGCATGCTCATCGCCGAACACGAGCTGCAGCACCACGGCAAAAACTGAGCCCGTTCAAAGCCATTCCGGCTTGAGCGCCGCGTCCACCACCAGCAGTTCCACCTCCCGCCGCCCCTCGATCAAAACCAGCCCGAGTTCCTCCCAGAGCGCGGTCGCCAGCGCGCGCACGTCTCCCGGTCTCCACTTCAACGCACAGCGGTACGGACCCTGCGGCAATCCTTCGCCGAACACCGGCCGCTTCACCACGTTCTGCAGCCAGGTGAGCAGGATGAAATCGTTGGCGTTCGTCGAATCGAACGCTCCTTCGCGCGCCCAAACGCGCAATCCGGTTGTCGCATCGTCGGCCTGTCCCAGCGTCGGCGGCCGCCCGTTGCTGGTCTTCAGGATGTAAACCGGCACTTCGCGTTTCTCGCGGTGCATCCGGATTTGCAGCCGCTCCTCCAACTCCCGCCCGATCAGCCCGCGCAGTTCCTCGCGCGTATTCGCCGCCGCTTCCTCGCGCCGCCGGAGTTGCAGCCGGTATTCGTCGCACACCACCGCAATCAGGTCGAACCGCTGGCGCGTCATCCACTCCGGCGCCACAATCCGCACTTGCGGAACACCCTCCATCCGCGCCAGCAGGCTCTTGAGCGAGACTCCGCTGGCCTGCAGCGACCACGGGTCGTTTGCTATCCGTCCGAATCGGCCCTCCACGTCCAGCCACGGGCAGCACACCGGATACACCACTCTCGCTCCGGCAGGCTCGAACATCCACTCCGAGGTCCTCTCGAGTGGCTTGTCCAGCTTGCCCGCCGGCGCCAGCAAGAACTCCTTCCAGACCGGCGTCTGACCCGCGGCCGCTGCCGCCAAAACCAGGCTCAGCACCACCCCCCGCATCGCCCGCCATCATACACCGCATGGAGTTATCATCGCTACTGGTGGCGCGGACGATCGGTTTCGGTCGTCGGCGCGTCCGCCCTGGAACAACCCGGCGGCGCTTCAAAAGGCCTCTGCACAGGCCGATAAGTCTCATGACTCGGGTTGCTCGTCTCACTCTCGCCTTCGCGCTCAGTTACCCGCTATACGCGGCCGATCTTCCCCTTCCCTCATGGCTGCAGGTCGGCGGCCAGGTTCGCGGACGTTTTGAAAACCCCTCGGGCACCTCGTTCACCAGCAACAACCCCGATACCTACTACGCCAGCCGCATCCGCCTGGATCTCGGTATCAAGCCTACCTCCTGGCTCCGCTTCTTCGCCGAAGCCCAGGATGCCCGCGTCGGCGCGTACAACACCGCGCCCGCGCCCACTACCCTCTACAACCCGATGGATCTGCGCCAGGGCTACGTGGAGCTCACCTACGAAGGCCCGGTCAGTCTCAAGATGCGCGCCGGCCGCCAGGAAATGCTCTTCGGCGGCGAGCGTCTCATCGGTCCCGCCGATTGGGGTGTGTCGCGCACTTTCGACGCGCTCGATCTCGCTATCTCGCGCGGCCGCTTCAAGGTCGACCTGTTCGCCGGCTCCGCGGTCGCGATCGACAACACCCGCTTCGATCGCCACAAGCCCGGCGAGCACTTCTATGGAGCCTACGGCAGCATCAAGAACGTGATCCCCGGCATGACCGTCGAGCCTTACGTGCTCTTCAAGCAGAACCTGTTGATCAAGAGCGAAACCGCCGTCCTCGGCGACGCCCTCGTCGCCAGTCCCGGCATGCGCGTCACCGGCAAGCTTCGCGGCCGTTTCGACTACACCATCGAAGGGATTGTCCAGCACGGCACATACTCCTCCGACAACGTCACCGCACACGCCTACACCGCATGCCTCGGCTGGACCATGTCCAAATCCGCGTGGAAGCCGCGCTTCAGCGTCGAGTACAACTACGCCTCCGGCGACCCCACCCAGAAAGACGGCAGCCGCAACACCTTCGATCAGTTCTATCCCAGCAACCACGTCTACTACGGCATGATCGATCAGTTCGGCTGGAAAAACCTGAAAAACTTCCGCGCCGGTTTCGATTTCATGGCGCTGAAGAAGCTCAAGATCCGCACTGACTACAACGACTTCAACCTCGCCACAATCCAGGATTCGCTCTACAACTCCGCCGGAAGCGCGGCCGTGCTCAACCGCAAGGCCACCAGTCCGCACATCGGATGGGAGCTCAACACCGTTGCGCTCTACCAGTTCAACAAGTACTGGAAATTCGGCGCCGGCCTCGGCCACCTCTTCGCCGGCGAGTACCTCAAGCAATCCAGCTACGGCTTTGGCTATACCTACCCCTACCTGATGTTCGCCGGCACCTTGTAGGACAGGCTTCAGCCTGTCCCTGGCGGCATGGCATAGACGATCCTCCCCGCCCGAAGTGTGTAATGAACATCGCCCAGCCCGCTCCCCCACACCGCCAGATCGGCCTGACACCCGGCGGCCACCCGCCCCAGCCGCTCCTCCTCGCCGAACCGCTCCGCCGGCGCCGTCGTCAGCGAAGCCAGAATCTCGCCGAATCCCATTCCTGCCTCGCCCATCAGCCGGTACTCCTCGCTGGGGTCGTACTCGACCGCGCCCAGGTCTGTCCCGAACAGTACCGTCCCTCCCCCCGCAGTCCACGCCCGTAATTGCCCGCACGCCGTCTCCGTCACCCGGTCCTGCGTCGAGGCGCGGTCGTGCCGCGCGTAATACCTCCATAGCGTCAGGGTCGGCGTCAACGCCACCTGCCGCTCCTGCATGGCCGCCAGGATCGTCTCATCCCACGGCCCCGAGTGCGGCGTGGTGTGCGCCACGATATCCACACCTCCGCGCACCGCCGTCAGTACATCCGCCCCGGTGTTCGGGTGGACGAAAACCGGCCTGCCTGCCCGCCGCGCCACCTCCACGGCTGCACGTATCGTCTCCTCCGCCATCGGCGTACTGCGCGGCGACGAAGCGAACAGCTTGATCCCATCCACCCCCTGATCAAGCAACCCCCGCGCCGCCGCCGCAGCCTGCTCCGCGTCCGCCACTTCCGGCGCCGCGAACTTCATCACGCCCATCATCCCCAGCACCTGGTCCGAAGGCAGCGCGCCCGGCGGGATCAGCCCCGGACCCGTCGAGCGAATCCGCGGCCCGTCCACCTCCCCGGATTCGATACGGTCGCGAATGCATCGCGTATTCTCCCACCCGGACCCCGTGTCGAACACGTTCGTGAACCCGTACCGCGTCGACATCTCCTGAAGCTGCCGCCCCAGCTCCTCCGCCGGAATATCGCCCGCGGCCGCCCACTTGCGTTCGAAGAAATGCACGTGGCTGTTCCAGAACCCCGCCGTGACCCTCAGCCCGCGGCAATCCAGCGTCCGCGCCCCCTCCGGTCGCCTCACGGCACCCCGTTCGCCCGCGGCGGCGATTTTGTCTCCGTCCACGAGTACCACCCCATCCTCGATGGGCGGGTCCGTGGGGCTGACGTAGACTCTCCCTCCCTCCAGAGCCAGCATGACGCCTCCTCGACTACCCTAACATCCCGACCTCCTCCATCAAAAAAACATCCGCACGCGCCGCCACGGCATCTCGATAAAATCCCGCTGGTAGCTCGCGCGTCCATTGCGCAGTATTCAGGGATGTTCTGGCATGGAAGGAAGCTCCATCTCCCACTACCGTCTGCTCGGTGCCGCCGGCCGCGGCGGTATGGGTGTGGTGTATAAGGCCGAAGACACGCGACTCGGCCGATTTGTCGCCCTCAAGCTCCTGCCCGACGAGTTCGCCCGCGACCCGCAAACCCGCGCCCGCTTCCATCGCGAATGGCCACCGGGGCCTTCCCGTTTCGCGGCGACTCCACCCCGGCCTTGATCGTGTCCATCGTCCACGACCCGCCGGTCCCGCCTCTCCGCGTCAGGCCGGATCTTCCCGACGACCTCTCGCGCATCATCGCCAAGTGCCTCGAAAAGTCCCCCGACCTTCGCTACCAGCACGCCGCCGACATCGTCGCCGATCTCAAGCGCCTCAAGCGTGATTCGGGTTCCTGGCCGCCCTCGCCATCGGTATCTTCTACCGGACCGGACATCCTCTCTCCGCCCCAACTCCCGGAGCATCCGTCGAAGCGCCGCTCACCGTTCGCCCCCTCGCCACTTTGCCCGGCCGCAAACAACGCCCCATCTTCTCTGCCGATGGCAACGCGATCGCCTTTGCCTGGGACGGCGGCGAAGACGGCCGCAACTCCGACGTCTATCTCATGCAGGTGGATGCCGGCCGCCCTCTGCGGCTCACCAGCCACCCGGCCAGCGAGTGGCCCCAAACCTTCAGCCCCGACGGCCGCCGCCTCTACTTCACGCGCCAATCCGAAAGCGACTTCGCATCGTTCTGGATACCCACCCTGGGCGGCGACGAAACCCGCGTCACCGATGGCATCGTGACCGACATCTCCCCCGATGGCCGCCTCGCCGCCGTAGTTCGCCCAGGCCCTTCTCCAACCTGAGCCTCCACCGCGTTCCGGTTCAAGGGGGCAAGCTGGAACCCGTTACGTTCGCCGGTCTGCCCGCTGACGTGGATCGCGTCGAAACCGTCGAAATGCCCCTCCGCCGTTCGCGCATGCTGATTTCGGCAAGGACCCGCAGCAGCAATGCTCTGGTTTCCTTCATCGCCAATTCGGATGGCTCGGAGCTGAGAAGACTGCCCTCCAGCGTACCCCCGGGCGCCCTCTCGCCCGATGGCAGGCAAATGGTGAGCGTCCGCAGCTCCTTCGGCGTGAAACTCTATCGCGTCGAGGCCTTCCCGCGTCCCGGCGAAAGACCGGTCCCGGAAAAGGTGCTGGACACGCCCAACGAGGAATACTCGCCCCGAATTTCGCCCGACCGGAGCCGCGTCCTCCTCAGTTCCTATCGCCCTGGCCGGTGGGAGATCTGGCTCTGGAACATCGAATTCACCGACGGCCGCCCGCTGTTCAGCCGCGAGGGCGGAACCGCCGGCTCGCCTGCCTGGTCGCCCGACGGCAAGTGGATCGCATTCGACGCCCGAACCAGGAACGCGGCCGGCGACATCTGGCTGATGCCGGTCGGCGGCGAGCCCAAGATCCTGGTCGACCACCCCGACGACGATGTCACGCCCTGCTTCGATCCCTCCGGCCGGTCGATCGCTTTCACCTCCAACCGCACCGGCTCGTTTCAACTCTTGCGCGTCCCCGTGAGCGGCGAACCGGCAGTCCAGGTCACCCAGAGCGGCGCTTTCACCTGCCAGTTCTCCGAAGATGGCCGCTACATCTACTACCTGAGGACGCGCAACGGCGGCGAGATCTGGCGCATCGATCTGGCGCAGCACCGCGAAGAGCCCGTCGTCCCCGAAATGAAGTCCCGAAACTGGAAAGTCCTGTCGGACGGTATCTACCTTCTCGATTCGCAGAACAACTCGCAGCTCGGAACCGCCTCCCGGGTTGCCGATGCCCGCTTCTACCGCTTCGCCACGCGCCGCATCCAGGACCTGGGATTTCGCACCCCCAAAGCCGCCACCTTCCTCGGCATCGACATCTCGCCCGACCGGAAATGGCTTTACTACAGCCAGATCGACTCATCCACCAGCGAACTGTTTCTCACCGAGAATCTGCCTTTTTAGATCGGAGCTGACCCGAAACGTACTCCCTATAGCCTGCATCGTCTATCATGTGAGCGCCGCATCATTTGATGGCGCACTGCCGCCACCCGCCTGGATCGTTTGTTGCCCGAAGGCTTGAGAGAGTATTGAGAGGGTTGCTGGTAATTGCCGAATCACAAAGGAGTACGCGATGAGACTACGTGTTCTTCCGTGGCTGGCGGTTTCGAGTGCGGCTATCGCGCCGGCGTTGGCCGCATCCTGCGAAAGCCTGGCATCGCTGGCATTTCCTGACGCTAAAATCACCCTGGCGCAGACTGTGGCCGCAGGAGAATTCTCTCCTCCTGGCGCCGCGGGAGGGGCCGCCAAGGGAACCGCGGCCGCGCACTACAGGACGCTGCCGGAATTCTGCCGGGTCGCGGCAACCCTGACGCCTACCAGTGACTCCGACATCAGGATCGAAGTGTGGCTGCCGGCCCAAGGCTGGAACGGAAAGTTCCAGGCCGTCGGCAATGGCGGCTGGGCGGGAGTAATCAGCTACTCGGCCCTGGCCGAGGCCGTCCGCGAAGGCTACGCGGGCGCATCCACCGACACCGGACACGTGGGAGGCAGCGGCAGTTTCGTCCTGGGGCATCCCGAAAAACTGGCCGATTTCTCCTGGCGCTCGGAACATGAGCTGGCGGTCAAAGGCAAAGCAATCGTCCGCGCCTTCTACGGCAGCCCCGCGCGGCGGTCGTATTGGAACGGCTGTTCCACCGGCGGACGTCAGGGCCTCAAGGAGGCGCAGAAATTCCCCGACGATTTTGACGGCATCATCGCCGGCGCTCCGGCCAATCGCACGCTGATCGGATTGTGGAATGGCGTGGCCATGTTTAAGGAAGCCGGCAGCTTCGTGCCGCCAGCCAAATATCCCGCAATCCACCAGGCAGTGCTGGAGGCGTGCGATGCACTGGACGGCCTGAAGGACGGTCTCATCGCCGATCCCGCCCGCTGCAAATTCGATCCCGGCACGTTGTCGTGCAAAGGCCCCGACAGCCCCTCTTGCCTTACCGCGCCTCAGGTGGAAGCGGTCCGCAAGATCTACGCTCCGCCAACCGATCCACGAACGGGAAAAGAGATGTTCTCGCCCCTGCCGCGAGGCAGCGAGTTGGGTTGGACCGCCATGGGCAGCGGCCCCGAACCCGCATCCCTCGCGCTCGATCAATTGAAGTACGTGGTCTTCAAGGACCCCAACTGGGACTGGCGCACGTTCGACTTCACTCGCGATGCCGCGCGCTTCGACCTGCCCGAGAACCTGCCGATGAACGCGACCGATCCGAATCTGAAGCCGTTCTTCGCGCACAACGGAAAGCTGCTCCTGTATCACGGCTGGAGCGATTCGCAGGTTTCCCCGTTCGCCACCGTCAAGTACTACCAGACCGTAGTGGAAACGCAGGGCGGCCCGTTCCAGACGGCCGGCAACGTCCGCCTGTTCATGGCGCCGGGCATGGGCCACTGCGGCGGAGGCGACGGCCCGAACGCGTTCGACAAAGTGGGCGCGTTGGACCGGTGGGTCGAGAAAGGCGAGGCGCCCCAAAGCACGATCGCCTCCCACAGCACCGGCGGCAAGGTGGACCGCACGCGCCCATTGTGTCCATATCCCCAGGTGGCGCAATACAGGGGAACCGGAAGCATCGACGACGCGGCCAACTTCGCATGCACCCTGCCGTAGCGGCTGGACCCTTCGCGAGCTCCTGATCGTCAGGCGGACAATGCCCTCCTTTGATATCCTGCTCCCGTGACCATCATCTTGCGTCGGAGCTCCGCCAAGACCGCGGCTCTGGCTCTCACCTGTGCGCTGTTAGCCGCCGGCAGCGCGCATACCGCGGAGATCAAGGTGGTGTCTTCCGGGGGGTTCACGGCCGCCTGGCTGGAACTGGCCCCCGAATATGAACGCGCTACGCATCACAAACTTGTGATGGAATTCGGGCCTTCCATGGGAACGACTCATAACGCCATTCCCCTGCGCCTCGAACGTGGTGAGGCGTTCGATGTCGTGATTCTGGCAGCGCCCGCGCTCGTCGAGCTGATCAGGCAGGGCAAGGTCCGCGCGGACAGCCGCGTCGACCTCGTCCAATCCCTCATCGGCATGGCCGTAAAGGCAGGATCGCCCAAGCCCGACATCAGCTCGGTCGATGCGCTGAAGCGCACGTTGCTGGCAGCAAAGTCGATCGCATATTCCGATAGCGTCAGCGGGGTCTATCTCTCAACTGAGCTGTTTCCGAAGCTCGGAATTGCCGGCCAGATCAAGGGTAAGACCCGGAAGATCGGGGCCGACCCCGTAGGCGGACTGGTTGCGAACGGCGAAGTCGAGATCGGCTTCCAACAGATCAGCGAATTGCGCCCTGTCAAGGGCATCGATATCGTGGGCCCTCTGCCCCCCGGCGCGCAGAGGGTCACGGTATTCTCCGCGGGCATACCGGCAAGCTCAACGCAGCCCGAGGCAGCCGCGGCGCTCATCCGCTGGCTCGCGTCACCGGCCGCTTACGCAGCCATCAGAAAGAGTGGCTTGGAGCCGGTGAAATCCAAGTAAGGTCCCGTCCCTCCTACGGCTTGCCCTCGCTGGAGGGCGGCACGATGCCCTTCGCCCGCATGTAAACCACCAGGTTGCCGTAGTGCTCCAGGTTGTGTGACGCGTTGAACCACAGCACGCCGAGTTTGTTGCGCTCCTGGCCATAGGCCTTGACGGTCTCATTGGCGTTGGCGTCTGTCAGCGCCTCGTAGGCCCGGTTGCAGTAGGCGAAAGCATCGTGCAGCGCGGCCTTCAGTTCCGCTTTCGTGCTCTTCGTTTTTTCGATTCCAGGCGCGGGGTTGCTTTCACCCAGGACGCCCGAGCAGAAAAGGTAGTTTGCGTCGGCGACGTGCCCGAGAATCTGCCCGAACGACCGCACCGCGGGATCGGGTTTGAACGCATACTCTTCCTCCGGCATCTTGTCCGCCGCGCGCTCGATCCAGGTACTGACCTGCTTCTGGACCATCTTCGGATAGCCGCTCACCGTCTTCAGGTCGGGGCTTTGCGCCTGCACGGAGCAGACTAGAAACAGCA
>Ga0335070_10006964_pt1 | contig 13288 bp, 7 predicted proteins | sample Lox_Sample_13_FD_206722 | JGI IMG/M metagenome (GOLD analysis project Ga0335070, IMG submission 206722) | Soil microbial communities from Loxahatchee National Wildlife Refuge, Florida, United States - Lox_Sample_1.3 | ecosystem: Environmental > Terrestrial > Soil > Wetlands | place: USA: Florida...
CCGCACGGCTGCGCGTCGCGGCCGCGACGTCGCTGGCCTTGCTCGCGGCGGCGGGGTGCCGCTCGTCCACGGAGTCGGGCTCGGGCGGGCCGCCGGCCACGATGCTGCTCGGCGCCGACGTCTCGGCGCTGGCGCGGATCGAGCAGGGTGGCGGCGTGTTCCGCGACGGCGGCCAGGCGGGCGACGCGATCGCGATCCTGCGCGCCCACGGCTCCAGGCTCTTCCGCCTGCGCCTGTTCGTGAACCCCAACGACTCCGACGTGCAGGTCAACGACCTGCCGTACACCCTGGCCCTGGCGCAGCGGATCAAGGCGGCGGGCGCGAAGCTCCTGCTGGACTTCCACTACTCGGACACCTGGGCCGATCCGGGGCATCAGACGACGCCGACCGCGTGGGCCGGCCTCGCGTTCGACTCGCTCGTGAAGACGGTCGAGGCCTACACGGCGGGCGTCGTCGCGCAGCTCAAGCGGGCGGGGGCGCTGCCGGACGTCGTGCAGGTCGGCAACGAGATCGACGCCGGGATGCTGTGGCCGCTGGGCCGGCTGTACGTCGCCGGGGCCGACACCCTGGCCGAGTGGGTCCAGTTCACCCAGCTGCTCAAGGCCGCCGTCCGCGGCGTGCGCGACTCGCTCGGCCCCGCGGACACGGTCCGCGTCATGCTGCACTACTCGCAGGGCGGCGACGAGGGCGGGACCAAGTGGTTCTTCGACCACATGAACGCCTACGGCGTGCCGTACGACCTGGTGGGCCTGAGCTGGTACCCGTGGTGGCACGGCACGCTGGCGCAGCTGGTGGCCAACCTGCACGCCGCGGCGTCGCGCTACGACCGCGGCATCGTCGTGGTCGAAACGTCGTATCCGTGGCGCACAGGCGGCTGGGAGAGCATGGTCACGATCCCCGGGGCGATGACGTGGGCGGCGTCGCCGGCCGGTCAGGCGCAATTCGCGCGCGACCTCGTCGCCGCGGTGGCGGCGACGCCCGGCGGCCACGGCGCCGGCGTGGTGTGGTGGTACCCGGAGGCGATCCAGGTGCCGGGGCTGTTCGTGTGGGGCGGCGGCTCGCTCGCGCTGTTCGACTCCACCGGCAACGTGCTGCCCGCCGCCTCCGCGCTCGGCGGGCAGTGACGACGGCGACGGTCGCGGGGCCCCGAATGGGCGGGCCCGGTGACGTCCTCGAGTCCCTCGACTGCGGAAGGAGTTGCCCTCGGATGCGCACGTTCGTCAGCCTGGCCCTTCTGCTCGCGACCGCCGGCGGCGCCCAGGCGCAGTCGCCGACGCCGCCGTCGAGCTGCTGCACGGTCACACTGCGGGTCCGCGTGCCCGAAGGCACGGGCACCGTGTATCTCGCCGGAAGCCTGCCCGAGCTCGGACCGTGGCGCGCCGAAGGGCGGGCACTCGACGGCACCGGGCGCGATCGCTCGACGCAGGTGACGGCGGCGCCCGGCACGACCTTCGAGTACAAGTTCACGCTCGGCTCGTGGGAGCGGGAGGCGGTCGGCTACGCGGGGGCCGTGCCGCCGAACTACCGTCTCGTGGTCTCCGCCGACACCGTGGTCGACCACGAGATCTCCGGGTTCAAGAAGGACCCGGCGGCGTACATCGCCGACTGGCGCGGCTCCGGCGTGCTGGGCCGGCTGGTCTACTGGACCGACGTCGCCTCGGCGCATCTGGGCCCGAAGCGCCACGTCGAGATCTGGCTGCCGCCCGGCTACGACTCCGCGCCGGCGGCGCGCTATCCGGTCCTCTACATGAGCGACGGGCAGAACCTGTTCGATCCGCGGCTGGCGAACACCGGTGCGGACTGGGGCGTGGACGAGGCGGTGGTGCGCCTGGTGCGGCGCGGCGTCATCCCTCCGATCATCGTCGTCGGGGTGTGGAATTCGGCGCAGCGGATGCCGGAGTACTCTCCCTGGCAGGGAGCGAGCGCGTACGCCCGCTTCCTCATCGAGGAGCTGATGCCGAGGGTCAACCGCGAGTTCCGCACGCTGACCGGACCGGAGCACACGGCCGTGATGGGCTCGTCGATGGGCGGGTTGCTCTCGTTCTACCTGGTCAGCCACCATCCCGAGGCGTTCGGCGCCTGCGGGTGCCTGTCCTCGCACTTCCCGCTGTCGGAGGCGATGCTGGCGCGGTACGCCCCCGGCGCCGTGACCACCGCGGTGCCGGACACGACGCCGTACATCTTGCGCGACATCGCGGCGGGCCTGACTGTGCCGAAAGGGACGCGCTACTGGTTCGACTACGGCACGCAGGGACTGGACAGCACCTACGGCCCCACCCACCGGGCGGTGCGGGCCTGGCTGCTCCGGCAGGGTCTCGTCGAGGGCCGCGACTTCGTGGTGCGGCGCTACGAGGGCGCGACCCACAACGAGACGTCGTGGCGGGCCCGGCTCGACGACCCGCTCACCTTCCTGTTCGCACCGCGGCGCTAGGCCCTCGCATCGGCCGACGGACGCCCGGCCCTGCTGCGGCCGGGCGTCCGCTCGGCGCTCAGTCGCGGTCGTGGCGCAGGCGAATGCGCACGATCTGGCCGGTGCCGGGAGGCGTGCCGAAGCCGAAGTCCGACACGTACAGATTCCCATCGGGTCCGTAGGTCATCGCCGACGGGAAGCTGAAGCCCGTGGCCACGGTGTCCACGGCTCCACCCTTCCTCACGCGCACCACCATGCCCGCTCCGATGTCCTGGGGCCCCGGGAAGCCGGGCTGCGTCATCGACTCCAGCACGTAGATCCGCCCGCCGCGATCGGACGCGAGCCCGAGCACGGTGGAGAACCCGGACGCCAGCGGACGGTACCGTCCGTTCAGGTCCAGATCGAAGATGCTGTCGGTTCCGGGCACGACGGGGAACGTCCCCAGGGTGCCGAAGACGACGCCGTCGCGGTCCGGGATCATGGCCGTGGGGCCGATCCAGCCTTCCGCGTTCCCGGGATGGGCCAGCGAGACGTCCACGATGCGCTTGATCCTGCCCGTGCGAGGCGAGACGCGATCCACTTCCTGGTGGTTCGGCTCGGTCGTGTAGAGGTACCCGTCCCTGGCCACCAGGCTGTACCACGTGCCGTCGGGCTCGAAATCGTCCGGGTCCTCACTCGCCGTGGGATTGGCGGCGACGAACGCGCTGAGGTCCGCCACGATGCTCCAGCGGCCGTTCCGGTGGACGCGGATGACGGCGTTCGGCACGTCGGGAACGCCGTGCGAGCAGCCGGCGCCGGCCAAAACCGCGTACAGCGTGCGTCCGATGAACGCGACGTCGGCGACGCCGCTGGTCAGGCCCCCGGTCGCCGGCGTGGTCGAGCTGGACGGCAGGCTGTCCACCACCGTCGTGCGATTCCCGTGCCGGTCGATCCTCGAGACGCGCGACGTGTAGCCGCCGGTATACGGCCCGACGCCGGCAGCCTGGGCGCACTGCCCCACCGTGGAGTTGGGGCCGCCCGTGCCGCCCTCGGCGACGTACAGGTCGCCGTCGGGCCCGAACTTGAGCCCCCGGGGGTTGTTCAAGCCCGTCACCAGGGTGTCCAGCGCGACCGCCCCGTGCATGGCGGCCAGGGCGCCCGGTCCGGTCGCGGCGGCGCCGGTCTGGACCGGCTCGCTGGGATTGGGCGCTTCGCGACCGCACGCCGCGAGCAGCAGCAGTGACGCGGCCGCCACGGCGGACAGCTTCTTCATGTCGACCTCCCTGGATGGGTGCAGCCGCGCTGCACCCGGTCCCTTGACCGGGTCTGGGTCCGTGCAGACTGGCGCTGGCTTTGGGTTCCAAGGATGCGCCTACGGCATCGCGGGCTCGTCGCCGCCGCATCGCGGGCGCGTCGCGGGCGCCGGGGAGTGACCGCCCGGTCCGGCGGCCCCCCCTTGCCCAGGCCGCACGCCGAGGGCAGGATACGAGCATCCCCACAGCCACGTAGAAGGCGGCAACGGGCGGCATGTTCCGACTCCGTGTGCTCGGCGGCTTCGCGCTCGAGGGCCCTCCCGGGTCCCCGCCGCCCCAGCGCCCGCAACGCCGGGGCGACGCGGTCCTGGCCGTGCTGGCCGTGTGCGGCGACCGCGGCTCGTCGCGCGAGCGCCTGGTGGCCCTGCTGTGGCCGGAGCGCGACGAGGCCCGGTCGGGGCAGGGGCTGCGCGACGCGCTCTACGCCATCCGGCGCGCGCTCGAGCCGGGCGCCGTGCCATCCGACGGCCGCCTCCTACGGTTGGATCCGGGCGTCGTGACGTCCGACGTGCTGGCGTTCGCGCAGGCGCTGGCCTGCGGCCGGCACGCCGACGCGGTCCACGAGTACGCCGGCCCGCTGCTCGACGGCTTCCACGTCGACGACGCGCCGGAGTTCGAGCGCTGGCTGGACGGCGAACGCGTCCGCCTGGCGCGCGAGTTCGCCGAAGCGCTCGAGCACCTGGCCACGGCGGCCGAGGCGGCCGGGGACTGGCACGGGGCGCTGGGATGGTGGGGACGGGCGGTGGAGCACGATCCGCTGAACTCCCACTTCGTGCTTCAGCACGTGCGGTCGATGGCGGCCATCGGCGACCGGGCGAACGCGCTGAAGGCGGCGGAGGTCCACGCGCGACGGCTCCGGGACGAGCTCGACCTGGAGCCCGACGGCGATTTCCTCGCGAGCATCGAGCGGATCCGGCGGGGGGAGACGCCCGAGCGCCACGCCCTTCTGCCGCGCCTCACGCCGGGACCGGCGCAAGGGACTCAGGCGACGGACGAGGCGCCCCCCGAGGCGCCTGCCACGGCGAGTGGCACCACGGCGCCGACGCCCGTTGCGCCCATCGCCACGGTGAGGCGCCGCCCACGCTGGGCACCGTGGGCGGCTCTTGCTGCCGTGGTCGTGATGGTGGTCGCGTCCCTGGCGGTCGCCCGCTGGTTGGCAGCCAGACACCACCCTCCGCGAACCGTGATCGCGGTGCTCCCGTTCCGGAGCCTCGGCAACGATTCGGCGCACGCGTACTTCGCCGGTGGCCTGCACGACGAGTTGCAGAGCCAGCTCACCAAGGTCGCGTCGCTGCACGTCATCGGCCTGATATCGGTCCGCGAGTATCAGGAGGCCTCGAAGGCATTACGCACGATCGGCGAGGAGCTGGGCGTCGGAAGCATCGTGCAAGCCAGCGTGGCAGTTGTCGGCAACCGGCTGCATGTCATCGTGCAGCTTCTCGACGCACCCACCGAGGCGGAGATCTGGTCCCAGGTCTACGACTCGACATTCGACGACGCCTTCGCGGTGCAGAGCGACATCGCCGGGCGGATCGCGACGGAGGTCGGGGCGAAGCTGACCAGCGCAGAGGCGGCAGCGATTTCTGAGGCGCCCACGCAGATCAAGCAGGCGTACGCCTTCTACCTTCAGGGGCTGGACTACTACTGGCGGCCGGGGTTCCTGCGGCCGAACCTCGAATCTGCGCAGCGGCTCTACGAGCAGGCTCTGGCGCTCGACCCGGCCTTTGCCCTAGCGCACGCGGCGCTGTCCGGCGTCCACATCGCGATGTACCACTTCTACGATCCAGCCCCCGCCAGACTGGAACTGGCACGGCGGGAGGCAACCCTGGCGCTTCGGCTCGCCCCCGGTCTGCCGCAGGCGCATCTCGCGGCGGGCCGCGCGCACTACATCGCCGGCGACTCCCGCGGGGCCTTGGCCGAGTTCAAGCTCGGGCGGAACCGCGCGCCGAACGACGCCGAGCTGTGGAGCTGGATCGCGAACGCGAACCTCCACCTGGGCAATTGGGACAGCATGCTGGTCGCGCTCGACCACGCGCGGAAACTCGACCCGCGGAACGCGAGCCTGTTGCACGGCATCGGGGACAAGTATCACTACCTTCATCGCTACAGGGAGGCCATCGAGGCGTACCGCAGCGCGCTCGCGCTTGCGCCGGACTTGGTCCAAACCCGCCTCTCGCTGGCCTGGACCTACATCCTGTGGAAGGGCCAGCTCGACACGCTCCGCTCCGTTCTCCGGAGCTTGCCGCTGGACGTGGATGCGGGCATGGGAGGCGGAGATGTCATACGCAATCACCTTGCGTTGCTCATGATGGAACGACGCCCGGACTCCGCCCTTGCGCTCCTTCGGGTCATTCCTTGGGCGGTGGGAGGGAGCCCGGACGCCACCCTGGCCCGCATGCTCGCGGCGGCGCCGGCGTACATCCTCCGAGGCGATACCGCCATCGCTCACACCATGTTCGATTCGGCCGCGGCAATACTCGACTCCCAGGAGCGCGCACGCCCCAACGACTCCAACGTGCATCGCGCCCGCGGTGCGGTCCTGGCCTGGCTCGGCCGCCGAACGGAGGCGTTGCGCGAGGCGCGCTGGCTCCAGCAGTCGGACGAGTATCGCTACGATCGCGATCAGGCACTGGGCGTCGCGTTCATCCTGATGCAAGTTGGCGAGATCACTGCCGCACTCCCGGAGATCGAGCGGGCGCTATCCGGCCCGTCCACCACGACGGTCCACCTGCTCCGCCTCTACATGGACTGGGATCCGATCCGGCGCGATCCGCGGTTCGTGGCGCTGCTGGCGAAGTACGCGGAGCCCGAGGCGCTGTGAGCGACGCCCCCGTCGCATCCGCCAGCGGCACCCCGCGGCCGGGACCGCCGCGGTACGCTACGGCCGCACGACGGCGCGGCTCCCGACCAGCTGGGTGGCGATCACGAAATCCACGACATCGCCGGGCGAGAGCCACACCTCGCCGGTCCGGGCTCGCGGCCCGTAGCCGCTGGCCTGGGCGACGAACTCCACCAGGCGCGAGATGGAGAGCAGGTCCCACCGCACCACGAACCGGCTGACGATACCCGGGTTGACCGTGCCCATCCGGTATTGAACGCCGGACCCCGACGCGTAGACCTCCATCGGGGTCTCGTAGTTGTTGGTGACGTACACCACGACGCTGTCGTTCTCCAGCCCCGGAAGCTCGCTGAGCAGCACCAGGTCGTACGGATTGTCGAGGGACACAGCCCCCTTCGCCACGGTGACCGTGTCCCCGGAGTAGGCGTCCCGCAGCAGCGTGCCGTCGCGATAGAGGCCGAAGACCGGGATGGCCTTCGGTCCCTTCGGCTGGCCCATCGCCACCAGCACCTGGTCGTCGATGTTGTCGGTCACCAGGCTCCGACTGAAGATGAGCGGGTTCGCCTGGAGCGTGCGGTGCGTGCCCGCGCCCACCGCGGGGTGCTCGTGGCGGAACTCGCCCAGCTTCCGCCAGTGCGCGAGGATGCGCCGCGTGGAGTCGCTGAACCGCAGGTCGCCCCAGTTCATGAGCGAGCGGAGGTTCGCGTCGCCCCGCGCGCCGGCGACCCGCAGCGGCCGGGCCAGCTCGTCGCCATAGTAGATCTGGGCGCCGCCCGGCGCGAGCAGCAGCCGCGTGCCGGCGCCGAGCGGGTCCTTCCGGCTCGAGTCGTACGGCTGCATGTCGTCGTGCGAGCTGACGTAGTTGAGGATCGCGACCCCGTGGAGCGCCCCGTCGTGCAGGGCCCCGGAGTAGCGCGTGAACAGCGAGTCCAGGGATCCGGAGGCCTCGCGCTTGAAGCTGAAGTTGATCAGCGCGTCGTAACCGTGGGCGAAGAAGTCAACGCCGCTGTCCCCGTAGCCGTACTGGCGGCCCTGGCCCGGGTCCCAGCCGTAGACCTCGCCCACCATGTAGAAGGGCAGGCTGTCGAGCGCCTGCGCGGGATGGGCGCGCTTCCAGGCGGCGAACGCGAGGTCCGCCTCCCGCTTCAGCTCGGCGCTCACCGACGCCTCGAAGTGCTTGGCCGTGTCCATCCGGTAGCCGTCGATGCCGTATTCGCGCACCCAGTCGGTGAGCCACTTGATGAAGTAGTAGCGCGGCGCCCGCGGGTAGCCGGTGCGCTGGAAGAAGGCGTCGAGCGAGGCGCGCTCGCGGTCCAGGCGCCCCTCGCGGCGCCACTTCTCGACCAGCCAGGGCGGCAGGTCCACCGGCTCGTTCCGGTCGGTGCGCACGTCCGGCAGCGTGGCCACCAGGTCGCAGTCCACGGTGGTGGCGTAGCTCCGGTAGGTGCAGTTCGGACCGGACCGCACCCAGTCGCCGGGCCAGGCGCCGTCCTCGGCCGTCACCGGCCCGGTGTGGTTGATCACCGCGTCCATCAGCACGCGGATGTGATGCCGGTGCGCCGCGTCGACCAGCGCGCGGAGGTCATCGCGCGTGCCGAACGCCGGGTCCACCGCCGTCCAGTCGCGCCCCCAGTAGCCGTGGTAGGCGTAGGTCTCGCCGTAGCCCTCGTCCACCTTGCCGTGGATCTGCTCGACGAACGGCGTGAGCCAGATCGCGTCCACCCCGAGGCTGTCGAAGTACCCGGCCTCGATCTTCTGCGTGACCCCCTTGAAGTCCCCGCCCTCGAAGCTGCGCAGCACGCCGCCGTCCCTGCGGCGGCCGAGGGCCGAGTCGTTGCTGCTGTCGCCGTCCAGGAACCGGTCGGTGAGCAGGAAGTACACCGTGGCGTTGTTCCAGAACTCCGCCGGGTGCCGCGCCTGCTCCATCATCACGGCGGCATGCCGGGACGCGGCGCCCGGGACGCGGTGGATGCACCCGGACAGGACGCCGACGGTGAACAGCCCGAGGGCCGCGGCACGGATCACGATCTTCATGCGCCCACCTGCCTTTCGCGAATCGCCTGCCTCACGGCCGGGCCGCGGACCGGCCCGCCCGACGCGCCCGGGCTCACAGGGTCGAGTTGAACGTGTCGCAGCGTCCCGGGTCGCCGCTGTCGAGCCCCCGCCGGAACCAGCGGACCCGCTGCTCGGAGGTGCCGTGGGTGAAGGTCTCCGGCATCACGGTGCCCTGCGTCTGGCGCTGCAGCCGGTCGTCGCCGACCGCGGCGGCCGCGGCCAGCCCCTCCTCCACGTCGCCGGATTCCAGCAGCGGCTTGGCGGCGTCGGCGCGCCGCGCCCACACGCCCGCGTAGCAGTCGGCCTGCAGCTCCAGCCGCACCGAGGTGGCGTTCGCCTCCTCCTCGGACTGGCGCGAGCGCAGCCGCCGCACCTGGTCCTCCACGCCGAGCAGCTTCTGGACGTGGTGGCCGACCTCGTGCGCGATCACGTAAGCCTGGGCGAAATCGCCCGGGGCCTGGAAGCGGCTCCGCAGCTCGTCGTAGAACGAGAGGTCGATGTAGACCCGCTCGTCGTTGGGACAGTAGAACGGTCCCATCGCCGCCTGTCCCAGGCCGCACGCCGACTCGGTGGCCCCGCTGTACATCACCAGCGTCGGGTCGCGGTAGGCGCCGCCGGAGGCGCGGAATACCTCGTTCCACGTCTCCTCGGTGCTGCCGAGCACCGCCGAGACGAAGTCGCGCATCGAGTCGTTCTGCGCCGTGCCGGCGCCGGCGGCCGGCGTGCCCGCGCCCGGCGTCCCGGTCCCCGCGCCGACGCCCTGCAGCAGCTGGCGCGGGTCCACGCCCGCGACCAGCGCGATGATCACCACGACGACCAGGCCGAGGCCGCCGCCCACGGCGCCGCCCGGCAGGCGCAGCCCGCGCCGGTCCTCGACGTTGTCGCTGCGACGAAGGTCCTGCCACCTCATGGCCGCCCCCGGTCAACCCCCGCGCGACGTGTCGTCCCGGTCCTCGACCCGCAGCGTCAGCGCGGCCGCGAGCACGAGGGACACGCCCCCGACCAGCAGGGCGTAGATCGCCTGCTCCCCGAAGAACCGCTTCACGATGAAGCCCAGCGCCGCCGCCGCCACGATCTGGGGAATCACGATGAAGTAGTTGAACACCCCCATGTAGTAACCCATCTTCGACGGCGGCAGCGAGCCGGTGAGGATCGCGTACGGCATCGCGAGGATGCTGGCCCAGGCGATGCCCACGCCCACGAACGACGCCAGCAGCCAGTGCGGCTGCGTGACGAGGAAGATGGACACGTAGCCCAGCGCGCCGATCACCAGGCACACGGCGTGCGCCACGCGCCGGCTCGTCGCCCGCGCCAGCACCGGGATGCCGAACGCCACCGCGGCCGCCACGCCGTTGTAGACGGCGAAGCAGACCCCCACCCAGTTGGCGCCCTCGTTGAACGCCGGGGAGGTCGGGTCCGTGGCGTGGTAGACGTGGTTCGTCACGGCGGGCGTCGTGTAGATCCACATCGCGAACAGGGCGAACCAGGAAAAGAACTGCACCAGCGCCAGCTGCTTCATCGACCGCGGCATCTCCCCGAAGTCGTTGAGGATCGTGACGAAGCCGTTGTCGTACCGGCCGGCGCGCTGCAGCAGCCCGCCGAGGACGAGCAGTGCGCCCGCGACCGCGATGCCGACCGAGAGGATCATCACCTGGTCGGCGCCCTCCGACTTGAGCCACCAGCTGGCCAGCGCTCCCGCCACGACCAGGATCGCGCCGAGGACGGCCTGGCGTCCGCCGTGCACGGCGTACTCCTGCGGCGACCGCCGCGCGGCGACGGCGCTCTCCCGCGCCCGGTTCTCCTCGAACGACGCCATCTCCTCCGGCGAATACTCCTTCGACCGGAGGACGGTCCACAGCACCGCGGCGAAGAACACCGCCGCGCCGAGGTAGAAGGCGAGCCGCACCGACGCGGGGATCATCCCCTCCGGCGCGGTGTTCGCCACGCCGAACCACCTGGTCAGCATCCACGGCAGCGCGGAGGCCACCACCGCGCCGGTGCCGATGAAGAAGCTCTGCATCGCGAACCCGGTGGTGCGCTGCGAGCTGGGCAGGTTGTCGCCGACGAACGCGCGGAACGGCTCCATCGAGATGTTGATGGAGGCGTCCATGATCCACAGCATCCCCACCGCCATCCACAGCACCGGGGAATTCGGCATCGCGATCAGCGCCAGCGAGGCGAGGATCGCCCCGCCGAGGAAGTACGGGCGGCGGCGCCCCAGCCGGTTCCAGGTGCGGTCGCTGAAGTAGCCGATGATGGGCTGGACGACGAGCCCCGTGACCGGTGCCGCGATCCAGAACAGCGACAGGTTCTCGACCTTGGCGCCCAGGGTCTCGAAGATCCGGCTCACGTTCGAGTTCTGGAGGGCGAAGCCGAACTGGATGCCGAGGAAGCCGAAGCTCATGTTCCACACGTCCCAGAAGCCGAGGCGCGGCTTGGGACGGAGGGCGCGGGGGACGGCGGCGGCGGGTGATCCCATGGTGGTCCTCGGCCTCAGGCTTGGGGTCCTGGTGTCTCCGTCACGAGCGGCGCCCGGGTCGTGACGTCCGGGCGCGCTGCAGCCGACGGATCAGCGCATCGACCTCTTGGTCGGCGAACACGTCGTCGAGGAGCCGGCGCATCGGGCCCTGCCAGTTGGGGCGCACCGACGACGGCGTGCCGGGGAGGTTGACGCCGCGGTCCTCGAGCCAGAAGTCCTCGAGCCACGGCACCACCAGCGGACTCCGCGACCGGCCGAGCCATTCGAGCAGCGCGGCCAGCAGCGCGCGGGGCTCGTCCACCCGCCCGCCGAGCCTCCGGGCCAACCGGCCAGTGGCTCGCGTCCGCTCCTCGCGGACGTCCGCTTCGGCCGCGCGCTTCAGCAGGCCATACCGCACCCGTTCGGCAATGTCCGTGCCGCCGAGCCATCCCGCGAAGGTCGGCGTGTCGTGCGTGCCCACCAGCGCCATGTCGGCGGCGGTGGGTGGACTGACGTTCTCGTCACTGCTCGCTTGGAACTGGGCGAGATACATACCCCAGATGCGATGCCGCGGCAGCGCCTCGTAGATCTCGCGGGGCACGTTACCGAGGTTCTCGCCCACGACCTCGCAGCGGCCGCGGTGCGACTCCAGGGTGAGAACCGCGAACAGCTCCTCGGCCGGATAGGAGATGTAGGTGCCCTCGTGCAGCCCGAAGCCGTGCGGGATCCAGTAGAGGCGCGTCCAGGCCATGATGTGATCCACCCGCAGCACGCCGGCCAGTCCCGCCTGGGTGGCGATCGACGCGGCCAGGTAGCGGTGGCCCTCGCGGCGCGACGCCTCCGGCAGCACCGGGGCGAAGCCCCAGTCCTGGCCGCTCGGGAAGCCGAGGTCCGGCGGCGCGCCGACCGACATGCCGTCGCCGAACAGCTCCTGCCGCGACCACGGATCGTAGCCGTCCGGGTGACTGCCCACGGCGAGGTCCAGTCCCAGCCGCATCCCGTCTTTCTCCAACCGGCTCCGCAGGCCGTGGAGCTGGCGCCGGACCAGCGTCTGCGCCACGAGGTGGAAACGCTCCTCGCCCTGGTCCACGTCCTCGGGCCCCGGCTTCCCCGCCCGCGCCGCGGCGGGCCAGTCGCGCCAGTTCCTGCCGAGCCGCGCCTGAGCGCCGCGAAACCGCGCGTAGCGCGCCAGCTCGGCGTCCACCGCGGAGGCGGGAGGCGCCGGGTGCGAGGCCAGCGCGGCGCGCACCTCGGCGGCGGCTCGCGTCACGTCCAGTGTGGCCGGCGCGGCCGTCGGCCGGTGGCCTTCCCGCAGGTCGAGAATCAGCTCGGACCAGAACAGGCGGCTCACGCCGGAGTACGGGCTCGGTTCCGGCGGCGGCGTGTTGAACGTCGGGGTGAGCGGCAGCACGGTCACCAGATCGCCCCCGCGGTCCCGCACCCATCGGCACAGTGACTCCAGGTCCCGGAGATCGCCGAGCGAACGGCTCCGCGCGGATCGCAGCGCCGCGAGGTGCGTGCCGACGCCCCAGCTCCGGTGCCTGCCCGGCCGATGCCACGCCCGCTCCGGCGCCGCGAGGACGGTGCACGTCTCGCGGCGCCGCCCGGACTCGACGGCGAGCCGGTGGTAGCCGAACGGAAGCCGGCTCGCTGCGCGGACCTTGCCGCCCGAGAGTCGAAGAGGCGCGGCCTCTCCGCCCTCGAGGCGCAGCTCGGCCCGCACCGCGCCCGCCGTCCGCACGGTGAGCGGCGGCAGCACGCCTCCCCACGCCACCGCGACCGACGGCAGCAGCGCGCCCTTCCCGGCCGCGCGCGCAGCGCGCAGCGCGTCGGAGGCATCCGCGGGCCTGGCAACCGGGGCGCCCAGCGCCGCGCACACGCGCACCAGCGTCTCCGGGGCCACGACGATCCGCCGGCCCAGGCCGTCCGTGTAGCGGGTGTGCACGCCCAGCGCGGCGGCGAGGGCTCGGAGCGCCTTCAGCTCGTCCATGGGTCGGTGCGAGGATGGGGCAGAGAGCGAGGTCCGGGTCGGAGACAACCGCCAGAGACCGCCGAGGTCCGGATAAGCGTCGCCCTCCGGGGCCGCGCGCGTCAAGGCGACCGCCGGCGCCCTGGCGGCGGCCGGACGGGCATCTCACCGCGCGGGCCCGTTGCCTTCCGCGGCGCCGCGCCGCAAGATTCCGCCATCCCGATCCGTAGCGACCCGATGGACGCATCGCTGCTCGCTCGCGCCA
>Ga0335070_10006965_pt1 | contig 13288 bp, 10 predicted proteins | sample Lox_Sample_13_FD_206722 | JGI IMG/M metagenome (GOLD analysis project Ga0335070, IMG submission 206722) | Soil microbial communities from Loxahatchee National Wildlife Refuge, Florida, United States - Lox_Sample_1.3 | ecosystem: Environmental > Terrestrial > Soil > Wetlands | place: USA...
AGGTGCTGCGCGTGCTGGGCAACCTCATGGGAGCCGCCGGGTTCGAGTTCGCCAGCGCGGAGGAAGTGCGCGCCGAGGCGCTGCAGGCCGGCGACATCCAGGCTCGGCTGTCGAACGTCGCTCCGGCAGTCCAGCTCTCGGCGCTTAGCGCACCGTCCGGCATTCAGCGCATCGGCGAAGTCACGATCTACCGGGCGGACGGCATCGTGCGCCGCGCCGAATCGCTCCAACGCACTCACGACGCGCAGGCACCGCGCGCTACGATGCCCGGATCGCTGATGCAACGGTTGGGCTTGCGCGACGGCGATCACGTTCGCGTTACGCAAGGCGCTGGCGAGGCGGTGCTGCCGGTAGTGCGTGACGATCGGCTGCCTGCGGACTGCGTGCGCATCCCCGCCGCCGATCCGGCTACCGCGGCCCTTGGGGCGATGTTCGGCACGCTGGCGCTTGCGCGTGTGAGCGCCCAGCAGGAGGTCACCGCATGAGCCACCGAGCAGGGGCCCCTTCAGGGGATGCGAGCAAGGCGAGTGCTGTCAGGCGCCGACGCGCGACGACACGCGTTACCGCCAAACGCATGGAGGCGCCCGCATGAGCCACCGAGCAGGGGCCCCTTCAGGGGATGCGAGCAAGGCGAGTGCTGTCAGGCGCCGACGCGCGACGACACGCGTTACCGCCAAACGCATGGAGGCGCCCTCATGAGCTTCGACTACTTCGAGCACCTGCTCGGTCCAGCCTGGCCGGTGGTGTGGACGCTGGCCAAGATCGTTGCGATCGCGCTGCCGGTCATCCTGTGCGTGGCCTACCTGACGCTGGCCGAGCGCAAGGTGATCGGCTACATGCAGATCCGCATCGGGCCCAACCGCGTCGGCCCGGTGGGCCTCCTGCAGCCGTTCGCCGACGTGCTCAAGTTGATGTTCAAGGAGATCATCGTCCCGTCCGGCGCGAACCGCTTCCTGTTCGTGTTCGCGCCGGTGATGGCGCTGATGCCGGCGCTGGCGGCCTGGGCGGTGATCCCGTTCGATGCCCGCCTGGTGCTGGCCAATATCGACGCCGGGCTGCTCTACATCCTCGCGATCACCTCGATGGGCGTGTACGGCATCATCATCGCCGGCTGGGCGTCGAACTCCAAGTACGCCTTTCTCGGCAGCCTGCGCTCCGCGGCGCAGGTGGTGGCCTACGAGATCGCGATGGGCTTCGCGCTGGTGACCGTGCTGATGATGTCGCACAGCCTGAACCTGTCCGAGATCGTGCGCCAGCAGAAGAGCGGCTGGGGCCTGGTGTCCTGGAATTTCATCCCGTTGTTCCCGATGTTCCTGGTGTACCTCATCTCCGGGGTGGCGGAGACCAACCGCGCCCCGTTCGACGTGGCAGAAGGCGAGTCCGAAATCGTCGCCGGCTTCCACGTCGAGTACTCCGGCATGACCTTCGCACTGTTCTTCCTGGCCGAGTACATGAACATGATCCTGGTGTCGACGCTGTGCGCCACCATGTTCCTGGGCGGCTGGCTCTCGCCGCTGCCGCTGTTGCCCGACGGCTTCCTGTGGCTTGCGCTCAAGGTCGGCGCGCTGCTGTTCTGCTTCCTGTGGTTCCGCGCGACGTTCCCGCGTTACCGCTACGACCAGATCATGCGGCTGGGCTGGAAGGTTTTCATCCCGATCACCATCGTCTGGCTCGCGCTGATCGGCGTGTGGATGCACACGCCGTGGTGGCTGTGGGGGTGATGCCATGATCGAGCGCATCCGCGAGTTCTTCCGCACCTTCCTGCTGTTCGAGCTGGTCAAGGGCATGGCGCTGACCGGGCGCCATCTGTTCGCCCGCAAGATCACCGTGCAGTTTCCGGAAGAGAAGACGCCGCAGTCCCCGCGTTTCCGCGGCCTGCATGCGCTGCGCCGCTACCCCAACGGCGAGGAGCGCTGCATCGCCTGCAAGTTGTGCGAGGCGGTGTGTCCGGCGCTCGCCATCACCATCGAGTCGGAGCAGCGCGCTGACGGCACCCGGCGCACCACCCGCTACGAGATCGATCTGACCAAATGCATCTTCTGCGGCTTCTGCGAGGAGTCCTGCCCGGTCGACTCCATCGTCGAGACGCGCATCCTCGAGTACCACGGCGAGAAGCGTGGCGACCTGGTGTACACCAAGGAGATGCTGCTCGCCGTGGGCGACCGCTACGAGGCCCAGATCGCCAAGGACCGCCTAGAAGACGCCCGCTACCGATAATCCGATGACCTTCCAGTCGGCTCTGTTCTACGTCTTCGCCGCGATCTTGCTCGCTGCCGCGGCGCGCGTCGTCACCTCGCGCAATCCGGTGCATGCCGCGTTGTTCCTGGTGCTGGCCTTCGTGACCTCGGCTGCGCTGTGGATGCTGTTGCAGGCCGAATTCCTCGCCATCGCACTGATCTTGGTGTACGTGGGCGCGGTGATGGTGCTGTTCCTGTTCGTCGTGATGATGCTCGACATCAACATCGACCGGCTGCGCGAGGGCTACTGGGACTATCTGGTGCCCGGGCTGGTGGTGGCCGGCATCATGGTGGCGGAGATGACCGTCGTGCTCACCGGCAAGACGTTCGGCCTGCTGGATGTGGCCGCTCCCGCGGGGAAGGCGGCCGGCTACAGCAACACCAAGGACCTCGGCCGCCTGCTGTACACCGATTACGCCTACCCGTTCGAGCTCGCAGCCGTGGTGCTGCTGGTGGCCATCGTGGCGGCGATCGCACTCACGCTGAGACGGCGCAAGGACACCAAGTTCCAGGATCCGGCCGCTCAGGTTGCGGTGCGTCGCCAGGACCGGGTCCGGGTAGTGTCAGTGCCAGTGGAGAAGAATCCGTGAACGGTGGTCGATTGGCCGCGCTCCGCGGCGGGCGATCGCAGAGCGATCGAGTGCTTGTAGCCGGGGCAGAGGGGGCGCGTTGATCACTCTGTCGCACTACCTGGTGCTGGGCGCGATTCTGTTCGCGATCAGCGTGGTGGGGATCTTCCTCAACCGCAAGAACGTCATCATCCTGCTGATGGCGATCGAGCTGAACCTGCTGGCGGTGAACATGAACTTCATCGCGTTCTCGCACTATCTGCAGGACATGGCCGGGCAAGTGTTCGTGTTCTTCATTCTCACCGTGGCCGCCGCCGAGTCGGCGATCGGGCTGGCAATCCTGGTGTGCCTGTTCCGCAATCTGCACACCATCCATGTGGAAGATCTCGGGAGTCTGAAAGGGTGAAGGCGCTTTACCTCATCGTCCCCTTTGCACCCTTGGTCGGCTCGCTGATCGCGGGGCTGTTCGGCCGATGGATCGGTCGCGCCGGCTCGCACTGGGTCACCATCCTGGGGGTGGGGATCTCCTTCGTGGCTTCCTGCTTCGTGCTCGACGAGGTGCGCGGCGGCGTGCGCTTCAGCGGGCCGCTGTACACCTGGATCAGCACCGGCGGAGTGAACTTGAGCGTCGGGTTCCTGATCGACCCGCTGTCGTCGGCGATGATGACGGTAGTAACCTTCGTGTCGCTGATGGTGCATATCTACACCATCGGCTACATGGCCGACGATCCCGGCTATCAGCGCTTCTTCAGCTACATCTCGCTGTTTACCTTCAGCATGCTGATGCTGGTGATGTCGGACAACTTCCTGCAGCTGTTCTTCGGCTGGGAGGCGGTGGGTCTGGTGTCGTACCTGCTGATCGGCTTCTGGTACACGCGGCCCAGCGCGATCTTCGCCAGCCTCAAGGCGTTCCTGGTGAACCGGGTCGGGGATCTCGGCTTCCTGCTGGGCATCGCGCTGGTGCTGATGTATTTCGGCAGCCTCGACTACGCGGCGGTGTTCGGCAAGGCACCCGGGCTGGCCGCGCAGAACATCCAGATCCTCGGCGGCGTCGACTGGTCGCTGATGACTGTGATCTGCATACTGCTGTTCGTGGGTGCGATGGGCAAGTCCGCCCAGTTCCCGCTGCACGTGTGGCTGCCGGATTCGATGGAGGGCCCCACCCCGATCTCCGCGCTGATCCATGCGGCCACCATGGTGACCGCCGGGATCTTCATGGTGGCGCGCATGTCGCCGCTGTTCGAGCTGTCGCCCACCGCGCTGTCGGTGGTGCTGATCATCGGCGCGATCACCGCCTTCTTCATGGGCCTGCTCGGGCTGGTGATGAACGACATCAAGCGCGTGGTGGCGTACTCGACGCTATCCCAGCTCGGCTACATGGCGGTGGCGCTTGGCGCATCGGCTTACGCGGCCGGGATCTTCCACCTGTTCACCCATGCCTTCTTCAAGGCGCTGCTGTTCCTCGGCGCGGGCTCGGTGATCATCGCGCTGCATCACGAGCAGGACATGCGCAAGATGGGCGGGTTGCGCAAGTATATGCCGATCACCTACGTGACCGCGGTGATCGGCACGCTGGCCCTGTGTGGCATTCCGCCGTTCGCCGGGTTCTTCTCCAAGGACGCCATCCTCGAGGCGGTGCATCATTCGCACACACCCGGGGCGGGGGTCGCCTACGTCGCGGTGCTGCTCGGTGTATTCGTGACCGCGCTGTACAGCTTCCGGTTGCTGTTCATGACGTTCCACGGCGAGGAGCGCTTCCGCGCGGGCGGCCACGCGCATGCGCAAGTCGACGACGCGAAACACGATGCCAGTCATGCGGCTGCGCATGGGCATAGCGACGATCACGGACGTGGGCAGGCAGGCGCGCCGAAGGAGTCGCCCTGGGTGGTCACGCTTCCGCTGATCGCGCTGGCGGTGCCGTCGATCTATGCCGGCTGGGCGTACATCGAGCCCATGCTGTTCGGCGGCTTCTTCAAGGGTGCAATTGTCGTCGCGCCCGAGCACGACGTGTTGGCCAAGCTGGGCGAAGAGTTCCACGGCGCCGCGGCGTTCGTGCTTCACGGCGTCGCCGCCCCGCCGTTCTGGCTGGCGGTGGCCGGCATCGTCACCGCGTGGTACCTGTATCTGCGTCGTCCCGAACTCCCGGACGCGATCGCCGCGCGCGCTAAGGGCCTGTACGCCCTGCTGCAGAACAAGTACTACATGGACGAACTGTACGAGAAGGTCTTCGCGGCTGGCGGTCGCGGCCTCGGTCGGCTGCTGTGGAAGGTGGGCGATGTCGCCATCATCGATGGCTTCTTCGTCAACGGCTCCGCGCGGGTGGTCGGCTGGTGGTCGGCGGTGATCCGGCGCTTCCAGTCCGGCTTCATCTACCACTATGCGTTCATGATGATAATCGGCGTGTTCATGCTGCTCACGCTGTGGATCGCTCGCGCCTGAACTTCACGCCGAATAACGACAACAACACATGCTCCTCGGTCTGCCTCTGCTGAGCCTGGTCGTCTGGGCGCCGATCGTGGCCGGCGTCCTGGTGCTGCTCACCGGGCCCGACCGCAACGCGGCCAGCGCGCGCCGGCTGGCGCTGATCGGCTCCATCGTCGGGCTGCTGGTGGCGCTGCCGCTGTGGAGCCAGTTCGATCCAGCTGTGCACGGCATGCAGTTCGTGGAGCGGGTCCCCTGGATCGGCCGCTTCGGCATCCACTATCACTTGGGCATCGACGGCATCTCGCTGCTGCTGATCCTGCTCAACTGCTTCACCACCGTGCTGGTAGTGCTCGCCGGCTGGAAGGTGATCGAGTCCCGCGTGGCGCAGTACATGGCGTCGTTCCTGATCTTGTCAGGGATCATGAACGGTGTGTTCTGCGCGCTGGACGGCGCCCTGTTCTACGTCTTCTTCGAGAGCACCCTGATTCCGATGTTTATCATCATCGGCGTCTGGGGCGGGCCCAGCCGGGTCTATGCTGCGGTCAAGTTCTTCCTCTACACCCTGCTCGGCTCGCTGCTCACCCTGGTCGCGCTGATCTACCTGTACAACACCACCGGCAGCTTCGGGCTGCTCGAGTGGCAGCAGGCCAAGCTCGGCATGACCGCTCAGGTGCTGATCTTTCTGGCCTTCCTGATGGCCTTCGCGGTGAAGGTGCCGATGTGGCCGGTGCACACCTGGCTGCCGGATGCGCACGTCGAAGCCCCGACCGGCGGATCGGTCGTGCTGGCCGCGGTGATGCTCAAGCTCGGCGGCTACGGCTTCCTGCGGCTGTCGCTGCCGATCGTTCCGGACGCGAGTCTCCAGCTGGCGGGTTTCGTAATCGCGCTGTCGCTGATCGCGGTGGTCTACATCGGGCTGGTGGCCCTGGTGCAGACCGACCTGAAGAAGCTCATCGCCTATTCGTCGATCTCGCACATGGGCTTCGTCACCATGGGCATCTTCCTGTTCAACCCGTGGGGCGCGGAAGGTGCCGTGATTCAGATGGTGTCGCACGGGTTCGTGTCCGGCGCGCTGTTCCTGTGCGTTGGCGTGCTCTACGACCGGATGCACTCGCGCCAGATCGCCGACTACGGTGGCGTGGTCAATACCATGCCGGTGTTCGCGGCGTTCTTCATGCTGTTCGCCATGGCCAACTGCGGCCTGCCGGCCACCAGCGGCTTCGTGGGAGAGTTCCTGGTGACGCTGGGCGCGATGAAGGTCAGCTTCTGGTACGCTGCGTTCGGCGCCACCACGCTGGTGTTCGGCGCCGCGTACACGCTGTGGATGTACAAGCGCGTGGTGTTCGGGGCGGTTGCCAACCGGCACGTCGCCGAGCTGGAGGACATCGACCTGCGCGAGGGCGTCATCCTCGCCGCGCTGGTCGCCGCCGTGCTGTTCTTCGGCATCTACCCGCAACCGATGAGCGCGGTGCTGCACACCTCCGTGAGCGACCTGCTTGCGCACGTCGCAAAGAGCAAGCTGCCGTGACCGGGTCCGCATCATGACACTGTCCCTTCCCGATTTCGTGCCGGCGGCGCCGGAGATCGTGCTGCTGGCGATGGTGTGCTTCATCCTCGTGGCGGACCTGTTCCTCCCGGACGAGCGCCGCCACGTGAGCCTCGGGCTGACCCTGGCCACGCTCGCTGCGCTCGTGGTGGTGCAGCTGGCCGACATGCAGGAAGGCAGCCGCACCACCTTCAACGGCATGTTCGTGGACGATCAGTTGAGCGACGTGCTGAAGGTGTTCATCTACCTGGGCGTCGCCGCGATTCTGGTGTACTCCCGGCACTACACGCGCTCGCGCGACATGTTCCGCGGCGAGTTCTTCTCGCTGTCGCTGTTCGCCACGTTGGGGATGATGGTGATGGTGTCGGCCGGCAGCCTGCTGCTGCTGTACCTGGGCCTGGAGCTGCTCAGCCTGAGCCTGTACTCGATGGTGGCGCTGCGCCGCGACTCGGCGAGCGCTACCGAAGCGGCGATGAAGTACTTCGTGCTCGGGGCGCTCGCGTCGGGCCTGCTGCTGTATGGCATGTCCATGGTCTACGGGGGAGCGCACAGCCTCAACCTCGCGGAGATAGCGAAGGCGTTCCAACAGGATGCCTTCACCGACTCGGCGGGGAAGAATTGGCCGATCAACAAGGACCTCTTGGTGTTCGGCATCGTGTTCATCGTGGCCGGGCTGGGGTTCAAGCTCGGCGCCGTGCCGTTCCACATGTGGGTGCCGGACGTCTATCAGGGGGCGCCCACTGCAGTGACCGTGCTGATCGGCTCCGCGCCCAAGCTCGCGGCGCTCGCGTTCGCGCTGCGCATCCTGGTCGAGGGCTTGGGTGCGCCGGCGCTGCTTTCGCAGTGGCAGGGCATGCTGGCGATCCTGGCCTTCCTGTCGATGGCCGTGGGCAACATCACCGCCATCGCCCAGTCCAACGTCAAGCGCATGCTGGCCTACTCCACCATCGCGCAGATGGGCTTCCTGCTGCTGGGTATCTTGGCGGGCAGCAAGGTCGGATACGGCGCCGCGATGTTCTACGCGGTGGTGTACATGCTGATGAGCCTGGGCGCCTTCGGCATGATCCTGGTGCTCTCCCGAGAGGGCTTCGAGGCCGAGGAGCTGGACGACTTCCGCGGCCTGAATCAGCGCGACCGCTGGTACGCCTTCTTGATGCTGCTGGTCATGTTCTCGCTGGCGGGCATTCCGATCCTGGTCGGCTTCTGGGCCAAGCTGGCGGTGCTGCAGGCGGCCTTCGCCGCGGGATATACCTGGCTGGTGGTGGCCGCGGTGCTGTTCTCGCTCATTGGCGCCTTCTACTACCTGCGCGTGATCAAGCTGATGTACTTCGACGACCCGGTCGACACTACGCCGATCGTGGCCACCATCGACCAGCGCGCGCTGATCACCGCCAACGGCCTCGCGCTGCTGTTGCTCGGAATTGCGCCGGGCTGGCTGCTGGCGCTGTGTCAGCGTGCCATCCAGGCCTCGCTCTAGGCGCAGCGCCCTCTTCGCTCAGCAGATGGCGTCGGACTTTACCGAGAAGACCCTCTCCTCCACCGTCACCTACGCAGGCCAGCTCCTGACGGTGAAGGAAGATGTGGTGCGGCTGCCCAGCGGTGCGCAGGCGCGGCGCGAGTACATCGCCCACCCCGGCGCGGCGGTGATCATCCCGCTGTTCGACGCGCAGACGCTGCTGCTCGAGCATCAGTACCGCTATCCGGTCGGCCAGCATTTCCTCGAGTTCCCCGCTGGCAAGATAGAGCCGGGCGAGCCGGTGCTCGAAACCGCCAAGCGCGAACTGCTCGAGGAAACCGGCTACGCTGCCGCGCACTGGGAGTTCCTCACCACGCTGCATCCGTGCGTGGGCTACTCAGACGAACGCATCGAGTTATTCGTTGCGCGCGATCTACGTTTCGAGGGGCATCCAGGCGAGGACGACGAGTTCATCGAACTCGTGCGCATGTCGGTGGACGACGCGCTGGAAAAGATCTTCGCGCGCGAGATCACGGAGGCCAAGACGATCCTGGGCGTGCTGTGGGCGGACCGCCTGCGGCGGCGCTGACGGCTCCGTCGGATCGGCAAGATTCTTCCGGCCAACCAATCCCGTCGCGGCAGGTCGGGTGCGCTCCTCGCCGCAAGGTTAGCTGCGGGGGTCTTAGGCGGTGACGCTGGGCGGCGGCCCGGGGTGCTGCCTGAAATCGAAGCAATCCGCCATGCCGCCCGCGCCGGCAGTACGCTTGTTGACACTCGGCAGTCCGAACGTGATCTCGCAAAATCTCACCAGGCTGACATGCGAGTGCAGGACATGCGAGACATGGCCGCGCTTGGCATAGGGGCTCAGCACCAGGCAGGGCACGCGTGAGCCGTAGCGAAACTGCGTTCCGTCGGTCCACTTTTCCACTTCGGGGGGGTCGACGTGATCAAACCAGCCACCCCAGTCGTCCCACGTGATGAAGATCGCCGTCGTGGGCCACAGGCCGCCCTGAACGACCGCATCGACCTGATCGACAGTCCACTGCATGCCGTGTGTTACGTTGCCCACTAGCGGGTGGCCCTTGTCCTCAGGGTCCGGCGCGTGCTCGCTGGTCTCATGCGGGGCATACACCCATGCCACGCTGGGCAACTTGCCGGCGAGCGCGTCCTGTTTGAACTGCCCGGAGGTGTACTTGTTCTGTCCGGTCAAGCCATCGATCAGGTCGAACACGTAGCCACCGTAGTTGCCCCAGGTGTGCTTCGCCTGGTCCAGTTGGGCTGGCAAGGACGCAAGCTTGTACGTCGCGCCCGTTGCGCCGCGCCGGTAGCGCGGCGGATTGTCGATGAGCGGAGAATCCCCCGTAACGAGCATGAAGTGATTGGGTGTGGACGGGCCGGCGACGTCAGTGAAGTAGTTGTCGCACAGCGTGAATTGCCTCGCGTAAGCGAAGTACGCGGGGATATCCTGTTCCACGAACTGTGCCCGGACAGCCGTCTTCTGGCGGCCGAGCCACGCGCGATGGCTGTGATCCGGGTCCTTGGGAGGGGGGTTCGGCGAGCGTGGCATCGTCATGCCATTCACCCCAGGGAAAGTGCCGAAGTAATTGTCGAAGCCGTGGTTCTCTTTGACGATAATGACCACGTGCTGGATGTGCTTGTTCGACATGGCGTGCATCTCCGGCAATGGCGACAACGCAGGCGTGGAATAGCGCATCGCGAGACGCTCTGGAAGCCGAGCGCCGCGTGCACTAGGAACACCGACCTCCGACCAGGGTTGGGATCGGCTCCGAAGCGGAAACCATCCCCGATGACCGCGATGCCATGAACGGTACATCGTCTGCACTTACAACGTACTTACGTGTTGGATGTTGGACGTCGATCGCCGGAGGAGTTCGTCGACTTGGAGGCGTTTTCCCTCTATGGGTGGGGCATACGTTCGGCGATGGACTTGATGTACGGGCAAATTTGACGAGAATGCAAGGCTGGAAGTCCTCGATGTAACGCTGTTCGCGTGCGACGACATTCCGCCGAACACTTGGGCCTCACCACCTTGCCACCCGCGCGTCGGCCACTCTGACGAGCGCATCGAGCTTCGGCGGACGAGACCCTCGCGAGGATCGTAGCGGCCGAGATGACCAACGCGAATACGATGCGAGGTGTCGTGTAAGAGGGGCGCCCGCGGCGAGGGATCGGACCCAGAACGGGCTCTGGCGGCACAACGCGGGATAGACGGATCGGGCCCCAGCCGTATCAGGCGCTCCCCGGGGCTCACGCTGCTCTACCCGGGCACAACCTACCGACGTGGCATCCAGTACGCCCTCAGGATGACCGTGTGCATCGCGCGCAGACGGGTCAGCGTCGTCCCATAGCCCGTCCGCCCGGCCTGGAATCGGCTGCACACGCAGGTCGTCGTCGAAGGGTCTGAAAATCGTGCTGCGGCGATGGATTTTGGCACAAATCTAGCTAATCCATGCCCAGACGGCGCAGGTTGAATCGTCGCGTCGTAGCCGGTCTGATCAAGGACTACCCCCGCACCTGGGTTTGCAGCGAGACTCTGGATCACGGCGTCCACGAGTCGCTGGGCGTTGCTCGAGGCGGTGCCCATTACGAGTCGGAGTCGCGGTTGGAAAAGCAGTTTTCAGTCGATGATCTCACCGTGGGCATGTTCGTGTGTGCCCTGGACCGGCCTTGGCTGGACACGCCCTTCCTTATTCAGGGGTTCCTGATAGAGGACGAAGCGACTCTTGCGCAGCTGCGCCAGACATGTCGGCAGGTCACCGTCGATCTTCGCCGGTCGGCCATGGACGAGGCCGACGGCTTGGCGACACGCCCCAAGCCCCCGGCAGCTGTCGAAAGGAAGGTCGTTCGAGAAATCCCTCCGCCCGTGCCCTCGCGCCAGGGAACGCAGCGGCGGAGCCTGCTTCCCTGGTGGTTGCAGCAACTGTTCGGGAGCCGCGGGCCGAGGGGGCGGGAAGCAGAGGGAAGACCGCCAACAGGGGATCGAGAAGAAAAGGACTTACGACTCTCGCGAGGCGAAAGCTTCGACCGTCCGGTGGTGCCCTATCTCAGACTCGGTGCGCCCCCAGCGAGCGCATCCGAACCCAGGCCGGAAAGCACCGCTCTCGGATCGCGAGGAGAGCTGCTTGCGTGGTTGAGAGAGCAGCTCGAGCGGCTTCGGTTCAGTGCCCCTCACGGACCAGATCCCGCCGTCGATGCCCCGGCGGCCTCCAAGGCGTCCCAACCCAAGCACAGCGCATCCGGCGGCAGAACGCAGTACGACAGCGTGCCACTCGAGCAGGAGCTCGACAGCGCGAACCAGAGTTTTGGAGCCGCGATCGACATGCTCGGGACGGTCATGCACGACATCCAGGTTGGCAAAGGACTGGAGATCGAGGCCGTGGAGAGCGTGGTGGAGGACCTGGTGGAGAGCATCATCCGCCACCCCGGCGCGCTCCAGCTCGTCTCCCGCATGCGCGAGGCGGACGAATCGAGCTACACCCACGCGCTTCAGGTCGCCGTGTTGCTAGCGAGCTTCGGCCGCGAGCTGGGCTTCTCGCGCGAGGAGCTGATGTATCTGAGCCAGGTCGGCATGCTGCTCGACGTCGGGAAGTTGCGGATCGATTCGCGCATCCTGAACAAGCGCGGAAACCTCACGCCGAAGGAGTTCGAGGAAGTCAAGCGTCACGTTCAATACGGCCTGGAAATCATCGAGTCCTCGGCAGTGGTACACCCGGACGTGGTCACGGGCGTCGCGCAGCACCACGAGAGGCTCAACGGAAGCGGCTATCCGCAAGGGCTGCTCGATGCGGAAATCTCGCCCATCGGCAAGATGGCTGGGATCGTGGACGCGTTCTCTGCTCTTACGTCGATCCGCCCGTACGCAGAGCCAATTTCACCGTACTGCGCGATGCAGCAGCTGCAAGGTTGGGCCGACACCTACTTCAACTCCGGTCTGGTGGAGCTGTTCATCCAGGCAATCGGCATTTTCCCGGTCGGCACGCTAGTCGAGCTGTCCACCGGGGAGCTCGCGGTGGTGTTGGAGCAAAGCAGACCCCGGCGGCTCAAACCCAAGGTGCTCGTGATCTCGGCTCCGGACAAGACACCTCTGGAGGTCCCGTTCGTCGTGGACCTGCTGCATGGCGAGGGCGCCGAGGCGGATCGGGCGCCATACATCCGCCAAGGCCTGCCAACGGCCGCGTTCGCGGCCGATCCGACAGAGTACTACCTGTCGCGCTCCTAGCCGGTGGCGGCCAGCATGGCAGCATGGGTATGGCCAAAGAGGCAGAAGCAATCCGGCGCACAGCGGATCCCGCGCTCTCATCTCGTCTCAGCCGTCGGAGAAACCATAGCCAAGGCGAGCTCGGTGAAGCGCTGTGTCGCGGTGCTCATGCTCCGGCTCAAGCCGAAGGATCGGCTTCGTCTTTTCACGCAAGAAGAGGTGGAAGCGCAGGCCCGGAATGAGTTCGTGCAACTCGCCCAGCTGCTAAGGCCCGCAGACCGCTACTGTATCGTGGATACGCTGCAGCTGTGCATCGTGCTGCCCGATCTCGCAGCCGCTGAGCAGGCGACTCTCGCGGCTCACAAGCTCTCCCGGGCCACGGCGCATGCATCGCGGAATCCGTCTGGGCAGAGCTGGGGACGTGTGCTGATCGGCATTGCCTGTTGTCCGGATCACGCCCAGGACGCCGAGTCCTTGTTGATGCGCGCCGATGCCGCAGCCAGCCAGGCTGAGCAACGCGAAGACGGCATCTGGCTGTTCGATGAAAGTTCCATGGACGGAGCCGACGAACAGCTGCCGATCGCGCGTGCAGAAGCTCTCGAAGCCTTGCGATCCAACGCCTTCAGCCTGGCGTACCAGCCGCAGCTCGACCTCGGCAGTGGCCGCTGCGAGTCCGTCGAAGCGTTGCTGCGGGCCACGTCGACAGACGGCCGGCTGCTGCCGCCGCCGTTGCTGGTCGCCGCTGCAGAGGAGGAAGGCAAGATCGGCTTCCTCACCAGCTCGGTCCTGCACGCGGCGCTACGACAGGTCAGCGTGTGGGCGAGCGGCGGCGTGCCA
>Ga0335070_10006966_pt1 | contig 13287 bp, 10 predicted proteins | sample Lox_Sample_13_FD_206722 | JGI IMG/M metagenome (GOLD analysis project Ga0335070, IMG submission 206722) | Soil microbial communities from Loxahatchee National Wildlife Refuge, Florida, United States - Lox_Sample_1.3 | ecosystem: Environmental > Terrestrial > Soil > Wetlands | place: USA...
GGAAAGCGATGCCCCAGGAGTGGTTCAGCGGCGGCGTGTGCGCGAGCGCGACCTTGCCGACGATCTGCGTCCACATGTGGAGCGTCGCGTACGTGTCCTTCCACGCGTCGTAACGCAGCTCGGGCCAGGCCCCTTCGTCAAGCCGGGATCCGCGCACCGATCCAGCTCCGGATGTCCGACATCACGCGTTCCTTGCCGACGTCGTTCAGGAGATCGTGGAAGTGTCCGTCGTAGATCTTGAGCGTCTTGTCGCGTGACGCCGCCACGTCGTGGAACCATCGGCTCCCCTCCGGCTTCGTCGCCTTGTCGGCGCTCCCGTGAAGGATGAGGACGGGCAGCGCGACGAGCGGGAGGTCCTTCTTGAGGCGCTCGTCCGCGAGGACCATCGCGGCGACGGTCTGCGCCGGCTGCGACTCTCCGGCAATGAGCGGGTCGGCGTCCATCGCCGCGACGGCCGCCGGGTCGCGCGAGAAGTCGCCGTTCTTCAGCTTGAGGACGTGCGCGTGCGGCGCGACGTGGCTCAGGCCCTTGAGGACCGCGAGGGCGACGTCGGGCGCGGGCACCTGGAACGCGAAGCTCTCACAGACGAGGCCCGCGAGCTCGTCCGGGTGGTCGAGGGCGTAGACGCAGGCCACGACGCCGCCGGCGCTGTGCCCGAGGAGGAAAACGGGGAGGCCCGGCTCGCGCGACTTCGCGAGCGACACGACCGCGGCCGCGTCGCTCACGAAGTCCGCGAAGCTCCCGACGAAGAAGCGCTCCCCCTCGGACTTTCCGCGGCCGCGGAGGTCGACGGCGTAGACCGCGAGACCGTCCGCGACGAGCTGCCCGGCAACCCACGCGTAGTAGCCGCCGTGCGAGTTGAAGCCGGGAACGACGACCACGACGGCGCGCGCGCCTCCCGCCGGCCGCCAAACCCGGTAGAAGATCTCGAGCCCGCCAGCGCCTCGGAAAGTTCCTTCGTCCATCGCCCCTCCTCAGAGAAAGTCCGCGAGCGCCGCGGCCGCGCCCTCGAAGTTCTCCTCGAGCAGCCAGTGGCCGGTGTTCTTCAGGACGACGACCTTCACGTCCGACGCGACGAGCGCGCCCTGCTTTCCGAGCGCGGCTCCGTTCGCCTTCTCCCCGCCGATCGTGAGGACGGGCATCGCGAGCTTCGTCCGCGCGAGGACCTCGAAGTCCGCGGCCGTCTTCGGAAACGCCTCGAAATACCGCCAGCCCGCGCGCATGCGGCCCGGCCTCGCGTATGCGGCCGCGTAGGCCCTGCGGTCCGCCTCGGGAATCGAATGCGCCCGGTCCGCGGCGAAGTCGTTCCAGTAGTGCTCGAAGTAGACGCGCTCGCGCCCCCGCACCAGCGCCTCAGGCGTCGGGCCGCTGAAGCGGAAGTGCCAGAGGACCGGGTTGTCGTAGATCTCTCTCCAGCCGCCGACCCCCGGCAGGAACGCATCCATCAGCACGAGCTTCTCCGTCTCGGCCGGGAACTGGGCCGCGTACGCGTACGCGACCATCAACCCGATGTCGTGCCCGACGACTCGGGCTTTTTCGACGCCGAGCGAGCGCGCGAACGCGTGGATCCGCGCGGCCGCGGCCTTCATGTCGAGGCCGTCCGCCGGAATCCCCGAGTCCCCGATCCCCGGGAGGTCGGGCGCGAGGATCCGGAATCGCCCCGCGAGGGACGGGATCAGCGGCCGCCACATCCGCGACGTCTCGGCATACCCGTGCAGGAGGATCAGGGGCTCGCCCCGGCCCGCCGCGAGGTAATGCATCGCGAGACCGTCCACGGACACGGTCCGGGATTCGACCGGGACGGATGGGGCGGCGGCCACGGGTCCCGCGAGAACGACCGCGAGCGACGGCGCGGCGAGACGGAGCAGCAGGTTTGCCGGGATCATCGCGCCTCCTCGGGGCGCGCCGCGCCGCACCCGGTGCGCTGAGACTCTATCGCAAAAGCCTCACGGCGTCGTCACGACCGGCAGCTCCACGAAGCTGGCCTGCCCGGGCGCGTGGTACACGCGCTGCGTGGCCTTCACATAGTCGCCGGGCTTCGCGGTCATGATGTTCGGGACGAACGTCTGCGGGTTGCGGTCGTAGAGCGGGAACCAGCTCGACTGGACCTGCACCATGATGCGGTGTCCCGGCTTGAAGACGTGGTTCGCGTCCGGGAGCGTGAACCTGTAGAGGAGCGGCTTGCCGCTCTCGACCGCCTTCGGCGTCTCGAAGCTCTCACGGTACCGGCCGCGGAACACGTCCATCGCGACGGCGAGCTCGTAGCCGCCCATCGCGGGCTGGAGCGGGACCTCGTCCGGCCAGACGTCGATGAGCTTCACGACCCAGTCGGAGTCCGTACCGCTCGTCGACGCGACGAGGTTCACGACGGGCTCGCCCGCGATCTTCACGGGCGCCGCCAGGACGTCGGTCGTGAAGACGAGGACGTCCGTGCGCGTCGCGACCTCGCGCTGGTCGCTCGCGAGCCACGTGCGCCAGGAGTTCTCGTTGTTGTCGTAGGCCGGGGCGGGGTACGGCCGTCCCCGGAACGGCACGGGCTTGTCGGGGTCCGACACGTACTCCGAGTACGCGGCGTCGGCCGCCTTCGGCGCGACAAAGCCCGCCCTCTGCCCCGCCTCGAGGTAGAGCGGCGTCGGCTTCGTGACGCAGCCTTCCGTGCAGCCCGCGGGCCACGCGTTCAGCCGCCGCCACGTGTTCGTCCCCGTCTCGAACGCGGTCACCGGCGCGATCCCGGACTTCGGGGCGCCGTCCTTGAGGTGCTCGTCGAGGAACGGCGTCAGGACGTTCCGCCGGAACCAGAGCGCCGTGTCCGAGTCCCAGCGGATCGCCCCGAGCGCGCTTCCGTCGCGGATCTCCTGCCCGTGGTACCACGGGCCGAGGACGAGGAACACCATGTCGTTCTTCACGTCCTTCGGCTCGATCGCCCTGTAAACCGCGGGCGCTCCGTAGATGTCCTCCTGGTCGAAGAGGCTGTGGACGAGAAGGACCGGGATCTTGAGCGGCTGTGCGGCGAGGATCCGGTCCATCGCCTGGCCTCTCCAGAACGCGTCGTACGCGGGGTGCGCGAGGACCTTCCGCCACATCCCGACCTGGTCGAGCCCGCGGCGGCGCGCCATCTCCCCCGCCGAGCCCGCCTCGAGCCACGCGGCGTACTCGTCGTAGTGGGTCGACCACCACTTCGTCTCGCTCTTCCTCGACGCTTCCTGGTCGTAGAAGTACGGCATTCCAATCTGGCGGAACGCGCCGTTGTGGAACCAGTCGTCGCCGCGCCATCCGTCCACCATCGGGTTCATCGGGACGGAGCACTTGAGCGCGGGGTGCGGGTTCACGAGCGCCATGAGCGGCGTGAAGCCGTCGTACGAGATCCCGAGGATGCCGACCTTCCCGTTCGACTCGGGGACGTTCTTCACGAGCCAGTCGACCGTGTCCCACGTGTCCGTCGCGTGGTCGACGGGCGTCGGGTTCAGCGGCCCGTGGAGCGGCCGGTTCATGACGTAGTCGCCTTCGGAGCCGTGCTTGCCCCGCACGTCCTGCACGACGCGGATGTACCCGCCCTCGACGATCGTCTCGACGGCGTTGTCGTAGCCGTCGAGCGCCGGACCGAGGTGCGCGCTCTCGACCCTCTTCGTCATCGCGTCCGCGTCGTACGGCGTCCGCGTCAGGAGCATCGGCGCGCCCTTCGCGCCCTTCGGCACGAGGATCACCGTGTGGAGCTTCACGCCGTCGCGCATCGGGATCTCGACGGCACGGCGGACGTAGTCCCACCCGTCGTACGTCGGCGTGAACGTCAGCGGAGTCTCGCTCGGATAGTCCGGGTACTTCGGCGGCGCGGACGTCGCCGCGGGCGCCTGCGCGCGCGCGGAGAACGCCGCGAGGACGGAGGAGATGAAGAAAAGAGCAACGAAGATCTTCCTGGAATGAGCGGCCATGGGCAGCCTCCGTCTTTTCCAATGAGACGGCGGATCATGGCACGGCCGGCCCCGGCGTGAGAGACGCCCCGGGCCTAGACTCGTGGCCGGGCATGAAGCCTCCTCCGTATCGTTCGATTGCGGACCTCTTCCTCTCCCGTGTGGCGGCGACGCCGGACGCACCCGCGTTCCTCTATCCGGAGGAGGGGGCGTGGAGGATCCTGACCTGGCGCGAGACCGCCGCTCGCGCCCGCGAGGTCGCCTGCGGTCTTCTTTCTCTCGGCCTCTCGCCGGGGGACCGTGTCGCGATCGTCTCTTCGACGCGCCTCGAGTGGGTCCTCGCGGACCTCGCCATCGGCTGCGCGGGCGGCGTCACGGCGACCGTCTATCCGGTCTCGACCGAGGAAGATGTGTCCTTCATCCTGTCCGACTCGCGGGCCTCGATCGTCTTCGCCGAGGACGCCTCTCAGGCCCGGCGGATCCAGGCCGGCGCGAACGCGCGGACCGCCGAGCCCCCTCTCATCCTCCTCGACGCTTCGGACGGGCTGCCCGGCGGTGCGATGTCCTTCCTCGACCTCGCGGCCATCGGCCGGGCGTGGGACGCGGCGCATCCCGGCGGGTTCGACGCCGCGGCCTCGGCCGCGGGGCCGTCCGACCTCGCGACGCTCATCTACACGTCCGGGACCACCGGCCGCCCGAAGGGCGTCGAGCTCCCGCACGACTGCTGGCTCTTCGAGGTCGAGTCGATCGGATCGCTCGGCCTCCTCGGGCCGGACGACCTGCAGTTCCTCTGGCTCCCGCTCGCGCACGTCTTCGGGAAGGTGTGCGTCACGCTGGGAATCGGGTTCGGGTTTCCGACGGCCGTCGACGGGCGCCCCGACCGCATCGCGGCGAACCTCGCGGCCGTGAGGCCCACGTTCGTCTGCGTCGTCCCGCGCATCTTCGAGAGGGTGCACGCAAAGATCCTCGAGCACGCGTATGCGGCCGGGCCCGGGAGAGCCGCGATCTTCCGCTGGGCCCTCGGCGTGGGCATGGAGGCCGCCCGGCGGCGGGCCAGCGGACGCCGCGTCGGCTTTTTCCTCGCGGCGAAGCGGCGGATCGCCGACGCCCTCGTCCTCCGGAAGGTCCGCGCGCGGTTCGGCGGACGCCTCCGCTACTTCATCTGCGGGAGCGTCGCCCTCGAGCGCGAGCTCACGGAGTTCTTCGCCGCGTTCGGCGTGACGATCCTCGAGGGCTACGGCCTCTCCGAGTCGACGGCGATGACGGTCTCGAACCTCCCCGACCGGAACCGCTGGGGCACGGTCGGCATCCCGATCCCGGGCATGGAGGTCTCGTTCGCCGAGGACGGCGAGATCCTCCTGCGCGGCCGAGGCGTCATGCGCGGGTACTTTGGTCTGCCCGAGGAGACTGCGCGGGCCCTCGATCCCGAGGGCTGGCTCCACACGGGCGACATCGGCGTCCTCGACGAGGGAGGGCACCTCGTGATCACGGACCGCAAGAAGGACATGATCAAGACGTCGGGCGGGAAATTCGTCGCGCCGCAGCACGTCGAGGGCAAGCTGAAGCTCGAGACGCCCGTCATCAGCCAGGTGCTCTTGCACGGCGAAGGGCGCCGCTTCTGCACCGCGCTCATCACGCTGTCCGAGGAGGAGCTCCTCGCGCGTTCGCGCGCCGAGGGGACGGGCGGCGCCTCGTACGCGGACCTCGTGCGCGACCCCCGCATCGTCGACCTCGTCAGGCGGCACGTCGAGCACGTGAACGCGCACCTCGCGCGCTACGAGGCCATCCGCCGGTGGGCGATCCTGCCCGCGGAGTTCAGGGTCGAGACCGGCGAGCTCACGCCAAGCCTAAAGGTCCGCCGGCGCGTCGTCGAGGAGCGGTATCGCGACGTCCTCGAGAGCCTGTACGCGGGGGCGCCCGCGCCGGAAGGGCTGCGGGAATCGGGCGCGGCTACACTCCCGACCCCATGAAGACGCTCCAGTTTCCGGCCGCCGCCGCGCTCGCTGGCCTCCTCCTCGCCGTTCCCGCCGCGTCCGCCCCCGCGAAGGACGCGCCGAAGCCCGCCGGCAAGCCGTCGCGCAAGGCAGACAAGGGCTGCGCGTGGGTGAAGCTCTCGGATGCCTCCGTCGGCCTCGAGGTCTGGGCCGAGCGCTGCGATTACGGGTTCCGCAAGATCGACTTCCTGCTCGAGAAGAACGCGCTCCTGATGCGGTATTCGGACGGCGGCAAGCCCGAGCCCGTCGTCGAGGTCTTCGACCTCAAGGACGGCGAGACGCCCGAAGCGGGCGTCGGGCGCGTCTGGGCGGAGAAGACCCCGAAGTTCTTCCACGGCCGGTGCGTGGAGGCCGCCTACCGTGACGGCGGCAAGCCGCCCGCCGGGGTGAAGCGGCTCACGTTCGAGCCGGACGCCGCGTACGCGAACGAGCTCAAGAAGAAGGCCGATCCGAACGAGGTCGGCGATCCGCCCTGCGGCGACTGGGGTACGGCGCCCGACGGCATCCAGTACTGGGAAACGCACCCGGCGAGCCCGGCGCGGCGTTTCCTCTTCGTCCGCGTCGGTCAGGACATCCCGCTCTTCGACGAGCGGACGCTCAGGCTCCTGCCGGCGCCGGCGCACTGACCGGCGCGGCGACTCTCGCCTCCGCGAGAACCACGGAAATGCCGCCGCGGTCGGCGCGCACGACGCGCGAGAAGAGAGAGATCCGCGGATCGAACAGGAATCGGAGCAGGAGCTTCGTCCACGAGCGGTGGAAGGCGAGTGTGTCGTACGCCTCCGGGGCGGCCCGCCGGACGAGCGGCAGCCTGTGCCACGGCACCCACGGGAAGTCGTGGTGCTCGTTGTGGTACCCGACGTTGAGCGCGGGCACGTTCAGGATCCCGTAGTAGCTCGACGTCTCCTGGTCCGTGCCGTGGACGAGGTAGTGCTCCTGGATCCAGCGGGCGCCGAGCGGGTGGAGGCCGACGGAGAAGAAGAACGCCGCCCCGAGGAAAAGGAGCGCCTTCGGGCCGAGGAAGAAGAGGACCGCCGCGTCGTAGGCGAGCTGGACGACGATGTTCACGACGACCCAGCCGTCGAAGAGCGAGATCTCCTTGAGGCGCGGCGGGCGGGAGAGCTGGAAGAACGGGAAGAAGAGGAGCCACAGCGCTTTCGCCGGCGCCGAGTGCCCGACGAGGCGCGCCTCCCAGCGGTTCGGAAGGTCGGCGTCCAGCTCGTAGACGCCCTGGAACGCGTGGTGCTTGAGGTGGTACTTCTGGAACGACACCGCGCTCGGAAAAAGGTGTGGCAGGTTCGCAGCCATCGCGAAGACCTTGTTCCACGGGCCGCTCTTCACGACGAGGTTGTGCGCGCAGTCGTGGATGAGGACCCAGAGCGCGTGGCTCGCGAACGCGCCGACGAGCCACGCCGCGAGGAGGATGAGCCAGACGCTCAGCCCCGAGAGGAGCCACGCGGCCGCGGTCTGGAAGGCGACGAGCGCGGCGATGAGGACGGCGCTCCACGGGTTGCGCCCCGCGAGCCTGCGGATCTCGGCGTGGCTCCTGAGAATCGCCTTCGCGCGCGCCGCGTGCGGCTCGCGCCCGCCCGCGAAGACGAAGGCCGCTGGCGCCGCCCCGGGCGCCGGACGTGAAGATGAACCGGTCATGCTGGCCCCTCTGCCGGGGCCAGAATATCCCCCGCGTCAGGCCTTTGCCATCAGCCTCGTCCGCGTAAACGCGATCAGGCCGCCCGCGTCGATGATCGACTGGCGCGCCCGCGGGAGCGGGACGATGTCGAACGCGGTGCGTTTCGTGCGGTTTTCGACGCCGCCGCCCTCGAAGACGATCTCGTCGCCCTCGTCCGCCGCGAAGCCCGGCGCCGTAACGACCTTCAGCCCCAGGTTGATCGCGTTCTGCAGGAAGATGCGCGCGAAGCTGCGCGCGACGACGACGACGTCGAGGCCCTTGAGGCACGACGCGGCCTGCTCGCGGGACGAGCCGCAGCCGAAGTTCTCTCCGCCCGCGATCACGGCGCCCTTCGGGATGGACTTCGCCTTCACGAGCGCCTGGAAGGCCGGATGGTCCGCGAACGCGAGGGCCGGCGTCTCCGTGGGGAGGACGGTCGCCATGAAGCGTCCCGGGTAGATGAGGTCCGTCGAGACGTCGTCGCCGAGGCTCAGGATCACGCGGGTCGAGTCGAGCTTGCGGGGCTTCGCCGTCTCGGACTTCTTCGCACGGGCCATGTCAGCTCTCCTTCCGCGGGTCGGTGATGACTCCCGTCAGCGCCGACGCCGCCGCGACTGCGGGTGACGAAAGGTAGACCTCGGCGCCGGGGTTGCCCATGCGCCCCTTGAAGTTCCTGTTCGTGGTCGAGATCGCCGCCTCGCCGTCGCCGAGCGCGCCTTCGTGGACGCCGAGGCACGGGCCGCAGCCCGCGTTCATCACGACCGCGCCCGCGGCCATGAAGTCCGACAGGTAGCCGAGCTTGAGCGCCTCGGCCCAGATTTTTGCGGAGGCCGGGAACACGAGCATGCGCGTCCCCTCCGCCACGTGCTTTCCCCTCACGATCGCGGCGGCCTCGGCGAGGTCCTCCAGCCGGCCGTTCGTGCACGAGCCGATCACGACCTGCTGCACGGACTTGCCCGCTACGGCCGAGACCGGCTTGACGTTGTCGACCGTGTGCGGGCAGGCGACGACCGGCTCGAGCGCCGAGACGTCGATCTCCACGGTCCGCTCGTACGTCGCGTTCGGATCGCTCGTGACGAGGTCGATCGGACCGGTGAAGCCGGCCTCCTCGCGCAGGTAGCGGACCGTCTCCGCGTCGCCCGGCACGATGCCGGCGGTCGCGCCCGCCTCGACGGACATGTTGCAGAGCACGAGCCGCCCGGACGTCGAGAGGTTCGCGATCGTTTCGCCCGTGAACTCGAGGACGCGGAAGTTCGCGCCCTGCGCGCTGAGGATCCCGATGAGGTGGAGGATCAGGTCCTTCGGGCCGACGTGCTTCCCGAACCGGCCCGTCACCCGGACACGGATCGTGCGGGGAACCTCGATGTTGAGGGCGACGCCGAGAGCCCACGCGCTCGCCATTTCCGTGGCGCCGATCCCGAACGCGAACGCGCCGAGCGCTCCGTGGCTCGTCGTGTGCGAGTCCGTGCCCACGACGACCATCCCCGGCTGCACGTAGCCGCGCTCGGGAAGGATCTGGTGGCAGATGCCGCCGACGTCGCCGCGGACGTCGTGGAACTTCGTGATCCCGTGCTCGGCGACGAAGGCCCGGACCTTCTTCTGGTTCGTGGCCGTCTTCGCGGACTCGGCGGGGACCCGGTGGTCGAAGATGATCGCGATCCGGGACGGGTCCCACGGCTTCGCGACGCGCCCCGTGCCCTCGAAGATCTCCTTGAACTGGTTGATTACGAGCGCCGCGTTCTCGTGCGACATCGCGAGGTCCACGCGCGGCTCGACGACGTCGCCCGCGCGCACGAACTCGTTCCCGGACGCTCGCGCGAGGATCTTCTCGACGGCGGTGGCGCCCCCGGTTTTCTTCTTCATGTGTTTCCTCTCATTCCTTCGGAAGGGCGCGGGCGACGGCCGCGCCCATCTCGGAGCACGTCGCCGTACCGCCCATGTCGTACGTGCGGACCCGGCCGTCCGCGAGCACCTTCGCGACCGCCGCCTCGACGGCGCGGCCCTTCGCACCCTCGCCGAGCCAGTCGAGCATCATCTTCGCGGCGAGGATCGTGGCGATCGGGTTGACCTTGTTCTGACCCGTGTACTTCGGCGCCGAGCCGTGCGACGGCTCGAAGACGCCGAGCTTCAGTCCGATGTTTCCCGAGCAGCCGAACCCGAGGCCGCCCACCATCTGCGCGCAGAGGTCGGAGATGACGTCGCCGTAGAGGTTCGGGGCGACGAGGACGTCGTAGCTCTTCGGGTTCTTGAGGAGCCACATGCAGATCGCGTCGACGTTCGCTTCGTCGACGGCGATCTCCGGGAACGCCCTCGCGACCTTGCGGGCCTCTTCGAGGAAAATGCCGTCCGACGCGCGGACGACGTTCGCCTTGTGGACGATCGTGACCTTCTTCCGCTTGTGCGTCCTCGCGAACTCGAAGGCGGCGCGCACGATGCGCTCGGAGCCCTTCCGCGTGTTGACCTTGCACGAGATCGCGAAATCGTCCGGACGGAGGTCCTTGAAAGACGCGAACGGAGGCGAGAGCTTCGCGAGCGTCTGCGAGAGCTCCACCGGCACGGGCGAGAACTCGACTCCCGCGTAGAGATCCTCGGTGTTCTCGCGGAAGATGACGAGGTCGAGGTCTTCCTTGAAGTTGAGCGGGTTCCCCGCGTAACTCTTGCAGGGCCTCAGGCACACGTAGAGATCGAAAAGCTGCCGCATCCGGACGATCGGCGAGCGGTAGACGAGGCCCTTGTCCTTCAGAGCCGGCGCGAGCTCTTCGGCGGCGGCCTTCGAGGGCTTGGACGTGATCGCTCCGAACATCGCGGCGTCCACGTTCTTCAGCAGCTCGACGGTCCGTGCGGGGAAGGCGTCCCCCTCCGCGCACCAGAAGTCCCAGCCGATGTCGCCGTGCGGGTACTCGGCGTCGAGGCCGACGGCGTCCAGGACCTTCCGCGTCGCGTCCATGACTTCGACGCCCACGCCGTCCCCGGGAAGCCACGCGATCCGGTAACGAGGCATACACACCCCTCCGGCTACAGGATGCGAGACGGAGGCGGGTGGGGCCACAAAGCAGGTGCATCAGCGGCCGGCGGGCGGCCGTAAGCCCTCTGGATGCAGCACGACCCGACCCTCCAGCGTATGAAGCCCCTGAATCAGGGCCCGGCGCCGGTCCCTGGCGCAGGATTGCACTCTGGAGGGCTCTGCCTTGGCTCCACGCACGATTCCCGAGCTGCTCCTCAATCGCGTCGGGGCGACCCCCGACGCGCCCGCGTTCCTCTACCCCGAAGGAAGGGACTGGAAGACGCTCACGTGGCGCGACGTGCTCTCGCGCGTCCGCGAGATCGCGGGCGGGCTCCTCGCCTCGGGCCTGAAGCCGGGCGCGTGCGTCGCGATCGCGTCGTCGACGCGCGTCGAGTGGGCGATCGCGGACCTCGCGATCGGATGCGCGGGCGGCGCGACCGCGACGATCTACCCCTCGTCGACCGAGGAGGACACGGAGTTCATCCTCAAGGACTCTGGCGCGCCCGTCGTGTTCGTCGAGAACGCGGCGCTCGCGAAGAAGGTCCTGAAGTGCCGCGGCGCGCTTCCGGACCTTCGCCACGTCGTCGTCGTCGACGCTCCCGACTCGCTCCCCGAGGGCGCGACGCCGCTCGCGGCGCTCGAGGCGCTCGGCCGGACGTGGGACGCGGCACACCCCGGCGCCTTCGAGTCGGCGGCGGCGGCCGTGAAGGCCGAGGACCTCGCGGCCGTGATCTACACGTCCGGCACGACGGGCCGGCCGAAGGGCGTCGAACTGCCGAACTCCTGCTGGATGTTCCAGGCCTCGGCCGTCGAGACGACGCAGACGATCGGCTTTTCGGACCTGCAGTTCCTCTGGCTGCCGCTCGCGCACGTCTTCGGGAAGATGTGCCTGACTCTCGGCGTCCAGATGGGCTTCCCCACCGCGATCGACGGGCGGCTGGACCGGATCGGCGAAAACATGGCCGCCCTGTCCCCGACGTTCGTGTGCGCGGTGCCGCGCATCTTCCAGCAGGCGCGCGCGAAGGTCATTCGCAAGGCGCTCGCCGAAGGCGGCGTGAAAGCGGCGATCTTCAAATGGGCGGTGGACGTCGGCCTCGCGGTCGTGCGCCGGCGGCAGGCCGGCCGGCCGGTCGGCCTTCTCCTCGAGGCGAAGTACCGCGCTGCGGACCGCCTCGTCTTCTCGAAGATCCGCGCGCGTTTCGGAACGCGACTGAAATTCTTCTTCTGCGGGAGCGTTGCGCTGCCGCGCGGCCTTTCGGACTTCTTCTCCGCGTGCGGGATCGTGGTCTGCGAGGGCTACGGGCTCACGGAGTCCGCGGCGATGACGTTCTTCAACCGGCCGTGGGCGAATCGCGTCGGCACCGTCGGGACGATCCTGCCCGGGATGGACGTGAAGACCGCCGACGACGGCGAGGTGCTCCTGCGCGGCCCGGGCCTCCTGCGCGGCTACCGCGGGCTGCCGGACGACACCGCCGCCGCGATCGACGCGGAGGGCTGGTTCCACACGGGAGACGTCGGGACGCTGGATGCGGACGGTTTTCTCGCGATCACGGACCGCAAGAAGGACCTCGTGAAGACGTCGAGCGGGAAGTACGTGGCGCCGGCGCGCGTCGAGGGCCGGCTCATGCTGGAAACGTCGCTCATCGCGAACGCGATCTTCCACGGAGAGGGGCGCAACTACGGGACGGCTCTCCTCGCGTTGTCGGACGAGGAGCTCCGCGCCTGGGCTCAGGCGAACGACCTCGAGGACGTCCCGCACGGGGAGCTCGTGAAGAACGAGCGCCTCCTCGCGCTCCTGCGCCGCCACGTCGAGAAGGTGAACGAAGGCCTCGCGCCGCACGAAGCCGTGCGGAAGTTCGCGGTGCTGCCCCGGGAGCTGAGCGTCGCGACGGGCGAGCTGACGCCGAGCATGAAGGTGCGGCGGAAGGTCGTGGAGGAGCGCTACAAGCCCCTCCTGGACGCGCTGTACGCGGAGCGCTAGCAGGATTCTGACAAGATCCCCCGACCGGAGGACCGATGGACGCTTCCGAAACGAAGTCGCTGCCCGAGAACGCGTACGCGCCGCTCGCGCCGGGCGAGACGTACGCCCCCGTCGTGCCGGCCGCGCTGAACCCGCCGGAGGCGACGTGGCGCTCCGTCGGGTGGGGGATCTTCTTCTGCGTCGTCTTCACGGTCGCCTCGGCGTACTCGGGCCTCAAGGTCGGGCAGGTCATGGAGGCCGCGATCCCGATCTCGATCCTCGCGATCGGCCTCGCCCGTTTCTACACGCGCCGGTCGCACCTCCTCGAGAACGTGATCATCACGACGATCGGTGGCGTCGCGGGCGGCGTCGTCGCGGGGGCCATCTTCACGCTCCCCGCGCTCTACGCGCTCAACCTCCACCCGCATCCGGTGCAGACGATCTTCATCTGCCTCGCGGGCGGCTGCCTCGGAGTCCTCTTCCTCATCCCGCTCCGGCGGTACTTCGTCCGCGAGATGCACGGGAAGTTCCCGTTCCCGGAGGCGACCGCGATCACGGAGGTCCTCGTGACCGGCGAGAAGGGCGGCGCCCAGGCGAAGCTCCTCGTCCAGGCGACGATCATCTCGGGGATCTACGATTTCTTCGTGACGACCTTCCAGGTCTGGAAGGAATACGTCGACTTCCAGTTCCTCCCCGTGATGAAGGACGCCGCCGAGAAGGCGAAGGTCATCGTGAAGTTCGACGCGATCTCCTTC
>Ga0335070_10006967_pt1 | contig 13286 bp, 10 predicted proteins | sample Lox_Sample_13_FD_206722 | JGI IMG/M metagenome (GOLD analysis project Ga0335070, IMG submission 206722) | Soil microbial communities from Loxahatchee National Wildlife Refuge, Florida, United States - Lox_Sample_1.3 | ecosystem: Environmental > Terrestrial > Soil > Wetlands | place: USA...
GCTAGGGGTGGCACAAGGATCTTCCGGTTCATCGAATCGCCTCACCGCGCACGAGCCGCTGGATGACCTGCGATACCGGGGGATAGGCCCGGTGGCGGCGGCGGATTACGTCGGCCACCAGTCCGGTCCACCCGGTTTGGTGAGATGCGCCTAGGCCTGCGGCGTTATCAGCGTGGAAGTACTCGAAAAACAGCAGGTTGTTCCGCCAGCGGGGGTCGGTCTGAAACCGGCTCAGGCCGCCGAAACAGGGCCGGGATCCGTCGCTGCCGACAAGGAAGATCGACACCAGGCGCTCCCAAAGGTCGGAAGCGACCGCATCGAGGGTAACGCTGGTGCCCGAACCGGTCGGGTATTCGATTGTCAGCTCGGCGCCGAAGAATTCGTGGTAACGCTCCAATGCTGTCGCGGCGAGGTAGTTGAGCGGGAACCACACCGGGCCCCGCCAGTTGGAGTTGCCGCCGAACATCGCGGTGGTCGACTCGGCGGGCTCATAGTCGATGTCGGCGTGCACGCCACCGATGTCCAAAACGTACGGATGGTCCTTGTGGTAGGTCGACAAGGAACGCAGCCCATGCGGTGAGAGGAATTCGGCGGGGTCGAATAGGGTTCGGCAGAGTCGACGGACCCGCTCGAGGCTGGTTACACCGAGTAGTAGTCGCCGCTCGCCGGGTGTGCCGCGCAAAATCCCCGCGGCGACCAGGTCTTCGGTGCCGCTTATCCCATGGTGTCGCAGGTAGTGGGCGAACCCCTTGTCGGTCACCAATGATTGGTCGATGGCGTCCTCGTTGACCACCGCCGCCGCGAGCAGCGGGATCATGGCGACCACCGAGCGCACACGGACCGGGACCGCTTCGCCATCGGATACCACGATGCGGTCATAGAACATGCCGTCGCGTTCGTCCCAGACGCCGACCGTCTCCAGCGCCTGGGCGATGCCCGCGAAGTGCTCAAGGAACTTCTGCACCAGATCGAGCGCGGGCCGCTGCCCTGACCCGTGCAGAATCGCCGCAATCGTGGCCATCGACAGCGCGTAGCCCGCCATCCACCCGGTGGAGTCGGACTGCTCGAGCACGCCCCGGACGGGAAGGTGGGATCGGTCGAGGGGGCCGATGTTGTCCAGCCCCATAAACCCGCCCTCGAACACGTTGGAGCCGTTGGCATCCTGTCGGTTCACCCACCAGGTGAAGTTCACCAACAGCTTGTCGAAAATCCGGCTGAGGAAGTCGAAGTCACGGCCCCCGTCGATGCCGAACACCTCCAGCGCCGCCCAGGCTTGCACCGGTGGGTTGACATCGAAGAAATCCCACTCGTAGGCGGGCAGCGCCCCGTTGGGGTGTTGAAACCATTCGCGGCACAGCAGCAACAGCTGGTGCTTAGCGAACGCCGGGTCGACGTGCACTAGCGCGACGCAGTGAAACGCCAAGTCCCACGCCGCAAACCACGGGTACTCCCAGACGTCGGGCATCGACATCACGTCGAATGCCTCGAAGCTGCGCCAGCGGGCGTTACGGCCAGATTTCCGCTGCGCGGGCGGTGGCGGCTGCGTCGGGTCACCGTCGAGCCAGCGGGCCACCTCGTAGTAATAGAACTGCTTGCTCCATAGCATCCCGGCGAACGCCTGGCGCATCACCGAGGCCTCGTCGGCCGACGCCGCGGCCGGCGTGAGTTCGGCGTAGAACTCGTCCGCCTCGGCGTGCCGCAGGTCTATGACCCGAGTGAAGTCGGCGCCCAGTGCCGTGGCCGGGTCGGCACCGGTACCAGCCCGATGCAGCCGCAGGCGCAGCTCGGCGGTCGCGCCGGGGGCCACCGTGAGCCGGTACCACGCCGCGCACTTGGTGCCCCGTCGCTGCGGGTTGACAGTGTCGGCCCCGGCCACGACATGGTCGTTGATGCCGTCCTTGGGCCACCGCGAGCCACCTGTAATCCCGTATAGCCGAGCAACATTCGTCTCGTTCTCGCAGAACAGCAGCTCCGGGCCGCCACCTTGCGGGTCCGGCCCAGGCAGCAGTTCAAGATCACCGAGGAAGGGATGCTCGACGGCCACCGTGCCGTCGGCGGTGGCGGCCAGCGTCGGCGCGACCGTAGCGATGTCCCAGGACCAGGTGTTGCGGTACCAAAGGGTCGGCAACACGTGCAGCAGTTCAGGTTCCGGCCCCGCGTTGGTCACATAGATCGCCATCAGTACATCGGCAGGGTCAGCCTTCGCGTATGACACATCGACGATCCAGTACCGGTCGTCGTCGAAGACGCCGGTGTCGAGCAGCTCGTACTCGAAATCGAACTTGCCGCGCCGCCGGTTCTCATCCAGCAGCTGCCGGTAGGGGAACTCCCGCTGCGGATAGTGATAGCGCCAACTGTTCCACGCATGACTGGGCAATGCGTCGAGGTACCACCAATACTCCTTGACGTCCTCGCCGTGATTGCCATCGGCCCCGGTCAATCCGAAGGCCCGCTCCTTCAGAATGGGGTCGCGCCCGTTCCACAACGCCAGCGCCAGACACAGCCGCTGCTCGATGTCGCAGAAGCCGGCCAGCGCGTCCTCGCCCCAGCGATAGGCGCGCGATCGCGCATGGTCATGCGGCAGGTAGCTCCACGCATCGCCGTCGGCGCTGTAGTCCTCGCGGACCGTGCCCCACTGGCGTTCGCTCATGTAGGGTCCCCACAAGTACCAGTCACTGGCCTGCCGCATGCCGAGATCGAGCCGGCCGAAGCCATCGACTCGGGCTCGCTCCGCCCCCGGGGGCATCGTCATGTCGAACCTCCCGACCGCATGCTGGCGGAGAGCGCGCCAACTAACGTGCATCCTTGCACGGAAAATGTGATCAACGCGGTTGTAACGCGGGAAAGTTGCTCCCAGCCCGGCGCAGCCCGCGGGTTGTGTCGCAGGTCGGCTCGTACACCGATACTCGCTATAGATGCCGCCGACGGACGTGCGGCAACGTCATTCGTCGGCACATCGATGTGGTCAGACCGGACGCGGTTCAGCGACACATGCCGGGCTCGGTCGGGGTGGCCCCGGAAGCCTGGCGTTGGACTCATTCGGCAGTCGCCTAGCCGGGGAATGCGACGCGGCGCCCTTTCATACGGCCATCACGTCGGCAGCCGCGCGTGCCGAGATCGCATCGAGCACAGCGTATTCGGCTTCGTAGATCGCGGCCTCAGCGAAATCGATCGCCTCGTAGGCATAACCCTCGACCATGTCTGCGTAGTGCTTCGCCTCTTTGGCGTCGTGTTCGTCTTTCTTCTTCTTCAAATCCTTGTGGATCTTGGCGACGTGGGCATGCCACTTGTCGGCCATGTCCTGCCAGTGCTCGGATGCCTTGTCGTGGGTGGCTTGAGCCCGGTCTTTGAGATTATCGGCGGCTTGCGATGCGCGGTCTCGCGCCCGCGTCGCATCCGCCTCGACCTGCTCGCGGGCATGCTGCCCCGACGAGCGTATCTTGTCGTTCGCGTCTTTGGCGGCCGAGGATATCTTGTCGAACTGGTCAATCAGGACGTTGCCTGCCATGGTCAGGCCCCTTCAGCGTGAGGCGGTTGTCTATGGTCTGATCGTCCCGCCGGGCTGCGCGTCGGCGTAGGGTCCTAAGTCCTCGGAAGGTGCTCCGGCGCTTGGGCCCGTCTGGCTGCAGACAACAGCCCTGTGCGATGACCTTTGTCACTAGTCGCGCCGGGAGCCGCCGCTGCACTGCATCCGCAGTTGCGCCACAGCGCGATCGTGCGCCGTGATGGTGAGTTCGTCACAGTCGATGTAGTCAACCTTGTTCCCGGTGACGTGATTCGGTTGCCGCTGGGACTGCAGCTGGGAATGGGTGACGTTTTGGCGCTGGACAAAGGGCGCTCGACCATTCCGTCGGTGACTAATGCCTCCTTGCGGTCGTGGCTTGGGCGGCTACCGTCTTCGACATAAAGCTAGGCATATCAATCGGGAGGAACACGTAATGTCGAATGCCGAAACGCATCCAGGCGTTGTTGTGGGCATCGACCGGTCGGGCACTACCGGCACCGCTGTGCGTTGGGCGGCGCGTGAGGCGATACTGCGCGATGTTGCGCTCACCCTCGTGCCCGTCCAGCCCGCGCCGTCGTTCGGCTCCTTTGCGCGGCTTCTCGCCACCGCTCCTACCGTGGACGAACTGCACCAACGGCGCGAGGATGAAGCGCGGAAAATATTCTCCGATGCGATGAAGTCGATCGAAGCCGACGCCGATGGTGGAAAAGTACCCGAGATCAATACCGACCTTTTGTATTCGGCGCACATGCCGACGCTTGTTGACATGTCGATGGAGGCCCAGATTGTAGTGGTCGGTTGTAGCGATCAGGCCGCCCAGGATGACCGCGGCCCCCTTGGGTCGGTGAGTACAAGTTTGGTGCACCTCGCCCACTGTCCGGTCGCGGTGATCCATGAGGATTCAGGATCATTGCCATCCGTGGACTTACCGGTGCTCGTCGGCATCGACGGCTCAGCAGGGTCGCAATTGGCGACGGAGATCGCTTTCCAAGAGGCCTCCTGGCGGCGTGTGGAACTGGTGGCACTGCACGCCTGGAGCGATGGCGACGCGTCAACGACGCTCACCTTGGAATCGTCCGCAATTCAATCCAAGGCGCGCGAAACCCTCGAAGAGGGGCTGGCCGGCTGGCGGGACTGCTATCCCGACGTCAAGGTCCGCTGCATTGTTGTGGACAACGAACCGGCCCATCACCTTCTCAATGAGTCGCAGTCGGCCCAACTCATTGTCGTTGGCAGCCGGGGCCGGGGCGGACACCCGGGCATGCTGCTCGGATCGGTCGCCACGGGCGTGGTAAAGGCAGTCGGCGTACCGGTGATCGTGGCCCGCCATGACTAAAGCCGTCGAAGGCACAACACGAGGTTAACGGCACGTCCGTAACCTTCCGAGCGCTGACTCGGTGAGTGATCGGTGAACTCTGGAACCCTCGAGGCAGGTATGGCCCAGAACTCGAAAGTGTGAACCGCCACGTCAGATTCGAAAGGCTGCTCACCTTGTATGTACGAGAATCTCCTGCCCGATCTTGACAACGGTGTGTCATTTGGAGCTTCATCCGGTACGCCAGTGGCGGGCTGGCACAAGTAGCGACCAACTGCGCTGCATGACGGGACCTTCGGCCCTAGGGCCGGCTGTGTGGCGGGAAGCGGACCCTTTTCTACGTCGGCGACGACGAAACTACCTGGGAGGAATCAACGACCAAACCGTAGTCGGAGTGATGGATGACGGGGAGTCGAATTGACTCGCGAATAGTGATCGTCGCGAACAGCGCTCGAGGCGGAAGACCTTGCGGCACCAAGAAGGAGCTTCATGATCCCTTTATCCGATGACGTTCCGGCCCGCCGTTTCCCGGTCGTCAATGTCATGCTCATCGCGGCCAATTTCGCGGTTTTCTTGTTGTATGAGTTGCCGAACGGGGATGCGGCGGTCAACCAGGCGTCGTTTTATCCTTGCGATGTCAACAACACTTGTCACCTGGGGCTGCCGTGGGGTGTCAGCTGGATCACCGCCATGTTCATGCATGCCGGTTGAGAGCACATCCTGGGCAACATGCTGTTTTTGGCGATCTTCGGCAAGAACGTCGAGGACGCATTGGGGCGGCTCGGTTATCTGCTGTTCTACTTCGCGGGCGGATTCGCCGCGACGATGATGCAGACGGCGATGACCCTGCTCTTCGGCAGCGCGTCGGATGCCCAGATACCCAACCTTGGCGCCAGCGGCGCGATCGCCGCCGTGCTGGGCGCCTATTTCGTCCTCTATCCCACCTCGAATGTCCGCACGCTCTTGCTGTGGTTCCCGGTCAAGATCCCGGCGTGGATCTACCTTGGCGGCTGGTTCCTCTACCAGTTCTTTGAAGGCAACAGTGCGTTAGTCCATCCCACGAGCAACGGTGGCAGCGGAGTCGCATTCTTCGCGCATGTCGGAGGATTCGTCTTCGGTGTGATCGTCGTGGGGGTTCTCACCAGCACCGGACGAGTCACAGCGAAGCGGGAACGATGGGCCGCAGCATAGGTCCTTTGGGTGCAGGGGCGTTGCCGTGCGCGCGAGCCGCGATCATTCATCGCGTCTTTCGTCGTTCACCAGCTGCGTCGTTACTACGCCGTGGCCGCGCAAGCAGCGCCGGGCCTGAATACCTCCATGTCGCATACCGCTTGAGTTTGCGCATCCACCGTCGCCATGCCGCGGACTTCTCCCGTCCGGACAAGTTTTCCGCTGGGTCACGTGTGGTCATTGGTTCTCCATTCGAGGATGTGGTTCGACCCAATTCGGTAGTGGCGCCGAGGGATCGGTTCGCTTGAGCATCGTTTTGATCGCTACGCGAGACTGCGTCGCACTGCCGACCGAATATCCCGAATAAGTTGAAGCCACTCCGACGAGGGCGCAGGTCACCGGCGACTGGCGCCTTCGGAAGCGAGCCCTTCTGCCCACGCCCTCGTACGCATGGCATAGGTCACGGATCGCTCGGCTTCCTCGATGGCGTCCAAGGCATGCCCGATTGCGTACTGTGCGTCCGCCTTAGCGTCCCGGGCGTAGCACGCAGCTTCGGTCGCGTCCAGTTCGACCAGCTTCTTGCTGGTGTCTGCTTTCACTTTTGCCAGATGGGTACGCCACTGGTCGCGAAATTCTCGTCAGCGGACCGACTCTTTGTTGTGGGTGGCAGGGGCCCGTTTACGGTCATCGGTCACTTCCGGCCCGCTAGGTTTCGTGTGTGCCACCTCAGTTCGAGGCCGATTCAGATTGGACTGTCTAGCATCCTGTATTTTTTGCATTGACCATTCCGATTGCTTACACAGCTGCCGGAAACAATCGCTCAGATCGGTCTCGACCATGGGGTACTCCTAACTTCACATCAACCGGCGGCGCCTATCACGGTCGTCCTGGCTGCCCCATATCGGACACCATGCTTGCCGGTGGCTTCGCGCACGGTGAGACGTCCTGTAGAGAAACTGCCGTTGCTTTGTGACCGCAAAGCTAAGCCGCACTGCTGTTTACGCGTAGTGCCGAAAGTCCCCTAAGCGGGAGTCGTTGGTCGCGTTCACCGGTGCGCACGCGACGACTGTCTATCGTCTGTGGCGCAGTAGGGCAATGAACGGTGCTCAGCGAAAACGTTGGCTCAAGATCCGGAACGGCCCGCGTGAGCTATATCATGTCCTTCTCCGTCATCCACCGCATCACCGGCCACCCGACCAACACCGGCACCCAGCAGGTGATCACCCGGTACAATAGCACCGCTGGCACGCCGACGGACGCGGACAGCCCGAAAGCCGCGAGGCCGCCGATCAGCGCCGCTTCGACCGCGCCGACGCCGCCGGGCGTGGGGGCCGACGAGGCAAGCGTTCCGCCTACCATGGTGACGATCGTGACGGTGACGAGCGTGGCACCGCCGCCGAAAGCGAGCACACTCGCCCACAATGCCAGTGCATTGCCGAGAGTTGTTGTGGCGCAACCGAGGACGATCACCGTCAGTCGGCGAGGTTCGCGGATGAGCTTGGCGAGATCCGCCATCACTTCATTGAGTCTCGGCCGCACTGTGGTCCGCAGCCACCGGCGTAGGGCCGGCACCAACAGGAACGCGCCGACTAGCCCGAGTGCCACGCCGGCGACCAGGTACAGCACGGTTGCGGAGGGGACGAAGTGTGACAGATCAGCCGTCGCGCCGGCGGCGGCACTGAAAATGATCAGCAGCACAACATGTGTGATGACTTGCACCGCCTGCTGCATGGCCACCGCCGCGGTAGCGCGCTCCGTGCTCATACCACTCTTCTGGAGATATCGGGTGCTGAGCGCTAGGCCACCGACCCCGGCGGGCGTGGTGGTCGCGGCAAAAGTACAGGCGAACTGCAGGAGTACCAGATTTCGGAAGCGCGCCCGCCAGTCAGCGGAGGCCCACAGTGCGCTCGCCGCACCGATATACGTCAACGCCGACACCGCGACTTCCAGCAGCACCCATCGCCAGTTGGCGGTCCTCATCGCGGACAAGAAAGATGGCACCGAGCTGATGTACGGATAGGCCACATAGACCAGCCCGACGAGCAGGACCAGTTGAATGAGCTGGTTGCGGGTGAAGCGGGTGATGGTTGCGGTCTGGATCTGATCAGCGCCGGTTTGGCGCATCACCTCGTCACGAGCAGCAGAGATGACAGCTCCGGGATTGCGCACTGACTTCCGAAGACGCTGTGGCATAGCCGATTTCGTGAGCCGAGCCGATGCCTTGATGATCGTGTCTTTGCCAAAAAACGTGGTGGCCGCGGCCACCGCGGACTTCGCGTCGTACACCGCGGTCGTCGTCACCAGCAGCTGGGCGATGTCCGACTGGAGCTTGACGTCGGTCGCCCCGTAATCCGCGCTGCCAAAGCCGCCGAAACGCACGCTGTCGTCATCGACGGTGATCTGGGAACTGCGGAGGTCACCGTGGGCGATCTGGTGGTGGTGTAGCAGTCGCAGCGATTCCCACGCACGGGCCACTGGTGTCGCTGGCGCGGATTGGTCGATCGGAATTCCGCGATCGGGAGTGTGCGCGTATAGCATCCATCCCCGGTCGAGCTCGGCGACGGCAATCGTCGACGTGTTGGCGAGGTGGAGGTCGCCGAAGGCGATGGCCATGAGCGCGCGATGCTCCACGGCGAGGCGCATGGAGGCTTGAAGCGGCGGGGTTTCGCTGGTGCGCAGCATGAGCTTCTGCCACAGCTGGCGCAGCGCGCCACCGCTGCGTTGGTTTGGGCCGTACATCTCTACGATCGCAGCCGTGTCGGGATGCGTCGACCTCGCCGCCAACACGAGCGGTCCGTGGCCGGCCGGCTGCACCACCGTGAACCCCACAGCCACGAATCCGCGCCGGTCCATCGCCCGAACGGCGCCCTCGAGTGGCACCTCTAAGGCAGGCGTTCCGACGACCCAGATCACCAGCGAGCCAACGAACCAGCCGACCGCCAGTCCCAGCAGCGAGCGTGCCGGCACCACGGCGCTGATCACGAGGTGGACCGGCACGAAGGCCAGCAACAGCGCCCACCACGACCGGCGCCAGCGCGCCGGCAGCCACGGGCCGGTCACCGTGACCATCGCCGCTACCATGGCGATCCACCGAGGGTCGTCGACGAACTGCGACACGGTGGTGTCGAGCCGGCCGGACACCTTGAAGTGCCACTGCGGCGCCGAAAAGCCGTTGCCGCTGATTGACAGCGCCAGAACGGCGATGAGACCGGCTGCCGCGTAGGCACCGAGGAGTTTCCATTGGCGGGTGACGATGAGGCCGACGAGGATCACGAACGGCAGGGCAAGGATCGCAATGCCGTAGAGCCGATACACCAGACTGGCTTGTTCGGGCGGCAAGACTCCGACGATTTCGGAGATGCTCTTCTCGAGGGCGGCCCACTTCGCGCGAGTGACCAGCGAACCTGCGATCACGGTGGCGAGGAAAAGTGCTGCGAGAACGACGCGCAGGATGTCGGTGGTGCGACGAGTCACTGGTTGCAGCAGGCTGCCCGAAACGGTGATCTCCCGCCCGTCAACTTGCATCTTTCAACGCTCTTTCGGATCGGCTCCACGGCCCTGACAGTGGCTCGCCGCCAACTTAATCGGCCACCTTCGCTCGTGGGCCTGATTGGTGACGATACGAAGCGTGGTCAAGGTGAGGGAAGACAGCCCCCGGCGCGGCAGCCGGCTGTGTTCGTCGCTCTGAGAGCATGGCGCCCGACGCCGTCGGAGCCGTCGTCCGCGGACAGAGGGGTCGCGCCTGCACGGCTCTGTCGGGCGCCGACCTGCCAGAGCCGAATTGCCGGCCCGTACGTGGATTTCGGGCGGCTGGTGGGCAGGGGACGTCTTACCATGCGCCGTGGTGACTTCGGACCCTATATCGGTGCAGGGGCGTTTCGAAACGATCACATCAGCACTAGGGTGCGGTGAGGGCACCAGTCTAGACGAACACCTGCGCTACATCCGCTGTCCGGCAGGGGATTGAAGTGACCAAGGTTCAAGCCGACACCGCGGTGGCGGGACTCACCGCGCAGGAGGCTGCTCGACGGCTTGCGGCCGACGGGCCCAACGAGCTGCCTACCGAGAGACCGCGCAATCTCTCGCAGCAGACCTGGGATGTGATCCGCGAGCCCATGATCCTGCTGCTGCTTGCCGCTGGCCTGGTGAACTTCTTGCTGGCTAAGCCACTCGACGCGATCATGCTGATGGGCGGCGTCGTCGTGGTCATCGTGATCTCCGTCTATCAGGAACACCGGACCGAGCGGGCGCTTGCGGCGCTGCGCAATCTCTCATCGCCGCGAGCGCTGGTCACGCGCGACGGGGAGCCGGTCCGCATCGCAGGCCGAGAAGTCGTGCGCGGTGATGTGATCCTGCTCGCCGAGGGTGACAGGGTGCCCGCCGATGCGGTGATGGTGGACTGCGCGAATTTCTCCGTTGACGAGTCAGCCCTGACCGGTGAGTCGGTGTCGGTGCGCAAGGTGGCGGCCGATGGGGCAGGACTCTCCTCTGCCATGGGCCGTCCCGGCGGTGATGCCACTCCGTGGATCTTCTCGGGCACCCTTGTGGTCAAAGGGCACGGCGTGGCCCTGGTCAACGAGACCGGTGCCCAAACCGAGCTGGGAAAGATCGGGGCGGCGCTGCACACGATCAAGCCCGAGCGCACGCGGCTGCAGCGCGAAATCGATCGACTGGTGCGGGTTTTCGCGGTGTTCGGTGTCGCGGCGGCAGTGATCGTCGTGGTCGTCTACGGGCTGACGCGGGGCCACTGGCTTTTTGGGGTGGACGCTGGTATCGGAACCGCGATGGCTCTGCTCCCGGAGGAGTTTCCGGTGGTTCTGTCAGTCTTCCTGGCGTTGGGCGCGTGGCGCCTGTCGAAGAAGCACGTGCTCACCCGGCGGCCGGCGGTGATCGAGACGCTGGGATCGACGACGGTGCTGTGCGTGGATAAGACCGGGACGCTGACGCTCAACCGCATGACGGTGCGCGAGCTCATCGTCGACGGGCAGACACACACCCTCGACGAGCGCCCGCTGCCCGAAGATTTTCACACCATCGCGGAGTTCGCGGTGCTCGCCTCGCCGGTCGACCCGTTCGATCCGATGGACAAGGCTTTCAAGGAACTCGGGGAGAAATACCTGTCCGGCACCGAGCACCTGCACGGTGACTGGCAACTGGTGCGCGAATATCCGCTGTCGGAGAAACTGCTGGCCCTCTCACACGTCTGGCGCTCAGGCGACGGCGGCCGTTACGTCATCGCGGCCAAGGGCGCTCCGGAGGCGATCGCCGACCTGTGTCACTTCAACGCCGACCGGCTCGCCGTTATGACTGCGCAGGTCGAAAACGCCGCCGATAGCGGGCTGCGGGTGTTGGCGGTGGCCGGCGCGCGTTTCAATGCTGACGACCCACTACCCGCACAGCAGCACGACTTCGACTTTCACTACTTGGGACTGGCCGGTCTCGTCGACCCGGTTCGGCCCGGTGTCGCCGATGCCGTCGCCGAATGCGGCGGTGCGGGAATCCGCACCATCATGATCACCGGGGACTATCCCGGCACTGCGCTGGACATCGCGCGGGAAATCGGGCTCGACCATGAGGCCGGCTGCATCACGGGCCAGGAGCTCCACACGCTGTCGGACGACGAGCTGGCCGGCCGCATCGGCAGTGTAAGCGTGTTCGCGCGCATGGTGCCCGAGCAGAAGCTTCGACTCGTCCGCGGGTTACAGGCCATCGGCGAAGTCGCCGGGATGACTGGAGACGGTGTCAACGACGCCCCCGCCCTCCGGGCGGCCGACGTCGGCATTGCAATGGGCGCCCACGGCACCGACGTCGCCCGGGAATCGGCTGCGCTGGTGATCACCGATGACGACTTCACCTCGATCGTCGGTGGCGTGCGCCGGGGCCGCGGCGTTTTCGACAACCTCCGCAAGGCAATGTCCTACGTCGTCGCGGTGCACGTGCCGATCGCGGGCATGTCTTTGCTCCCAGTCTTCGTGGCGGGGTGGCCGCTCGTCCTGCTGCCGGTGCAAATCGCCTTCCTCGAACTCATCATCGATCCCGCCTGCTCGGTGGCGTTCGAGGGCGAGGAGATCGATCCCGAGATCATGCAATGGCCGCCGCGGCGCCGCAACGAGCCGATGTTCACCCGACGCGTGCTCACAGTCGCCGTAATGCAAGGCCTTTGGGTGTTTGCCGCCGTCGTCAGCGTCTACCTATGGATGGTGCTTTGCGGCCGGCCCGACGATGTGGTGCGCTCTGCGACCTTCGCGGCGTTGGTCGTCGGTAACCTCGCGCTGATCTTGGTCAATCGATCCTGGCGGCTACCGGTCTGGCGAACATTCCGGGAACGGCGCAACCCCACAGTGATGTGGATCGTGGGCGGCGCCGCGCTGATTCTTGTTCTGGTCCTGACCATCCCGTGGCTGCGCCACGCTTTTCATTTCGGCGCCATGACGCTCATGGACTGGTTGGTCGCCGTCGCGGCCGGGCTGGTCGGCGTCGCCTGGTTTGAGATCTACAAGGTCGTTACTGCGCGCCGCCAAGCATATGCTGACAGCCGGCGCTCGCTTGAGCGCCGGTCGCTGCATTCGACAAAGCAATGACGCGGCGGCGGAAAGGTCGTCGAACATACGGTTGTTTGTCCATCGGGACAGCACTTGTCGTCTTAGCGGATACTTCGTCCGGGTGGCTGAGTTGACCGGAGTGGTAGTTGGCGGTCGCGAAGTTGTCGGGAGGTTCGATGCGCAACATCCGCGCGATCGGAACGTCGGTGGACGAGTGCAACACGATGGGACAGCACAATTCTGACCGCCGCGATGAAGACCAAGTCGACCCTGGAACCCACGATGCGTTCGGGGGCGCATCTTGCACGCCCGTGGCGTGCGTATCGTGCAATGGGGGAAAACGTTCCTGCGTGGTTGTGGTGGTCACGGATTTGGACACGGAACACGGTGGAACCGGTGCGAACAAGCGGGACGGGGCGAGACAGCTTGGACTGCTGAGCGTCGCTGACCTGGACTTATGAGACCGAGCGTAATGGGGAAGACGGCGACCGGTTAGCTCATAACCCAGAGGTCGCAGGTTCGAATCCTGTCCCCGCTACCAGCGGAAATGGCCCTCGGAGGACTCTCCGGGGGCCATTTTCATGCCATTTGGACACGGATTTGGCCACATTAGCTAGGTTTACTAGTTACTTCGACCTGAAAAAGTCGGCGGTGGCTGAGTCGCCTGTGGTTGGCGAATGAGGCCGTTTCTGTGTTGGGCTAAGACCGGCCCGGGTGGTGTCCGATCATGCGGCGAGGGTGCTGATCTTGACGA
>Ga0335070_10006970_pt1 | contig 13285 bp, 11 predicted proteins | sample Lox_Sample_13_FD_206722 | JGI IMG/M metagenome (GOLD analysis project Ga0335070, IMG submission 206722) | Soil microbial communities from Loxahatchee National Wildlife Refuge, Florida, United States - Lox_Sample_1.3 | ecosystem: Environmental > Terrestrial > Soil > Wetlands | place: USA...
CGCCGTCGAGGCGTAGCGAGGCCGCGATGTCGTCCCGCACGGCGGGCGTCGCGGTGGCAGTGAGCGCGAGGGTGGGCGGCAGGCCGAGGGCGCGGCGCACCAGGCCGATCTGCCGGTAGGCGGGACGGAAGTCGTGACCCCACTCCGAGACGCAGTGCGCCTCGTCCACCGCCAGGAGCGCGACGCCCACGGCCTTCAGCGCGCCGATCATCGGCCCGGTGGCGAGGCGCTCCGGCGCGACGTAGAGGAGCCGGAGCCGCCCCGCCCGCGCCTCGACGAGGACGGCTTCCCGCTCCGACCAGCTCTGCGCGCTGGTGAGCGCGGCGGCGGCGATCCCCCGCGCCCGGGCCGCGCCGACCTGGTCCTGCATGAGGGAGATGAGGGGCGACACCACGACGGTGAGGCGGCCCAGCACCAGCGCGGGCACCTGGTAGCAGACCGACTTCCCGCCGCCGGTGGGGAGCACCACCAGCGCGTTCCGGCCCGACAGCGCGGCCTGCACGGCGCGGCGCTGGCCGGGGCGGAAGTCCCGGAAGCCGAAGCGCTCGCGCAGGACGGCGCGGGCCTGCGCGACGCGGAAGGCGAGCTCGGTCATCGCCCCGCAGGATAGGGAACGCCGTCGGGGTCGCGGGGTCGGGAATGCGCGGAATGGAGCGGATTCGCGCGGCCGCCGGCGCTGCTAGGCCGCTGGCCCCTCCGGCGGCGGCGCCGACTTCCGCGCCATCCGTCGCTGCGGGTAGCGGAGCAGGAAGGCCAGCACGATGAGCCCCAGTCCCGGATAGGACACCCATCGCACGCCGAACCGGTCCGCGCCCACCACGAGCGCGAGCCCCAGGACGGCCAGGGCGTACTTGGCCAGCGTCCAGCCGCTCATCGCTCCCTCACTGCTTCAGGAACGCCGCCACCGCCCGCGCGAAGTCGGGGGTCGCGCGCGCCACGGCGTTCACCCGCGCCCCGAGCCGCACGCCCTCCTCGAAGCCGAGGCCGTCGAGCCGGTAGAACTCCTGCTTGAGGAGCGCCAGCGCCGAGGGGGAGAGAGCGGCGAGCGGAGCGAGCAGCCTCGCGACCGCCGCCTCGAAGCCACGCGCCGGCAGGACGCGGGAGACCAGGCCCAGCCGCTCGGCCTCCTTCGCGTTCAGCGAGCGGCCCGTCGCCGCGAGCTCGAAGGCCGTCTTCTCCCCCACGGCGCGGCGCAGGGGTGCCAGCACCATCCCGGGAACGAAGCCCCGCAGGATCTCGGGGAAACCCAGCTCGGCGTCGGCCCGCGCCACGACCAGGTCGCACGCCAAGGCGAGGCCCGCGCCGCCGGCGAGGGCCCGTCCCTGCACCACCGCGACGGCCGGCTTGGGGAGCGCGCGGAGGGCGAGGAGCAGCTCCCCGAGCTCGAGGGCGTGGCGCTCGTTCTCCTCGGCCGGGGCCCGCACCGACGCGAGCATCTCGGCCAGGTCACCGCCGGCGCAGAAGTCCTTCCCCGCCCCGCGCAGCACCACCACCCGCACGTCGGCGGCGAGGTCGCAGGCGATGAGGGCCGCTTTCAACTCCGCCACCGCCCGCCGGTCGAGCGCGTTCCGCTTCTCCGGGCGGTTCAGCGTGAGCGTCGCAATGCCACCCCGGCGCTCCACCAGCACCCGCGGCGCCTCGTCGGGCGCGGCCCTCGCCCCGGCCCCACGGTGCGTCGGCGCGCCGGTGCGTCCCGCCTTCCCCGTGCGCCGGTACGCCCGCACGCCCTTACGCCCGCCCCTAGACCGTCCCATCGGGCACCTCGATCTCCATCCGCAGCAGCGCCGTGCTGAGCGTCTTCCCCTGCGCGTCGGTCTTGAGGGACACGGTGCCGCCGCCCCCCAGCGCCCCGTGCAGCAGGAAGTTCAGCGCGCCGAGGTTCGGCAGCTCGTACCGCGCCACGCCCCCCGTCACCATCCCTGCGAAGTGCGCGGCCACCCGCTCCGCCGTGAGCTCGCGCACCAGGTGGGGATAGAACTCCGGCCGCCGCGCGATGACACCGACGTTGGCCGCGTCCCCCTTGTCACCGCTGCGCGCGTGCGCGAGCGCGAGGAGGCGGACCCTCACTTGCCCCTCTCGATCAGCTCGAGCTTCGCCTGCATCTCGACGGTGCGCCGGAGGATGAGGCGCGAGGTCTGGAACGCGGCGAACGCGAGGCCCACGAAGATGATGCCGGGGATGAGCATCCGCAGCCGGAAGAAGAACAGCCCGGCGATCAGCGCCAGCAGGAGCGAGCGGATGCGCCACCCCGTCACCTGGCGCCTGGCCCGCCGGATGATGAGCGCGTCCTGCTCCTTGTCGCCCACGAGGGACAGCTTCGGGAAGGTCATACGGTGAACACCCTCACCACCGGTGCGATCTCCGCCTTCGGGACCAGGGCCGGCCAGTAGGCGACGATCTCCTCCACCTTCGGCCGTCCCCCCGCGAAGCCGGTGACGCTCGGCGGCCCGTTGAGGATGAGGGGCGCCAGCTCGCGCGTGAACCGCTCGACCGCCGCCCGGTCGGGGGATCGCACGCCGACGCGCAGCTGCACCTCGGCGAGGTCCGGATCGGGCGGGCCCGCCAGCGCGCCGTGCGTGGCGTCGGCGCCGACGAGCTCCGTCAGCACCTCCTCGAACCGCAGGCCGAGGCGGTCGAGCCGCGCCCTCAGGACCCGGTCGGCCTCGCGCGCCTTCGCGTGGGCGTCCGGCCAGGCGTACACGAGCGTCCCCACCGCCTTGAAGCCGTACGAGTACGCGATGGAGACCTTCAGGAACTCGGTGGAGGGCCGGCCCCGGATGCCGCTCACCCGCACCCGGTCGGGGCCCGCCTGCTCGAGCCGGATGGTGGTGAAGTCCGCGACGCCGTCGGGGGTGATGTAGGAGCGCGGGTCGCCCATCTCGTACACCAGCTGCTCCGTGACGCTCGCGACGCTGACGACGCCCCCGGTGCCGGGGTGCTTCGTCACCACGAAGCTGCCGTCCGCCTCCGCCTCGACGATGGGGTAGCCCACCTCCTCGAGCCGCGGCACGCCGGGCCAGCCGCCGAGGAAGTTGCCGCCCGAGCACTGCGCCCCGCACTCGATGATGTGCCCCGCCACCGTGCCCGCCGCCATCAGGTCCCACGCGTCGGCGGGCCAGCCGTAGCGGTGGGCGATGGGGCCGAGCGTGAGGCCGGTGTCGGTGACGCGCCCCGTGACCACGACGTGCGCGCCCTGGGCCAGCGCCTCGATGACGGGCCGCGCGCCCAGATACGCGTTGGCCGACACGACCCGGTCGCGGACCTCGGCCAGCCGGCGCCCCGAGTCCATGTCCCGCAGCTCCACGCCGCGCCCGAGGAGGTCGTCGAGCCGCGCGAGGATGTCGTCCCCCGCCACCACGCCGATGCGCAACCGGCCGGCGAGCCCCAACCCGCGCGCCACCTCGGCGATGGCCCGCGCGCACGCGTCCGGGTTCACGCCGCCGGCGTTGGTCGTCACGCGGATGCCGCGTTCCACCACCCGCGGCAGGATGCGCGCCATCAGCGGCACCACGTCCCGGGCGTACCCCAGGCGGGGGTCGCGGGCCTTCTGCTTCTGGAGGATCGACATCGTGACTTCGGCGAGGTAGTCCATCATCAGCACGTCGATGGGACCGCCCTCGACCTGGCGGACCGGGGCCTCGAGGTCGTCGCCCCAGAACCCCTGGCCCGACGCCACGCGGATCACGGGCCGCGCCGCACGGCGATGAAGCGCTCGACACCCGGCCACCCGCCCTGCCGGCCGCGCGCCACGACGCGCACCCACGCGTCCCACCCCGGCAGGAGCAGGGCGTCGACAAGGCCGCCAAGCGTGGCCCTCACCGCGCCGCGCGCGGGGACCGCGAGCTGGAGCGAGTCGCTGGGCGGGCCCTGCGCGCCGGCCACTTGCAACGGCCGGGGATCGCCGACGAAGGTCTCGCGCACCCGCACCGGGAACCGCGCGGGCGCGGTGTCGTGCGCGAACGCCGGGAACACCTCCACCTGCACGCGGTACGGGGTGCCGCGCCGCTCGGGGAGCGTCGCCGCCACGCGGTGGAACGGGTAGTTCATCGCGCCCTGCCCCAGCTGCGCCCCCTCCGCGTCGTATACCGTGATGCTGAGGTCGGTCAGCTGGCCCCACGCCTCCGGCGGCACCTGGACCTCCGTCACCACCTTCTTCGCCCAGGCCGGTGCCTCCACGGTATCCCGGAGCAGCGCGCCGTTCACGAGGGTGAGCTCGCGCAGCCGGGTGACGCCCAGCTGCTCCGCCGCCACCACGGCCGTGGTGTCGACGCCGCCCGCCGTGGCGAGCGTCACCCGGGCCCCGCCCGTGGCGGAGTCGGCCACCGTCAGGCGCAGCGACGGCACCGCGACGTCGAGGTCGTAGGTGAGCGGCTTCGCCGGCGCCGCCTGGACGTCGAACTCCCACACGCCGGGGACGAGGTCGTTGGCGCTCACCGACGCCTCGCCGTGCGCCGAGCCCTCGGCGCCGACGCCCACCCGATCCTGTGCGCGCGAGGGGCGCCCGTCCGGCTCGAAGAGATACAGCCAGCTCGGCACGGTGGAGTCGCGCACCGCGACGCGGGCGGCCAGCCCCGAGGCGCCCGGCGGCACGCGGAGGAAGTACCGGGCGGCGCCGCTCGTCCCGACCTTGCGGGCGACGACCGTGATCCTCGACGCGGTGTCGGGGACCACCACCGTGTTCACGAGCGCGAACGCCGGGCCGGCGGCCGAGTCGGCGAGGGGGATGCCGTACACCGTGCCGACGTACCGCCCGGGGCGCGCCAGCGCCGCGGCGTCGTACCGCACCTCGACGGTGGCGCTGCCGTTGCGGTCCAGCGTGGCCGTGGGAGCCGCGGGACGCACCCACGGCTGGTCGGCGACCAGGCGGAAGGCACCGGCCGGCACGCTGTCTCCCGGGAGGGTGCCCACGATGAAGCGCTGCACGGTGTCGCCCGGCGAGGCGAGCCCGTCGCGCCGATACCCCGCCGTGCGGGCCGGACCGCGCGCGGTGGCGGCCACCGGTCCGCGCAGCACCCCCGGCGGCGGCGTGGGACCCGGCGTGACGGCACGGACCTCGAGCCTCGGGGCCGCGTGGGATTCCTGCAGCCACCGCCACGCGGCCTCCAGCTGCGGCTCGCCGTACCCCTCGTCGATCGGCGTCTCGCCGGCGAGGCGCCGCGAGGTCGCGCGCAGCGCCTGGATCACCTGCGCCGCGCGGATCGGCCGTTGCGCCTGCGCGAGGGCCGACTCGAGCAGCGTGACCACCCCGGTCGCGTACGGCGCCGCCATGGAGGTGCCGAGCTTGATCTCCTCGCCGGTGTTCCAGGCCGGCACCGTCGAATAGGCGATGCCCGGCGTGACCACGTCGGGCTTCGAGAGCTGCGCGCCGCGCGAGGTCCACCAGCCGAGAACGTCCCCGCCCTCGCTGCCGAACTGCGCCCGCGCGAACGACGCGGGGTACACCGCGCCGACCGTGAGGGCCAGCTCCGCCGAAGCGGGGAGCCCCATCGTCGAGAGGCCGGGGCCGTCGTTCCCCGCGCTGATGGCGAACACCACGTCGGGGTGGCGGAGCAGGAAGGCGTCCACCAGCGAGTCCATCGCGGCGGTGCCCTCGACCTCGTTCCCGATGCCGAACGACATGTTCAGCACGAGCGGGAGGTGCCGCTGCTCGGCGAACCGCGCCGCGTACTCCATGGCCCGGATCATCGAGCCGTCGGTCGAGACCCCGCCCCGCGCGTCGTCGGCGATCTTCAGGCCGAGGAGCTGCGCGCCGGGCGCCAGGCCGTCGAAGCCGGGGACACCGTACAGGTCGTGTCCCGCGGCGATGCCCGCCACGTGCGTGCCGTGGCCCGCGGTGTCCATGACGAAGGAGAGCCGCGGCCGGTCGGGGTGCGTCGGATCGTCCCCCAGGTTCACCGCGACGGCGACGGGGCCCCGGCCGCGCGCGATGGTGCCCGAGCGGAAGGTGAACCACTCGCGCCGCGCCAGGAAGTCGGCGACGGCCGTCTCGTCGGCGAGGGTGCCGTCGCCGTTGGTGTCCACGAAGGCGAGCCAGCCGGAGGGGCCGCGCACCACCACGACGCCGAACCGGCCGCGGTTGTCGCCGTTGCCGTCGAGGTCCGCCGCCGGCACGTCGCCGAAGGGGAGCTCCCGCAACACGCCGCCGAAGAGGTGCGGCGAGACGGCCGCCGCGCGCACGGTGGCGGCGCCGGACACCACCAGCCCGCCCGGGAGCGCGATGCGGCCCGCGGTGTCGGCGCTCACCGGCTCCAGCGCGACGTCCCCCTCCCCCGAGAAGTTCCGCAGGTCGAGGAGCTTCGGTGCGCCCGTCGTCGTCGACTGCAGGCCCAGGACCGCGGGGTCCACGCCGCTGTCGAGGATGGCGACGAGGATGCCGCGGCCGTCGGAGGTGGGGTGCACGGCGCGGAACGCGTCGGCACCCGAGCTCGCGAGCGGCATGAGGCCGAGGCGATAGGCCACCAGGGGCGGCGCGACCGGGTGCGCCCGCTCCGGGGCGGGGGCCGGCCGGGGCACGGGCTGCGCCGCGGGCTCGGGCGCGGGCTGCGGGGCGGCCGCCGTGGCGGACGGCACCGGCTCGACGGCCGGGGGCGGCGCCGCGGGTGCGCAGGCGGCGGCCAGCGCGGCGAGGAACGGCAGGGCGGGTCGGATCCGTGGCGTCATCAGGCGATGTCGCAGGGGAGCACGTAGGGCCCGAGGTGCGGCCCCGCGTAGTTGGAGACGATCCGGAGGGCGAAGGCGAGCTGGTCGCGCAGGTCTTCCGGGGTGAGGATCGCGTCCACGAAGCCGCGCGCGGCGGCGGTCACCGCGTCGAGCTGGTGCTCGTAGTCGGCGCGCATCGCCTCGACCGCGGCGGCCAGCTCGGGCGCGGGGCCGCCCGACTGCGCGGCCTCCTCCAGGTCGGGGCCGTGGACCGCGGCGACGGCGGCCTCCCCCTCCATCACGCCCATCCGTCCGGTGGGGAGGGAGAAGATGAAGTCGGGGTCGAAGCCCTGGCCGGCCATGGCGTAGTAGCCGGCGCCCGAGGCGTGGTTGACGGTGAGGACCAGCTTCGGCACCGACGCCGTCGCCATGGCCTCCACGAACCGCGCACCCGAGCGGATGATGCCCGACCGCTCGGCCTCGGGACCCACCATGAACCCCGAGACGTCCTGGACGAACAGGATGGGGGTCCGCTCGCGGTCGGCCGTCTCGATGAAGTACGCCGTCTTCTCGGCGCTCTCGGTGTAGATGATCCCCCCGAAGCGCGGGGGCTCCGCGCCCCCCCGCTTCACGAGGCCGCGGTGGTTGGCGATGACCGCGACGGGGCGCCCCTCGATGGCGCCGTGCCCGCAGACCATCTCCCGCGCGAGGTCGGCCTGGAACTCGTCGAGGCGCCCCTCGTCGAGGATGCCGTCGAGGAGGTGCCGCATGTCGTACGACATCCGGTGGTCGGCGGGGAGGACGTCGTACAGGTCCCCGGCGGAGCGCTGCGACGGCCGCGCGGGGGCGAGAGGGAGGGTGCTCGGCCGCGCGGGGAGCGGGAGCCGCGCCACCTGCGCGCGCAACTGGTCGAGGGCCTCGGCGTCGTGCTTCGCGAGGTAGTGCGCCACGCCGGAGGCGCCGGTGTGGGTGCGCGCACCACCCAGGGTCTCGCGGTCCACCACCTGGCCGGTGGCGCCCTTCACCAGGTTGGGCCCGCCCAGCCCCATGAACGACGTGCCGTCCACCATCACGATCACGTCCGAGAGCGCCGGGAGGTACGCGCCGCCCGCGACGCACTGCCCCATCACCGCGGCCAGCTGCGGCACCCGCAGGTAGCGGCGCATCAGCGAGTTGTAGTAGAAGAGCCGGCCCGCGCCGTACTGGCCCGGGAAGACCCCCGCCTGATAGGGGAGGTTCACGCCGGCCGAGTCCACCAGGTACACGACGGGGATGCGCTGCCGCATCGCGATCTCCTGGGCCCGGAGCATCTTCGTGATGGTCTCCGGCCACCAGGAGCCCGCCTTGACCGTCGCGTCGTTGGCGACGACCACCACCTCGCGCCCCGAGACCACGCCGACGCCGGTCACCACCCCCGCGCCGGGCGCCTGGCCGTCGTAGCGGTCGTGGGCGACCAGGAGCCCGACCTCGAGCCACGGCGTTCCCGGGTCGAGGAGCCGGGCGAGCCGCTCGCGCGCCGTCATCTTCCCCGCAGCGTGCTGCTTCGCGGCCTTCTCGGCGCCGCCCCCCTCGCGCAGCCGCTCGGCCAGCGCGCGGTAGCGGTCGGAGAGCTCGCGGAGGCGGGCCGGGTGCGCGGGCACTACGGCCTCAGGTGCGCGCGGGCCCAGGAGCGGATGTATTCGACCAGCTCGGTGGTGGGGGTGCCGGGGCCGAAGAGCTTCCCCACGCCCCGGGCCTGGAGGGCCTCGCTATCCTCCCGCGGCAGGATGCCCCCGCCGGTGAGGAGGACGTCGCCGCGCCCCGCCTCCCGCAGCAGCTCGAGGACGCGCGGGAAGAGGGTCATGTGCGCCCCGGAGAGGATGGACAGCCCCACCACGTCCACGTCCTCCTGGACGGCGGCGGCGGCGATCATCTCCGGGGTCTGGTGGAGGCCGGTGTAGATGACCTCCATCCCGGCGTCGCGCAGGGCGGCCGCGACCACTTTGGCGCCGCGGTCGTGCCCGTCGAGGCCGGGCTTGGCGACCAGCACGCGGATCGGGCGCGGCAGCCCGGGGACCGACGCGATCGGGCTCGAGGGTGCGCTCATCGTGACACCATCCTACCCGGGGCGTCGCGCAGCGACAAGCTCGCGGCAGAGGTCGGGCACGTCGCGGGCGGTGCGGCAGTCGCGGTCGCCGTAGCGGCCGAGCGGATCGAGGAGCACCGGCTCGACGCCCGCGCGGCGCGCGCCCACCACGTCCACCGGGTACAGGTCGCCGACGTACAGCGCGTCCGAGGCGGGGACCTCCGCGCGCTCGAGCGCGAGGCGGAAGATGGCGGGATCGGGCTTCTCGACGCCCACCGCCCCGCTGTCCACCACGAACGCGAGGTCGGCCGCGAGCCCGGCGTCGGCGAGGAGGCGGTCCACGGTGCCGTCGGCGTTCGAGACCACGCCGACGACGTACCCGGCACCGCGCAGGGCCGCGAGCCCTTCCGCGGCGCCGGGCTGCGGCACCGTCCAGAGGTTGGCGCGGCGGTGCTCGGCGACGAGGAACGGCGCCACCCGGCCGATCTCCGCGTCGTCGTAGCCGAGGGAGCGGAACATCGCCGCGAAGTGCAGCGTCCAGCGGTCACCGTCGCGCGAGCCGTCCTCGGCGGCCATCGCGGCCTCGACGGCGGCGCGCCCCTCGTACTCGGCGGCCGTCCACGCGTTCGGCGCGGGGGCGCGCCCGAGCTGGCGCTCCAGCACCGCCCCGACCCGGCCGTAGTCGGGGTGGATGAGCGTGCCCCCCGCGTCGAAGAGGACGGCGCGGAGCGGCACTACTTCGCCAGCTGGAAGCGCAGCACCGCCGCGAGGCGGTCGAACCGCCGGGCGGGCGCGCCGTGCACCACCGCGACGTGGGCCCGCTGGCGCAGCGCGTCCTCGACGGCGTCGTCGAGCAGATCGGCGATCGGGAGCGCCTCCCCCTCGCCACGGAACGCGGACACGGACTCGCTGAGCCGGCCCGTCGCCGCGAAGCGGAAGCCCGGCACCCGCGCCTCGTGGTCCACCAGCAGCGTCCGCACCTGCCCGCGGCTCAGCGCGCGCAGCGTCGGCTCCACGCCGTCCACGGCCCAGCGGTTGGGGAGGAGGCGCCGGAACTCCTCGACGGCGGCCTCGGCGTGGGACTGCGCGCGGTCGGCGAGCAGCGCCATCGCGCGGTCGCGGATCTCCGCCGGGGTCACCTTCTTCGGCGCCAGTTGCAGCACACCGGTCACGCGCTCGCGCGCCGAGGGGTGCAGGTGGGCCGCGAGCGCGTCGGGCGCGACGCCGATCCCGCCGATGACCAGGCCGTCGAACGCCCCCGAGCGGAGCCGCGCCGTGGCTGCCTCCGCCACGCGCGCCAGGTGCCGGTCCTTCTCGTCGCGCATCCGGTTCTGGAACCGGTACTCGCCGGCGCCGCCGAACCCCGGCCCCGGCCGCGCCGCCACCGTCCCGTGGAACCGCGCGCCCCGCGAGGACTCCGGGGCGGCCAGCCCTTCCAGCTCGGTGGCGCCGAGCAGCCCGACGTCGAAGAACCGCGCCGAGCGGCGGTCGGTCACCACCGCCAGCAGGCGCGTCCCTTCCTCGGTGAGCGCCACCAGCTCCCCCACCACCGCGGTGCGGTCCACCAGCACCCGGCTGCGCAGCACGTACGGCAGGGGCACGACCTTGAAGAGCTTCGGCGCCACGAACACGGCCATCCCGCGGCTCCCCTCGAGGTTCGAGGGGTGCGAGAAGAACTCCTCCACCCGCGCCAGGCCCGCGCGGATCCCCTCTCGCTCCGCGTGCGCGTAGCCCAGCACGTCCAGCCGCTCCGCCGCGCCCCGCAGGCGGTTCTTCAGCTTGATGCGGTACTTGTCGCTGAGCCGGTCGGCCGGCTCCAGCTTCTGGTAGCAGGTGATGACCCAGCCGGCCCGGTCGCCCAGGGCCAGCAGCTCGCGGAGGACGGCGGCGACGCCGCCCCGCTCAGAAGAAGACCGGCTCGCGGTACGCGCCATGGACACGTTCCAGAGCCTCCCGGATCTCGTAGAGGGTGCAATACGCCCGCGCGCAGTCCAGCATCGGCGGGATGACGTTGCGGCCGTCCTGCGCCGCGGCGGTCAGCGCGGCGAGGCGGCGTTCCACCACGGCGCCGTCGCGGCGCGCGCGCATAGCGGCCATCCGCGCGCGCTGCGAGCGCTCCGCCTCCTCCCCCACCTTCAGCAGCGGGATCGGCACCTCCGGCTCCTCCACCACGAAGTCGTTCACGCCCACGATCGTGCGACGGCGCTGCTCCGCCTCGTGCTGGTAGCGCGCCGCCGAGTTCGCGATCTGCCGCTGGAACCACCCCTGCTCGATCCCCCGCACCACCCCGCCGATGCGCGCGATCTCCGCGAACAGCGCCTCGGCGTCCCGCTCCAGCGTGTCGGTCAGCGCCTCCACGTACCAGCTGCCGCCCAGCGGGTCGCTCACGTTCGCCACCCCCGTCTCGTGGGCGAGGATCTGCTGGGTCCGCAGCGCCAGCTGCACCGCCGCCTCCGTGGGCAGCGCCAGCGTCTCGTCCATCGAGTTCGTGTGCAGCGACTGCGTCCCGCCGAGCACCGCCGCCAGCGCCTGGTACGCCACCCGCACCACGTTGTTCATCGGCTGCTGGGCCGTGAGCGTCACCCCCGCCGTCTGCGCGTGGAACCGCATCATCATCGCCCGGTCGGAGCGCGCGCCGTAGCGCTCCTTCAGGTGCCGCGCCCAGATGCGCCGCGCCGCCCGCAGCTTCGCGACCTCCTCGAAGAAGTCGTTGTGGATGTCCCAGAAGAACGACAGCCGCGGCGCGAACGCCTCGAGGTCGAGCCCCCGCGCCAGCGCCCGCTCCACGTAGGTGAAGCCGTTCGCCAGGGTGAACGCCAGCTCCTGCGCCGCCGTCGCCCCCGCCTCGCGGATGTGGTAGCCGGAGATCGAGATGGTGTTCCACTGCGGCGCGTGCTCCGACGCCCACTCGAACAGGTCCACGATGATCCCCAGCGCCGGCTCCACCGGGAACACCCAGGCGTGCTGCGCCATGTACTCCTTGAGGATGTCGTTCTGCACCGTCCCGCGCAGCCGCTCGCTCGGCACCCCCTGCTTCTCCGCCGCCGCCACGTAGAAGCAGAACAGGATCGCCGCCGGCCCGTTGATCGTCATCGAGGTGCTGACCCGGTCCAGCGGGATCCCGTCGAACAGCGTCTCCATGTCGGCGAGGCTCGAGATCGCCACGCCGCACTTGCCCACCTCGCCGAGCGAGCGCGGATGGTCGGAGTCGTACCCCATCAGCGTCGGGAAGTCGAACGCCACCGACAGGCCCGTCTGCCCGCGGCCCAGCAGGAACTTGTAGCGCGCGTTCGTCTCTTCGGCCGTCCCGAACCCGGAGAACTGCCGCATCGTCCACAGCCGGCCGCGGTAACCGGTGGTGTGCACGCCGCGCGTGAACGGGTACGTCCCCGGCAGCCCCAGCGCCACCGCGTAGTCGCCGTCCGCCGCGTCCAGCGGCGTGTAGACCGGCTCCACCGGCCGCGAGGACGCCGTCACGAACGCCGTCTCCCGCACCGGCGAGGCCGCGTACCGCGCCCGCCACGCCGCCACCTCCGCGCGCAGCGCCTCCAGCTCCCGCCCGCGCTCCGCCAGCCGGCGCGCCAGCGCCTCCACCGCCCCGTCGGTCTTGATCCCGCTCATCCGCCCTCGCTCCGCGTCAGGGTCCGCACGATCCGCTCCGCCGCGCCGTAGGGGCTCTCCCGCCCCGCCGCCACCCCCGCGAGCGCCGCGTCCAGCACCGGCCGCGGGCCCTCCGCCGACCACATCCAGCGCCGCAGCGCCCGGTCCACCACCTCCCGCGTCCGCTGCTCCAGCCGGCGCCCGCGCTGCCGCTCCAGCTCCCCCGTCGCCGCCTGCGACGCGAAGTGCCGGTCCAGCGCCCCGACCAGCTCGTCGATCCCCTCCCCCTTCACCGCCACCATCGCCACCACCGGCGGTTCCCACGCCGACCCGCCGCCCGTCTCACGGCGCGTCGGTGCGCCGGCACGCCGGTGCGTCTCGCTTCCCCCGGCCTCCCGCGGTCCCGTCGCCCCGCCGCCGAGCTCCACGCCGTGGTGCGCCGGGATGTGCCGGTACGCCGCCCCTGTCCGCACCCCCAGCGCCACCTCCAGCTCCTGCCGCAGCCGGTCGGCGCCCGGACGGTCCGCCTTGTTCACCACGAACACGTCGGCGATCTCCATCAGCCCGGCCTTCATCACCTGGATCCCGTCCCCCGACTCCGGCACCAGCACCACCACCGTCGTGTCCGCCACCCGGATCACGTCCAGCTCCGACTGCCCAACTCCGACTGTTTCAATCAAGATTCGGTCGAATCCGTACGCGTCCATCACGTCGGCGACTTCCCCCGTCGTGGTGGCCATCCCGCCGAGGGAGCCGCGCGAGGCCATGGAGCGGATGAACACGTCGGGGTCGAGCGACTGCCGCTCCATCCGGATGCGGTCGCCGAGGAGCGCCCCGCCGGTGAAGGGGCTCGACGGGTCGACCGCCAGCACGCCGACCTTGAGACCCGCCTGGCGGTACGCCTGGGTGAGGCGTTCGACCAGCGTGCTCTTGCCCGCCCCCGGGGGACCCGTGATGCCGATGCGGCGGGCATTCCCGAGG
>Ga0335070_10006971_pt1 | contig 13283 bp, 12 predicted proteins | sample Lox_Sample_13_FD_206722 | JGI IMG/M metagenome (GOLD analysis project Ga0335070, IMG submission 206722) | Soil microbial communities from Loxahatchee National Wildlife Refuge, Florida, United States - Lox_Sample_1.3 | ecosystem: Environmental > Terrestrial > Soil > Wetlands | place: USA...
CTCTCAGAATAATCCGGTAGCCGCGTAAATTGCCCAATCGATCGACCCCGAACCAGCCGGAGAGATAGCCCGGCTGGTTCGGGGTCTTCGTTTGCCCTCCGGCTTAAGCCTTGACCCCCAGCTCGGCCAGGACTTCTTTGCTGTGCTCGGCTGGTTTCACCTTCTCGTACACCTTGAGGATCTGGCCGTTCCGGTCGATTAAAAACGTGGTGCGTAAAACCCCCTGGTATAGCCTGCCCATCATCGTCTTGGGCCCCCAAGTGCCGTATAGATCGCACACTTTGTGGCCCTCGTCAGCGAGGAGCGTGAAGGGCAGTTGGTACTTGTCTTTGAATCTGGTGTGGGATTTGACCGAATCCGGGCTCACCCCGAGGATCACCACGCCAGCCTGATCGTAGGCGCTGTAATCATCCCGAAAATTGCAGGCCTCTGTCGTGCAGCCGGTCGTATCATCTTTCGGATAAAAATATAGAACCACCGATTTGCCGCGGTAATCGGACAGGCATCGTCGGGTCCCGTTTTCATCGAGCAGGCAGAACTCAGGAGCCGGTTGACCAGCGAATATAGGCATTCTTTCCTCCATATGATTGTGATTTGTGAATAGTGGCAAAGATATCAGGAGAAGAACTCTCCCGGCGGTGCTTTAACAGGGCATCCGGGAAGGAGTCCCATTCCCGGTTAACCCGTCCAGAAAGATAGCGTCAGAAAATAGGCGGTCATCCCAAACAGGGCAAGCGCGGTGAAGGTCAATAGCTGCCAGCGCGGCTTTTTGCCCTCGGCAATCTGGTTCATCTGCCAGATTTGGAAGATCCCCACTGGAATGGTCAGGAACCCGGGCCAGGCCAGGCGCATCGGCATCCCCTGCACAACGGCCAGGACCAGGACGAGGTAGGCGAGCGGGATGAGCAGGTTGTGCAGGCCCATCCCGCGCTGCCAACCCAGGCGTACCATGGCGGTCTTTTTGTTGAACTTCAGATCCGTGCCATAATCGGGCAGTGAGAAGGCCATCAGCATCGCCAGGTGCAGAAACGTCAGCGGGAAAGTCACCATTGCCAGCAGGCGGTGGACTTCGCCGGTTTGCAGGAGAAAAGCAAAGGCCGGTACCAGGTTAGCGACCAGGATCGACGTGGTCAGTTCACCGTAGCCGGTTGAGACCAGGCGGAAGGGCGGCGAGGAATAGAAGAAAGAACCCAAAAAGGCAAATGCGAGGACCACCAGCGCTGGCCCGTTCAAATAATGATCACGGTAAAGCAAAACAGTAAACACCGCCCCCACCGTGAGACAGGCCAGCGCCGCCAGGAGCGCGGTCCGTTTGGGCAGTCCCATGGCGCCACTTCCCCCCGTGAAAAGGGTTCGATTGGGATTTTCTTGATCAATATCGGCGTCATAGTACTCGTTCAAATAGTGCGCGCTGAGCTGCAGCATGGTCACGCAGCCCTGCCCCAGCCAGTAAGCCGTCCAATCGAGGGGGTGCCCCAGGTAGCGCGCCAATCCTGCGCCCAATGCGTATAACAGAAATCCTCCCAGGAGGAAGAACGGTCTGGTCAGGTGGATGAACTGGACCAGGGGCGCCGGCAAAAGATCCAAAAGTCGTTTCATGCACACTCACTTTTATAGGAGCTGGTAACCGCCGTCAATCACCAGCGTCTGTCCGGTAATATACTCGTTTTGAAGCAAAAAAACAACTGCCCTGGCGATGGCTTCCGTTGAGCCGGCCCGTTTTAACGGGAGCTGCCGCACGAGGCGCTCCCATTCCTCGACTCCGGCTTGCTCGGAGGGCAGAATCATCCCCGGCGCAACCGCATTGACCCGGATCCGCGGGGCTAGCGTACGCGCCAGCAGGCGAGTCAGCGTCTCCAGGCCGGCCTTACTCACCGTGTAGGCGGGATATCCTGTCCAGACTTTATGAGCGCCGGCGTCTGTAATGTTGATGATCGCCCCGCCCTGCTCCCCCATCCTCCGCGCAGCTTCCTGGGCGCATAGCAGCGGGGCGCGCAGGTTCAATGCCAGGGTTGCATCCCACCTTTCCACGCTGATCTCCAGTAGATCGGCGCGTTCCATGCGGCTGGCGGAGTTGACCAGCACTCCCAGCCTGCGCGGGAGGCGGTCGATTTCCCGGAACATCCCTCGTATCTGTTCCGGATCGGTGAGGTCCCCCTGAATCAAATAGGCTTCCCTGCCAAGCTGGCGGATCTCGCCAGCCGTCTGGCGGACCTCTTCGCTCGATGTGTTGAAATGAAGGCCGATGGCATAGCCTTCCTGGCAGAGCGCCAGGGCAATGGCGCGCCCGATTCGCCTGGCTCCCCCGGTGACGAGGGCCAGCGGGGGCGGGTCGGAGCTGGGAAGGGCTGGATCCATATCCGCATTCCTCCTACTTGCGCAAAAAGTTCGCGGCAAAGAACCACAGGTTGGCCGGGCGCTCCGCCAGCCGGCGCATCAGGTAAGGATACCAGTGGCTTCCATATGGCACGTAAACCCGCACCGGATACCCCTGGCGTGCCAGTTCGTCCTGCAGATCGCGGCGGATCCCATAGAGCATCTGGAATTCGACCGCTTCCATGGGAAGACCCATCCTCCCGGCAGCCTCGCGAGCGTGGGCAATCCGCCGGGGATCATGGGTCGCGAAGGCCGGGATCGGTGGAGTTCGCCGGTCCGCGCTAATCGGCGGCGAACAGGCTTCCAGCGCCTGGTTCACCAGCAGCCCGGCCAGGCGGTCGTAATTGGCGTCGACGTCCGCTTTCTTGGGGAATGCGATCGACGCCGGCTCCTGGTATGCGCCTTTACACAGCCGCACCCGCGCCCCTCTAGCCCCCAGGCTGCGAATATCCTCCTCGCTCCGGTACAGGTATGCCTGGATGACCACTCCCAGGTTTTCGTACCCGGCATCCCGGAAGTGGGCATATATTTCCAGCGTCCGCGTTGTTAAGGTCGCGTCTTCCATATCCAGGCGAATGAAATTCTGGAGCTTCCCGGCCGTCTCCAGAATCTCTCCCAGGTTATCCAGACAGGCGGAATGGTCCAGGGCCAGCCCGATCTGGCTGAGCTTGATCGATATGTTCGCCTGCACACCGGCTCGCTGGATCTCGTCGAGAATAGCCAATATTTGTCTCGTCGCCTGGTGGGCCTCTTCGAGGCTTTGTGTATTTTCCCCCAGGTGGTCGAGCGTCGCCAGAATACCCCGCCCGTTCAGCTCGCTGACCGCCTGGATGGCTTCTTCTGGCGTTTCCCCGGCCACAAATCTCCTCGCCATCCGGCGCACGAACCTCAGGCGGGTCATCATCCGCCGTGCCCACTCAGCCCTCGATAAGGAGATCAGAAACGAACGCATCATACGCGATACTTCCCCTCTTCAACCCGCCGCCTCAGCCCAGCGTCGGTCAAAGAAATTCTGGCTCTTTGGGATCCGCCGCGGTATGTCCCCGCATTTGGGGGCCTCTTCACGCGTATTCCCAATGAACCAAAATTCTAGCACAAAATAACCCATGGTATAATTTTTAGATCTGCTTCATCCATCATTGGAACTCACTCATCCAGGGGGTTGTGCGCAAGGAGCGTCATTGGGTCAGGATCGAGAGCATGATCAGACGGCTGATGCTTGGCCTCATTCTGTTGTCAGGTTTTGTTTTTGGCTCGGCGATCCTCTATCAGGATCCACCGGCCTGGGCGTGGGCTGTGATCGCGCCCGCGGATGGCGTCGTTACCCTGACAAGTCCACTGGCCTGCCCTTCCAACGGCTGTGCCGCGGGTCAGCGCCTTAGCCTCCATGTAGATTATACGCTCGACCAGTTCGATCCGGTTCTGACCCCCAATGTCCAGGTCTGCGTGTATACGCTGACTGCCTGGAATTCCACCGGGTTTTCGATCGCCAATAAAGGCGGCGTCACGAACGCAACCTACACCAACACCGGTCCTGAGGCGACCGCGCATTGCGAGGCTAACCCGGCCAACCATACCCTCCTCGGCGGAGCCAATGCTGCTATCCCCGCCGGCGCCTTTGGGGATACCCTGGATTTTTCCCTACGGATCGGAAACACCGCCGCCACGAACGGTACCATTCTCGTCCAGGTCGAAGAGCAGGTCTCCACCCAGGGTGGGACCCCTCCTCCCACCTGGAACCGCACCACCAACACCTTCATCAGCCTCCCCATCGTTCCTACCGCGACCACCGTTTATGTCACCGATAATCCCTCGTCGTGTGGGGTCAATTCGCCCTGCTACGTGGACAGCGGCGGGGATCTGGCCAACGGAATCGGGACCGGCTTGAAAGATGCCGTTGACGCGGTTGCCGCCGGATCGACCATCAACATCCTGGGTACCTACAACATCAAGAGTAACGCTATCACGATTAACCAGCCTCTCGTTCTGCAGGGACTGAACAATGCCGCCATCACCTACAACGGGAGTGTCTGCGCGAACCCCTTTTTCAACCTGGGCGATGGGGTGATTGTTAAAGATTTGCACATCGATGGGGGCAGCACCTGTGCGAACACCCGCCGGGATCTCGTCAACATCAATACGGCCGATAGAGCGGTCGAAGTCGTGCTGGACGCCAACGACCTGACGAATGGGAAAAACGCGATCACCATTGCCGACCAGGCTGGAAGTGTCACCTTGCGCTTCAATCACATCACTGGGAATTCCGGTCAGGCATTGATCTGGAATGCGGGCAGCACGTTTCCGACCGGAAAATTGAGCGCCGTGGCCAATAACTTCTATGGGAACCAGAGCGGCATCCAGGTAGAGTGTAATAACCGCGGCGATGTAAATCACAACTATTGGGGTTCGGGCGTCAATGTCGCTGCCGGCGCGTCGCACTGCACCGCCAGCGATGGCAAAAGGTTGGGCGCGCCCGTTCAGCACCGGGCCAACCTGCCTGGACTCGACGCCCTGAGGGTGACCGTTTTCCTCGACAAAAAATATTATTTTAATGACCAGATTGGGCTGATGCGTTCCGATGATCACGCCGATTTTGATCTCTTTATTGTTAACCACGGCGCTGGCAGCAACCTGAACGTGCCTTTCCTTGGCGCCGGACAGCAGGCGATCAGTCCCTGCAGCAACTATTGGGATATCTTCCTCGCCCAGGGCGCAACCCCATCCAATTCCCTTGAGCTTTTCTTTAAATACAACTACATGGGCTCCGGCTGTATCGACCTGATCAAGTCCAACGCCTACTGCAACCAGAGCACGATGTCCCTCTACCCGCTCTGGTGGTACGATCCCGCCGCAAATGTGACTGACGGCTGGGATACCACCGGGCAAAACCCCGCCGGAAGCGGCGCGAACGGGGCATCTGGCCAGCAAACCGCCTGCGACATCCCCAACAATGAGATCCACCTCAGCGTTGACAGCTCAGGCAGGCCCAATCTTGCGACGGATCTGCATTTCGTCCCCTTTGTGGTTGGGATTCAAAATGCCTTCACCCCTACCCCAACCCGCACCCCGACGATTACCCCAACCCGCACTCCTACCAGGACCCCCTCGCCGACCACATACCGGACCAATACTCCGACGTACACCCCGTATATCTTTCGCACGAGCACGCCGACTCGCACGCCTACCCGGTTTTACACCGGAACTCCAACTCAGGGCAACTATCCCGCTCCCGGAACAGGAGGGGAAAGTACCGGTTATCCGGCCCCTAAAACCCCAACCGCTCAGGTGCCTGGTTACCCCGGTCCCACCGTTGAGGAGACTACCCCCGGTTCGGGTAGCCCGACTGGCCCGGCCGGATCACAAACCCTCACCCCAAAGCCGGGAACTTCCGGGACGGGGACTGCTTCTCAGGTCTCCCTTGCGGAAACGCCGTCCACTCATGCCACCCCGGGTATTTTGCCAGACAAGACCCCTGCCCCTGGCGGCAGCCCCACGCATGGCTCGGGCGGAAAACGTTTCCAGACCCCACCACGGCCAATGGATTTCATCAGTTTGCTGGTTGGGTTCATTTTAGGATTCGGCAGCGTTCTGTCGGCTGGTTGGTATCTGTTCCTGAACCGCAGCGGTCAGTGACCCCCCTTACTTACCTGGGTTTTTGACTTTTAATATTATTTATGCTATTCTTGAGGCATCTTATCGTCGGGAAGGTTGTATGCAACGCGAACGTGTCTCGGAAAATGTCTATTGGTTTCAAAGTGAAATCTATGCGCAGGTTACTGCCGGGGTCGTTGCCGGACCCCAGTGGGCAGTTGTGATCGATACCCTTGCTCTCCCCGAAGAGACGCTCGCAATGCGGGAATTTGTCGAAGATGAGCTCAGCGTTCCGGTCCGCTACGTCATCAATACCCATCATCATGCGGACCACTGCTGGGGCAACTGCTTCTTCCCCGGCGCAACCGTGATCGGGCATACCCTCTGCCGCGAAGCACTGGTGGAGCGTGGGCCCGCTGCCCTGGAATCCGCCCGACGGTTGAACAATACTTTCAAGCAGATCAAAATCGTCCCTCCTCATCTGACTTTCGATCAGGGCAGCCTTACCCTGCGTGTGGGTAAGAAAAATCTGACTCTCTTCCCCACCCCAGGCCATAGCCAGGATGGTATTTCGATCCTCGTCGAAGAAGATCGCGTCCTCTTTGCCGGGGATGCCTTCCTTCCCCTTCCATACGTGGTGGATGGCGATGTGGAAGATCTCACCACCTCGATCAAGCGCATTGGCAAGATGGGCCTCGAAAATATCATCCAGGGACACGGCGATATCATCTTGCGCGGTGAGATCGATCAGGCGGTCAAGGAAAACCTTGCCTATATCTCCTGCATTCGCAAGGCGGTTCGTTCAGCAGCCAAGCGAAAAAATCCCCTGGATGCCCTGGCTGAGGTGGATATTGAATCTTGTGGGAAAAGCCGTGTATACCTGGGTGGCCTGGCGGAAGAGCTTCACCGCCGCAACCTCAAGGCGCTCTACCGTCAGGTCCTCAATGAAGAACAATCCAGCGAAGTAAAAATCCCGCTAACCGAAGATTAAACCTTCTAAATCAGATTCCTCTGCTTGCGGTTTTTTTGTGTCTGGCGCGCCAGCCGATCAGGCGCTCCTTCCCCTGGATCAGCCGTTGAATGTTCGGCCGCAGCGCCCAGACGAGCACGACTTCGGCAAGAACACCATAAAAAACGTACAGCCAGGGCGAATAGCCCTGTGCTGCCCGGATCGCAAAAATGATGCCGGCGATGAGTGCCGCGGATATGGTTGTGACGGACGCATAACCGACCCCATACCAGATGGCCCCTGCCAGCGGTACGATGATTAAAATACTGGGCGGCCACAGACCAATGGCCCCCCCGATACACGTCGCCCCGCCTGCGCCGCCGCGGAAGTGCAGTCTCCCATCTTCACCCCGTTCCAGTAAAAAGACCGAATAGTTGTGGCCCAGGATCGCTGCCATCGGAGCGAGTACTTGCAGCCAGGTGTACCCGGGGGCCAGCCATCGCGCCAGCCACACCGAAAACGCCCCCTTAAGCACGTCCATCACAGCGGTCGCCAGGCCTGCGCCGTATCCCGCTGCGCGCACTGCGTTCGTTCCTCCGGTCCGTCCGCTCTCAACCTTGCGGATATCCTTCCCGGAGATCAGGCGTACAAATATCAGTCCAAACGGGATAGAGCCAATACAATAAGAAATGAGCAGGATACCTGGAAAAAATGAAGTCTCCATGAAACCTCGTTGATAAAAATGAGAACACCGGATGGAGTTATAAGTTACTGTCCATAATGGCGAGCGGCGCCTCCTGGATTATACCACCGTCGAGAGAAAAGCCTCTCACCTGCCAGTCTCCCTGGCTGGTGGGCGACCAGATCAGGTAGATCGTCCCCGGGTAAGCGAATTCGGCCTGGTCGGTTGGCGAAGGGACCGCCGGCCCCTTAGGATGCGAATGGTAGATCCCCACCAGTTCTTCGCCTGTCTGCTCTATGCGCTTGAAAGCAGCCAGCATTTCGCGTGGGTCCATCCGGAAACGCAGCGGGCTGTGCAGCTCGTTGGAGACCGGGATCACCACGGACACCCGGCCTTCGAGCCCGCCCAGCAACCCGCAGGCTTCTTCGGGGCATAGCCGCTCCACGTGCTCGCGCATCTCCGCCAGGATAGCCTCCGTCAGAAGAAGACCGGATGATTCGCTCATTTATTTCAACCAGAATGCAAGACCCCACAGCACCAGCAGCATGATGACCGGTTCAGCCGCCCCCCGCCGCAACGGCACATTTTCCTGCGCCAGGCTGGCCACGCTGGCCAGTGCGTAAAGCGGGGCCAGAATCAATAGACCGTATTGGATGGGACGGAGAGGAAGGTAATGCAGGCCAATTGCTACCTGCCCAATGATCAGGCCGATCCCGATCGCCCAGGCAATCGCCCATTTTCCACCAGTCCGCAGATAAACCGTGCGTAATGCCACCAGGCTGGCTACCGTCACCAGCGTCGGCAGCACGAGATACAGGCGCAGGCTGGAAGCGCGCACCGCGATAGCCAGCATTAACGTCAGGGCAAAAGAAAGCGCGGTCAGCCCAGCCGCTGCAGGCGGGTGGCGAATGTCCGATGGATCCACGACGATGTATTCTGCGAGGAACACCACCATCAGCAAGATCCCTCCCAGGGCAAATACCACCCACCAGGCCGGCCCATCGGGAAGGTTGCTCAGTGGTACGCCGATGACCCAGGCCGTCAGCGCCGGGAGCAGCCAGTGCTGGAAATGGGAACCGCGCTCCTGCGCTATGGAGTGGTGCGGATCGGTGAATGCCGGGTGATCGCTGATCAGCCAGTCCATTCCTGCAGCGGCCAGCGCGGCTGCAATGAACGAGACGATAACCTGGAAATTGAGCTGAAAACTCAGAAATATTCCCGGCGCCTGAAACGATACTTCCTGGTTGGGCAGTTCGACAAACCGGGTAGCTGCATATGCCAGTAATACCGTGGCAGCCAGGACGCTCATCCGGTTCGAATCCGGTAAGTACCGATGTTCTTCCATAATATAAATGGATTGTAACCGATTCTCCCCTGGTTTTCACGCCGCTTTCCAATGAGATACCTCTACCGTTCCGGGATAGTTCGAACAAATGTGGTAAAATCAAAATTTGTATGAGTGCCGTTCCCCGCAGTAATCAGGCTCCCCAGCCGCAGTTTATCGCCGCCCTCCGCGGAGGGTTTGACGCGATTGCATCCAACATCGCCTTGATCCTTTTCCCGGTGGTGTTGGACCTGTTTCTATGGCTGGGCCCCCATTTTCAGATTAAGCCGATTGTGACCCGCGCGCTCAACGAGCTGGCGAGCAACCCGATGTTCAAGTCGCCCCAGATGGATGACATTCTCAAAGCGGGTGGGCCGTATTGGATGAATTGGGCCGAACATTTTAACATCGCCAGCGCTTTGCGTACATTCCCGGTCGGGATTTCCAGCCTGATGTCCAGCACGCAGCCCATCGATTCCCCCTTCGGGGAACCGGCGATGATCAGCATTGGCTCGGGCAGCGTTGCTCTCGGGCTCTGGGTCCTCTTCACCGTAATTGGATTGTTCCTGGGCAGTCTTTATTTCGGCGCTGTTGCCAAGGTGATCCCCGGCCAGAATATCCCATACAATCTGGGCCAGGAAATCGGGGATGTGGTCCAGGTGTACCTGCTCGCTTTCTCGCTCGTGGTCTTGCTGGCAGTGATCCTGATCCCATCTTTTATCTTACTGTCCTTCCTTGCGCTGATCAGCACGACGATTGCCCAGATCGCCTTCCTCTTCCTGACCCTGCTCCTCGTCTGGATCCTGGTCCCGCTCATTTTCTCACCCCATGGGATTTTCATCTACCACCAGAACGCCTGGCGTTCTATGCTGACCAGCGTCCGCCTGGTGCGCTTTATTGTCCCTGGAACCGGGCTTTTCATTTTGAGCGTCATTGTCCTCAGCCAGGGTTTGAACCTGCTCTGGCAGACCCCGCCGGCGAGTTCCTGGTTGGGATTGGTGGGGGTTGCCGGACATGCCTTCGTGACTACCGCTCTCCTCGCTGCCAGTTACGTCTATTACCGCGATGCCAACCGATGGGTGCAGGAATTCTTGCAGAGCAAGCTGGGTGCTCAACCGCAAGTTCCTCAAGCTCCATAGGATCCTTAGAAGTAGAAATAGAATACCAGGAAATGATAATAAGATAAGGGGATGGTCTTCGTGTGGGTAGCGTTCGTTTGGAGGATGTTGTGACTGAAACGATTAAACCAACCACTTCTTATGGTGCAAAAGATATCCAGGTCCTGGAAGGACTGGAAGCAGTCCGCCGCCGGCCTGGTATGTATGTAGGCGGTACAGATTTAAAAGCGCTCCATCACCTCGTGTATGAAGTCGTCGACAACTCGATCGATGAGGCTCTCGCCGGGGTCTGCGACCGCATTGAGGTAGCCATCCACCCTGATAGCAGCGTGACCGTCACGGACAACGGCCGCGGCATCCCGGTGGATATTCACCCGGACAAGAAAAAATCCGCCCTCGAGGTCGTGATGACCGTTCTCCACGCCGGCGGCAAGTTCGGCGGCGGCGGCTATAAGGTCTCCGGCGGTTTGCACGGCGTCGGCGTCTCGGCGGTCAACGCCCTGTCCGAATGGTGCGAGGTCGAAGTCCTCCGCGACGGAGGAGTCTACTTCCAGCGCTATGAGCGCGGCGTGCCACTCGAAGCGGTCAAGATGATCGCCAGGGATAAATCCGGCAAAACCGGCACCCGCACCACTTTTAAGTTCGATCCGCAAATTTTTAAGGGCGACCTGGATTACCGTTTCGACACCCTTTCGCAGCGCTTCCGCGAGATGGCATTCGTCACCCGCGGAGTGACCATCTACCTGAGTGACGAGCGCTCGGGCCGTGAGATGACCTTCTATTTCGAAGGTGGGATCAATTCCTTCGTCCGCTATCTCAATCGCAACCGCCAGCAGGTCCACCCGGTCGTCTACGCTGAGAAAGAAATCGAGGGTATCGGCATCGAGTTCGCCATCCAATACACCGACGCCTACGCCGAATCGGTGTATTCCTTCGCCAACACGATCAACACCGTCGACGGCGGCACTCACCTGACCGGCCTGCGCATCGCCACGACCCGCGTGATCAACGATTACGCCCGGCGCACCAATTTACTCAAGGAAGGCGATCCTAACTTCTCCGGTGACGATACCCGCGAAGGGATGACCGCCATCGTCAGCATCAAGCACCCCGACCCTCAGTTCGAAAGCCAGACCAAGGTCAAGCTGATGAACCCCGAGGTCCAGACCTATGTCCAGCAGGTGGTGACCGAAGCTTTCAGCCGCTTTCTCGAAGAGAACCCTTCCGCCGCCAAAGCGATCGTCTCCAAGTGCCTCACCTCGGCCCGCGCCCGCGATGCGGCCCGCAAGGCCCGCGACCTGGTCATCCGTAAGTCGGCCCTGGAGAGCCTCACCCTCCCCGGCAAGCTGGCCGACTGCTCCGAGCGCGATTCGGGCAAGACCGAACTCTACATCGTCGAGGGGGACTCGGCGGGTGGTTCAGCCAAGCAAGGCCGCGACCGCCACTTCCAGGCCATCCTCCCCCTGCGCGGCAAGATCCTCAACACCGAGCGCGCCCGCCTGGATAAGATCCTCGGCAACAATGAGGTTAAAGCCCTCATCTCCGCCCTGGGCACAGGCATCGGCGATAACTTTGACCTCTCCAGCCTGCGTTACGGGCGTGTGGTGATCATGACCGATGCGGATGTCGACGGCAGCCACATCCGAACCCTTCTGCTGACCTTCTTCTTCCGCTACATGCCCTCCCTCATCGAAGAAGGCCACCTCTATATCGCTCAACCGCCGCTTTACCGGGTGGCCTTTAAGAACCAGGTCAGTTACGCCTATACTGACGCCGATAAGGACCGTATCCTCAAAGAGCTCGGCTCCAGCGCGGAGAAGGCCGCTTTGCAGCGCTACAAAGGCCTGGGCGAGATGAACCCTCAGCAGCTCTGGGAGACGACCATGAACCCCGAAAACCGCACCCTCCTGCTGGTGACCATCGAGGACGCCGCCGAAGCCGATCGCACCTTCGACATGCTGATGGGCGAAGCTGTCCCCCCGCGCACCCGCTTCATTACCACCCACGCCCGCGACGTGCGCAATCTGGATGTGTAAGACAAGACAACCAAAGGAAAAATCAAAAAAGCTCCCGAGACACCTCGGGAGCTTTTTTTGCATAGAGCAGGATATTTCCTATTCGACCTGCATGACCAGGTAATTCTGGATCCCCATCTGCGAAATCTCTTCGAGCTGGGTTTCGAGCCAATCCAGGTGAGCTTCTTCATCTTTGAGGATTGAGATAAAAAGATCGCGGGTACCGTTATCGCCCTTTTCGCCGGCCAGCCTGATCGCATCGTTATAAGCTTTCACAGCGCCAATCTCGGATTCAAGGTCGTCGGCCAACTGGATGTCCACCTTGGGGCCGATGCACATCTTCTTCAGGTCACTGACCACCGGCTCTCCTTCCAGGAACAGGATTCGGTCGATGAGCATCTCGGCATGCTTCATCTCATCGATCGCCCGTTTTTCCACTGCGTCGTGCAACTTGCCATAGCCCCAGTTACTGTTCATACTGGAATGGACCATATACTGGCTGATCGCCGTCAGCTCGTCTGAAAGCAGGTTGTTCAATGTCTTGAGTACTTCCAGGTTACCTTTCATCATCGTTATCCTCTCTTTTTATCAATTCGTATTTAGACAAATTGGCATTTTTCGCCATATGTAGGGTTTTAAGTGGCTTGCGCACCGCTATATATACGGGTTTCTCTAATTTTGTCTAAACTCGAGTATTAAATGAATCATTAATTCAATTATAACGATCTTTGTTCAAAGAATCACAAGATTTTTTCGACCGGTTCCGCCCGCGCCATCACCACGCAAAGAGAGCCATCTCTTCCAACATCCCGCCCAGGATCATCCATTGTTAGCGAATTATCAACCCGTTGTCAAGCCGGCCTGCTCCGTCAGGATCCCGCCGCCGACCCGCGTACCTGGTCCCAGTTAGCCCGCCGCTCCAGCGATATCGCCCGCGCCCTGCCAGAAGACCCGGATGTTTGCGAATTTGCTGACCTGGTCGACCAGGCTTACCGCCTCTCGGCGAATGACTGAGAGTTCTCCCAACCCCTCCTCGCCCGCCCTCCATTCCCCCCTTGAGAATGGAGGGCTCTTTCACGACTTTTCCTCATTGTCAATCCGTCATTTCTGAGGTTAGGACAAGAGTTCGGACAAGCGGAAGCAAAGAAGCCTCGAAAAGGATAAACTTGGTTTTCCACGACCATCCTTATCCAAAAGCGAGGCTTCATGAACAAGTTTATCAATAATC
>Ga0335070_10006972_pt1 | contig 13282 bp, 9 predicted proteins | sample Lox_Sample_13_FD_206722 | JGI IMG/M metagenome (GOLD analysis project Ga0335070, IMG submission 206722) | Soil microbial communities from Loxahatchee National Wildlife Refuge, Florida, United States - Lox_Sample_1.3 | ecosystem: Environmental > Terrestrial > Soil > Wetlands | place: USA: Florida...
CGCCCCGGCGCTCCGCGCGCGGCCCGCACCGCGCGCTCACTTGCCCTCCAGCCACTTCTCGCACAGCCGCGCCGCGGCCTGGCTCCAGGGAGCGTCCGGGCTCACCTCGCCCGGCCACAGCGCCGCTAGCGGCGCCGGGTCCCACCCCGCCGGCTCGGCGAACCCGGCCATGAGCAGCGGCACGCCGGCCCCCAGGCGCGCCGCCGGCTCCAGCGCCCGCCCGCCGCCCCCGGCGAGGGCGCGGCGCAGCCGGCGCCGCCAGCTGCCCAGGCGGGCGGCCACGTAGCCCGGGTAGCCCGCGGCGTCCGTCCCGGCCAGGGCCAGCGGGCCGTGCGCAAGCCACAGCCGCGCGGCCGCGCGGGCCTCGGCCGGGACGTCCCGGGGGGCGCTGGCCCACGCCTCGGTGGGGCGCAGCTTCAGCTCCACCGCCCCGGCGTGCGCCGCCAGCACCTCCGCGGGGGCGCCCAGCGAGCGCAGCGCGGCCGGCCGCTCGGCGTATCGCAGCGGCAGCCGGCCCTGCGCCAGCAGGCGCGCGTCGCCCACCGCCAGGCGGGCCTTGAGCAGCGCGTTGAGGCGGAAGCTGGCCCCGGCGCGCTGCCCGGTGAGCAGGCCGGGCAGGCCCAGGAGCAGCAGCGCGAAGCCGCGGTTGGCCAGCAGCCAGTGCGCCTCGCGCAGCCGCTCGCCGCGCGCCAGCCCCGCGGGCAGCAGCTCCGCCGCCGCGCCCGAGCCCCACAGCACCCGGTGCCCGGCCCGCACCTCCACGTGAAACAGGCTGCTCGGCCGCCGGCGCCACTCCGCCGGGCCGGCCCACACCAGATCCACCGAGTCCAGGTCCCAGTGGGCCGCCCACGCGTCGGCCTGCCCGTGCCAGCCCGCCGGGGGCGCCTCTCCGGGGCGCCGGAGCAACACCAGGTCCACGTCGTTCCACGGTCGGTAGCCGCCGATCGAGGTGCGCAGCAGGCTGCCTTCCCCGCGCCCGTACCCGCCCACCACCAGCAACCCGTCCAGGAGCCGCCCCCAGGCCTTCAGCAAGTCCTGGGTCAGGCCCTCGAGCAGGTGACCGGCGACCTTCTCGGCGGCCGGATCGCCCCACGCGGTCCAGGGAGCGTTCACCGCCGCTCCCCCGCGGTCTCCGGCGCGGCCGCCGACGCCCGCGCCACGTCCTCATACCCCGCGCGCAGCGCCCGGTACATGCGCAGGTGGTAGCTCCACGGCGTGCCCAGCTCGCGCCAGCGCCCCGCGCGCAGCACCGCGGCGAGGTCGCCGGGCAGCCCGCGCAGCCAGGCGCCCGCGGGCGGGCCCGCGCCGAAGGGGTTCCGCCCCAGCTGCGCCAGGGCCCGCCCCTCGGCGCGGTAGCGTTCGTCCAGGCGGGATTCGTCGAAGCGGTGCGGGTGCTCCACCACGGACTCCGGCACGTACGCCACGCGCAGCCCCCGGGCCTGAGCCCACAGGCCCCATTCCAGATCCTCGGCCAGCGGCAGCGATTCGTCGAAGGGGTGCTCCGCCCACAGCGCACGGCGGAGCACCGAGGCAGCGTTGGAGAGCACCGTGGGCGAGGCGCCGCGGGGCGGGTAGGCGCGCTCGAGATCGCGCGCCTCCAGCGCCGGGGTGCGGGCGTCCGGCACCTGCCGGCTGAAGGCCGCGGCCACGGCCGGCTCCTCCAGAGGCGCCAGCAGGCGCGCCAGCCACCGGTCCGCCAGCGGCACGGCGTCCTGGGACAGGAACACCAGCAGCTCGCCGCGCGCCGCGCGGGCCGCGGCGTTGGAGCTGCGCGGGTGGGTGAACGGCCCCTCCAGGCCCACCCAGCGCACCCGGCCTCCGGCCAGCGCCGCGCTCACCCCGTCGGTGGAGCCGCTGTCCAGCAGCACCACCTCGAACTCCACCTCCCGCTGCGCCTCGACCTGCGCCACCACCCGCCGGAGCCGCTCGCCGCCGTCCCGCGTGCGGATGAGCACCGAGGCGCGCGGGCCGGGGCTCAATGCGCCTCCACCTCGCCGGGTGGCCAGGGCGCCACCCACACGTCCACCACGCCGGTCTCATCCCTGGAGCAGAACGCCAGGCGCTTGCCGTCGGGCGAGAAGGCCGGGTAGTAGGAGCTGGGCAGCCCGGTCTCCACCTTGTGGCCCGCCAGCGGCGCCGACAGCGGCGCCACCCAGAGCTCGTACACGGCGTGCTCGTTGGCGCGCGCGAACAGCACGTGGGTGCCGTCCGGGGTGAACGTGGGCGACATCTTGAAGCCCGGCATCTGGCACCACGGCTGCGGCTCGCCCCCGGTCACCGGCACGCGGTACAGGTCGAAGTACACGTGGGTCTTGCCCCAGGAGAAGAACACCTCCTTCTCGTCCGGGCTGAGCGTCGGGAAGTAGATCACCTGCGGGGACTGGAACAGGCAGGTCTCGCGGCCGGTGGCCAGATCGCGCACGTAGAGCCCCTGCAGGGTGTCGCGCTGGGACACGTACAGGATGCGCCGCCCGTCCTTGAACCACCTGGGGTAGAGGTTGACGTACTGGGGGTCGGCCACCGCCCAGGTGCTGTCCGGGTCGAACTGCTTCAGGTAGAGGCTGTAGTGTCCGGTGCGGTTGCTCATGAACACCACCGAGCGGCCGTCGGGGCTCACCGCCGGACAGTCCGCGTCCCAGGTGCCCCAGGTGATCTGCATCGCGGTGTCGGTGTCGGCCGAAGTGATCCACAGGCTCACGCGCTGCACCGAGGTCTCCCGCCCCGAGGGGAACACCAGGCGCCCGTCCGGGGTCCAGCTGGGCGCGCCGTTGAAGCCCACGTGGTAGGTGAGCGCACGGGGCTGGATCGCGGCCCCGGCCGGCTCCGGGCCCCACCCCAGTGCGGCCAGCGCCAGTGCGCCCAGCGACAGCGCCACCGCGGGGCCCCCGAGGATCCCCGCCGCGCGCCGCCCGCTTCGAGTTCGGTTCCGCCACGACTGCCCGATCATGCCGATCCTCCGTTCCGCCGCGGTTCGCCGCCCGCCCCGCCGAGGCCCGCCCTTGCCGGGGCGGCGGCCGGATGGTACCGTGTCCGCCCAACCTGAGGGCGACGAGAACCCGTGCGCGTACTTTCGTTCCTGGTGATCTTTGCCGCCGGCGCCCTGCTGCTGTTCGGCCTGGGCCGGACCGACATCCGGGGTGGCGAGGAGGCCCGCCACGCGGTCATGGCCCGCAACGTGGCGGAGCACCCCGCGCAGCTGCTCAACGCGTCCCCCGAGCCCGCCGGCCCGCCGGGCGCCACTCCGTTTCTGTACCCCGCCCTCACCGGGCTGTTCCTGCGCCTGCCGCTGCGCCCCGAGGCCGCCCTGCGGCTGCCCTCGGCGCTGGCGGTGCTGGGCGCGGGGCTCGCGCTGCTCTCCCTGGCCTCCGCCCGCACCCGCCTCGCGGGGATCACCGCCCTGGGGGTGTTCGCGCTGAATCCCCTGGCGGTCCTCGCGGGGCGCCTGGCCACCCCCGACGCCCTGGCGGCCGCGCTGGCGCTGGGCGGCTTCTGGGCCGCGGTGCGCGCCGCCCGGGGCACCCCCCACCCCAACCTGGGCCTGGCCGGCGTGGCGCTGGGGCTGTCGTTCCTGTGCCGGCCGTGGGCCTGCCTGCCGGTTCTGGCCGGGGCGCTCCTCGCGGTGGCCGCGGGCGGGCGCGGGCGGCGCGCGCACCGGCTGCGCCTGGCGCTGGTGCCGCTGGCGCTGTTCGCCGCGGCCGCCGGTTCGCACTGGGTGCTGGTGTCGCTGCTCTCCCCGTCCACCGACGCCCACTGGCTGGCGGCGCTGGTGGCGCCTCTGACCGGCGCCGCGCCCCCGTCGGCGTGGCCGGCGGCGGCTCAACGCCAGCTGTGGGTGGCGCTCGCCCCGGCGCTCCCGCTGGTGGCGCTGGGCGTGCTGGCCTACCTGCGCGAGCCCCCCGAACCGCTGCGCCTGGGCGCCCTCGCCTGGCTGCTGTGCGCGACCCTGGCGCGGCGCGGCGCGCCGGACGGCCCGGGAGCGCTGCTGCTGCTCCCGTGCTGGGCGCTGCTGGCCGCCGCCGGGGCCGAGGAGCTGTGCCGCTGGAGCACCGAGGAGCAGTGGCGGTACCCCCCGGCCGCCCGGGCGATGCTGGCGCTGCTGCCGCTGGCCGCCGCGGCGGCCCTCGCGCCGGCCAGCGCGGCGGCCGTGCGCCCCCTGGGCGGCCCGGCGCTGGCGGCCGCGGTGCTGCTGGTGTGGACCGCGCTGGTGTGGCTCATCGCGGGCCGTTACGCGGCCCCGCCGCTCAAGCTGGGCCTGGTCGCCGCCGGGCTGTGCCTGGTGCTCGCGTGGCAGGCGGCCCTGAGCCTGCCCGCGCTGCACCGCGCCGAAGTCCGCAACGGCTACCGGGACCTGGGCGCGCTGCTGGAGTCCCCGATCCAGGGCGCCGCGCTGGACGCCACCGCCTTCCTCGCGCCCGACCCCGAGGCGCTGGCGTTCTACCTCTTCCGCCGCGGCGCGGCCTGGCAGGACCGCGGCCGGCCGCTGGCTTGGGAGGCGTTCCTCCGGCTGGCCGACGGCCGCCACGCGCGCGCCTTCGTGGTGCCCCGCGACCCGCGCCGCCCGCCGGACCCGCGGGTGCGCGCCTGGCTGGCTCTCAACACCACCGAGATCGGCGCCGCCCTGCCTCAGGCGCGGTCCGCCCCGCCGCCCTGGCGGGCCTACGTCACCGGCGGGCCGCAGCTCCCGCAACTCGGGCCGCCCCGCCCGCCCGGCGTGCCGGAGCGCAAGGCGATCATCCACCCCGCGCCGCCCCCGCACCGCTACCGACGGCTGTGAGCGCCGCGGCTGGGCAGCCGGCGCCCGGCTAGCGCCGGCCCGGGCGCCGCGCCGGCCGCTTGGGCGGCGTCACCGGCCGGGCGCGCGCCGCCGGCCGCGCTGCGGACAGCTCGTCCAACAGCTCGGGCAGAGTCTCGCTGCCCCCGCCGGGCCGCCAGGCGATCTCGCCGTGCCCCGCCGCCGCGGGGAACTCCGTGTAGCTGGAATCCGGCGCCATCCGGCCGCCGCCCGCGACCAGCCGGGCCCCCGGCGGGCCATACACCCGCACTTGGGCCGCAGCGCCGGCCGCGGGCCAGGTCCAGCTCCACGCCGCGCGCCGCGGCGCGTACGCGGCGCGCACCCGCACCGAACCCACCGGCATGAGCAGCGGCCCCACCACCACCGACGCTCCCGGCGCCGCGGCCGGGAGTCCCCGCCCCAGCCACAGGCCGCCGGCCGAGTCGCACGCCACCCGGTCCAGCAAGTCCCGCGCCGCCCGCGCGCCCTCCACCGTCTCCGGCGGCAGTTCCATGTCGAAGCTGCGCCGGGCGAGGTTGAGCGTGGCCGGCAGGCCCCCCTGCACTGTGGAGTGCGCCACCACGGCCAACAGGTCGCGGGCCCCGGCCTCGGCGCCGCCCGAGAGGGCCTCCACCCGGTCCATCGAGCGCCCAATCCAGGCCGAGTCGCCGGTGCACACCAGGCCCTCCCGGTCCTTCCACCGCGGTCCTGCTTGCAGCACCCGCGCGGGAGCCCCGGGCCGGGCACCCGCCAGGTCCAGCCAGCCGAGCGCGCGGGCGTCCGGCGAGAGCAGCGCCGTGTCCGGGAGCGACTTCAGCCTCTCTTCCAGGAACTGGAGCGCCTGCGACGCCTGCTGCTGGCGCGCCGCCCCGTCCGGGCGGCCGCTTCGCAGGGCCGCGTAGCGGGCCAGCGCCCAGCTCCCCACCGACGCTTCCAGCAGCGTGGGCTGCGCGGGCGCGGCGGGCGAGAGCCACTGCGCCAGGCTGTCGGCGCCGCCCGCCAGCTCCGGCCACGGCGCCGCGGCGTCCGCGGAGCCGCCCGGACCGGGCGCCCCATTCCCGCCGGGCGGGCCCGGCGGGCTCAGGGCCAGCTCGGACTCCAAGCCCAGCCAGGCGGCGGTGGCGGCGCGCCCGTCGCGGGGCGAGAGCATCACGCCGCCCTCGCGCGGGATCGAGCGCAGCCCCGCGAGCACCCCGCGCACCCAGCCCTCCAGGCCCAGCCGGTGCCACAGCCGCAGCACCCGGGCCATGTCCAGCGGCTCGGCCTCGGGGCGGGCGTTCTTGTTGGCGTAGAAGATCCACCGGCCGCCGGCCTCGGACACCTGCAGCAGGCCCAGCACCAGGTTGCCGCGCACGAACTGGGTCAGCCGCGGCTCGCCCAGCTGCAGCGCCGGGAGGCCGGCCAGGCGCGCATCCCACAGCGCGTCGAAGCGCGCCCGGAGCGTGTCGGCGCGCAGCGAGTTGAGCAGCGCGGCGTAGGAGTCCGGCCCGGGCTCCGCCGGATAGTAGAAGGTGAGCGTGGTGTCCCCGCCCGGCGCCAGCGGCAGCTCGTAGCGAGCCAGCATCTTGGGGTCCTGGGGCTGGGTCTCCCGGGGGACCGAGGGGAACATGCCGGTGTAGGACCGGCCGGCGTAGGCGTAGCGTGCGTTGTAGCCCGTGGGGTAGGCGCCCAGCACCCGGAACTCGCGGGTGATGACGTTGCCGCGGAACTCGTAGTGCCAGGAGTAGGAGAAGCGCTGGCCCACCATGGACGCGCCGCCGTCCGCGTCCGGGGGCGCGGCTCCGGCCCAGAAATGGGCCACCCGGGTCTGGCTCCGGCGGTTGCTGATCCGGACCTGCACCACGTCCACCTGCGGCGGGCGCGCCAGGCCCAGCACCAGCGGGGCCGAGAAGTACTCGAAGTCGTAGCCGAAGCCGTCGCGCTCCAGCGTGCCGTGCAGGAGCGGCCGGCCGTCCGGAGAGGGCGCGATGACCACGCTGTCCACCGGGGCCATCTCCACGCCGGTGGCGTAGCTGAACTCGGCCGAGCCGTTGTTGAGGCCGCCCGCGGCGGTCACCTGGCTGACCCAGGCGGTCCCCGGGAGCCCGATGTGGTAGAGCGGCCGGGAGTAGTACTCCGCCGCGCCGGCATTCGCAGCCCACGCCAGCCCCGCCAGCAGCAGCAGGGCTGCCGGTCCCGGCGGACGCCCCACCCTCGCCGGCGGGCGCGGGCTGCCGGGCGGCGGGACGTCTCGGGAGATGACGGAGGCGCGGGCGGCGCTCATCTTCCGCCCGCGGAACGCGGTCGGGACGGATTCGGGGTCAACACGGCCCGGAGTATAGGCCAGGGCCCGGAAGCGGACAACCGCGCCGGGGTGCGCGCGGCCGCGCATCAGCGCCCCGGCCACTGCCGCTCCGCCTCCCACACCGCCAGCCGGCCCGAGGCGTAGCCCAGGGCCGCGCCGGCCAGCACGTCGGTGGGCCAGTGCCGCCCCAGGTACAGCCGCGAGATCCCCACCAGCGTGGCCGCCGCGTAGGCCCACGGCGCCGCCCGGGGATGGCGCCGGGCCACCACCGTGGCCACCGCGAAGCTGCAGGTGGCGTGGCCCGAGGGGAAGGACGACTCCCACCGCGTGTTCGGCCCGTCGGGCCGCGGGCGGTCCACCAGCAGCTTGATCCCCACCGCCAGCGCCCCCGCGCCCAAGGTGGCCGCGGCAGCGACCTTGCCGGTGGTCGCCAGGCTGTCGTGGCCCAGCAGCGCCAGCGCCCCGCACCCCGCCAGCAGCACCGCGCCGTTGCCGGCCTCGGTGTAGGCCGACATGAAATCGTGCACCGTGGGGTTGTAGAGCGTCTGGTGGAAGAACTTCAGCCCCTCGCGGTCGAAGCTGTTCTCGGCGCGCGCCGCGGGCGCCACGCAGACCGCCGCCAGAAGCGCCAGAGCCGCGGCCGGGCGCCAGCGCCGGGCCGCGAGGCGGACCCAGGCGGGGCGACCGGTGTCCACGTTGCTCTGCACCGCGGCCGGGCGCCCGGTCTCCAGGGCAGGCCCGGCGGCGCCCGGCGCCGCCAGGGCCCGCGGCTCAGCGCGCATCCACCAGCTCCTCCACCATGCCCAGCACCCGCGCAGCGGTGTCCAGCGCGCACCGGGCGTCGAAGTCGTCGTACAACTGCTCGGCGCGGGCCCGCCCCACGCCGCACTCGAAGCCCGCCTCGCGCTCCTCCCACGCCACGCGGAGGCAGTGGATCAGCGCGTCCAGGCGCCCGCCCAGGCGCTCCGCGAAGCGCGCGCGGTGCTCGTCCAGCTGCGGGCCCACGTCCACCCAGCGGGGCGGCTCCACCCCCCCCGAGCGCAGCGCCGCCTTGCCCGCCGCCTCGATGGCGTCGTAGCCGGCTCGGGCCGCGAGGCCGAAGCGGCCCGCGGCCGCGTGCGCCTCGCCGGCCGCCAGCTCGCCGCGCAGCCGGGCCAGCTCGCCGCGCGCCACCGCCCGGGGATCGGCCGCCGGTTCCATCGCCACCGCCGCCTCCGGCCTCAGAAGAGGCTGCCCATGCTGAGCAGCCAGCGCAGCCGCAGCGGGTGCTCGCCCGCGGCGGGGCGGCTGAGCCACAGCGGGAAGTCCAGGCGCAGGCGCAGGTCCCAGGGCAGCCCCCGGGCCGCGAGGCCCACGCCGGCGTCAGCGTACCCGAGTGGAACGCCAAGCGTGATGTCGCTGAGGCCCTCCGTCTTCCGGATCCAGACGCCGGCGACATCGTAGAACGCCAGCGCCTGCAACGCCGGCAGCCGGACCTCCTCCAGTCCGCCGGGCTCGGCCGGCTCGGGCCCCGGCCACAGCACTGCCACGGGTACTTCGATGTTCACCGCCGAGAGGCGGTCGCCGACGATCCCACGGTCGAAGTAGCCGCGGGCACCCCCCCCGCCGGCCAGCTCCACGTGGTCGCCCGCGTGGAAGAAGCCCCGCGAGCGCAGCAGCGGGTCGTCGAACTCCGCCAGCGGCCCGGCGCCGGCCAGCCGAAACAGCTCCTGGGCCGCCGCGCCCGGCAGGTCCGCGCCGGCTCCCGTCCGCTGCGTGAAGGTGCCCGCAGCGGCGCGCAGCCGCAGCCGATCGCCGCCCGGGCCCCGCCACACCACCCGGAGCTGGCCCGCCAGGCGCAGGAAGTCGGCCGGCCCGCCGGCCAGGCTCTTGCGCAGCTCCAGCTCCGGGCGCCAGCTCGTCCCCGGGCCGGCCAGCTCCGCCGCGAGCGAGGTTGCCGCCACCCACTGCGTCCCCGGCTGCCACCCTCCGGGCTCGCGCAGGTACTCCGGTTGGAACAGGGACCAGCGCTCGAGGGCGGCGCGCAAGTGGCCGCGCGGCGGGCCCGCGGGATCCGGCTGGAGCCAGGCATCCAGCGCGGCCCGCCCCCGCTCGCGCCCTTCGCCTCGCGTGTAGCCGAGCGACCCCTGGCCCCAGGCCGCACCTCCCCACCACCGGCCCGCCAGCGCCGCGTCCCCCCACGGGCGCACCGACCCCCCAGGCGTCCGCGTCGGGACGATCAGCGCGGCGCTGGCGGTCCACCCGGCCCGCGGCGGTTCCAGGCGCAGCCGCGCGCCGGCTCCCGGCCCATCCACGTCGTTGAACGCCAGCGCGGGGCGCCACCACAGCGTGGGCCGGTCCATGCGGCGGGCCTCCAGGCGCGGCACCCCGTTGGCGAACTGGAGGGCCAGCCCGCCCGGGCGGCCCGCCGGCCCGGCGGCCGAATCCCCCTCCGCCGGGCCCAGGCCTTCGGGCGGCACCTCGGCCGGCTGGGTGCCGTGCAGCCAGAAGCCGAAGAAGCTGTCCAGGGGCGCCCCGGCCGCCCGCTCCATGGCCGCCTGGAAGTCGGCCGCGTGCGGGTGCTGGAAGCTCCAGCCGGCGGCGTAGTCGCGCAGCGCGGCCTGGAGGCGCTCCGGGCCCAGGCGCTGCTCGAGCGCGTCCAGCATCAGCGCCGCGCGGTCATAGTCGGCGCGGACGTACGCCTCCTGGGTGGCGAACGAGTCCGCGGCGCGCGCCGCCGGCTCGCCGCGCCGCCGGTTCTCCCAGTCCACCGTGGAGCGCCACAGCTCGCTCCGCAGGTCGTCGGGGGTGGTGAGCAGCCGCTCCAGCGCCCCGTGCGGCGGATACAAGTTGTCGCGCGGCCCGAATCGGCGCTCCACCGCGCGCAGCGCCAGCCAGGTGGCGAAGCCCTCGTCCAGGAACGCCTCGCCGGCCTCGTCGTTGGCCACCATGCCGTAGAACCACTGGTGGGCCAGCTCGTGCGCCAGCACCTCGTCGAAGCGGCGGGAGCGGCGGTCGCGGTAGTGGGCGGAGGCGATCCACACGGTCTGGGGCTTCTCGATGCTCGCGCCCAGCGCGCGGGTGCCCACGATGTCCAGGTGGTCGTAGGGGTAGGCGCCCAGGCGCGCGGAGAAGTCGGCCAGCAGGTCGGCGGCCTCGGAGATTGCGCCGCTCCACGCCCCCGCGTCCGCCGGCGGGTACACGCACGAGACCGTCACCCCGCCCCGGCGCGACGCGTCCCAGGTCCACGTCTCGACCGCGGCGAAGGCGAAGTCGTGCACCCGCTCGGCGCGGAAGCGCCAGGTGTGAGCCGTCCGGCGCAGCGACTCGGGGGCCGCCTCGCGCTGCCACACCCGCACCGGGCGCTCGCCCAGCCCGCGCAGGCGCAGCCGGACGTCCTCCGGCAGGACGTCCTCGGGGTTCAGCAGGCGGCCGGTGCCGGCGACCAGATAGCTGGCCGGCAGCGTCAGCGCCACGTCGTAGGTCCCGAAGTCGGAGTAGAACTCGCCGCGGCCGGTGTAGGCCGCCGAGTGCCAGCCGTCTTCGGGGTGCAGCGGACAGCCGTCGTACACGCAGACCTTGGGAAACCACTCCCCGGCGAAGAACTCGGTCCGGCCGCAGCCGTCGTGCCCGGGGACCCCCGGGAAGCGGTCGTGGAAGCGGAGCGCCACGTCCACGGAGTCCCCCGGCGGGAGCGGACGCGGCAGGCCGATCCGGGCGAGCGAGGGCTCGGGCTGGCCGGCGGGCGCGCCGGCGTCCCCCGCGCCGGCGGCCGGGTCGCACCGCACGCCGCCCACCCAGGCGGACTCCACCGCACACTCGCCCCAACGCGCCGCCGGCAACTCCGCCACGTCCCACCGGCCCGCCTTGCGGCGGGCGCGGTCCAGGGCGCTGCCCGGCCGGACCGCGGCGTGGTAGAGGTGGAAGCGCAGCTCGCGCAGCTCCGCCGGCGAGCGGTTGACGTAGGTGAGGGTCTCGCTGCCGGAGATGGTGCGGGTCAGCGGGTCGAGCGTCACGGCCAGCCGGTAGCTGGCGGACTGCTGCCACGGCGGGGCGGCCGAACTCGCGGCGGGCGAGGCGGGCGCCGCCGTGACCGGCGCCAGAAAGAGGACGCGGGCGGCCCAGGTCAGCGCCGCGATCCGGGGGAGGAATCGGCGCACGGCCGGCCCGGTCAGATGTCCTCGAGCGAGCCCGCCGGCACCCAGCCGGCGAGGTCGGACGAGAGTTCGATCTCGCGCCACGGGCCGGCGGTGCGCGCCACCCGGACCACGGTGCCCTCATGCAGCGTGAAGGGCGCCGGGAAGTCCGCCCCCGGCCCGCTGCGCACCGGAACCTCGGCCCCCACGATCACCGCCCGGAGGTCGGCGCGGGCCTGCAGCTGCCGGGCGGCCGCGACCGCCTGGACCAGCAGCCCCACCGCCAACAGCACCCCGGCCCAGCCAAGGGCGCGCCCGCGGGCGCCCGCCCGCCGCAGCGCCGCCAGCGCCGCGGCCAGCGCCAGGCACACCCAGCCGATCCAGAACATCAGTTCGGGCGACACCCGCTCCACCACCCGCGCCGCCACCCGGGCCAGGCGCGAGGTGTCGTCCGGCGGGCGCGGGTCGCGGGTGAGGGTGCGCGCGTAGCGCAGGCTGGCCTGCAGGTCGGCGTCGTCCAGACCCATGCGGCGGGCCCGCTCGTAGCCGGCGATCGCCCGGCCGAGCTGGCCCGACTTGAGGAGCGCGTTGGCGCGGTTGTACTCCAGCTGCGGGGCGCTCAGCCCGGTGGCGCGCGCCGCCTCGTACTCCCGCACCGCGTCGGTGAAGCGCGCCGCGCGGTACGCCTGGTTGCCCGCCTGGTAGGCCTGCTCGGCGCGGAGCGCCGCGCCCGGGGCGGGCGCCGCGCGGAGGGCGCCCGGCCCGACCGCCAGGGCCGCGAGGAGCAGCGCCGCCCAAGCGCGCCAAATCCGGCGCGCGCGGTTCATTTCCGCCTCCCCCAGCCGCGCCGACGGAGCTGTCGCAGGAGCCCCAGCAGCTGCTCCGCGCCGGCGGCCAGCGCCGCCCGCTCCTCCGGGCCGAGCGAGCCCGGCGCGAACCGCGCGCGATCCTGCCGGTCCAGCTCCGCCAGCACCGCCGCCTGCTCTTCCGCGGTGGCCTCGCGCCGCCCCAGGGCGGCCACCAGCTCGTCGCGGGTGAAGCCCGGCGGCAGCCCCAGGACCTCCGCCAGGTGCTCCGCCACCCCCCGCTGGAGCTGGGCCAGCCGGGCCTCCACGCCCGCGCCCGGGGCGGCCCCGGCGGGCGGCGCCTCGGTCAGCCGGCGCGCCGCCGCGCGCAGCCGTCCCGCCCCGCCGGCCGCCGCGCGCTGCCGGCGGCGGACCCGCCACTCCAGCAGCGCCGCCGCCGCCAGCCAACCGGCCACCGGCAGGGCCTCCAGCGCCCAGGTGGAGGTGCGGGCCAGGTAGTCGGCCTGAGGGGCCCGCCACGCGGCCGGCTCCAGGCGGATGTAGCGCACGTCGCCGGCGGGGCGGCCCGCGGCCGGGCCCGCCGCCAGCGGCGCGCCCGCGGCCTCCCCCGCGCGCACCCGCAGCGGGATGGGCTCGGTGCGCACGGTGTGGTACTGGCGCAGCTCGGGGTCGAAGTAGGTCAGGGACAGCGCCGGCAGGGTGTACTCCCCGACCACCTCGGGGATCAGCACCGTCTGCACGCTCTTCTCGCCGCGCACCTCGTGCTCGGTCTTGGTCAGGTTGATGTTGCTGGTCCCGGCGTAGGTCTTGAAGTTGTTGAGGGTCGGGAGCTGCGGGTCGGGCACGGTCTTGATGTTGCCCTGGCCCCGGATGCGCACCGTCAGGGTGACCGGCTCGTTCTGGCGCGCCTCCTGCCGGTCCACCGAGGCCTCCAGCGAGAACCGGCCCACCGCGCCGCGGAAGTCGGCCGGGGCGCGCGGCGGCTCCACCGCCTCCACCGCCACCGGGTCGGTGGCCAGCACCAGGTCCCGCACCCGCGGCCGCTGGAAGATGCCGAAGGGATCGTAGGGATCCAGCTGGGCCGCCTCCTCCACCTGGCAGCGCAGCGAGGCCGGCCCGATCACGTGCCGCCCCGGGCTGGTCGGGAACAGCGCCTGGCGCAGCTCCACCACGTAGTACTGCCGCCCGTTCACCACCTCGTAGTAGTCGCGCTCGGGCGGGAGTTCCTCGGACCAGAAGCCGGTCACCGGAGGGGAGGTGTAGTCCGGGGTGCGGGCCAGGCGCCCCGAGCGGTAGAACTTGAAGG
>Ga0335070_10006973_pt1 | contig 13278 bp, 10 predicted proteins | sample Lox_Sample_13_FD_206722 | JGI IMG/M metagenome (GOLD analysis project Ga0335070, IMG submission 206722) | Soil microbial communities from Loxahatchee National Wildlife Refuge, Florida, United States - Lox_Sample_1.3 | ecosystem: Environmental > Terrestrial > Soil > Wetlands | place: USA...
CGACGAGCCCGGCGCAGTCGGTCGCGTCGCCGCCGGCGGCGGCCGCGGCGCGCAGCGTCTCGGCGACGAACGCCTGCGGCGTCTGCACCGCCCAGAGGCCGTCGCGCGGGACGGTCTCGGCGACGGCGCCGTCGCCGCCGACGCGCTTCAGCGTGTCCGCGACGCGGAGCCCGGGGACGGCGCCGTCCCAGCCCTCGGAGAGCGGAGCGAGCACGCGCTCCACCACCTCCTCCGGCAGGAGCGGGCGCGCCGCGTCGTGGACGAGCACGACGAGCGCGTCCTCCGGGACCTCGGCGAGGCCGGCGCGCACCGAGTCGGCGCGGGTCTCGCCGCCGGGGACGCAGGCGCTGACCTTGCCGCAGCCGAGCTCCTCGGCGAGAAGGATCGCCGGCTCCTCCCAGCCCGGCGGCGCGACGAGGACGATCGCGTCGACCCACGCGCAGTCGTCGAGCCGGCGCAAGGGCTCGGCGAGGAGCGGGTCCTCGCCGAGCCTCGCGAATGCCTTCGGCTGGTCCAGGCCCAGGCGGTCACCCCGTCCCGCAGCGACGAGGATGGCCCAGACGGACATGCCCTGGGGTCTGACCCCGAGACGAGGCCTACGCCGTCGCGGCGAGCGGCTTCTTCTTCGCCGCCGTCTTGCGCTTGCCGTTACCGGAGTCGGCGAGGACGTCGTCGAGCCACTCGGCGCACTCGTCCTCGTCCATGCCCTTGGCGTACATCAGCTCGGAGGCGAGGATCTTCTTCGCCTTCACGAACATCTGCTTCTCGCCCGTGGAGAGGCCCTTCTCGTGGTCGCGCAGCGAGAGGTTCCGGACGACCTCGGCCAGCTCGAGGATGTCGCCGGTCTTCATCTTGTCGCGGTTGTGCTTGAAGCGCCGGTTCCAGTTCTTCGGCATCTCCGTCGAACCGCCCGTCAGCGCCTTCAGGACGACTGCGACTTCCTTCTCCCCGATCACCCGGCGCAGACCGACCTGATCGGCGTTCTCGCAGGGGACCTGCACCGTCATGTCGTTGTGCAGGATCTTGATCGTCAGGTACTCGCGCTTCTGTCCGAGGACCTCGCGCGTCTCCTTCTTGACGACCGTCCCCGCCCCGTGGTGCGGATACACCACCTTGTCGCCGACCTTGTACAAGCCGGTCCTCCCCTCTCGTTTCTGCCCTTCTCCGCCAAGAAAGCCGGCTCGCATGCGTGCCGGCTCAACGGCTGTTCATGGTAGCTGAAACCCTCTAGAAAAGCCAAAAAACGCCCGAAAACGGCGCGCTAGAGCTGGAGGTACCGGTCGACGAGGTTGTGCTCCTGGAGCCGCCGCAGCCCCTCGCGGATCTCCCGTGCCCGGACCGTCCCGACGCCCTCGACGGTCTCCAGGTCGCGCTGGGTGGCCCGGACGACGGCGTCCAGGCTCCCGAGGTCGGCGACGACGTGGCCGATCACCGTCTCGGGGATCCGGGGGATGTGCGAGAGCACCCGGTAGCCCCGCGGCGAGACCGAGTGGTCGAGCGGGTTCACCGTCCGGTCGAAGCCGAGCAGGTGGCCGAGCCGGTCGAACTCGAGCAGCTCCTTGTAGGGGAGGCCGCGCAGCCCCTCGAGGGCGGCCGCGACGTCCGTGTCCCGGCCGGAGGCGTGGTAGTCGCGGACGATCGCGTCGCGCTCGGTCGGGACGTCGCCGACGAGCTCCTCGAGCTGGAGGCGGATCAGCCGGCCCTCGGCGCCGAGCTCGACGCAGTCGCGCTTGATCCGCTCCGCCATCCGGCTCGTCATCTCGGCGCGCTGGAGGACGACGAGGACGTCGTCGAGGACGACCGCGTTCTGGAACTCGAGCGCGGTCAGCCGCGTCAGCACCTGCTCGAGCCGCTGCCGGTACGTGTCGAGCGTGCCGAGCGCCTGGTTCGTCTTCGCGTGGACGTCGGCGACCGGGTCGAGCTGGTAGCGCCAGCGGTCGACGAAGATCGTCACCGTCTCGCGTTCCTGCGAGATCGAGACGACGAGCGCGCCCGTCTGCTTCGCGACGCGCTCGGCGGTGCGGTGGCGCGTGCCGGTCTCGTCCGACGGGATCGTCGGGTCGGGCATCAGCTGGACGTTCGCCCACGCGAGCCGGCGCAGCGTCGCGTCGACGATGATCGCCCCGTCCATCTTCGCGAGCTCGTAGAGGAGCTGCGGGCGGAACGGCGCGTCGATGCGGATGCCGCCGGAGAACATGAACGAGAGCTCGTCGGGCTCGCCGACGACGATCAGCGCGCCCTCGTGGGAGCGGATCACGTCGTCGATCGCCTGGCGGAGCGAAGTGCCCGGCGCGACCTTCGCGATCGCCTCGAGCAGCACGGGCTCGCGGCGCGGGTCCTCCTCGCCGGGGGTGCGCGTGAACCCGAGCTCGCCGAGGCGCCGGACGTCCTTCGGATCGAAGGCCATGTCCGGAGTGTGCCAGCTATCCGGGCGCGGTCAGACGATCTCGACCCAGCCGAGGATCTGCTCGTCGGTGACCTTCTCGAGCAGCTCCGGATGGTCGGTGCGCATGTGCTCCCGGATCTTGGCGACCACGTCCTCGTCGGTGTCGGCGCGCGCGACGTAGCCGCATTCGCACATGACCTGCTTGGCCATGGGACTCCCTCCCGCTGGATGGCTCCGGTCACGGCGATTATCGTCGTTCTGCCGTGGCGCGAACAACGATCCAGCTCTGCGGGCGGTACGTGGTCGAGCTCGCGGGGGATCGCGTGGAGTCGAGGCTGCCCGGCCGCCAGGGGCGGCTGCTGCTCGCGTACCTCGTGCTGAACCGCGACCGGCCGGTGGGCCGGAGCCGGCTCGTGGACGCGCTCTGGTCGGGCGAGCTGCCGCGGGATCCGGCCGACGCGCTCGCGGCGCTGCTCTCGAAGCTGCGGGCGACGCTGGGGAACGACCTCGTGGCGGGCCGCGGGGAGCTACAGCTCATGCTGCCGGCGGACGCGAGGGTCGACGTGGAGGAGGCGGTCGCGGGCCTGCACAAGGCCGAGTCCGCCTGCTCGCTCGGGGACTGGCCGCGCGCGTGGAGCGCCTCCCTCGGCGCGCAGATCGTCGCGCGGCGCACGCTCCTCGGCGAGTACGAGGCGGCCTGGATCGACGAGTGGCGCCGCGAGCTCGAGGACGTGTACCAGCGGTCGCTCGAGTGCTACGTGCGGGCCTGCCTCGGCCTCGGCGGAACCGAGCTGGCCGGCGCCGAGCGTGCGGCGCGTCGGCTCGTCCGCGCGGCGCCGCTGCGGGAGAGCGCGACCGCCCTGCTGATGGAGGCGCTGGAGGCCCGGGGCAACGCGGCCGAGGCGCTGCTCGTCTACGAGGCGCTGCGGACGCGTCTGCGCGACGAGCTCGGCGTCCCCCCGGCCGAGCCGCTCCAGGCGGCGTACCGCCGGCTGCTCGGCTCGCCGGCGGCCGGCTGAGCCGCGCCAACCTTTCGACAAGGTTTTGTCCGGGTCGCCGAAACCGCTCCGGTCGATGCTCCGCCCACCGTAACGGCGAGGCGAAGGGAGCAGAGCGATGGCAGTCACGGAGACACGGATGTCCACGACGATGGTCGAGACGCTCGAGCAGGCGCTGCGGGGCGAGCTGATCCGGCCGGCGGACGGCGCGTACGACGAGGCGCGGCGCCTCTACAACGCGATGATCGACAAGCGGCCGGCGCTGATCGCGTGCTGCGTCGACGTCGCCGACGTGGTCGCCTGCGTGCGATTCGCGGCGGCGGAGGGCGTCGACCTGGCGATCCGCGGCGGCGGCCACAACGGCGGCGGGCTCGGAAGCGTGGACGGCGGCCTCGTGATCGACCTGTCGCTGCTCCGCGGGGTCCGCGTCGATCCGGCGGCGCGGACGGTCACCGTCGCCGGCGGGACGACGCTCGGCGAGGTCGACCACGCGACGCACGCGTTCGGGCTCGCGGTGCCGGCGGGGATCATCTCGACGACCGGGGTCGGCGGCCTGACCCTCGGCGGCGGGCTCGGCCACCTGACCCGGGCGTACGGCCTCTCCATCGACAACCTCGTGGGCGCCGACGTCGTGCTCGCCGACGGCTCGCTCGTGCGTGCGAGCGAGAGCGAGCACGAGGATCTGTTCTGGGCGCTCCGCGGCGGCGGCGGCAACTTCGGCGTCGTCACCTCGTTCACGTTCCAGGCGAGGCCCGTCTCGACGGTCGTGGGCGGGCCGATGCTGTGGCCGCTCGAGCAGGCGCGCGAGGCGCTGTCGTTCTACGCCGAGTTCATGGCCGGGGCGCCCGACGAGCTGAACGGGTTCTTCGCGTTCCTGACGGTGCCGCCGGGACCGCCGTTTCCGGAGGAGCTGCACCTGCAGAAGATGTGCGGCGTCGTCTGGTGCTACGCAGGGGAGGCGGCCGACGCGGACGCCGCGCTCGCGCCGGTGCGCGAGGCGCTGCCGCCCGCCCTCGACGGCGTGGGCGAGATGCCGTTCCCGGCGCTGCAGTCGGCGTTCGACGGCCTCTATCCGCCCGGCGACCAGTGGTACTGGCGCGCCGACTTCGTGGAGAGCATCCCGCCCGAGGCGATCGACGCGCACCTCGCGCATGCGGACGCGCTGCCGACCTGGAAGTCGACGATGCATCTCTACCCCGTGGACGGCGCCGCCGGCCGGGTCCCGCCCGGCGAGACGGCGTGGAGCTACCGCGGCGCGCGCTGGGCGCAGGTGATCGTCGGCGTCGATCCCGATCCCGCAAGGGCCGGCGACCTCCGCGACTGGACGGTCTCCTACTGGGAGGCGCTCCATCCGTACTCGGCCGGGGGCGCCTACAGCAACTTCCTCATGGACGAGGGCGAGGATCGCGCCCGCGCCAGCTACGGCGCCAACCTCGACCGGCTCGCGCGCGTGAAGGCCGCGTACGACCCGGCCAACCTCTTCCACGTCAACCAGAACATCCGGCCGTCGGCGTGAGCGGCCTCGTCGGCGGCACCGTGCTCGTCGTGCGCTTCGAGCACGACGGCCGCCACGGGCACGCCGCCGTCTAGGCCGTCTCCTCGGCGGCGGCGCCGTCGAGCGCGGCCTTCAGCGCCTGCCGCAGCGTCTCGGCCTCCGTCACGCGGAGGCCGGGGCGCTTCGGCGTCTCCGGCGGCGCGACGACCTGCCTCAGGCCGAGCTTCGCGCACTCGTCGAGCCGGCGCTCGGCCTGGGTGGCCGGACGCAGCCGGCCGGTGAGCCCGATCTCGCCGAACGCGGCCGTCCCGGCGCGGACGGGCGCGCGCCGTGCGGCCGACGCGATCGCGAGCGCGATCGCGAGATCCGCGCCCGGCTCGTCGATGCGGACGCCGCCCGCGACGTTGACGAAGACGTCGGCCTGGCCGAGCGCGACTCCCGCGTGGCGCGCGAGCACCGCGACGATCATCGCGAGGCGCTTCGGGTCGACGCCGGTCGCGACGCGCCGCGGCATCGCGAGGTCGGTCTGCGCGACGAGCGCCTGCACCTCGAGCAGGATCGGGCGGGTCCCTTCGAGCGCGCACGCGACGGCGGCGCCGGGCTCGCCGTCGGTCGTCTTCCCGAACACGGCGGACGGGTCCGGCACGCCGACGAGCCCCGCGCCGGTCATCTCGAAGACGCCGAGCTCGTTCGTCGAGCCGAACCGGTTCTTCGCCGCGCGGAGCACGCGGTGCTCGTGGTAGCGGTCTCCCTCGAACTGGAGCACACAGTCGACGAGGTGCTCGAGCACGCGCGGCCCGGCGACGGAGCCGTCCTTCGTCACGTGACCGACGAGGATCGTCGCGACGCCGGACTCCTTCGACACGCGCAGCAGCCGCGCCGCCGCCTCGCGCACCTGCGCGACCGAGCCGGGCGCCGAGCCGAGCTCGGCGGAGTAGAGCGTCTGCACCGAGTCGATCACGCAGACGTCGGGGCGCTCGGTCTCGAGCGTCTCGCAGACGACGTCGAGCTCCGTCTCGGCGAGGATCTCGACGCGCTCCGCGCCGCCGAGCCGCTCCGCGCGGAGCTTGACCTGGGCCACGGACTCCTCGCCGGTTACGAGGAGCGCGCGCCGGTCCGCCGACATCGCCGCGAGCGCGGTGAGGAGCAGCGTCGACTTCCCCACGCCGGGCTCGCCGCCGACGAGCACGAGCGACGCCGGCACGAGCCCGCCGCCGAGGACGCGGTCGAGCTCCGGCACGCCGGTCGGGATCCGCGCCGCCTCCTCCGCCCGGACGTCGACGAGCCGGAGCAGCGGCTTCGGCGGGGCCTTCGCCTTCCCGACCTGGCCGACGACCTCCTCGACGAGCGTGCCGAACGACGAGCAGCCCGGGCACTTCCCGAACCAGCGCCCGGAGGCGTAGCCGCACTCGGTGCACGCGTATTGGACGGCCGGTTTCGCCACCGGGCCAATCTACGGACGGCGGCGGACGCGATGGTGACGGCTCCCCGGCGACTTCGTCGCGGCAACGAAAAAGCGGCCCGCCGCAGGGCCGCTTCATCGTTGGGGGGGTGAGGGTCGAACCTCGCCGCATCGAGGTTCGGGGATGTGCCGTCTGGACACCATCCTGCCCGGCCCGGCCCGCTTGATTCGTCCCCTTTCGGGTGGTTCATCCCCCTGCTTCACCGCGGGCTCCCCGCGGAAAAGCCGCAAACGGGTTCCGCGGCAGCCCGGGTGCAGCCCGGCCGGGCCGAGAGCACGATCGAGCCATGGCAAGAACGCCAGTGTTCGAATGGAGGACGTCATGAGAAAGATCCTCGAATTCGGTGGAGTCGCCGCCGGCGTCGTGCTCATCGCTTTCGGTGCGGCGGCGATCGTGCTCGGTGTGAACGGGCGCAGCACCGTCCAGGACAACCTGAAGCAGCAGCAGATCGTCGGGACTCCCGACATGACCCCCTCGGGCATCGCAGCCGAGGCGAAGGCCGCGAACCTGCCGGCGAGCATCCCGCTCCCGACCTGCAGCGTGGCGAACAAGGCCGTCACCACGGGGGCCGAGGCCCGCTGCTTCGCGCAGTACATGCAGATCCACGCCTACGAGGCGACGGGCGGCGTCCCGTACTCGCAGATGCCGCGCTACGCGTCCCCGGACGGCAAGGGGACGAACGACGCCGCAAAGGCGACGAAGTCCGCAAGTGGCCAGCCCCTCGACAACCCCGCTCGTGACATCTGGGTCACCGAGACGGCGCTGACGGGCGCGTTGAACAGCGCCTACATGGCGGAGCAGATCTCGAACTTCGGCATCGTCGTCGGGATCGCGCTGCTCCTGACCGGCGTCGGGTTCGGCATCCTCGCCCTCGGCGGCGCACTCGCCTCGGGCGGCTGGCTCTTCAACCGCTCGGAGAGGAAGAAGGCGACCGCGAAGACCACCACCGAGCCGGTCGCCGGCTAGCGCATCCACCCTCTCCCTCAGCGAAGGGCGGCCCCGCCGGGCCGCCCTTCGTGGTTTCTGTGGCGGCGGGTCGATGAGCGGTTCATGAGGCTCGGATTAGCGAGCCGTGAGCGGCGCCGGGGAGCGTGGCGGCACCTCAACCGAAAGGAGGGTGCCGTGAAGGCACTCGCACTCCTCGTCGTCACGTCGGCTCTGCTCACAGCAGGGACCGGAGTGGCACGCGCAGCCAGCGGAGACCTCTGGATCACGTCGAGCACGACGCTCACCGAAGACCAGCACGGCAGGATCGTCGTCGCCGCGTCGGGGATCACGCTCGACTGCGCAGGCCATCAGGTGGCCGGGCCCGGGCCGGCCGGGATCACGCTCGCATCCGTGAGCGGCGTCACCGTGAAGAACTGCGCCGTCCACGGGTTCGACAACGGCTACGTGCTCGCCGGCGCGACCGGCAACACGTTGCTGAACGACGCGAGCACCGACAGCACGTGGAGCGGCTTCACCCTCGACGCCGGCGCGTCTGGAAACGTGCTCACGAACGACACCGCGACCTCGAACGGGACGCACGGGTTCACCCTCGACGGAGCGTCGGGCAACACGCTCCGTCAGGACGTGTCGTCCTCGAACGGGGACAGCGGGTTCGGCGTGATCAACGGCGCTTCCGCGAACCGCCTCGCGCAGGACACCGCGGCCGGCAACGGGGTTCACGGCTACGCCCTGTACTGGCCCGGCGCCGGCAACGAGCTGAGCTCGGACGCGGCAACGGGGAACGGGTCGGTCGGTTTCGCTCTCCTCGGGGCCACGAACACGATCCTGCGCGGCGACGTCGCGTCGGGGAGCACGTTCGCCGGCTTCGCGATCCTCGACGGCTCGCAGGGCACGACCGCATCGGGCGACACGGCGACCGGCAACCACGCCGGTGGCTTCTACGCGCAAGGCTCGAGCGGAACGACGCTGACCGGAGACGTCGCGAAGGGCAACGACTCCGGCGGCTTCACGTTCGGGGCCGGGAACACCGCGACGCTCGCCTCGATCGACCTCTCGACCGGAAACACGGGCGATGGGTTCGTCGTGGACGGCGGCTCCGGCGTGACGCTGCAGGTCGACGTCGCGAAGGACAACGACGGAAGCGGGTTCGCGCTCGTGAACGGTGCGTCGGGCAATCAGCTCGACCTCGACGCGGCGACCGCGAACGCGTTCGGCTTCCTCGTCCTCCAGGGCGCGACGGGGAACACGATCCGCCTCTCGGTCGCACAGGGGAACACCGCAGTCGACGCCGCGGATCAGAACGCCGCCGGCACGAACGCGTGGCTGCACAACGTGTTCGGGACGACGAGCTTCGCCTGAGACGCAGAAACGGAGCGGCCGCCTCCCGGCGGCCGCTCCGAGTCTCGGATGAGAGCCTGCGCTAGTCCGCGACGGGCTCGTCGACGTCGTCGTCGGCGTCGTCGACGGCCTCGACCGGCGGGACGGTCACCTTCTCCGGGGTGACCTCGCCGGGGATCAGCGTGATCTCGACCTCGTCGCCCGGCTCGCCGTCCTCGTTCGGCTTCCGGCTGACGAGGATCGTCGAGCCCGGCTCGAGCTGGCGGCCGAGGACGAAGTCCGCGAGCGGGTCCTCGATGAAGCGCTGGATCGCGCGCCGCAGCGGCCGGGCGCCCATCGCCGGGTCGTAGCCCTTGTCGACGAGCAGGTCCTTCGCGTCGTCCGTGAGCTCGATCGTCGTCTCGTGCTGCGCCATCTGCTCGCGCAGCCGCTTGAGGACGAGGTCGATGATCGTCTTGATCTCTTCCTTCGTCAGCTTGTGGAAGACGATGATCTCGTCGATGCGGTTCACGAGCTCGGGGCGGAAGACCTTCTTCAGCTCGCCCATCACGCGCGACTTCATCTCGTCGTACGAGAGCCCGTCCTCCTCGCCGACCGAGAAGCCGAAGCCCTGGTTCTTCGAGATCGAGCCGGCGCCGATGTTCGAGGTCATGATCACGATCGTGTTGCGGAAGTCGACGCGGCGGCCCTGCGCGTCCGTCAGCTTCCCCTCCTCGAGAATCTGCAGGAGGATGTTGAAGACGTCCGGGTGCGCCTTCTCGATCTCGTCCATGAGGACGACCGAGTACGGCTTGCGGCGCACGGCCTCCGTGAGCTGGCCGCCCTCGTCGTAGCCGATGTAGCCCGGCGGCGAGCCGACGAGCCGCGACACGGAGTGCTTCTCCATGTACTCCGACATGTCGACCTGGATCAGCGCGTCCTCGTCGCCGAAGAGGAACTCGGCGAGCGTGCGCGCGAGCTCCGTCTTGCCGACGCCGGACGGGCCGAGGAAGATGAACGAGCCGGTCGGGCGCTTCGGGTCCTTGATCCCGGCGCGGGCGCGGCGGATCGACTTCGCGACGGCGACGATCGCCTCCTCCTGGCCGATCACGCGCTTGTGCAGCTCCTCCTCCATGCGGATGAGCTTCTGCGACTCCGCCTCGGTGAGCTTGAAGACCGGGATGCCCGTCCACATCGAGACGATGTCCGCGATCTCCTCCTCGCCGACCTCGGGCTGGTCCTCGACGCTCTCCGAGCTGCGCCACTGCTCCTCGAGCTCGCGCTTCTTCTGCGTGAGCTTGCGCTCCTTGTCGCGGAGCGAGGCGGCCTTCTCGAACTCCTGCGCCTCGATCGACGCCTCCTTCTCCTTCCGGACGCGCTCGATCTCCTCCTCGAGCTCGCGGTGCCGCGGCGGCGCGCTCATCGAGCGGATCCGCAGACGTGACGCGGCCTCGTCGATGAGGTCGATCGCCTTGTCGGGGAGATGCCGGTCCTGGATGTACCGGTCGGAGAGCTCGGCCGCGGCGTGCAGCGCCTCGTCCGTGATCTTCACGCGGTGGTGCGCCTCGTAGCGGTCGCGCAGGCCGCGCAGGATCTGCACGGTGTCGTCGACCGACGGCTCCTCGACGCGCACCTGCTGGAAGCGCCGCTCGAGCGCCGCGTCGCGCTCGAGGTACTTGCGGTACTCGTCGAGCGTCGTCGCGCCGATCGTCTGCAGCTCGCCGCGGGCGAGCGCGGGCTTGAGGATCGACGCGGCGTCGATCGCGCCCTCGGCGGCACCGGCGCCGACGAGGTTATGGAGCTCGTCGATGAAGAGGATGATGTCGCCCCGCTGCATGATCTCCTTCATGACCTTCTTCAGGCGCTCCTCGAACTCGCCGCGGTACTTCGAGCCGGCGACGAGCGCAGCGAGGTCGAGCGTGTAGATCTGCTTGCCCTTGAGCAGCTCGGGGACCTGGTTCGTCGCGATGCGCGCGGCGAGGCCCTCGACGACGGCGGTCTTGCCGACGCCCGGCTCGCCGATCAGCACGGGGTTGTTCTTCGTGCGGCGCGACAGGATCTGCATCAGCCGCTCGATCTCGGTCTGGCGGCCGACGACCGGGTCGAGCTTGCCCTCGGTCGACTGCTTCGTCAGGTTGCGGCCGAACTGGTCGAGCAGCTTCGAGGACTTCGACTTCTCGCCGGACGGGCCGGCGGAGCCGGAGCCCTGGCGGCGGCCCGGGCCGGAGAGCATGCGGATGATCTCGTTGCGGATCTTCTCGGCGTCCGCGTCGAAGTCGAGGAGGATCCGTGCGGCGACGCCTTCGTTCTCGCGCACGAGTCCGAGCAGGATGTGCTCGGTGCCGATGTAGTTGTGGCCGAGGGAGAGCGCTTCCCGCAGCGCGAGCTCGAGCACCTTCTTCGCGCGCGGCGTGAACGGGATCTGTCCGGTCGTGACCTCGTCGCCCTGGCCGACGATGCGCGCGACCTGCGCACGCACCTCCTCGACCGTGATGTCGAGTGACTCGAGCACACGCGCGGCGAGACCTTCCTCCTCGCGGAGCAGCCCGAGCAGGATGTGCTCCGTGCCGATGTAGTTGTGCTTCAGCGCCCTGGCCTCGTCCTGCGCGAGGACGACAACCTGGCGAGCCCGTTCGGTGAAGCGTTCGAACACTGTTCCCTCGACCCCCCTTTCCTGACCGCGAGACCGGCGTGCCGGTCGAAGGTAGGCCCCATCGTAGCCGACACCCTCCGGGGGACGAAGCGGCCGGGTGACAGGTTCCTAAGAGTTTGCGGCCGTTACACGATCTCCGCGAACTCGTCCTCGATCAGCCAGTCGAAGCTGGCCGGCACCGTCCCGTCCGGCTCCGCGTACTCCCGCAGGAAGAAGAGGTAGGAGAGCCACTCGTCCATCCGCTCCGGGAACTCCCCGCCGCGCTGGTCGACGAGCCGCTGGAGCTCGAGCAGGTTCCAGTGGCCCCGGGCGGCGCCGTTCAGGGGCGCGTCGGCGAGGTAGAGCGGGACGCCCGGCAGGCCTGCCGGGACGAGGGCCGGCTCCGGCTCCGGCTCCGGCTCCGGCTCCGGCTCGGGGAGGCGCTGAAGGGCTGCGGCGCGCTCGCGCTCCTCGGCTTCGCGGCGCTCGGCTTCGCGGCGCTCGGCTTCCGCCCGCTCCGCCTCGGCGCGCTCACGCTCCTCGGCTTCCATGCGCTCACGCTCCTCGGCTTCCACGCGCTCGCGCTCCTCGGCTTCCAGGCGCTCACGCTCCTCGGCTTCCACGCGCTCGCGCTCCTCCGCGTCGCGGCGGGCCGCTTCCTCGGCGCGGCGCTCCGCCTCTGCGGCAGCGCGCTCCCCGGCGCGGCGCTCGGCCTCGACCTTCTCCGCCTCGCGCGCCTCGGCCTCGTGCGCGAGCGCGTCGCTCCGCGACCGGAGCTCCGCCGTGAGCCGCTCGAGCTCGCCGGCGCGCACCTTCAGCTCCTCGCTCCGCTGCTCGAGCTCCGCCTCGAGCTCGCGCTCCCGCGTGCGGTCGGGCGCCGGAGCCGGCGCCTGGACGACCTTCACGCGGACGGGCCGCGCGCGCCACTCGCGCAGCAACAGGACGACGAGCGCGATCAGCCCGCCGACGACGAGCCCGGCGCCGGCGCCCGCACCGATCACGAGCGGACGGTTGGGCCACGCGGCGGAGGTCGGCGCCTCCGCCTGGTCGGCCGGACGGAGCGTCGGATCGGGCTGGCCCTGCAGCGACTGCAGCGTCGTGAGCCGCTGCTGCAGCGCCGCGCCCGCGCCGATCGTCCGCTGGTTGGGCGGCAGCGCGACGATCTGCTCCTGCGTCCGGCGGATCGCCGTCGCGAGCTGGCTCTGGAAGCTCGCGGTTCGCTGCGACACGAGCGCGCCCGCGAACGCGTTCGCGAGCTGCGCGGCGCGGACCGCGGACGTGTCGCGCACGGTCACGGCGACGACGTCGCTCGCGCCGACGACGCGCGCGTGCACCTTCGAGAGGAGCGAGTCGCGCGACTCGGGGAGACCGAGCTGCGTCCGCACCGCGTCCGCGACCTGCGGCGAGCGGAGCAGCACCGCGGCGCTCGCGGCGGCGGTGCGCTTCCCGCTCGTGTCGCGGAGCAGCCCGAGGCCGAAGTACGTCGGGTCGGTCGGCGAGACCGGCGAGACGATGAGGTGGGCCGTCGCGTCGTACCGCTTCGTGGCCAGGAAGGCATACCCGGCTGCGGCGGCCGCACCCGCGACCGTCAGCGCCGCAACGAGCCCGAGGAGCCCGAGGGTTCTGAGGGAGGTAAATCGCACCCCGGTATTATCGGCCGGAGGGTCGGACTCCTGAGACTGTTCTCGCGCCGCTCCCCATGTCCTGCGAACCCTTCCTGACGGCTCCATCACAGTCCACGACTAGGATTCCGCCCCGATGAGCGACGGAACGGGCCGCAGCGCCCTGATCACCGGCGGCGCCGGCTTCATCGGCTCCCACCTCTCCGAGCTCCTCCTCGCCGACGGCTGGGAGGTCTTCGTCCTCGACGACCTCTCGACGGGCTCGGAGCGGAACGTCGCGCACCTCCGGGAGCGGCGCGACTTCCACCTCGTCGTCGACTCGGTCCTGAAGGCGTCGGTCGTGAACGAGCTCGTCCACCGCTGCGACGTCGTCTACCACCTCGCGGCCGCGGTCGGGGTGCGGCTGATCGTCGAGGA
>Ga0335070_10006974_pt1 | contig 13277 bp, 11 predicted proteins | sample Lox_Sample_13_FD_206722 | JGI IMG/M metagenome (GOLD analysis project Ga0335070, IMG submission 206722) | Soil microbial communities from Loxahatchee National Wildlife Refuge, Florida, United States - Lox_Sample_1.3 | ecosystem: Environmental > Terrestrial > Soil > Wetlands | place: USA...
GCCCGCCGCGGCGTGAGCGCGCATCAGCAGCTGGTAGCCCGTCTCGCGATAGGGCTGGATCTCGGTCAACTCGCGCGCGATGTCCACGGCGATCTGCGGCTCGCCGTTCCAGACGTACGCCTCGGCGAGGCATTCGCAGGCGCGCGCGTGCACGGCGCCCAGGCGCTCGCGCTGCGCCTCCACCCACGGCACCTTCTCACCCGGAAGGAACGAGCGGCGCGCGATGTGGTAGGCCACCTGCGCCGAAGACCAGCAGGCGCGAAGGTCGCCCGCGCGCAGGTGCCCTTCGGCCTCGTGGATGGCGTCGGCCGCGGCCTCCACGTCGATCCACGTGCCCGCGGGAAGGTTCAGCTGGTAGCAGCCGAAGGCGCTCGCGATCGACTCGCCCTTGTCGAGGCCCGCGCGCCCGAGGAGCGAGCGCAGCTTGCTCGCGAGGGCATTCAACGCGCTCTCCCAGGCACGCGGAAGCTCCGACGGCCACAGCGTCTGCGCCAGCGACTCGCGGCTCGTCGCCTGGCCGCGCTCGATGGCGAGGCGGGCGAACATCACCACGCCCTGGCGCCCCGGGAACGCGTCCTCGGCGATCCAGGCCCCGGCGGCCTCGATGGCCGCGCGCCCGGCGAGGTAAATTCGCAGCGACATCGGGCTATTGTGACGCGGATTCGCGCCAAGGATTCTCCAAGCCGGGGCCAACATCCTCCGGCCATCCTCACCCTGCAAAACAAGGAGGTGCCCATGGTTGCCAAGGTCGTGCAGTGCGATTGCGGTTTCATCGTCCGTTCCGGCGACGACGACAGGCTGGTCGCCGACCTGCAGGCCCACGCCCGCGAGCACCACAAGATGAACCTCACCCGGGAGCAGGTGCTCGCCATGGCGCGGCCCGATCCCGGGCCCGACGCGAAGGGAAAGAGACAATGACGACCGAAGTCCGTGAAGCGCCGCGCTTCGACGCGGCGGCGTACAAGGCGACGACGCGCGAGCAGTGGCAGGCGGCCGCCCAGGCCTGGAGCGACTGGGGCGGATTCCTGCGCGACTGGCTCGGCGGCGCGACCGAGCTCATGCTCGACCTCGCGGGAGTCGCCGAAGGCTCGCGCGTGCTCGACGTGGCCGCCGGGGCCGGCGACCAATCGATCCAGGCGGCCGAGCGCGTGGGTCCGCGCGGCGAAGTGCTCGCCACGGACATCTCCGCGGCGATCCTCGCCAAGGCCCGCGAGAACGCGGCGCGCGCGGGGCTTTCCAACATCCGCACGCAGGTCGCCGACGGCGAGGACCTGCGCGTGGCCCGCGCCTCGTTCGATGCGGCGATCTCGCGCCTGGGGCTCATCTACTTTCCGGATCTCCCGCGCGCCCTCTCCGGCATGCGCGAGGCGCTCAAGCCCGGCGGATCCATCGGGGCGATCGTGTACTCCACGCCCGATCGCAACGAGTTCTTCTCGATCCCCGTCTCGGTGATCCGCCGCCGCGCGGCGCTGCCCGCGCCGTTGCCGGGGCAGCCCGGGCCCTTCAGCCTCGGATCCGACGGCATCATCGAGGCACGCCTGCGCGAGGCAGGGTTCCGGGACATCGTGGTGAAGAAGGTCGACGCCCCGCTTCGCATGAAGGACGCGGCGGAGTGCCTGCGCTTCGAGAAGGAATCGTTCGGCGCGCTGCACCAGATGGCCGCGAAGCTCGACGACCCCGGCAAGGCAGCCGCGTGGGACGAGATCCTGCGCTCGCTCGAGCGCTTCGCGGTTCCGGGCGGATTCGTCGGGCCGTGCGAGCTGCTCGTCGCCGCGGCGAAGCGCTGAAATCCCGTCCTCAGCCCGGCGTGAGCCCCTTTTCCTTCAGCCACGCCGGGTTGAAGAGCCGCTGCGCATAGAGCGAGCCGCGGTCGCAGAGCAGCGTGACGATCGTGTGCCCGGGACCGAGCTTCTTCGCGGTCTCGACCGCCGCGCACACGTTGATCCCGGTGGAGCCGCCGACGTAGAGCCCTTCCTCGCGAAGAAGGCGATAGACCATGTCCACCATGTCCTGGTCGATCACGCGGATCGAATCGTCCACGGGCGTGCCCTCGAAGTTCGCGGTGATGCGCGTGGTGCCGATGCCTTCGGTGATGGAGCTTCCCTCGGCCTTGAGTTCGCCCGTGTGCACCCAGCTGTAGAGCGCGCTGCCCTGGGGATCGGCGAGCACGATGCGCACCTTCGCGTTCTGCTCCTTGAGGAATCGCGCGGCGCCCGCGAGCGTGCCGCCGGTGCCCACGGCGCTCACGAACGCATCGACCTTGCCGTTGGTGTCGCGCCAGATCTCGGGGCCCGTGGTCTCGTAATGCGCCTGGCGATTGACGACGTTGTCGAACTGCATCGCCCAGATCGCGTTGGGCATCGATTCGGCGAGACGCCCGGCGACCTTCTGGTAGTTGTCGGGATCGACGTAGGGCTTGGGCGGAACGGGGCGCACTTCGGCACCCAGCGTTCGCAGGAGGTCCATCTTCTCCTGCGACTGGTTGTTCGGGATCACGATCACGCACTTGTAGCCGCGCGCGGCGCAGATGTGCGCAAGCCCGATGCCGGTGTTGCCCGCCGTGCCTTCGACCACCGTGCCGCCGGGCTTCAAGCGCCCCGTGCGCTCGGCGTCGCGGATGATGTAGAGCGCCGCGCGATCCTTCACCGAGCCGCCGGGATTCAGGAACTCGGCCTTGCCGAGGACCTCGCAACCGGTCTCGCGCGAAAGCCTCGCCAGCCGGATGAGCGGCGTGTTGCCGACGGCGCCCTCGAATCCTTCGCGGATTGCCATGGGGCTCATTTTATCGTCCAGCGGTAGACGACATCGAGCCCGGGCAGGTATCCCGCGCGCGCGAGCACCTGGAACTGCTTCGTGACGCTCCACGAGAGCTTGAGCGCGCCTTCCGCATCGGCGAAGCCCTGCTCGTAGCTCATGCGCAGGTCCTTGCTGAGCTGCGAGCCGATTGTCACGACGTCGGTCGCGGCCGGCGCCCCCGTGCGACCGGCCACCGTGCTCTGCGGCATCACGCCCAGCGGGCTTCCGGAATCCGAGTGCCCGATGGAGACCTCGTCGATGCCGAGGGCCTTCTGCAGGTCCATGCCGGGACGCCTCTCGCCCATGAGAGCGCCCGCCGCCGCCGAGAGAATCGAGATGTCCGCGGGCGACGCGCCCTGGGCGCTGCGGCCCAGCACGAGCCACGAGAGCTTCTCCGATTCCGGCACGTCGGGCGTGGAGACGAGGCGCACGCGCGGCCGCGCCGTCGTGCCCGTGACTTCCAGTCCCGCTTCCACCGGCAGCCCCTTGCGCGTCGCGAGGACGTTCAGCTTCGGGTTGTCGATCGGGCCGGCGAACGTGAGCACGCCGCGATCGATCGTGAGCTTCTGCCCATAGCCCTCGTACGTGCCCTGCACCGTGCGGATGGAGCCCGTCGCGCGAAGCGGCGTGCCGATCTCGCCCACCACGCGCAGCTCGCCCGCGAGGACCGTGTCCAGGCCGCGCCCCTGGAACGCGATGCCGTCGCCGAGCGAGGCTGCGATGTCGATGCGGATCGGCTCCTTCGACTTCGCTTCCGCCGGTTGCTCCTTCGCGCGTGCCACCACGATGTCGTCCGAGGGAGAAGGCGGCGCCTGCGCGAGGGCGCCGATCCATCCGCCGTCGGCCCTGAACGTGCCGCTCACGCTCGTGCCCTTCGCGCCCGATTCGAGGCTCGCCTCGCCGCTCACGGCGATGAAGCGCGAGGCGAGTTGCGTGACCGGGACCTTGTCCACCTTCAGCCGGATCGAGCCCGTGTGCGCGGAGAAATCCACGGAGCCTCCGGCGCTCAACGTGCCGCCGCCCTCCGGCGCCTTCATCGACGCGAGGGCCGCGCGCGCGCCTTCGGCAACGCGCCACGGAGTCCTCGCCGTGAGCTCGTCGATCACGAGCGAGGTCCCGTCCAGGTGCAGGGACGCGTTGCCGTCGGCGATCTCGAAGCCGCTGCGCGGCTCGCGAAGCGCGACCTGCCGCGCGCGGGCCTTCGCCTCGATGCGAGGATCCGCGCCCGTTCCCGTCACGGCGAGATCGGCATCGAGGCGCCCCGTGAGCTTCGTGTCGGGGCCGAGCCATGGCGCGAGCGCCTCGAGGCTGGGAATCGATGCGTTCACGCGGGCATCGATGGGCGCGGCCTTCGCGAATTCCCACCCCGCGCCGGCGCGCGCGAGCTCCCCGTGGGCTTCGCCGCGGATCGTGCCGACGCGAGCGCCCGCGACGCTCAGCGCCGCGTGCAATCGCCCCCGCGACACGTTCACGTCGAGCATCGCGTCCGAAAGCCCCATGGCGATCTCGGGATCGCCGACGCGCACGTCGCCCGATTCGCGCTTCACGCGGATCGTGCCATCGACGGTGTCGGCCGCGTGCAGGTCCCAGAGCGCCGAGAACACGAGGTCGGACTTGGGCGGCTCCTCGAGCTGGAGGCTCTTCGCGAGGTTGCGGACCTCGATCGAAGGCGCCGAGCCCTTCAGGTCGAACGCGCCATGGGCCCAGCGCGTGACCTCGAGGCGCGCTTCGCCCCAACCGCCGCGCAGGCTCGCTTCGCCCAGCTCCGCGCCGTCCCGGGCGACCGCGAGCGCCGCCGGCGCAGCGAGCGAGAACGCGCCGGGGCCCGTGAGCGAGAGGGACTCGAGCTCGCCCTTCCATGCGATGGACTCGCCGTTCGGGACGATGCCGCCGTGCAGGGCCACGCTCACCGTCGCCCTGGGATTGAGCGTGGCCCGCGCGGCGATGCGATGGGCCGGGCGCGACCCGTCGATCGCGAGCCTGAATGCGCTCATGCGCACGCCGCCCGGAAGCGCGAGGTTCGCGCCGTCGAGCGTCGCGTTGCCCGAGTACGCGTCGAAAGTGCCCGCGACCCTTGCATGCGCATCGAAGGAACCCGATGCCTTCACGCCGAAAGGCTTCGACACCCTGGCCAGGTCCGGGGCCCGCAACGATACGTCCATCGCATCGCCCGCGCGGCCGAGGCTGCCCTTCGCGGTCAATCGCGCGCCTCCATACGAGAGCTCCGCGTTCATCGCCGCGATGCGATGGGCATTGCCCGAGGCCTCCACGTGGCCGGAGAGCGCGATTCCCATGGGCGCGGTGGCGATCGCGGTGGGATCGAGGTCGCGCACCTCGCCCTTCACGCTGAACTCGCGCGACTCGTCGAGCGCGAGCGCGCCCGACGCCGAGATCGATCCCCCGCCGAAGCGCACGTTCGCCGATTGCACCTCGAGCCTGCGGGCGGCGATCGAGGCGCGGCCTTCCACCGCGAAGCGCGGGTCCTCGAGCGCGAGCTCGAAGCGTTGCGCCTCCTCGTCGCCGGCGATGGAGAGCCGGCCCGCGAGCCGCGTCTTCTCGAGCGCGCCATGCAGCGCCGCGAGATCGACGCCCTCGACCTGCAGGTTCGCGCGCGCGCCGCCGCCGCCCGCGTGAATCGTGCCGCGCACAGTCCCCGCCGGAAGCGCCACTTCCACGCCGGTGAGATCGGTCCCCTGCGAGGAGAACGACGCATCCGCCATCGCCGAGACGAGCGGCAGCTTGTGGCCGTCCCACGGCCCGGGATCAGCGTTGGCGAGGCGAACGGGACCCTCGAGGCCTGCGCCGCGCGGCTCGAGCTTCGCGTGCGCCGCGATGCGCGTGGAGGGCATCGACGAAGCGAACCGCGCGAGGTCGATGTCGCTCGCATCGATGGCGATCTGCCCGAGCGGCCGCGCGGCGAAGGGTTGCACCGTCGTGCTCGCCGAAGCGCGCGCCCGCGCCACAGAGGCCTCGGCCTTGAGCTCGATCAGCTGCAGCGTTCCCTTCGCGGTGGCGGTCGCGTGGATCGTTTCGCGCCGGACCACGCCCTCGAAGGCCGCCACCGCGTCGAGATCGAACGGCGCTTCCCCCGCGATGGAGCCCGAGAGCTTCGCCTTTCCCCAGGGCGTCGTGACCGCGCCCTCGGAGATCTTCCATCGCGCGCCGGCGCCCTCGCCGCGCAGCACGATGTCCTTCAATACGAGGTCGCCTTCGTGCGATGCGATCGCTCCATAGGTGAACGCGCCCACGGCGCCGTCGTCGAGGCGCAGCGCGAAGGGCGGCGCGAAGCGCGGGGGTGCGGTGGCGGGCGGCGACGGCTGCGCCGCGGGCGCGGTGCGCACCTCGACGCTTCGCGCGTGCAGGCGCCGCACCACGAGGCGCCCCGTGAAGACGGGCGAGACCTGCGCCTCGAGCCCCTCGATGCGCACGAGGAGCCCGGGCCGCGCGATTTCGAAGCGGCGGATCCTGAGCGTGCCCGCCAGCGAGCCCTCCACGCCCTCGATGGTGGTCGCGGCGCCCATGGCCGCCTCGAGCTTGCCGAGGGCGAACTGCGCGCCGCGCTGCGTCTCCAGGAGCCAGGAGATCGCCCCGGCCACCACCACCAGCAAGGCGATGAGGGCGTAGGCGAGATAGCGGAAGGCGCGCCGCATGTCAGAACGCGATCGACACGGAGAAGGACAGCCGGAACTTCTTGTCGCGATCCGCGTACGCGACATCCAGCGCGAAAGGTCCCGCGGGAGTCTTGTAGCGCGCGCCGATGCCGTAGCTCTTCAACGCGTCGAGCTTCTCGGGCGAGTCGGCGGCGGTGCCCACGTCCATGAAGGCCGCCGCGCCCCACGTGTTGTCGAGCCAGTGGACGTACTCGACGGTTCCGGTCTCGAGATAACGCCCGCCCACCACGGCGCTGCCCTGCTGCACGCCCAGGCTCTGGTACGCGTAGCCGCGGTTGGAGCGCGAGCCGCCGGCGGTGAAGAGGAAGTCGTCGGGGATTCCCTCGCGGCTGTCGGCGAACGTGCGCCCGAGCTCGATGCGCAGGAGCAGCTGGTCCATCTTTCCCACCGGATACCAGTACTGGTACTGCATGTACGTCTTGAGGAAATCCTCCCCGGAGCCCAGCGACTTCGATCCCGCGGCGAGCTGCACGTTCAGCACGCCGCCCTTCCTCGGATCGAAGACGCTGTCCACCGGGCGCCACGTGACAGTCACCACGGGCGCGAGCGCCCGCGTGTAGTTCACCGCGGCGCCCGTCGGATACTGCTTCTCGATCTGGTACGAAAGCCCCGCCTGCAGCTCGAACTTCTCGACGTACCAGTGGCGATACGCGGCGAGCGCCAGGCGCGTGAAGTTGTTGTCCTGGATGATGCTGTGCTCGGTGAGCACGCCGAGGCTGTCCTTGTACGGCATCTGCGTGAGCCACGAGCCGGTCCAGATGCCCGGCGGCAGGTACACGTCGGCATATCCGATCTGCTGCTTCTGGCTCGCCTTCACGGAGCTTTGCAGGTCGAGCGCGCGGCCGAGGAAATCGCGATCGCGGTACGTGGCCTCCGCGCGCACCCCGTCATCCGTGCCGTAGCCGAACGACACGCCCGCGTCGCGCGCGGCGCGCTCCACGACGGTGAGCTTCACGGGCGCGTGGTCGGCCTTCGCCGGATCGGGCTCGATCTCCGCCACAACGCTCGAGAACCACGGGCCCGCCTGCACGAGCCGCTGCATCTGCTCGAGGCGGTCGCGGCTGTAGCGCTCGCCAGGCTTGATGTCCACGAGCCGGCGCACGATGTGCTCGGGATAGCGCTCGAGGCCCGCCACGGTGACCTCGCCGAACGTGAAGGGCGGGCCGCTCGAGAGCACCAGCGTGAGCCGGGCCTTCGCGCTCGCCTCGTCCACGTCGGCCCGCGAGCGCAGGAGCGAGCCCGCGGCGTAGTCGCGGTCGGTGAGCGACTGCTCGAGGCGGGTCTTGGCGCCCTCCCAATCGGCGCTGCGGAAAGCCTGCCCGGGCCTCATCGCGAATCCCGAGCGGATCTGCGCGCGGCGCCGCTCGCGCTCCTCGCCCTCGCCGGCGAGATCGCCCTCGAAGGCGATGTCCACGTCGCCCACGACCGTGAGCGGCCCCGGATCGAACCTTACCGTGGCTTCGCCGCGCGATTCGTCGAAGCGCACCTCCACCGTCGAGGAGAAGTACCCCTCGGACGCGGCGATCTCGGGAACGCGCTTTCGCACCTCGATCACCCAGGGACGCCGCAGCTCCGCGGCCCTTCCCTCCTCGCCGCCGGAACGTTTCGGAGGGGGAACGAACTTCTCGAAGAGGTCGCGGAATTCCTTCGGCGCCTCCCACGTGACCGTGAACGCCTCGTCGCGTTCGCGCCGGTCGAGCGGGCCCAGCGCGGCCGCCGGCACCGCCCACACCGCCAGCAACGCAGCGAGCGCAGCGCGCGGAGCGAGGCTTATCCTAATTTTTCGACGCGCCGCTCGAGTCGCTCGACGGCGTCTCGCAGTTCAGCCACCGCGCGGGCGAAGCTCTCGACCTTCACGCGCGAGGCGACGAGCGGGGATTCCTCGGTCCAGTATTCCGCCGCGCCCTCGGCGAGGCGCCGGCCGGCCTCGCGACCCCAGTGATGCAGCGAGCGCGCCGTCGAGACGATGCGGTGCGCGGCGATGTCGCCCACGACGCGCGCGAGATCCTCTTCGACGTCCCAGTCGAGGTTGCGCGCGATGAAGGACACCTCCTGCGCGAACTGCGCGTTGCCCTCCATCCACACCTCGCCCCACGCCGCTTCGTCGCGGGCGGCGAGGCGCGGAAGGATCCGCGGCGGGATGCGCACGTCGAGGTCGCGCGCCGCCTCGTCGCTCGCGGGCGCCACCTCGCCATTGGCCTGCACCGTAAGGGCGAGCGACATCGGGCCCACGTTGAATCGCGCCGTGCGTCCCGCGTGCTTCGCGAGGCGCTCCATCGCGAGCGGCGCCGAACGCAGCACGTGGTTGATGGCGCGGGCGGCGGGCCGCCCTGGAACGGCGCTCATGCCTTGTATCCCCGGTGCAGCGCCACCACGCCCGCGGCGAGGTTGAAGTAGTCGACGCGCTCCAGGCCCGCGGCCTGCATCATCGACTTCAACTGCTCCTGGTCGGGGTGCATGCGGATCGACTCGGCGAGGTAGCGATACGCCGCTTCGTCCTTCGCGACGTACTTGCCGAGCGCGGGCAGCACCGAGAACGAGTACGCGTCGTAGGCGCGGGCGAGAGGCTTCCACGGCTTGGAGAACTCGAGCACGATCACGCGCCCTCCCGGCCGCGCGACGCGCGCCATCTCGGCGAGCGCGCGGTCCTTGTGCGTCATGTTGCGAAGGCCGAAGGCGACCGAGACGCAATCGAACGTATTCGAGGCGAACGGCAGCTTTTCCGCGTCGCAGAGCGCGAGCGGCGTGAATACGCCCTGGTCGATCAGCTTGTCGCGGCCCACGGCGAGCATCGCGGCGTTTATGTCCGTCATCCACACCTGGCCCGTCGCGCCCACGCGCTTCGCGAACGCGGCCGCGAGGTCGCCGCTGCCCGAGGCGACGTCGAGCACGCGAGAGCCTTCGCGCACGCCGCTCATCTCGATGGCGAAGCGCTTCCACCAGCGATGCAGCCCCAGCGACATGAGGTCGTTCATCACGTCGTAGCTCGGAGCCACCGAGCGGAACACGTCGCCCACGCGCCGCGCCTTCTCCTCCTCGGGCACCTGGCTGTAGCCGAAATGGGTCTTGTCGCTCATGGGTCGCGGGAAGCGCCCGCCCCTTCGAGGCGCGCGAGGTAGGACTTCCAGTTGGCTTCCTTTTCGCGCCCGAGCTCGTAGAGGTAGTCCCACGAGTAGATGCCGGTGTCGTGGCCGTCGGAGAACGCGAACTTCACCGCGTACGCCCCGACGGGCTCGATCGCCTTGATGGCGACGTTGCGCTTGCCCACCTGGAGCACCTCCTGGCCCGGGCCGTGGCCGCGGACCTCCGCGGAGGGCGAGAACACGCGCAGGTATTCCACGGGAAGGGAAAAATTCGCGCCATCGTCGAACGCCACGTCGAGCACGCCCGATTGCTGGTGTAACGTGATGTCCGTCGGCCGGGGAGATTTGCGATCCATGGCCTCATTATAAGATTGCCGCATGATCGGCATCCTCATCGTCTCCCACGGCGCTTTCGGCGAGTCGCTGATCCACTCGGCGAGCCACGTCCTGGGGCGCCGCCCCGTGTACCTGCGCCAGCTGGGCGTGACCGTGCACGACGATCCCGACGCGCTGATCCCGGTGGCCGAGGACCTGATCCGCTACCTGGACCAGGGGCAGGGCGTGCTCGTCCTCACCGACATGTACGGCGCCACGCCCTCGAACATCGCCTCGAGGCTGCTGAAGCCCGGCAAGGTCGCGGGCATCGCCGGAGTGAACCTGCCGATGCTGATCCGCGCGCTCACCTACCGCGAGGAGCCGCTCGAGTCCGCCCTGGAAAAGGCGCTCTCCGGGGCTTCCGAAGGCGTGATCCGCATGGGCGACCCGTGATCCGGCGCGCCGTGAAGGTGACCAACAAGCTGGGACTGCATGCGCGCGCTTCGGCGAAGCTCACGCAGCTCGCGTCGCGCTTCCAGAGCTCGATCTGGATCGAGCGCAACGGCCGGCGCGTGAACGCGAAGAGCATCATGGGGGTGATGATGCTCGCGGCGGGCATCGGCTCGACGGTGGAGCTCGAGACCGAGGGCGCCGACGAGCTGGCCGCGATCGACGAGATCGAGGCGCTCTTCAACGACAAGTTCGGCGAGGGCGAGTGATGGCGGCCGAGTCCCCCGGCGTTTCCTTCACGATGCACGGCATCGGCGTGTCGGGCGGCATCGCCATCGGCCACGCGCACCTCTTCGCGGGCATGTCGGCCGAGGTGGACCACTACGAGATCGCCGCCGCGGACATCTTCCGCGAGCAGCGCCGCTACGACCGCGCGGTGAAGGAAGTGCGCGACGAGCTGGCGGAGCTCGTTGCGAGCGTGCGCCACAGCGCGTCGGCCGAGCTCGCGCCCTTCGTGAACGTGCACCGCATGCTGCTCGACGACGCCGCGTTCGCCGACGCGCCGCGCGACATCATCCGCAGCGAGCACTGCAATGCGGAATGGGCGCTTCGCAAGCAGCTCGACGAGCTCCTCGCGCAGTTCGGCGACATCGAGGACCCCTACCTCAAGCAGCGCGAGGACGACGTGCGGCAGGTGGCCGAGCGCGTGCTGGGCGCGCTCGCGGGCACGCAGCGGCGCATCGCGGTGAAGCCCACGCGCGAGGATGCCTCGATCCTCGTGGCGCGCGACCTCTCGCCCGCCGACGTGATCCTCTTCCGCGAGCATCCGTTCGCCGCCTTCCTCACCGACCTGGGCGGCGCCACGTCGCACACCGCGATCATCGCCCGGTCCATGAACATCCCGGCGATCGTGGCGCTGCACCACTCGCGCTCCATGGTCCGCGAGGACGAGCTCATCATCGTCGACGGCACGCAGGGCGTGGTGATCGTGAACCCCGACGCCCACGTGCTCGCCGAGTACCGCCTCAAGCAGAACCAGGCGAGGCTCGAGCGCGACAAGCTGAAGCGCCTGAAGAGCGCGCCGGCGGCCACGCTCGACGGAACGCCGGTGCAGCTGCACGCGAACATCGAGCTGCCCGGCGACGTGGACGCGGTGAAGGCGAGCGGCGCCACGGGCATCGGGCTCTTCCGCAGCGAGTTCCTCTTCATGAACCGGCGCGACCTGCCGGACGAGGACGAGCAGTACGAGGCCTACCGCGAGGTGGTCGAGCGCATGAGGGGCCTGCCGGTGACAATCCGCACGCTCGACATCGGCGCCGACAAGCCGATCGAGGGCGGGGAGCCCATGCACGCGGAGGTCAATCCCGCGCTGGGGCTTCGCGCGATCCGCTACTGCCTCGCCGAGCCGCAGGTGTTCAACACGCAGCTTCGCGCGATCCTGCGCGCCTCGCGCCACGGCAAGGTGCTGATCCTGGTCCCGATGCTGTCCACGTGGAACGAGCTCACGCAGACGCTCGCCGCGGTGCAGCACGCCCGCGAGCAGCTTCGCGACGAGAAGGAGAAGTTCGACGAGTACACGCCCGTCGGCGGCATGATCGAGGTCCCCGCGGCGGCGATCGCGCTGCCGATGTTCATCCGCAAGCTCGACTTCCTCTCGGTGGGCACCAACGACCTCATCCAGTACACGCTCGCCATCGATCGCGCCGACGACCGCGTGGCGCACCTGTACGACCCGCTGCATCCGGCGGTGCTGAACCTGCTCGCGGGCGTGATCCGCACCGCGCAGCAAAGCGAGAAGCCGGTGGCGGTGTGCGGCGAGATGGCGGGCGACGTGGACCTCACGCGCATGCTGCTGGGATTCGGGCTCAGGCATTTCTCAATGCACCCGGCGCACCTGCTCGCCGTGAAGCAGCGGGTGCTGATGACGAGCCTTCCGGACATCGCGCCCGTGGTCGCGCGCATCCTCAGGACCGACGAGCCCGACCGCATGCAGGCCCTCATCGAGAAGCTGAACGGCTAGACCCACGCTCCAGACCATGCTCGTCGACCGCGGCGAAAACGACCATCTTCGAGTCCAGGCCCAGCAGGCCGCGCTCTTCGGGCTGCTGAAGGGCGGCATTCCGGTGGCCGAGCCGCGCGCGGCATGGCCCGCGCTCACGGAGGCGCTTGCCACCACGCTCCGGATCCGGCGCGCCTCGGTGTGGCTCTTCAACGAGGACCGCTCGGTGCTTCGCCTGGCGCACGAGCACGACGATTCGGGCAACCCGCGCCCGGGGGCGGAGCTCGAGGCGGTCGCCTATCCCGCGTACTTCCATGCGCTGCTGGGCAACCGCACCATCGTGGCTCCGGACGCCAGGACCGATCCGCGCACGATCGAGTTCAATCCCTACTTCACGAGGGACGACGTGGTCTCGCTCCTCGACGCGGGCATCTGGCGCGAGGGGCAGGCGATCGGCGTGGTGTGCGCGGAGACCGTGGGCGAGCGGCGCGACTGGACCACCGACGAGCAGCTCTTCGCCGGCTCCATCGCGGACCTGGCCGCCGCGGTGCTCAACCACGAGGGGCTCGAACGGGCGCGCGCGGCGCTCGAGGAATCGCAGGAGCTCTTCTCGCGGGCGCTGCGCTCCTCGCCCGACTGGATCTCCGTGGTGCGCATGTCCGACGGCGTGATCCTGGAAGTGAACGAGGCCTTCGAGCGTGAGTCGGGATACCGGGTCGCGGACGTGGTCGGGCGCTCCACGCTCGACATCGGCCTGTGGGTTGACCGGGCGCAGCGCGACGCCTGGATCGAGCGGCTGCGCCGCGACGGCCTCGTCCGGGAGCACGAAGTGCTCTTCCGCAAGAAGTCCGGCGAGATCCGCACCTTCAACCTTTCGGGCCACCGCGTGGTCATCCACGGCGCCGATTGCGCCGTGACAATCAGCCAGGACGTGACCGAGCGGCGCCGGCACGAGCGGCTCGT
>Ga0335070_10006975_pt1 | contig 13277 bp, 11 predicted proteins | sample Lox_Sample_13_FD_206722 | JGI IMG/M metagenome (GOLD analysis project Ga0335070, IMG submission 206722) | Soil microbial communities from Loxahatchee National Wildlife Refuge, Florida, United States - Lox_Sample_1.3 | ecosystem: Environmental > Terrestrial > Soil > Wetlands | place: USA...
GGATTTGCGGCGCATCACCCGGGAAAACGATGTCCTGCTCATTTTTGACGAGGTCCAGACCCTGCGCCATTCCTGGGGCGGGGCCCAGGAGATGCATGGGGTCCTCCCCGATCTGACGGCCCTGGCCAAAATCATCGGCGGGGGGTTCCCCAGCGGCGCTGTGGGGGGCAAAGCGGAAATCATGAGTGTCTTTGATTCCAGCGGAGGACGGGCCAAAGTTCCCCACGGGGGGACCTTTAATGGAAACCCTGTCACCATGGCCGCGGGACTGGCCACGATGAAGCAGCTCACCCGGAAATCTTTTGCCCATCTGTCCAGGCTGGGAGAAGAACTCCGCCGCGAATTATCCGGTCTCTTTGACCGTTACGGATACAAAGCCCGGGTAACTGGAGAAACGTCCTTTTTCAAAGTCCATTTTACGGATCAGGAAGTATACGATTACCGGAGCGCGCGGAAAGGCGTGAATAAGGAAGAGGAGAGAAGGATCTTCTTCTACCTTTTGAACCGGGGAATCTTTGTTGAGTCTCAGATCAGAGGGTGCCTCTCGGTTCCCATGGGAAAAGCCGAGACCCATGCCTTGCTGGAAGCCATGGAGGATTACCTGAAGAAAGGGAGAAGTCTTTAAAGCTCAGAGTTGAATCGATCTGGCCTTTCGACTCCATTTCCAAGAAGTACAGGTCCAGACTACCAGTAGGCAAGGTTTGAGTCTGGGAACCATCACCAGCAGCCACTCAATCCAATTTTCCCCGAAATCCTTAGTTCTCGGGAGGAGGGGTCAAAACCTCCAGCAAAAAGGCTGAAGCCTTCTCGAAGATCCCCGCAGATTCCCCTTCTCGTGGCCCGGCCACATTCAGAATCCGCACATGAGTCTCGTTGATCCACTGCCAAACTGCGGATGGGTCTATCTTCCGGGTCAGGTCAACCAGAAGAAAGGGTTTGTGGAACTTGCTCGCAAGTTTCAGGGTCAAGGCGGTTCCCCCCTTGGGAGAACCTTCGGTGATAACCAGGGTCCCGTCCGAATCCTCCACGTTTAACTGCGTTCGGACCTGGTAGTCCGGGGAAGAGGCCTCCTCCAAGGGATAGTAGTCCGGAATCCTTCCATCCTCTGCTCTCCGGCCCTGGGGACACCAACCCCCGCAGGGAATGCCCAACTTCATGGCTGTATCCAGTGCTGCCCGGTCTACTCCGGTCTGCCCGCCGGAAATGATTTTTTCCAATAGAATTTTCATTCAGCCACAAAGAGCACAGAGACCTAGGAAGAACTTTTTCGAATACCAGGTTTCTGGTTCTGGTCTGTCAATTCTGTTTTTGCTGCTTTCTCCCTAGCATATTTCCCAGTCTTTAACAAAAGATTTTTCTTTCTTCGCCGCATAAAGCCTCCGAAAATCTTGATTAATCCAATCTTTTTGAGGATAATAGGACATTATTTTGTCCTTTAGCAGGATGCTGAAGAAGTCTTTTTTCATCCTGTGCAGTCATTCCCGCGGAAGCGGGAATCCAGTATTTTCAATACTTTCTGGACTCCCGCTTTCGCGGGAGTGACGGAGAATTGGAGTTTTTCTGCATCTGCTAGAAATTTCTTGCTACGATCCAGGCCGAGATAAAGGAGGCGCAGATGATCATACCTCTAACGCCAGTCCGCTTTTTCGAATACGTGGAGAAAATTTTCCAAGATAAAGAAGGAGTGGTGTGTGAAGGGGAGAGATTTACCTACGGGGAGTTCTGCCGGCGGACAAGGAAAGTCAGCAACGCCCTTGCGAAAATAGGAGTTCAAAGGGGGGACCGGGTCGCTTACCTGGGATACAATTGCCACCGTCTCCTGGAGCTGTTCTATGCTCCCCCGATCATGGGAGCCATCCTGGAACCGCTGAACATTCGGCTGGCGGCCAAGGACTTCGATTACATTATCAATGAATCGACCCCCCGGGTGCTATTCCTGGACAAGGACTTTATCCCGGTCATCGACTCCATTCGGGCAAAGATTCCTTCGGTGAAACATTTCCTCGCTTTGGAAAAGACCCCCGGGCTGCCGGGTTGGATTCAGGGGAATTACGAAGAGCTCTTGCAGGGTGCTTCCGCCGAACGGACGTATCCTTTGGGGAAGTATCCTTTCGAAGAGGATGACCCGGCGGAAATCTTTTACACTAGCGGGACGACCGGAAATCCCAAAGGGGTGATGATGACTCACCGCAATCTCTATCTCCATGCCCTGTGCGCCATGTCCATGATGGCTGTCAGGGAGACGGATATCCAAATTCATCTGATCCCCCTTTTCCACGTGAACGGCTGGGGAACGCCCCATTACCTCCTAGCGAAGGGGGGCAAGCATATCATGGTGAAGCGTTTCGATCCCGTCAAGACCCTGGAGGTTTTTGAAAAGGAGAAAGTAACCCGGGCCTTCGTCATTCCCACCATGGTCAATGCGCTGCTGGCGGTCCCGAACTTTAAATCTTTTAACCTTTCCCGGATGGAAGAAATCCTCATCGGAGGGGCGCCGCCGCCGCGGGGAATGTCCGAACGGGTGGAGAAGGCTTTCGGCTGTATCTGCCATGGCGGGTTCGGGATGACCGAGACCTGCCCCTTGATCGTTCTGCCGGAACTGTCCGAGGAACTGGACTCGGAGGAGTATCGGCACCGCCGCCACGATACCTGGGGAAGGCCCCTTCCGGGGGTGGAATTCCGCCTGGTGGACGCGAGTGGGAAAGACCTCCCCTGGGACGGGAAGAGCGTGGGAGAGCTGCTGGTTCGGGGAGACATGGTGATGAAAGGGTATTACCGCCAGGCCGAGGAGACGGCCAGGACCCTGGAAGGGGGGTGGTACCACACCGGCGACCTTTGCGCCCTGGAGCCGGACGGGCAGCTGATCGTCAAAGACCGGAAGAAAGATATCATCATCAGCGGAGGAGAGAACATCTCCTCCCTGGAAATCGAGCAGGTTCTCTACGGCCATCCGGCCGTGCTGGAGTGCGCGGTCATCGGCAAGAATGACGAAAAGTGGGGCGAGGTACCCCTGGCCTTTGTTGTTTTGCGGGAAGGCTACCAGGTGACTCCGGAGGAGTTCATCAAGTATGCCCGGGACAACATGGCCCACTTCAAGGCTCCCCGGGAAGTGAGGATCCTTAAGGAGTTTCCCAAGGGGGGAACGGGGAAGATTCTGAAATCGGTGCTGAGGGAAAGGTACAGGAACCCTTGAATTGCGCATTGCGAATTGTCCATTGGGGAATGGGGAATGGGAGAAACAGAATTCAGAAGCCAGAAGTCAGAAAGAAAAGAAGAGTTATTTCGTTCATCATTTCTCCTGAATTTAGGCTCCTGGGTTCTCGATTCCAGGCACTCTAGGCACTCCGAACTCTAGGCGCTTAAGGAGGCGGTTTTGTCCAGGAACGTCGTCGATGTTTTGCAGGAGAGAGGTTTCATTGAACAGATCACCGATACCGGGTTGCGGGAAGCGGCTTCAACTCAAACCTTAAAGTGCTATGTAGGCTTTGACCCTACGGCAAGGTCCCTTCACCTGGGGCACATCATCCCGGTCATGGGGCTGGCTCATTTCCAGCGCAACGGGCATATCCCCATCGCCCTGGTGGGAGGGGGAACGGGGATGATCGGGGACCCCAGCGGGAAGACCGCGGAAAGACAGCTCCTTTCCAAGGGGGACGTAGAGGCCAATGCCCAGCGGCTGAAGGCGCAGCTTTCGCATTTTTTCAGTTTTGAGGGGCCTCAAGCGGCCCTCCTGCTGAACAACGCCGAGTGGCTGTTGCCCCTTAACCTGGTTGATTTTTTGCGGGATATCGGCAAACACTTTTCGATCAATGCCATGATCGCCAAGGAGTCGGTCCGCTGGCGTCTGGAGGAAAGAGGGCAAGGCATCTCCTTCACCGAGTTCAGCTACATGCTTCTCCAGGCCTATGACTTCTACCACCTGCATGAGCATCACGGCTGCGCAGTGCAGGCTGGAGGGAAAGACCAGTGGGGAAACATCACCGCGGGCATCGACCTCATCCGCCGGATGAGCGGGGGGAGCGCCCACGGGCTCACCTTTCCCCTTTTAACCACCGCCTCCGGGGTGAAGATCGGCAAGACCGAAGGTGCATCCGGAAGCGAAATGGTCTGGCTAGACCCGGAGATGACCTCCCCTTACCGGATGTACCAGTACTGGGTTAACACCGACGACCGCGACGTGGTTAAGTTCCTCAAGCTCTTCACCTTCCTCGATTTGCCCGAAATCACGGAACTGGAAGAATCGCTGAAACGGGACCCCGGGAAGCGGGAACCCCACCACCGGCTGGCCTTCGAATTCACCAGGCTGGCTCACGGGGGAGAAGCGGGGCGGGCCGCGCAGGAGGCCTCGGAAGTTCTCTTCGGGAGCGAGGTTCAGACCCTCTCCCAGGAGGTTTTTGCCGCTCTGGCCGGAGAAGTGCCGGGGACGAAGGTCTCCAAAGCACGGGTCCAGAATGGTGTCCCGCTGGTAGACCTTCTCCTGGAAACCAACCTGGTCAAATCCAAACGGGCGGCCCGAGACCTCATCGGTCAGGGCGGCGCCTATGTGAATAACAAGACCTGGAAGGACCTGGAAGGCAAGGTCGGGTTTGAACAGGCGTTATCCGGCCGGGGGATTCTCCTGCGGGTGGGTAAGAAGAATTATCATCTCTTGATGATTGAATAGTTCTAGTTTCTCGTTGCTTGTTGCCGGCTCATAAAAGTGAAGAAGGCGAAAAAGTGGCCGGCAAACAGTTACGATTAAGCAGCAACTAATCACGAGCAACCATCAACCGGCATCAAGAAACCAGCGACGAGGTTTTGACCTATGAAGGCGGCTATTGTTTATTGGTCCAAGAGCGGAAACACGGAAAAAGTAGCCAGGGCCATTTGGGAAGGATTGGAGGCCTCAGGGGTTCAAGTGACTTTTCGGGAGGCTGAAGGAGCGGGGAACCTGGACTGGTTCGATTTTGACCTGGTGTGCGTGGGGTTCCCCTCCTACCAGTTTCTTCCCCCCGAACCGGTTGTCGCCTACTTGAAGAACAAATTCGGGGAATACCGGCAGCAGGGGAGGGTGAAACTTGGGTGTCCGCGCATCCCCGGGAAACATGCTCTGATCTTCTGCACCTATTCAGGCCCGCATACCGGGATCAACGAAGCCATCCCGGCGGGAAAATATGCAAGCCAGTTCTTCGATCACCTGGGATTCGAGGTGGAAGCAGAATGGTACGTGCTCGGAGAATTCCACGGCAAGGCAGACAACAGCACCAAGGGCCGATTGGGAGACATCCGCGGAAAACCCACCCCGGAAGAACTGCGGAAGGTGAGGGAAGATACGATCCGGTTGATTAACTGGCTGAAGTAATGGCTGGATTCCTGGTTGCCGGTCACTTGTTTCTTATTTTTTTTAAACCAGCAACGAGTAACCAGTAACGATTTTTATGTTTTCGTCCACTTGGACAGCCTCTGCACGCTGCCCTGTGGCTGCTCGAATGAGGAGAGGAACCGCCATGAACGCCGAAGAGCTGAAAAAGAAGGTCTGCGAGCAAATCGACCAACGCCGGGAGGAAATGATCCGGGTGGCGCAGCGGATGCTGAAGCAGCCCGAGCTGGGATACCGCGAAGTCAAGACCGCCGCGCTGGTCAAGGAGGAATTGCAGAAGCTGAACCTGCCCATCCGGGAGGGGCTCGCCGTCACCGGGGTCGAAGGCTCGCTCTCCGGAAGGGAACCGGGGCCGGCAGTGGTGGTTATGGGCGAGCTCGATTCAGTCATGGAGAAAAAGTCCCCCCTGGCCGACCCGGTCACGGGCGCCGCGCACCTGTGCGGCCATCACATTCAGGTGGCGAGCATGTTGGGCGCCGCCATGGGGCTGGTCGGCGCGGGAGCCGCCCCTTACCTGTCTGGAAGGGTAAAATTCCTGGGCTGCCCGGCCGAAGAATACCTGGAGATCGAATACCGGCTGGGGCTCATGGCCGAGGGCAAGATCAGCTTCCTGGGCGGTAAGCAGGAGCTGATCAAGCTCGGCTATTTCGACGATGTGGATGCAGCCCTGATGGTCCACTCCTTTGCCGACACGTCCGAACCCGCTTTTCTGATGAACGCCGCGGGCAACGGATTCATGGCCAAGTTTATCCGCTACGAGGGCAAGCCCTCGCATGCCGGGGCGGCGCCTCACCGGGGCATTAACGCACTTAATGCGGCCTGCATCGGCATCATGGCCGTCCACGCCCAGCGTGAGACCTTCCAGGACAATGACGCCATCCGCGTGCACCCGATCATCACCAAGGGCGGGGACGTGGTCAACGTCGTGCCCTCGGATGTCCGCCTCGAGAGCTATGTGCGCGGCAAGAACCTCGATGCCATCCTTGACGCCTCGGCCAAGGTGGACCGGGCGTTCAAGGCCGGGGGGGACGCGGTTGGCGCGGCTACGAAGATCACCAACATCCCCGGGTACCTGCCGATCTTCCAGGACCGGAACCTCACAGAGATCGCCAGCCGAAACGGCCGGGCCCTGCTGGGGGACCGGGGCGCCCTCGAGGCAGGCTTCATGGGGGGGTCCTTTGATGTGGGCGACCTGTCCCACCTCATCCCTGTCGTCCACCCTTTTGTGACCGGCACCCAGGGTCACCTGCACACCGCAGAGTTCCGTGTGACCGACTACGAGGCCGCGGTGGTGCTGCCGGCCAAACTGATGGCCCTGTGCGTCATCGACCTCTTGGCCCACGGCGGCGCTGAGGCCCGGCGCATCAAAAGGGAATTCCAGCCGCGTCTGACCAAAGGGCAGTATCTTGAACTCATGCAACGCCTGGCCCAGTAGACGGCCGATAGGCGTTTGCCAATGTGCGCAAGAAGATGGGAGATTTTCTTTGAGTCCAATAAATGCTAATAAGGACACTGCGCTGTTGGATACAATAGGTTTTCAGTTAATACCCATCATTAAACTCCCAAACACACCCTAAACTCAAAGGAGGTTCTTTATGGCCGAAACAGCGAAATCTCCACCTCAGGCATCCCCCGGGATTGTCTCCCCCCAGATGGTTAAGGTGTATGTCGTTGCTCTCGTCCTGGTTGTCCTGAGCGAATGGATCGGCTTTGTGCGTTGGACTCCTGTCGAGAAGATCACCATCCTCTTGGTCCCCTTCGTGCACACCATCTGGCTGGCGGTTATCTTTGCGCCCCAGGCGGCAGGGCGCTGGGTGAAAGTATACACCATCAGCGATTCCGCCTGGGCAGCCGGGATCATCCTGACGGCCACCTATCCCTTGATGGTCCGGTACGGCACGCTGGTGGGGCCCAATGTCCCCAAGCTATTGCAGGCCGGCGTCGCCCTCGTCCTGCAGGAAGCCGGTAACAACTGGGGCTCCATCATCATGGCCATGCCCATCGCCATCCTGCTGGGCTTGAGACGGGAAGTCATCGGGGCCTGCTATTCGGTTGCCCGTGAACCCAACTTGAGCCTCATCGCCGACATCTACGGCCTCGATACGCCCGAGGGCCGCGGGGTGGTCGGGACTTATATCACCGGCACCGTCCTGGGCACCGCCTTCTTCAGCATCCTCGGCAGCGTCTTCGCCCTCACAGCGCCGGCCCTCTTCCACCCGCTGGCCTTGGGCATGGCCATGGGGATCGGCAGCGCCAGCATGATGACCGCCGGCGCGGCGACCCTCAGTGAAGCCCTGCCCCAGTGGAAAGACCAGATCCTGGCCTTCGCCGTCGCCAGTAACCTGATCACCGGGGTCACCGGGCTTTACGCCTCCTGGCTGATCGGCCTGCCCTTTGCGGAATGGATCTACCGCCTCATGGGCAAGAAGAGGGAGCCCGGGGCCAAGGTCTTTTCGCTGACCCAGAAGCAGGAGCGCCCCAAGATCAACCTGGGATGGACCTTCTTTCATGTAATACTGATCTGCATTCTGACCCTGATCGGCAACTGGGTGGCCACCAAGGTCGACCCCGTGACGGCGCTGCCCGGCATCCTCTTCATTTTTGTTATCTGCGTCGTCGGTGTGCTGTTGGCGCGTTTCGTGCCGATCTACATCCCGACTATCGCCTACATCGGCACTATTTCGCTGGTGCTCACCATGCCGGGCATGCCTTACTCCAAGGAGATCCTGGCGGCGGTGGGCAAGGTCAACTTCCTGGCGCTGGCCACTCCTATCATCGCCTTCACCAGTCTTTCAATCGCCAAGGACCTGGACACGTTCCGCCAGCAGGGCTGGCGTATTGTGGTGGCGGCCCTAATCACCCTGTTTTCGGTGTTCTTCAGCGCGGTCATCATTGCCGAGGTGTGTTTGCGCATCCAGGGCTTCCCGCGATGAGCTCCTGGCGCCACCGGTGGAGAGAGCGTTTCCCAGGAGTTTGAGAATGGAAGTCGAGTTCACGCTGGAAGAGGCCGACCTGCTGGCCCTGGCCAGACACCACATGGAGCATTCCCCCGCCATCCGCCGGCGCTACCGCGTCCGCTGGATCGGGGTTTCCCTGAGCATGGGCCTCATGGGGGTGGTGCTCTATGCCTTCCTCTCACTCAGGGCGCCGGCCCTTTATCTAGGAGCGTTTGCCGCCTTCTTTCTGGCATTCTACCCGTATTACTACCGCTGGCTGGTGGGGCGGACCATGGGCAAGATCGTGAACGCGCGGTTGAACCCGAAGGCCTTTGCCCCTCGAACACTCCGGGCGACACCGGAGGGCCTGGAGCTGGTCGGCGCCGATTCGAAGATGGCCAAAGGCTGGGAACGGGTCAGCGGGGTCGAGGTAACAATGGATCGAGCCTTTGTCGCCGTTGACGGTGAATACACCATCGTGCTGCCCAGGCGGAACCTGGGAGATGTACCGTTCCAAAACCTGATCGAGACCATTCGGGAGTCTGCCAAGCTGTCCTCGGGAGAAGGAGCCTGAGATATCCGTCTTGGAACAAGCCATGGGAATTCAGATCGAACGCATCGCCAGGGACCTCGACATCCTCAATTCATTCACTGCAACCCCGGGCAAGGGGATCACCCGTTTTACTTTCTCAGAGCCATACATGCGGGCCCGGGCCTATGTCAGCGAGGAATTGAGAATAGTGGGCGCCCGGGTCTCGACCGCCGTGGGGGGAAACCTTTGCGGCCGCCTCGAAGGGAGCATCCGAGGAATTCCCTCGGTGATGACGGGCTCTCACATTGACAGCGTCCTTCAAGGGGGGCGCTTTGACGGCGTGGCAGGGGTGGTAGCCGCCTTGGAGGTGGCCAGGGTGATGGCGGAGAAAAAGACCCCCCACCGCCATCCCATCGATGTGGTCGTCTTTGCGGAGGAAGAAGGATCGCGGTTTGGCTCGGTGATGATCGGCAGCAGAGCCTGGATCGGCAAACTCTCTTCGAAGGACCTGCATCGGTTTAAAGATGCGGACGGGACCAGCTACTTTGCAGCCATGGAAAAGGCCGGCCTAAACCCCGAGGATGCTCCTTTGCTGAGGTCCGGCATGGTAAAAGCCATGATCGAACTCCATATCGAACAGAGCCTTGTGTTGGAGAGCAAGGGGCTCTCCATCGGTGTGGTGGAGGGGATCAACGGGATCAAGCAGTTTCTGGTTACTATAACCGGTGTTCCCAACCACGCGGGCGCAACCCCCATGGGTCTTCGGCACGACGCTCTTCAAGGGGCAGTCAGGGCGATTGCCGCTGTAGAAGAGATCGCCATCCAGGACCTGGGGGCAAATACCGTAGCCACGGTCGGTATGCTGACCTGCGATCCGGGCCAGGCCAATGTCATCCCCGGCAGAGTCCAGTTCACGGTGGACGTTCGCGACCTCGATACAGAGAGGATCGACCAGGCCGCCCAGCGCATCCTATCCGTGATTCAAACGATTTGCCGGGCCAGAGGCCTGACCTTCGATATCAAACCCCGGTCGGATACCCCTCCGGTTCGCCTCTCCAAGGAACTGGTCCAGCTGATCGAAGAAACGGCTCAACAGAAGCAGGTCCAGGCCTTAAGGATGGCGAGCGGCGCCCTTCATGATTCTTCCATCCTCCCCGAAGTGACCGAGGTGGGAATGATTTTCGTGCCGAGCAAGGCTGGAAGAAGCCACTGCCCTGAGGAGGAGACGGACCTAAAAGACCTCCGGACGGGGACCGAGATCCTCCTGGGCGCCGTGGCCAAACTCGCATCGTAAAGACCTGTCTCGGTTTTGTCGCTTATTCAGGTATCGAAGGGTTTGTGCCGGCAAGAAGTGAGCAGAAACAAGTTCTAGGCTCTTTTCTTCTTGAATAGCTCCTGAAGTGTCCCGTAGATTCCCTTGGGCAGGAAGATGATCAGTAGGACGAGCGCCAGCCCGTAGATGATCTGCGAGAATCCCACGAAGGTGCTCCCGTAGGCCACCCGGAAATACTCCTCCAGCGAGACAATAAGGGCCGTGCCCACCGCAGGGCCCCATAGGCTGAACATTCCTCCCAGGATCGCCTTGAAGGCGATTTCGAGCGAAGGCGGGACTCCCGAGAGGGTATGGGGATTCAGGTAAGTGATGTATTGCGCGTAGAGAACCGCTCCAATGGCGGTCATGAAGGCGCTGATGGAGGTGATGATCATCTTGTAGCGGATGATCCCCACCCCCAGAGTGGAAGCGGCAATTTCGTCCTCGCCGATGGCCCGGAGGGCTTTTTGCATCTTGGATCGGTCGATCCATTTCCAGACCAGGAGGGCGATGATCAAAAAAGCGACGGAAATGTAGTAGAAATGAATCTTTTGCTCGGATTGAAAATATAAGAGAGAAGTTCCTTTGGATTTCAGCGTAAACCCCAGTGACCCGCCGGTGATATCCCGGAAGGCGATGATCGTGAGGGCCACGACCTCCCCCAGGGCCAGGGTGACCAGGGCAAAATAGTCGCCGATCACTCCGAAGCGGAAGCAGGCGTAGCCGATGAGCATGGCAAAGAGGACCGCGACCACCCCCCCGAGAAGCATTCCGATCCAGGGAGAGAGCCCGTAAAAATTAAAGAGCAGGCCCGAAGTATAAGCCCCGAGGCCTAGAAAGGCACCATGCCCCAGGGATACCAGCCCGAACCTTCCCATGTACGACCACGCGGTGGTGATGAAAGACCAGATGAAGATCAAGGTTCCGATGTGGATCAGGTAGGGGGACGGAAAAAAGATGGGAAAGACGCCGATGGCGGCGAGGAGAATGATCAAAATCAAAGGGGTGCGCAAGAAGTCCCTCCTACTTGGCAACTCGAATTCCCAGAAGGCCCTGAGGCCGGACTAAAATCACGGCGATGAAGATGACCAGGGCAACGATGTCCGCGATCTCCGTGGAGGTCATGGCGGCGGATACGGAAGTGACGATGCCGATGATAAAGGCGCCGATAAACCCTCCCAGGAGGTTTCCCATTCCCCCCAACACGACGATGATAAAGGCCATCATGGTGAAACTCCCGCCGAAATGAGGGTGAACGGCGTAGATGGGGGAGAAGAAACCGGCGATCAGGGCCGTAAGCAATCCCCCGGCCGCCATCGTGAGATAATAGATCGCCTGGGGGTTGATTCCCATGAGCCTGGCGCTGTCCAGGTCCTGGGCGATGGAGCGAATGGCCAGTCCCATATAGGTGCGGTTCAGGAACAAGTACAACCCCCACAGGGTCAGCAGGGCTCCGAAGAAGGCGATGAGATTGGAGGTCCGGAGAAAAACATTTCCGATGCTGATGATGGGGAGTTGAACATTGATCCCCCTCAGGTCCGCCCCCCAGATCACCTGGGCCAGGTTCTCAAGCACGATGGTCAAACCGGCCAGGGCGAGGAGCTGGGTGAGGGGATTGGCCTTGGCCCGGAGGAGGGGATTGATCACCAGGACCTGCAGGCCAAAACCGACTACTCCCATGAGGGGAAGGGTGGCGATGCAGGCCAGGAGAATCGGGAACCCCAGATGGGTGACCAGGGTGTAGATAAAGTAGAGCCCCAGCATCACGCACTGGCCGTAGGCCATGTGGATGATCTTGACTACGCCGAAGATCAGGTTCATCCCGAAGGCCAACAAGGCCAAGACCCCACCGAGCAAGATCCCGTTGATAACCGCATTGAGATAAAGGTCAAGCATGAATCACAATCCGATGTAAGCCTTTTTAATGTAGGGATCGTCCTGGAAAGACTGTTTCGTCCCTTCTTTGTGCACCCGGCCGGACTCCATGAGGTAGGCCCGGTCGGAAAGCTTGAGGGCTTTGCGCACGTTCTGCTCCACCATCAATATGGCATACCCTTGAGATTTGATCTGGTGGACGAAATCCAGGACCCGGGACACCACCCGCGGGGCCAGGCCCGAAGAAGGCTCGTCGAGCAGGATCAGCTTGGGCCGGGACATGAGGCAGCGGGCGATGGCCAGCATCTGCCGTTCCCCGCCGCTCAGGGTGTCGGCCAGCTGTTTCTTCCTTTCGTCCAAAATGGGGAAGAGGCGGTAGATCTCCTTCAGGGTCGCCGCTGCCTCCCCCCTCGCTCTTTTCAAGTAGGATCCCACCCTGAGGTTTTCGTAAACGCTCAGCTGCGGAAAGAGCCGCCCTCCTTCCGGCACATGGGTGATTCCCAGTTCGACGATCTCGTGAGCGGGGAATCGGTCGATCCGATTTTCCATGAAGGTGATGCTTCCCGAGCGAGGATGGAGGAGGCCGGAGATGGTCTTGAGAAGGGTGGATTTCCCCGCCCCGTTAGGCCCAACAGTGATCACCGTTTCCCCCTCGGAAACGCTAAGGGAGATGCTGAAGAGCGCCTGGAATTCACCGTAATAAACGTTTATACTTTGAATTTCAAGCATGGGTTTCGGTCTCTTCCTCTCCCAGGTAGGCCTCGATAACCTTGGGATTCCTGGAGATCCCCTCCGGGGTCCCCTCGGCGATGATCTGTCCGTAGTCCAGGACCGTCACCCGCTCCACCAGGTTCATGAGGGCGTTCATGATGTGCTCCACCCAGATGATGGTGATCTTCAATTCTTCCCGGATTTTTTTCAGGACCTGGGAGGCCAGGATGATCTCTTCCTGGTTGAGACCGCTCATGATTTCATCGGCAAGAAGGAGTTTGGGGTGAGTGGCCAGAGCCCGGGCCAGTTCCAGGCGGCGAAGGTTCCCGGCGGTCAATTCGCCAGGCATAGTTCGCTCATCCACTTTGAGACCCACGAACTCCAGCCAGTGGACGGCTTCAGCCCGGGGATCTCCCTTGACGATGTTCTCCTTCCCCTTTCCGAAGAGGGATCCGATCATCACGTTTTCCACCACGGTCATCTCCCGGAAGGGCCGGGGGATCTGGAAAGACCGGGTGATTCCCGCGTGACAGATCTTGTCGGGGGTGAATT
>Ga0335070_10006976_pt1 | contig 13276 bp, 9 predicted proteins | sample Lox_Sample_13_FD_206722 | JGI IMG/M metagenome (GOLD analysis project Ga0335070, IMG submission 206722) | Soil microbial communities from Loxahatchee National Wildlife Refuge, Florida, United States - Lox_Sample_1.3 | ecosystem: Environmental > Terrestrial > Soil > Wetlands | place: USA: Florida...
ATATATAAATATGTTAATATCTTTGTTTCATAATAGGTGTCCTGTACGAGTAACGCCGAGCCAGCGCCCGGAGCGAGAGCAACGCCTATCCCTGCGGCTTCCCCCTTTATCGAGGAAGTCACGCTAAAGAGGGACCTGGGAGTGCTGGGATCGTTCTCCATAGGCTTTGCCGACGTGGGCGCGGACATCTACGTGGCTCTCGGCCTGGTGCTATTCTTCGCGGCGGGCGTCGCCCCGCTGGCGCTGGCGGTCGCCGCGCTGGGCTACATGTTCACCGCTCTAAGCTACGCGGAGCTGGCCTCCGCCATACCCAAAGCTGGCGGCGCCTCGATCTTTGCCAGGGAGGCGTTCAATGATTTTTGGGGCTTCATCGCTGGGTGGGGGCTGCTGCTCGACTATACCATCGACATCGCCCTCTTCGGCTGGATCACGATGGGTTATTTAGGCAGCTTTTTCCATAACCTGGGTCAGGCTGGCGTACCATACGTCGGGGCCCTGGCCAGCCTGAATAGCCTGAATACGGCTGTTTCGGGGGGCGTATCGGACTATACCGTCCAGGCGCTCGCGACCATCATCCTGAGCGTCCTGCTCATGGCGCTCAACTACATCGGCATCCGGGAATCGGCGAACTTCAACATCTTTCTCTCGGGGCTGAGCATCCTCAGCGAGATAATTCTACTGCTTATCGGCTTTGCCATCGTCTGGAACTTAACGACGTTCATGGGCAACATCACCCAACTCGGCACAGGCGTCTCCTGGGCGAATTTCGGGTGGGGCATCACCGTGGCCATGGTCTCCTTCATCGGCCTCGAATCCATATCCCAGGCGGCGGAAGAGACAAAGCGCCCGGACAAGACCATACCCAAAGCCACCTTTGCGCTGATCATCGCGGTCGTACTCGCCGGCATGCTGCTGACAATACTGGCCGTCGGATTGCCTACGATCAGCCCCTCCGTAATCGGCAAGACATACCAGAACGACCCGGTCGCAGGCGTCGCTCATGGCATTGCGCTCGGCCTCAGCCAGACTAATCCACTCGTCATGATATTACCGCTCTACGTGGGGTTTTTAGGCTTTATCATGCTCCTCATGTCCACGAATACGGGAGTCATCGGCGCATCGAGGGTGACGTACTCCATGGCCAGGTACAAGATCATGCCTGCGTGGTTCAATCACGTCCACCCGAAGTTCCGCGTTCCAACGAGAACGATCGTAGTGTTTACGCTGGCATCTGTGGGCTTTGTAGTGTTCGTCTGGATCATGGGCACGTTCCGGCTGAGCCACGAGGACCCGACGATCATTCTGGGCGACCTGTACAATTACGGCGCCCTCATCTCGTTCATGCTGGTGAACCTTGCCCTGATTCGGCTGAGAAACAAGCGTCCGGAGCTATACCGGCCCTATAAGTCGCCTTTCGCCTTTAGTATTAAGCGTAAGGGCAAGGATCTCGTCGTGCCCCTACTGCCGCTGCTGGGGTTTTTCGTATGTCTGTTCGTCTGGATACTGGTGCTGAGCCTGCACGAGATCGGGAAGATCGTTGGGACGCTCTGGTTCATCGCCGGCATCCTGTTCTACTTATGGTACCGCCGCAGCAAGGGGCTGAGCTGGAAAGAGTCGATACCCGGTACTCTGGCCACGTCACCCGACGTTGCCCCCGAGATGCACCCCGAGATATCGGAACAAATAAGGCAAAAACTGATCAAATGATATCTGGAAGGACTTATGCCCGAAGCGAATGTCGTACGATATAAAAAATCGGAAAAGCCGGGGAAAATAGCGTTCTCTATTCTCGCATTAGATGCGCTCCTGTCCATCGCCCTGCTGGCGATGGGCCTGTACATGTTCGCGCTGGGCATATCGAGGAGCACCTCGATGCTAGTCCTTCCCGCTGTCCTTTTTGTCTCGATCGGCGGATATAAGGCCGCAAAGCTGTATCCTATACTGATGGCATCGATCGGCAGCGAAGGCCAGCCCGTGACCGTCCTGCACAACAGCGTACTGGTGCCCATATCGAGGCCTGAGACGCTGGAAAGCCATGTGAACCTGGGATGCGATATGGTGGCGCCGGGCGGGACTTTACGGCTCCTGTACGTTATCGAGGTGCCCCAGCAGGTTCCCTTCGATTACGCCGATACACGGAAAGCGAAGGCAAGGGAGCTGTTGACCCTGGCAGCATCATATGCGGAGAAGCGCGGCGTAATGCCGAAGCTCGAGATCGTCGCCGCCCGGGTCATACCGGAGGCGATACTGGAGCTTGCCGACCGCTATAAGGTCGACCTGATCATCATGGGTTCGAGCCAGCGGACGGTGCCCGAGAAGGTGCTTTTCGGCAACGTCGTGGACCGTGTCTTGCGAGAAGCCCCCTGCGAGGCGCTCATTTTCAGCTATTCGAAGACTCTGCAGCCCATCAAATACTATAAGATTCTGGTGCCCACGTCGGGCTATAAGCATGCCGAGAGGGCACTGGACATCGCCATTCACTTGACGAAAAAGTTCGGGGGCAAGATCACGTCCCTGTACGTTGGTCAGGCCTCGGACGCCGAGAAGGCGAAGCTCATCCTGAAAAAGGCGCAGATGCACGCCGAGCGGCTCGGCTCTTCCGTAGAGACGCTGTTCAAGACCGGCAGCGTCATCGATAACATCATCGACGAAGCGAAGTCCGGCAGCTACTCGCTCATCATCATCGGCTCAACCGAGCGGCCTGCCTACTATACGTTTTTACTGGGGAGCACCGCCGATGAGATCGTCACCCGGGCGCCCTGCAACGTGCTCATCGTGCACACGAAGAAATGACCACGGAGGGCATGGCTAATTTCTCACCACGGCGACACGGCGAACACGGCGCTTATTTTAGATCGGCACGGCGGATGCACGGCGACACGGTTTCCAGATAATATTATTAAGCATGGGGTCTTCGAGGGGTAAGTAAGGGCGTTCCGCCCGATATCAGCCCCCTTCAGGATATAAAAGTAAGCAGGGGTTCTCCGAGGGGTAAGCAAGAGCGCTCCGCGCGGCGTCAGCCCCCTTCAGGGAATAAAAGAGCGCCGTGTTCGCCGTGTCGCCGTGGTGAATAAAGCGCTGTGCCCTCCGTGGTGCCTCCGTGCCGCCGTGGTGAAGTTTTTAATAAGCAATATTGGGGTCTCCGAGGGGGCATCAGCCCCCTTCAGGATATAAAGTCCTCCATGCCCTCCGTACCCACTGTGGTTAATATTAAACCGTGCCCTCCGTGGTGAATCTCGCATAAGACCGGTTGTTAAATATCGTAGAGCGCTTTGAGGTTGTAGATGGCCCGGCTGACTGCGCTGAGGCTCTTGCCGGCCTCGTAGGCGCCAATGGTGCGCCCGTCGTTGCCCATGATGATGTCATAGTAGGCCAGCACGTCGTCCATGTCCCGGCCGGCATCGCCCAGGTAATGCTCTAAAGAATCGGACGTGTCCGTGCCGCCGATGAGCCGCTTCAGGAATCGCAGGCGCTCCCTCAGGCACGGGTTCTCCAGCGCCAGGTACTCCTGCCGCTCCGCATCGGATAACGCCTTTTTCAGCAGCAGGTCCATGAAGGCTTCGAAGCCGGCCACTGCATCGATGATGCACAGGGAATGGTTCTCCTCGGCCAGGGAACGCTTCGCGTTGAGAAGGAGCATCTTGTAGAGCCCGTGCTTCGACGTGAGCATCATGTTGACGAGCATGGTATCCTCGCCCGTGAGCGTGGCCGTGGCAACGGGCTCGATGGCGTCCGTATGGTAGAGCTCCACAGGCTCGCCGAAAGCGTTAGCCATCGTGATCGATAATACGGAATATCCCTTCTTGCCTACACAAAAGTCGATGTCCTCGCGCACGAGGGCCACGGCGTCCATGAACTTTTTCACGTGCTCGAAGGCCTCGTCGAGCAGGGCGGACTCCTCCTTTTTCTCCAGGAATTCCCGGACGCTGTCGTAGTTCGACTGGAACTCGATCTCGCCCGTCGACATGCCATTGCCGGGCGTAATTCCCGCGAGCCGGACTTTTACGCCGTCGTCATAGGAGAATTCAGGTACTGTGACGATTATGCCCTGAAGGGCGAATTTGAGGCCGATCATGCAGGGCTTCCCCAGCCTCTGCAGGTGAGCCAGCGCCCCTGCCGGCGTGGTCCTGGCCAGCACCTCCTCCTGCTGCCTCTTTCTCTCTGCTTCCCGGGCCTCGATGTAATTGTCATACGTCTTCTTTTCCTTCGCCACGGCCTCTGCGTGCTCGCCGCCCATGCTCTCGCCGAGAGCCCTCATCTCAAGGAAATATTTCTCGAATTCTTCCGGCGTGAGCACTTCTCCGAGGCCGACGATGTTGTAGAGCGAATTGAACAGCGATTCGCCGCCTTCGTCGTGTACTTTCTTGAGCTCGTAGGAGCTTACAAAATAGCCTTTTGCCTCTTCAGGCTGCCCATCCTTCACGTACGTGATGCCGATGTTGTTCAGCGCTTCGGCGGTCTCCTTGTACGCATCGGTCTTCTCGAAAATGGCGAGGGCGACTTCGAATTCCTTCCGGGCCGCCTGGTACTTTTTTAGGGAAAGCATATAGTTCCCATTCTGGAAGCGCCGGCGGGCAATGTTCAGCGATTTCGAGGCATCCATAAGAGGTCGTTACATATATGTGGTTCTCTCTATATAAGCATTCTACGGCTCTCTAAGCCTTAGATATTTTACGCGAGCATACTAATTTCAACCACACCCGGGTTACACCGGACGGCAAGGAGTTCACTTTTCTATTGCCGGGAGCATGACTACGAACCGGGCGCCCTTCATATAATTCCCTGGCACGCGGTCTTCAACCCCGAATCTACCCTGGTAGTCGTCCACGAGCATCTTGATCAAACACAAACCGAAACCCTTGCCCTTCGCCCGGGTGGCGGTTAGATTCAAACGGTCGAACAGGGTCTCCTTGAGCGTATCGGGGATGCCCGGGCCATTATCCTCCACGTCGATGCGACAATATGGTTTACCGCCAAAGATTACCGAGTTCGCGCGGATGTTGATCACCAGCGGACCCCTCGAATGTTTCACCGCGTTGCCGATGAGGTTGATGAAAACGTCCTTCAACAAATCGTTGGCCCTGACATAATGGCGGGTATACTGGTCGTAGGTGATCTTCACGTTCCGGCCCGGGACCTTGTCGAATTGTTTCATGGCGTCCTGGATCACCATGCCCACGTCGAGCGCCTGGGGCTCGTACATGCCCATCTTCTCCCGCTGCATCTTCCGCACGTTGTCGATGAGCTGAGAACTATTCTTCAACGAATCCATCGCCTTATCCAGCAGAACAATGTTGTCCTCACCGAGCCTGCCATTCATCTCGATAATATCATGGGCCAGCTCCAGGAAACCCATGCTGACCTGGTTCATGTTGTTAATGTCATGGCCCATCAAATCCACATAGAGCTCAGCCTGCAGCTTAGCGGCTTTTAACTCTTCCTCAACTCGCTTACGCTCGGTGATATCGCGGACAAAAGCGAAGCAATATTCCTTTCCCTCATATTCGAAATAATTGGATGTTATTTCCACCGGGAATACCACTCCGTCCCGGGTCCTGTGCTTTGTTTCAAAGGTAAGAAAGCCGTTCTTCTTCAGATCACTAAAAGAAGCGAGCCATATTTCAGGGGAATAAGTAGGATCGAAATCCCAGACGCACATGCCCAGCAGCTCATCCCTCGAATAGCCGAGAATATTGCAGGTGACATCATTAACATAGATGACCAGGCCATTCGAGTCCATCCAGAATATCTCGTCCGAGGCCTTATCGACGGAAAACTGGGTAAGCTGTAATGCTCGTTCTATCCGCTTACGCTCGGATACGTCGAGGGCCATTGCCAGCCCTGCCGGTTTTCCCCCGTACTCGATGATGCCCGTCGTGAAGTCCACCCAGCCCTCCCGGCCGTCCTTTGCACGGTACTTCACCTCGTATTGGCCGGGTAATCGATCGCCCTGCTGCCTTCTCTTCGACCTATCCTTCACCAGCTCTTGAAACTCGGGGTGGACCCACCCCCAAGAGTCCCCAGCTAAAAGTTCGTCCCTCGAATAGCCGGTCAATGCCTCGGCCATGGGGTTCACGTAAATGTACTTATCGCCCTGGTAGAGGAAGATCGAGGCGGGGGATGTTTCCGCCACCACCCGGAACTTGTTTTCGCTCTCCCGCAACGCCTCCTCTGCCCGTCTGCGCTCTGTAATGTCTAAGAAGAGTCCCACCATGACCTCCTGGCCGTTGATCGTTAGCTTCACCGCATTGATTATCACGGGAATGCGCCGGCCATCCCGGTGCTGCACCACCGTCTCGAAATTGGCGGCTTTGCCTTCACGTGCGTTGCGAGCAAATGCCTCATGGCGCTCTGCCGCCATCTCTGCCGGGTGCAATTGCGTCTGGTTCAGGCCCAGGATCTCCTCGTGGGTCCTACCGATCAGTTCTTGGGCCTTCGAGTTGCAATCGATGATCTCCCCGGTCGCAGCGTCTGCGATAAAGATCGCCGTGCCGGCGCTGTCAAACAAGGCTTTGAACTTTGCCACGGAAGCCATTAACTCCTCTTCGGCCAGCTTGCGCTCGGTGATGTCGCGCACGGCTCCTCGCGAGATCAGGTCGTTGTCTTCGAGGCTATACGTCGCTGTGACCATGAGCCAGAGGACCTTCCCGTCCGGGTGCACCACCCGGTAATCGAACTGGGCAGAAAAACCTGGCGTACTGCGGGCCTTCTCGTGTGCATCCGCCATCATGCGCCTGACCGCCTCACAGTCATCGGGATGTATCCTCCCAAACCACGTATCAAAGGTCAGCGATGAACTCGGATCGATCCCGTATAGCTCGTACATCTCGGGGCTAAAGTACATCCGGTCCCGGTCGACGTTCCACTCGTAGAGGCCGACGTGTCCGGCCCGGCTCATGCGCCGTAACCGCTCCTCGCTCTCCCGCAGCGCTTCTTCGGCCTGCTTGCGCCCGGTGATGTCCCGTGTCGTGATCAAGATACCGTCTACACCCGGTACGCCGATCATGTTCTTGCCGACCGTTTCTACGTCCAGGTACTCACCGTCGGCTTTCCTGATCCGGAACTCGGTGGGTCTCCCGGAATTTTTATTATCATAAACCTCGCCCAGGTCGTTCTGAACCCGATTCAGATCGTCAGGATGAACGAAATCAAAAGGAGACCTCCCCAGTGTGTATCCGGGCGGATACCCCAGGAGCTTCTGGGATGACATCGAATCGAAGATGATCAGCCCGTTCCTATCCAGGATCCGGATGATGTCAGACGAGTTCCGGATTAAAGCCTGGAACCGTATCTTGCTCTCCCGCAGCGCCTCTTCAGCCTGCTTGCTCCCGGTGATGTCCCGGGCGATGGTCGAGGCCCCCACGATTTGGCCGGAATGGTCGATGATGGGCGATATCGTGATCGACACGTCGATCTTGCGGCCGTCTTTCGTCTCTCTCACTGTCTCGTAGTGCTCGACGTGCTCGCCCCGCCGGATCTTAACGAGGATGTCCATGACCTCGCCCTTGCGATCACCCGGCACTATGAACTCGATCGGGCGTCCGATGGCCTCGCCGGCAGAATATCCGTACATTCGCTCGGCGCTCTTATTCCAGCTTGTGATGATGCCGTCGAGCGTCTTGCCGATGATGGCGTCGTCGCTGGAATCGACTATGGAAGCAAGCCGGTAAGGTGCTTCTTCGCAGCTACGTAAGACGGCCATCTGTTCCCTCAGGTCCTGCAATTCCGCTAAAAGCTGTCCCCTCGTCTTATACTCATCCCGTGTGACGGGAGCGTGTTGGCGGCTCATAATAATCTACTAGTAAAAAAGTGTTGAGGCCCGAATATTTATATATTTTCAGCCACCCCGCAACTGCTCGTAAAAAAAATATCGTATCCGAGAAAAATGCATGATTTTACTGTTCCAAGAATCGAAGATTATAGTACACTGTATTTATCATCCTTAAAAATGAAAAACAATATACGATGGCACAAGTCTCGAAGCCCTCACAAGAGGAGCTAAAGAAAAAACTTAACCCCATGCAATACAATGTCACGCAGGAGCAGGGGACGGAGCCGCCTTTCCAGAACGAGTTCTGGGACAACAAGCGGGATGGCATCTACGTAGACATCGTCACGGGCGAGCCCCTGTTCAGCTCGAAGGACAAGTTCGACTCGGGCTGCGGCTGGCCGAGCTTCACGAAGCCGATTGGAAAGGTCGAGGAGAGGCAGGACAAGAGCCACGGCATGGTGAGGACGGAAGTAAGGAGCAAAGACTCGGACTCCCACCTCGGCCACGTCTTCGACGACGGCCCGGGGCCGACGGGCCTGCGGTACTGCATCAACTCGGCGGCGCTGCGCTTTATACCTAAGGAAGACCTCGAAAAAGAGGGCTACGGGGAATATAAAAAGCTGTTCAAATAGCTCTAACGAAAAACAATATGCCCTATGACCCACATTATTAGTTGACTTTATGTTATTCAGCGAGCTAGTGGATGTTTTCGAAAAATTGCGCCGCACGGCGAGCCGCCTGGAGAAGACGGCCATCGTCGCGGATTTAATCCGGGGCGTGCCGGCCGACGACCTGCCCGTCATCGTCACATTCCTGACCGGCCGGGTCTTTCCCCTGTGGGACGAGCGCAAGATCGGCATTGCCAGCCAGACCATCATCAAGATCATATCGACCATCACATACAACCCGGAGGCGAAGGTCGTCGAAAGCTACAAGAATACGGGACATCTGGGCGTCACGGCCGAGGAGATGTTCCAGAAGCGCAGGCAGACCATGTTCTTCGAGGCGGAAGCGATCATGGTCAGGGACGTCTACGACACGTTCGTCGAGATCGCTAAGCTAACGGGCGCCGGCTCGGCCACCAAGAAGCAGAAAGTCCTCATCGGACTATTACGCAGGGCCACGCCCAAAGAGGCGGAGTACATCGTCAGCCTGGCAATGGAGTACGTGCTCTCGGGCGCTAAGGAGGGCGTCATGGAAGAGGCCATAGCCCGGGCGTTTAACGTCCAGGTAGACCTTGTGCGCAGGGCCAGCATGCTTACGAGTGATCTGGGCGAGACCGCGAAAGTGGCAATGGCCTCGGGCGATACCGGCCTCAATGCTATCAATATCCGCCCTATGCGCCCCGTCCGCCCCATGCTTGCCCAGAACGTGGCCAGCATCCAGGAAGCGCTGGACGTCATGGGCGGGAAGGCGGACTTCGAGACCAAGTACGACGGCGCCCGCCTGCAAGTCCATAAAAAGGGCGACGAAGTGCGGCTCTATAGCCGGCGCCTGGAGAATCTTACGGACGCCCTGCCCGAGATCGTGGCATATGTCCGGCAGAGCGTAAAGGCCGACTCGGCGATCCTGGACAGCGAGTGCATCGCGACGGACCCGAAGACCGGCCGCCCCGTGCCCTTCCAGAACATTTTAACCCGGCTGCGGCGGATCTACGGCGTGGAGGAGAAAAAGAAGCTGTTCCCCCTGTTCCTGCGGCCCTTTGATATTCTTTACATCAACGGCGAGAGCGCCATCGATAAGCCTTTCACGGAGCGCCGGCGGATCCTGGAGACGGCCGTCGTGCCGCTTGACGAGACCCTGAAGCCCGCGCTGGCGCTTATAACGGACGACGTCAAAGCCGCACAGGATCTGTTCAAAGCGTCCCTGAAGAGCGGAAACGAGGGGCTCATGGCCAAAGATTTGAGCGCCACTTATACGCCCGGCGTCCGGGGCAAGAAGATGGTCAAGATCAAGGAGGTCCTGGACACGCTGGACCTGGCCATAGTTTCCGCGGAATGGGGCCACGGCCGCAAGGCCGGGTGGCTCACGTCCTTCGAAGTGGCCGCTCTGGACGAGAACTCGGATGAGTACCTCGTCCTGGGGCGGGTCGCGAGCGGGTTCTCGGACGAGCAATTGCAGGAGATGACCGAGCGCCTGAAGCCGCTGATAACGGCGGAACAGGGGCGTATCGTGGCCGTCAGGCCGGACGTCATCGTGGAAGTGAAGTTCCAGGAGATCCAGAAGAGCCCCATCTATTCGAGCGGCTATGCTTTACGCTTCCCGCGGCTGGTCCGTGTCAGGGATGATCTGAGCCCCGAGGAGGTAAACTCCTTCGGGCGGGTGATGAATATCTACGATATATCCCACGGCATCGGCGTTAAACATGTGGAAGCGCAGCCCGATGGAGCGCCAGGAGAGCCTTGATTTTAGTTCAGTTAGCGACGCAAATAAAAACCGAACCATCCAGCGAAAGGCATAAGCACGATTGAAAAATTGTTATATCTTACCAGAAGTTACCCTTATAAGCCTTCGATGCGGCACACCCGAGGCACCGTTTGCTCGTATAGTACTCGCATAACGCGCAATCATGGCCGCACGGCGTCATACTCCCCTTCTCCACGTTCAGCTTCACGGGCTGTATCATGTCCTTGATAGTCGTTACGACGACGCCCATGTCCACGTCAGTGACCGAGGGGTCGCTGCGGATGTGCTTATCGACGATGGCCTCCACGGACGAAATGTCCTCGGCGATGAAATGCATGCACACGTTCTCTTTACCGGAGACGATGAAACCATTTAAAAAGTAGGGGCAATCCTTGAACTGATTAATTAGTTTAATCGAATCTTTGGTGGTGACGTCGACCTTGGCCATCTTGAGGCCGACCTTCATCAGGTTCATGCCGGCGATGGTGGATATGACGCCAGTTTGCTTAAGCTTGGAAATGCGGGCGCCCACGGTGGGCTGGGAGAGCCCGACCTGTTCTGCGATCTCGACTTGCGATACGTCCGGGTTTGTCTCGAAGAGCGAGACGATCTTTCTATCTTTTTCATCCAGGTCGACCGTGTTCCATCTCCCCTTTATTAAGTAGAGCATTTATTTTATAGGTACTTATATGATGCGGCTTATTTTTTAATGCAAACAGCGATGACATTTTTAAATAACGGGATAATTGCCTTTAAAATAATTGGCTGTTATATATATTAAGCATTCTGTCGCTTTGAATCAAAAACCATATATATGTAAAATAACACTTTAAGGCTACGTCGGATTTTTGTGGGGCCATAGGGTAGCCTGGTCCATCCTTCAAGACTGGGGGTCTTGAGACGCCGGTTCAAATTCGGCTGGCCCCACCATTTTTCCTGGTGATAAGCCGTCATTCTTTTACGATATTTTTTTACCGCTCTTTCTTGTATCACAGGATAAATCGGTGTGGGCCATATTTCTATATATGGGATGGACGGCTGTATCTTGCGCCTTAGCTCTAACCTTACTTCTCGCCGGGACGGCGTCGGCGGATGCGGGGCATTTCGGCATCAGCTTCCGGGACTGCCCGGAGACGGCAAGCTCCGGGCTCCAGGCCGCCCTTGATGCGGCCTACGGCCGCGTGAACGGCACATTCGGCACATGTCCCGACCATGTCGAAGTGGTCATCATTAGCGATGGAGCGATGGATAAGGTCGGAAAACATGTGGACTCCTTCTCGGGGTGGAACAAGGAATTCAGCGCCATCGTCCTGCGAAATAGCTCGATTAATAATTGCTCATCGCTGCCGGTCCTGGCATCCCACGAGCTAACGCACCTGGCAGTTAACGAGATGCTATCAAAAAAAGACCCCTCGGAGTACCACTGGATGGAAGAAGGCATTTGTACCTGGATCTCGCGGGAGCCACTCGACGATGCCGACGTGTCGCATTATATCGTGGGGCACGGTTTTCTGGATACTGCCGGGATCTACGATGCCATAAAGAGCGAGGACTGCGCCGTATCGAAGAACGGCTACATGCAGTCATATAGCCTGGTAAAATACATGGAAAGGCGCTACGGCCTCGAAATCATAAAAAAGTTGCTGGAGTGCCCCGAGGAAAGCTTTGACGCTGCCTTCCTGCAGTGCACCGGCGTAAGCTTCGCCTCATTCTATGGCGACTGGAAAACCCGGGTCATGGCCTCAGGGCGGGAGTGATGGGCCCGCCCGGGAGGCTAAGCCGTTAAAATTTCGGGAACTGGCTGAAGATGCTCGAAAGGTCGAACGAGAACTTCGGCATAATGTCATTCAGCGTCGGCATCTTCGGGAACGTTATCCCGGACGGTAAGCCGGTGCCGGCCGAAGGTGCTGTCACCTTTACCGTCAGCGAATATTTTTTCTCGCTGCCGGTCAAGGGCTCCCAGGGGCGCTTGTAGATGCCCTGGACTTTGTACGTGCCAGCCTTCGTGGCCTGGATCGTCCATATGTGATATCCTCCACTGCCTATCAGGCCGGTACTGGCGGAAACATAATCGTCATTGATCACCTTAAGCCCGTCTCCGACCGTCAAATTCCACGAGTAGCCCGTCGACGGGTTCTCGTCGAGCTTTACCGTGAACGCGTCTCCACTATTCACATAGATCGTCTTGCCGCTGTCGCTGGCGGTGTACGTGCCCTGGGCCAGCGCAGGCAGTGCCAGCGCCACGGATACCATCAGGATGAGCGGTAAGACGAGTAATACATCCATTAACCTCCTCATAGTTAATAACCCGCTATACAAACTATAATATTTTATTTATTGAATAATTAAAAAATTGTGGTTTTAAAGGTCATTTTAATCTTATTTATGAAAAATTACCTTTTTTATGGCTGCGTTAAGTACGGATTCATTCGTAGTTAATTTGGAAATTTGACCAAAAAGTTAAATAAACATAATGGCGATTATAGCTTGCTAAACAATAGCATGACCGGGAAGTTCATTATCCAGTTTGCCCCCTAGGACAAATGACCCACCCGGTCATAACACTTATTGCCGTAATTGCCGGCTAAACTTAAACTAACTAAGCGGTTAATAAATGTTTTCGTCATCAGTCGATTTTGACGTTAAAAATCCATTGCTTATCGATAACTTTTTACCGTATTTACCAAACAAAGAAAAATATTTCATTAATATATATGGATTATTCTTCACTAACCATATATTTCATGCCCCGGGCGCGCCCGCCACAAAAATCTCATGCGGGAGTAAAAAAGGCCGGGAAGGTATGAAAAAAGACAGACAACGAATATAATTTTCGATGTGCACCATTTCATAGAAATTATTTATCTTATAATTGGGGATAAATTCCTAAATTTCGCGGATTCAATCGAAAATATTATTAATACCTTGAACAATAATTTCTTATGTAGTAACAATATGTTCATCAGACGGTGACTAAATGAGTGAAAAAAACAGGGTATTGGCGGGTAAAGTCATCAACTATATAGAAAATTGCGGCTCTGCATCAAGCAATATTAAGGCGCTCGTGCAGGCGGGTAAGACGGTCGTCTCTATAGACCT
>Ga0335070_10006977_pt1 | contig 13273 bp, 9 predicted proteins | sample Lox_Sample_13_FD_206722 | JGI IMG/M metagenome (GOLD analysis project Ga0335070, IMG submission 206722) | Soil microbial communities from Loxahatchee National Wildlife Refuge, Florida, United States - Lox_Sample_1.3 | ecosystem: Environmental > Terrestrial > Soil > Wetlands | place: USA: Florida...
CGCGCGGCTCTCGATGTGCGCGTGCGCGGCGGCCGCCTGCGAGAGCGGGAAGCGGCGGTCGATCACGACGCGGAGCTTGCCGTCGGCGACGTCGCGCAGGTGGCGCTCGATCATCGGCCGCACGCGCCCGGCGTTCATCGCCACCTCGGCGCCGAGGAAGACGCCGGTCAGCGAGCGGTTGCCTGCGGACAGCACGCGGAGGTCGGGCCGCGTGTCGTCGCGGCTCGCGTTACCGACCGTGATGCAGCGCCCGCGGTAGGCGAGCGACTCGAGGCTCCACTGCAGCGTGGCGCCGCCCACCGAGTCGATCACCAGGTCGCAGCCGCGCCCGCCGGTGATCTCGCGCACCGCGTCGATGAAGTGCCGCGCCCGGTAGTCGATGCCGTAGTCGAGGCCGAACTCGTCGCGCAGCCGGGCGAGCTTCGCCGGGCTCGACGCGGTCGCCAGCACGGTCGCGCCGGCGCGCTTCGCGAGCTGGATCGCCGCGAGGCCCACGCCGCCGCCGCCGGCCTGGATCAGCACGGTCTCTCCTGCCTTCAGGTGCCCGAACTCGAACAAGCAGTCGTCGGCGGTGCCGAAGGCGATCGGGACACACGCGGCGATGTCGAGGGCGAGGTCGTCGGGCACGGCGAGCGTGAAGGCGGCCGGCACCGCGGCGCGCTCGGCGTGCGAGCCGTGCATCATCATCGCCACCACGCGGTCGCCGACGCGGCGATCGGTCACCTGGGCGCCGACCTCGCGCACCTTGCCCGCGCACTGATAGCCGACGATGTGCGGCACGTGCGCCATCTCGCCGCGCGCGCGGTTGCCGACGTCGCCGCCCTCGATCGAGATCGTCTCGACCTCGACCACGACGCCGTCCGGCGCGCACTTCGGATCGGGCACGTCCTCGTAGCGCAGCACGTCGGGCGGGCCGGTGTGGTAGTAGACGGCGGCCTTCATCGCGGGATCGCGTCCGCGGCGCGCTGGCGCAGCCAGTGGTCGGCGAGCACCAGCAGCACCATCGCCTCGACCATCGGCACCGCGCGCGGCAACACGCACGGGTCGTGGCGGCCCTGCGCCTCGAGCGTCACGGCGCGCCCCTCGCGGTCGACGGTTTCCTGGGCGAGGCGGATCGTGGCGGTCGGCTTGAAGGCGACGCGGATCACCACGTCCTCGCCGTTGCTGATGCCGCCCTGCACGCCGCCCGAGCGGTTGCTGCGCGTGCGCGGCCTGCCGTCGGGACCGGGCTCGAAGGGGTCGTTGTGCTCGATGCCGGTCAGGAGCGTGCCGGCGAAGCCGCTCCCGATCTCGAAGCCCTTCGAGGCGGGCAGCGACATCAGCGCCTTGGCGAGCTCGGCCTCGAGCTTGTCGAAGACCGGCTCGCCGATCCCGGCCGGCACGCGCCGCGCCACGCACTCGACCACGCCGCCCAGCGAGTCGCCGCGGCGCCGCGCGGCGTCGATGCGGCGCTCCATCTCGGCGGCCGCCTCCGGGTCGGGGCAGCGCACCGGGTTCGCCTCGACCGCCGCGAGCGTCACCGAGGCCGGGTCGAGCTTCGCCTCCACCTCGTGCACGCGCCGCACCCAGGCCAGCACCTCGACGCCGCACTGTGTCGCGAGCAGCTTGCGCGCCACGGCGCCCGCCGCCACGCGGCCGATCGTCTCGCGCGCGCTCGCCCGCCCGCCGCCCTGCCAGTTGCGGATGCCGTACTTGGCCTCGTAGGTCCAGTCGGCGTGCGAGGGGCGGTAGACGTCCTTCAGCGCTTCGTAGGCCTCGGGGCGCGCGTCCAGGTTGCGGACCAGGATCGCGATCGGCGTGCCGAGCGTCCGGCCCTCGAACACGCCCGAGAGGATCTCGGCGCGGTCCTCCTCCTGGCGCGGCGTGCTGAGGCGGCTCTGGCCAGGCCGGCGCCGGTCGAGGTCGCGCTGGATTTCCTCGACCGAGAGCGGGAGCCGCGGCGGGCAGCCGTCGACCACCACGCCGACGCCGCCGCCGTGCGACTCGCCGAAGCTGGCGATGCGGAAGAGCTGGCCGAACGAGCTCGACATCGGTCAGGAACTTAGCGCGCCCGCCGAGCAGGGCGCCGCCGCTGGGCGATTGCGAGCGCTCGTTGGTTCAGCGTCCCGAGCGGGAGACGCGCGAAGGCGCGCGGCGTCACCCAACGATGTCGGTCCCAGCCGGCCAGCCGCACGCGGCCGGGCTTCGCCTCGCAGCGGAACAGGCGCAGGCGCAGCGTGCGGTGAGTGAAGCCATGCTCGAGGCGGCCCGCGGGCCCGACGGCGCCGAGCTCGAGGCCGGCGCGCTCGCGCAGGATGCGCGCGAGCGCGGCCGCGTCCGCCGCGCCTGCGCCCGCCACCTCGCCGCCGGGCAGCTCCCAGAGCCCGCCGAGCAGCCCGCGCGCGGGGCGGCGCACGGCGAGCGCCTTGCCGCCGCGCAGCACCAGCGCCGCCACCGCGTGCACGACGCGCGGCTTCCGTTTCGGCGCGCGCAGCGGGAGCGCCTCGGCATCGCCCGCCGCGTGCGCCGCGCACAGGCGCGCCACGGGACACTGCGGGCAGCGCGGCGCCCGGGGCGTGCAGAGCGTCGCGCCGAGCTCCATCAGCGCCTGGTTCAGGTCGCCGGGGTGGGGCCCGGCCGCGAGCGTCTCCGCCTCGGCCCACAGGCGCGCCCTCGCGGCCGCGCTCTCGATCGGCTCGCGGATCCCGCGCAGGCGCGCCAGCACGCGCGCCACGTTGCCGTCGACGATCGCGGCGGGGCGGTCGAAGGCGATCGACGCCACCGCGCCGGCCGTGTAGCGCCCTACACCAGGAAGCGTCCGGAGCGCCGCGACGTCGTCCGGCACGCGGCCGCCGAAGCCGTCGACCACGCGCTCCGCCGCGGCCTTCAGGTTGCGCGCGCGCCCGTAGTAGCCGAGGCCCGACCAGAGACCGAGCACGTCGTCGAGGTCGGCCGTCGCGAGCGCGCCAGGGTCCGGGAAGCGCTCGAGGAAGCGCTCGTAGTAGGGGATCACCGCCTCGACGCGGGTCTGCTGGAGCATCGTCTCCGAGACCCAGATCGCCCACGGGTCGCGCGTGCGGCGCCACGGCAGGTCGCGCCGATGGGCGCGGTACCAGGCGAGCAGCGCGCGCCGCGCGCTCAGTGCTTGGCCGCCGCGAGCGGCTCCTCGACGTGCTCGCGCACCCACTTGCCGTCCCACCACTCCACCGGGTCGACGTAGACGCCGTCGAGCAGGATCGCGAAGTGCAGGTGGTCGCCGCCGGCGAGCCCGGTCTGGCCGGAGAGCCCGATCCGCTGGCCCTTCTCGACCTTGTCTCCCGGCTGCACCTCGATGCTCGACAGGTGGCCGTAGAGCGACGACACGCCGAGCCCGTGGTCGAGGATGACGCAGTTGCCGTAGACGCCGTTGTCGCCGGCGAAGAGCACGCGGCCCGCGTTCGACGCCGTGACCGGCGTGCTCGCGAGCGCGGCCAGATCGTAGCCGTAGTGGCGCGACTCGGAGACCTTCTGCCCGTCGACCAGGTAGCTGCGGTGCTCGGCGAACGAGCTCGTCACCTTCGAGTTGGCGAGCTGCTCGAAGGCGCCCGAGAAGAGCGGCTCGGGCGCGCTGTCCTTCACGACCTCGCGCACGCGCGCCTCGTTCTCGGCGCGGATGCGCGTGTTGATCTCCTGGAACGCCTTCAGGTGGTTCGACGCGTCGACGCCCACGATCCCGGCCAGCTCCGGGATCTTCTCGTCCATGAAGCGCGGCGAGAGCGGGAGCTGCACCTCGGCGAAGCTGCGCTCGGTGACGTGCACCTGCGGATAGGCGCGCGCCTCGTTGCCCGAGGCGTCGACCGCCACCACGGTCGGCTTCGCCTCGGGCGGCGCGTCGATCGGCAGCGGGAAGAGCGCGAAGCGCGGGCCGGGCGCGTGGCGGTCGGCATCGCTGCCGCCGGGCCGCACGCTGGGGAAGAAGCGATCGCCGACCTCGACGCCGTCGCGCGCGGTCTCCTCGGACACCTCGTAGACGACTGCGCCCGCTCCGCCGCGGCGCTCGTAGCTGTTGGCGGGCTGCAGCGTGATGCGCGGCGGGTGGAAGTCGAGCGCGATCGGGACCTCGACCCGGGTCTGGTTGCCGGCCAGCCAGTTGCGCCAGGAGTGATCCCGCGCGCTGATGCGCAGCGTGGCCGCGCCTTCCTTCAGGCCCAGCGCCTGCGGATCGATCGCGATCTCGACGCGCTCCACGGGCGGCTGCGCCCCGACGAACGGGAGCCGCCAGCGGAACGGAAACTCTCGGCTCGCGAGGGGCGCCTCGCCGCCCGGGTGCACCAGCACCGCCGCGACCTCGCGCACGCCGGAGCCGGGATCTTCGACCTCGACCGCGACGCTGCGCGCGGCGCGTCCGAGCGCGATCCGCTCGGGTGCCCTCACGCTCGGCGGCGCGCCCTCGCAGCGCAGCACCGCGAGGCCGGCTGCGGCCAGCGCGATCACCACCAGCGCGAACACCCCCAAGCCCGAGCGGGTCATGCTCGACTCCTCCCACCGATCCCCATCGGAGTGCGCGCATTCTAACAGGCCCGCGCCGGCCGGCGCGGGCTGGCGTTGACGCCGCGGCGCGGCTCTTCCATCCTGCGCCCGCTTCGAAGGAGGGATCGCGATGCCCGGCCTGCGGCGTCTCGTGCTCGTCCGCCACGGCGAGAGCGACGGCAACTCGAGGGAGCGGCTGATCGGGAGCGGCGACCCTGCGCTCTCGGCCGAGGGCCGCGAGCAGATGCGGCGCGCGCGCATGCGGCTCGCCGGGCAGGTGATCGACCTGGTCGTGGCGAGCCCGGCGCGGCGCGCCTGGCAGTCGGCCGAGCTGCTGACCGACGGCGCGTCGGTGCGCCTCGAGGCGGACTTCCGGGAGATCGACTTCGGGCGCTGGGAGGGCCGCACGCTGGCCGAGCTCGAGGCGGCGGACCCGATCGCGTTCCGCCAATGGCGCGAGCTGGCGCCCGAGTTCGAGTACCCGGGCGGCGAGCTGCGCGCCAGCTTTCGGGCACGCGTCGTGCGCGGCCTCGACCGGCTGCTCGGCTCACCGGCGAGCGCGGCGCTGGTGGCGGCGCACAAGGGTGTCATCCGCGCGATCGTCGAGAAGCTGACCGGCGAGCCGCTCGCCGACCGCGAGCGGCCCGCGCTCGGCGACGTCGTGATGCTGACCCGCCAGCCGCGGGGCGGCTGGAAGCTCGGCGTGCACTCGAGCAACCCGCCCGGCGTCGAGAGCCCCGCGGCGGCGCTGGCGTCGTAGCGGCGCCGCGCCGCCGCGAAGCGTGATCGCGGTCACCAGCGCCCGCGCCGCGCCGGCCGATCCGCTCCGGGATGCATCGGGGCCTCCTCGCGCTCGCGCTGTCGCTCGCCTGCTCCGCGGCGGCGGCGGCCGATCCGGCCCCGGTGCACTTCCAGATCGATCCCCAGCAGGGCGTGAAGCCGATCTCGCGCTTCGTCTACGGCGTCAACGGCGCCCTCACCGGCGGCTTCGCGAACGGGGCGTTCACGCGCATCGGCGGCAATCGGCTCACGGCGTACAACTGGGAGAACAACGCCTCCAACGCCGGGACCGACTGGCTGAACCAGAACGACGAGCTGCTGTCGAGCAGCGACACGCCGGGCGAGGCGCTGCGCCCCGGGATCGCCGCGGCGCAGGCCAAGAACGCGGGCATCGTCGTCACGGTGCCGATCAACGGCTACGTCGCCGCCGACAAGAACGGCGGGGGCGACGTGAACCAGACGCCGAACTACCTGCAGGTCCGCTTCAAGCAGGAGCTGCCGGCCAAGGGCGCGCCGTTTACGCTGACCCCCGATCCGAGCGACGCCTTCGTCTACCAGGACGAGTTCGTGAACTGGGTGAACCACGAGTTCCCCGGCGCGCAGGATCCCGCCCACCCGGTGTTCTACTGCCTCGACAACGAGCCGGACCTGTGGCCGAGCACGCACCCGCGCATCCATCCCGACCCGACCAGCTACGCCGAGCTCGCCCAGAAGACGCTCGCCTACGCCACCGCGATCAAGAACGTGAGCCCCGCCGCGCTGATCTTCGGCCCGGTCAGCTACGGCTGGTACGGCTACACCACGCTGCAGGGGGCGCCCGACGCGGCCGGCCGCGACTTCCTGGAGTTCTGGCTCGCATCGGTCGCCGCCGCCGAGCAGAGCGCCGGCCGCCGGCTGGTCGACGTGCTCGACGTGCACTGGTATCCCGAGGCGCAGGGCGGCGGCGTGCGCATCACGGGCACCGACACGAGCGCCGCCGTGGTGGCGGCGCGCGTGCAGGCGCCGCGCTCGCTCTGGGACCCGACCTACACCGAGACGAGCTGGATCACGCAGTACTCGACGCTCGGCCCGATCCGGCTGATCCCGAGGCTCCTCGACAAGATCGCCGCCAACGACCCCGGCGCCCGGCTCGCGATCACCGAGTACAACTACGGAGGCGGCGGCCACATCTCGGGCGGGCTCGCCGAGGCCGACGCGCTCGGCATCTTCGGGCGCGAGGGCGTGTTCGCCGCCAGCGAGTGGCCGCTCGCGGGCGACGAGTCGTACATCGCCGGCGCCTTCCGGATGTTCCGGAGCTTCGACGGCGCGAGCGGCGCCTTCGGCGACGCCTCGATCCAGGCCACGACCGACGACGTCGCCGCCACCTCGATCTACGCCAGCGCCGACTCGGGCGATCCGCAGCGCCTGGTGCTGGTGGCGCTGAACAAGACGGCGTCGCCGCTCGCCGCGGCGTTCCAGGTCGCGGCCGCGGGCCCGCTCACCGGCGCGCACGTCTACCAGCTCACGGGTGCGAGCGCGTCGCCGGTCGACGCCGGCGCGCTGGCGCTCACCGGCGGCGCGAGCTTCCTCTACACGCTGCCGGCGTACAGCGTGAACACGCTCGTGCTCAGCGTTCCGGAGCCCGCGGGCGGCGCGGCCGCGGCGTTCGCGGCGCTGCTGCTGCTGCTGTCGCGGCGACGTGCCCGCTACTCCTCCGACTCGCGCAGCTTCGCGAGCACGCTGTAGTCCTCGAGCGTGCTGGTGTCGCCCGTCTCTTCCTTGCCCGCGGCGATGTCGCGCAGCAGGCGGCGCATGATCTTGCCGGAGCGCGTCTTCGGCAGCGCCTCGGTGAAGCGGACGTCGGCCGGCTTCGCGAGCGCACCGATGTGCTTGGCGACGTGGTCGCGGATCGACAGCGCGAACTCGGGGCCCGCGATCTCGCCCGCGCGCGGCGTCACGAAGGCGACGATCGCGGTCCCGGTCAGCTCGTCGGGCCGCCCGACGACGGCGGCCTCCGCGACCTTGTCGTGCGACACGATCGCGCTCTCCACCTCCATCGTGCCGATGCGGTGGCCCGAGACGTTCATCACGTCGTCGATGCGGCCCATGATCCAGAAGTAACCGCGCGCGTCGCGGTGCGCGCCGTCGCCCGGGAAATAGCGGTTCGGCCACTTGCTCCAGTAGGTGTCGCGGTAGCGCTGCGGGTCGCGCCAGATGCCGCGCAGCATGCCGGGCCAGGGCTTGCGGATCGCGAGGAAGCCGCCCGCGGGCGGCGCGACCTCCGCGCCGTCGGCGTCGAGCACGGCCGCGTCGACGCCGGGGAACGGCAGCGTCGCCGACCCCGGCTTGGTCGCGACCGCCGCGGGCAGCGGCGTGATCAGGATCCCGCCCGTCTCGGTCTGCCACCAGGTGTCGACGATCGGACAGCGCTTGCCGCCGATCACGCGGTGGTACCAGATCCACGCCTCGGGGTTGATCGGCTCGCCCACGCTGCCGAGCAGGCGCAGCGAGGACAGGTCGTGCTTCGCCGGATGCTGCTCGCCGAGGCGGATGAAGGTGCGGATCGCGGTCGGCGCGGTGTAGAACACCGAGACGCCCCACTTCTCGATGATCGACCACCAGCGGTCGGGGCCCGGGTGCGTCGGCACGCCCTCGTACATCAGCGTCGTCGCCCCGTTGGCGAGGATGCCGTAGAGCACGTAGGAGTGGCCGGTCACCCAGCCCACGTCCGCCGTACACCAGAACACGTCGTCGTCCTTCAGGTCGAAGATGGCGTGGGCGGTGGTGGCGACGTGCACCAGGTAGCCGCCCGTCGTGTGGAGGATGCCCTTCGGCTTGCCCGTGGTCCCGCTCGTGTACAGGATGAAGAGCGGGTGCTCGGCGTCGAGCCTCGCGGGCGGGCATTGGGCCGAGACCCCCGCCATGCGCTCGTGCCACCAGTGGTCGCGGCCCAGCGTCATGTGCGTGGGGGCGCCGGTGCGCCGCACCACGACGACGTGCTCGACGCAGTCGACCCCGGCCAGCGCCTCGTCGACGGCGGGCTTCAGCGGGAAGACGCTGCCGCGGCGGTGGCCGCCGTCGGCGGTCACCACGACCTTGGCGCCCGCGTCCTCGATGCGGTCGCGCAGCGACTCGGCCGAGAAGCCGCCGAACACCACGCTGTGCGGCGCGCCGATGCGCGCGCAGGCGAGCAGCGCGATCGCCAGCTCGGGGATCATCGGCATGTAGAGCGCGACGCGGTCGCCCTTGGCGACGCCGAGGCCGCGCAGCACGTTCGCGAAGCGGCATACCTCGCGGTGCAGCTCGCCGTAGGTCAGCACGCGCGAGTCGCCCGGCTCGCCCTCCCAGATGATCGCGGCCTTGTTGCGGCGCCAGGCGTTCGCGCCCTCCAGGTGCCGATCCAGGCAGTTGTAGGCCACGTTGAGCTTGCCGCCGACGAACCACTTCGCGAAGGGTGGCTTCCACGCGAGGGTCTTGCGCGGCGGCGCGAACCACGAGACGTACTGCTTCGCCATCTTCGCCCAGAAGCGCTCCGGGCTCCTGGCGCCGAGCTTGCGGTGCTCGGCGACCGCCTTCGCCGTCCAGTTGGCTCGCTTCGCGAACTGCTTCGGCGGCTCGAAGAGGCGCCTCTCGTCGAGCAGGGATTCGATGTCGGCCATGGCGAGTGCAGTCTCCTCTCGCTGTCGGCGCGAGCGTCGCCGAATCAGTGCCGGGAGGTCCGTTCCGGCAGGAACGGCGCGGCCCTCACCAGGGCTTCGACTTCGTCGGGGCGCTTCGGGATCTCGGCGGTCAGCAGCTCGTGGCCGTCGTCGGTGATCGCGACGTCGTCCTCGATGCGCACGCCGACGCCGCGGACCGGCGCCGGGGCCTTCTCGTCGTCGGCCGCGATGTACAGCCCGGGCTCGACGGTGAGCACCATGCCGGGCGCCAGCGGCCGGGCCTTGCCGGCCTCGGCGTAGGCGCCGACGTCGTGCACGTCGAGCCCGAGCCAATGGCTGGTGCGGTGCATGTAGCAGCGCCGGTAGGCGCCGCTCTGGATGGCGTCGTCGACGGGACCCGCCAGGATGCCGAGCGCGACGAGCCCCTCGACCAGGCGGCGCACCGCGGCGTCGTGCACGTCGTCGAGCGTCGCACCCGGCCGCACGCGCTCGAGCGCCGCCTGCTGCGCGGCGAGCACGACTTCGTAGACCGCGCGCGCCGGACCCGCGAAGGCGCCGCCGACCGGGTAGGTGCGCGTGACGTCCGACGCGTAGCCCTGGAACTCGGCGCCCGCGTCGATCAGCACCAGGTCGCCGGCGCGCAGCGGCTGGTCGTTGGCGACGTAGTGCAGGATCGTGGCGTTGCGGCCGCCGCCGACGATCGACTCGTAGGCCGGCCCGCTCCCGCCGCGACGCCGGAAGGTGTAGTCGAGCGCGGCCGCCAGCTCGTACTCGTAGACGCCTTCGTGCGCGAGCGCCGCGGCGGCCGCGTGCGCCTCGCGGCTGATCTCGGCCGCGCGCCGCATCACGTCGAGCTCCTCAGGCTCCTTCACGAGCCGCATCTCGTGCACGATCGCGCGCGGATCCAGGATCGCCTCGGGCGGGACCAGGCCCAGGCGCGAGCGCAGGCGCACCTGCTCCAGCGTTTCGGTGAGCTTCGCGTCGAGGCGCGCGTCGCGGCCCAGCACGTGGTACACGCGCCGCGTCCGCTCGATCAGCGCGGGGAGCTTGTCGAGCAGCTCGCCGACCGGATGGGCCTCGTCGGCGCCGTGGTCGCGCAGCGCCCCCTCGACGCCGGGCCGGTAGCCGGTCCAGGTCTCGGCGTCGCGGTCGCGCGGCTCGACGAAGAGCGTGAAGGGCGGGCCGCCGTCCTTGCGCAGCAGCGCGGCGGCGTTCGGGTGGTCGAAGCCCGTCAGGTAGTGGAAGTCGCTGTCCTGGCGGAACGGGAAGTGCGTGTCGCGCGAGCGCGTGGCGAGGCGCGCGCCGAGCAGCAGCGCGACGGAGTCCGGCTCCATCGACTCGAGCACGCGGCGGCGGCGGGCGGCGTACATGGGCCCGGAGAATACAGGCTCAGTGGAGCGGTGCGCACACGACCTCGACGTCCGCGCAGTAGGTGGCGCAGAGCCGGTCGCCCACCGCGACCGCGGCGTAGTAGAGCCCGCCCGGGGCGAGGCGCGGGAGCTGCGCGGTGCGGACCTCGCCCGAGGGCGATACGACGTGCACCGCGCCGCTCCAGCGCGTCGCGAGAACGCGACCGTCGGGGCCGACGCTCAGATCCTGCACGAAGTCGTGCTGCGCGGGGAAGGCGTCGTCGAGCGGGATCTCGCGGCCGGAATCGGGCCCTTCGGCGCGCCCGGGCTCGACCACGCGCAGCGCCAGGCGCGTGCCGGCCTGCCAGACGAAGAGTCCCCGGCCATCGGGCTCGAAGCGCATGAACTGCAGCTCCGGCTCGGCGAAGCGGCGCAGCTCGCGGCCCGTCGCGAAGTCGAGGACGCGCGCGTCGTGGCCCACGCCGACGCCTTCGAGCGCCGGCCTGGTCTCGGCCGCCGGAACCAAGTCGGTATTGACCCACACCTCGCGCCGCACGGGGTCGAACGCGAGGCTCTTCGGGGCCACGCGCACGCGCGGGTCGGGCCGCGCCAGCGGGTGCTCGGCGGTGACCGTCCCATCCGCGTCGAGCACGACGACCGATCCGTCTGCCGTGTAGCGCGTCGCGAGAAGCGTCCGGGAGTCGGGTCCCAGCGCCAGCTCGTTGAGGCCCGTGCCGGCCGACTCGAAGCGCCGGCTCGCGCCCGTGGCGGGGTCGACGTAGCCGGCCGACTCGTAGAAGGTGGTGAAGTAGACGCGTCCGTTCGGGTGGGCGAGCACGTCCCAGGTACCCGCGCGCGAGGCCCGGGCGCCGGTCGCCAGGGGCGGCAGGAAGCGCTCGCGCGCCAGGTCGAAGCGGCCGACGAGCTGCGGGCCCGGCTCGCGCAGGTCCGCGGCCGGGTCTCCGCCCGCGGCGCGCATCGCGTTCCAGAAGGCGGACTCCCCGAAGTACAGGACGCCGGCGCGGGCGTCGCCATACCAGGCGCAGTAACGCTCGCGATCGCTCGGGTCGGGAGCGATGCGGACCACGACCCCGAGCTCCCCGCTCGCGGATCCCTCGTCCCGTCGCTCCCCGCCGCTCGGCGCGCAGGCGGAGGCGAGCCAGCAGGCGAGCATGACGCTCGCGGCGGCACTGCCGCATCGGGTGGCGCCCGAGCCGCTCGCGAGCAAGCCCTTCATCGCCCCGCCTCCGTTGGTCTTTCGGAGCGAGACAGGAGCGGATGAGGACCGTCCGGATGCCACATTCGTTGGCAGATCGGTCCCGCTCCGATGCGGTGGCGCGCCGAGCGAGCGCCCGAAGTTCCGCGCACTTGGGCGCCACCAAGCGCGCCTCGTCGGAGTGGCACGGAACGTGCTCATAGGACCGGTCGTGGAGATGTTCTGGATCGGTTCAGGCGGACGGCATCGGGCGCGCTCGTCCGCCGGTTCCGGAGTCTCGGGGACTCCGGGGTAGCACCCCAACCAAAGGCGCTTTCCCCCAAGAATCGGCACCCCGCCTTTTCCCGGAGTCCCCGGGACGCCAGATCGAAGAAGCCCCCCGGACGAGTGTTCCGGGGGGCTTTTTCCATTCGGGCGCTCGCGATCCGCGGGGCCGCTCACGGCTCCGCGTCGTCGGCGCCTCGCAGCGTCTCCACGATCTCGCGGGCGAACTCGCGCACGAACCAGCCCTTCAGCTCGACGATCTCGGCGGCGTCGCTCGGCCGCGTCGGGTTGCGCCAGGCGATCGCCTCGAGCCCCGAGTTCGGACACAGCACGCCCGGGTCGAGCCCGAGCTCGCGCGCGCGCACCGAGCGCCAGCGCTTGAGCCGCTCGACCAGCTTCTCGGTGCGCCGGTCCATGCGGCGGCGGCCCGTGCCGTTCGCGCGCCGCAGCGGCGCGTGCGGCGAGTGCCGACCGCGCCCCACGGCGGCGAGGATCTCGCGGCCGAGCCGCCGCTGGATCAGCTCGGTGATGCCCTTGATGTGCGCCAGCTCCGCGGCGCTCGCGGGCTGCTGCTGCGCGATCTCCATCAGCGTGCGGTTGCCGAGCACCTTGAAGGGCGGGCGGTCGACCTCGCGCGCGCGCGCGTCGCGCATCAGGTAGAGCTCACGCAGGACGGCCAGCGGGATCGGCCCGAGGCCCTTGGCGCCCTTGATGCGCAGGTAGCCGGCGTCGTCGAACTCGCGCGGCGGCCAGGTGCGTTGCACCAGCGTCTCGAACTCCTCGCGCGCCCACGCGAGGCGCCCCTGCTCCTCGAGCAGCGCCTCGAGCCGCTCCGCGAGCGGGATCAGATAGGCGACGTCGGCCGCGGCGTACAACAGCTGCTCCTCGCGCAGCGGCCGCAGCGACCAATCGGAGCGCTGCTCGTCCTTGGGGAGCAACACGGAAAAATGTCGCTCCGCGAGCGCGGCGAGGCCGACCGCCGGATAGCCGAGCAGCTGCGCCGACACCATCGTGTCGAAGAGACTCGCGAACTCGAAGGAGCAGTCGCGCTTGAGCACGTACAGGTCGTACTCGGCGGCGTGGAACACCTTGCGGATCTTCTTCGAGGCGAACACGGGCGCGAGCGGCGCGAGCTCCGCGGGCGCGCCGAGCGCGAGCGGGTCCACCAGGAAGATGCCGCGGCTCGAAGCGATCTGGACCAGGCACGTCTTGTCGAAGTAGTGGTAGAAGCTGTCCGCCTCGGTGTCGACGGCGATCACCTTCTCGCGCAACAGATCGCGCGCCAGCGCCTTGAGCTCGGCCTCGCGCTCGACGCGCTCGTAGTCCGCCAATGCCAGATCTCGACTTCCTAAGGGGCGACGTGCGGTTTCACAGGGACGCCCGCGTCGGGGAGGGGTGGCGACGCGGTGTGCAGATCCTAGCCGAGCGGAGCGGGAGGGAACAGCCCGGGCCCGGCCTATCCTCACCCGTCATGCTGCGCGCCGGCGTCGCCTGCTCGCTCGATCCGGATCCCGCCCGGGCCGCGGAGGCCGCCGCCG
>Ga0335070_10006978_pt1 | contig 13273 bp, 10 predicted proteins | sample Lox_Sample_13_FD_206722 | JGI IMG/M metagenome (GOLD analysis project Ga0335070, IMG submission 206722) | Soil microbial communities from Loxahatchee National Wildlife Refuge, Florida, United States - Lox_Sample_1.3 | ecosystem: Environmental > Terrestrial > Soil > Wetlands | place: USA...
TGATTGAAACCATCCTCGACAGGCCGGTTTGGAAAGATGTTGCTTACCATGCTTTTGTACCACAATTCCAGGGTCCGGAATCCATTTTACTCGCCACCGGAATCCTCGGCGCGACTGTGATGCCCCACGCGATTTATTTGCACTCCGCGCTCACTCAGGGAAGGATTGTCGTGAAAGACCCGGTCCATCTGAAGCGCTTGTATCGATATGAGCAAATAGACGTACTTATCGCCATGGGAATGGCCAGCCTGATCAACAGCGCCATGTTGATTATGGCCGCATCCGCGTTTCACCTGCAGGGATTATCCGAAATTGGGACCATCCAGGAGGCCTATCGAACGCTACAGCCTCTATTAGGCTCCGCGGCATCCACGATATTTGCCTTATCCCTTCTGGCCTCTGGCCTCTCATCAGCATCCGTGGGGACGATGGCCGGCCAGGTGATCATGCAAGGCTTCCTCGAAATCGATATTCCGGTCTGGATCCGTCGTCTGGTGACGATGATCCCCTCACTGATTGTGATAGCCCTGGGACTGGATCCAACCCTGACCCTGGTTTACAGCCAGGTGTTGCTCAGCTTTGGCCTGCCGTTCGCCATTATCCCCCTCATCATCTTCACCAGCCAGCGCAGGTTGATGGGACCGCTGACCAACAAGCCGGTCACCACGCTGCTCGCCAGCCTGGTCGCCAGTCTGATTTTAGCCCTCAATCTTTATCTCATCTACTCTTTTATCGTGGGAGGGTAGTATGTTCCAACACATCCTGGTACCCCTGGATGGCTCACACCTGGCAGAAGCTGCGCTGCCTGTCGCAGCGCAGCTCAGCAAGAAGCTTGGATCATCGGTGACGCTTCTCCATGTGATCGAGAAAAATGCCCCTGAAGAAATCCATGGGGACCGGCACCTTACCAATCCGGACGAAGCCTGCGCTTATCTCGAGCAGATCGCGGAAAAATATTTCGATCCTGAAATCAGGGTCGAGACCCACGTTCATACCCAGGAAGTGGAGAATGTCCCGCAAAGCATTGTAGAACACACCAGCGAGCTGGCGCCTGACCTGATCGTGATGTGTACCCATGGGGCAGGCGGCATCCGCAAGTGGTTCGTAGGCAGCATCGCCCAGAGGGTGATTGGACAAGGAAAAATGCCGATTTTGTTGGTCCAGCCGGACGAGTATGGCGCGGCTCCTCCGGTGAGGTTTGCTCGTTTCATGGTGGCGCTGGATGGCGATAAAGAGCACGAACGCGCCCTCCGCGGAGCGGCATACCTGGCTCAGGCCACCCCCGCCCGCCTGCATCTTCTAACTGTGATCCCGACTATGGGGACACTGACAGGACAACGCGCTGCGACTGGCAAGCTGCTTCCCACCGCGACTCAGGCGATGTTGGAGTATAACGAAGAAACCGCAATCACCTTCCTGCAAAGACACCTGGACGAGCTGCGTTCACAGGGTCTGGAAGTGGAGGCTGAAGTGCGGCGCGGCGACCCGGCTCACATGATCATTGAATCGGCGGAAGGAAACGGCGACGATTTGATCGTTCTGGGTACCCACGGAAAAGCCGGGATGAACGCATTCTGGGCGGGCTCGGTCGCACCCAAAATTGTAGGCCATACTCATCTGGCAATTTTATTAGTCCCGGCCATCTGAAAGTCGCTGGCGTTCCATCTGGATGATCCTCCGCAGAATGGCTACCGAGCTCGCATAGGTCGAGTCCATCCCCAGGTAGGAGAGCGCACCGGCCCCCAGGTTACGCCCTTTGCTCAATGGGGTGTCGGAGGCATAATGGAGAATCCCAATGTCGAACGGGACGCCATAGAGATTGACGATTTCATTGATTGGATGCCTTTTTGGCCGGTACATCTCGTATACCGCGGATAAAAAGCTGCCTGCCTCCATCTCGATATCCGTGAATCCTTCCCGGTAGAACACATCCATATACTGGGCATTTTGTAAAAAGGTGCTCAACACGCTGACTGCTTTCTGGTTGTCCAGCACGGTGCCATAAAGCAGGTATGCGACGACGTCTCCTGCGGAAAACACGTTTTGGAAAAGGTAGGTGTTTTGAGAGTGCTCGTCATGAACGACATTGGGGATCATCACGTCTCCCAATCTTCCATTAAGAGTGGCCGCTTTTCCCATAATATAGACGCCAAGGATCGGATTGATCTGTTCGGCAATTTTCGTAAGGATGTGATACGCCGCGAAGCCCAGGGGGTAATCTACATTGAGGATCAAGGCATCGCTGTTCTTGAGGAAATCTGGCTCCATATCGGCGAGGCGAGGATCAAAGAGACCCGGGTTGAGCCGGCACAGATCAATCACCTGGGCATCGATCGAGAAATAATGCTCGCTGTTGATGCGTGTAATCCCGGATTTTCGCTCGTGTTGTTCGAGCCGTTTGGCAATTCCTTTGGCAGGTTGGCTCTCTGTGGATCCCCGCAGCAAATAGTAGAGGAAATTTTCTCTACTTGAAGGAACGTCGCCGCTCTGGATGTTTTCCCATTCTTCGCGTAGCCTTTTATTCTTACTGGCATTCAGGTGTGCAACCAGTTCTTCCTCCTGGCTGATTGCAAAACCAGAAAGGAGATTAGTGATGCTGTGGGTGTTGCTGGAGACGAAATAGACCGGCCGCGAAACCAGGTCGGGCTCCATGCGTTCGATATGCTCCCACCAGGCCCGGGTGGCTCGCCAATACTGGCTGAGCGAACCACCCAGTAGCCTTACCGCCAGGTTAAGTCGTTTGTGCGCAATCATGTGCAGGGTGGCGGCAAATTCAGGTCCCCAAATCGTCCGGAACCTGGCCAGATCGTCGGCGGTCATGAGCAGCCGCTCAGCCAGTTCATTAAGGGCTTCAAGCCGCCCCTTTGTCCCAGCATCCTCGATCAAATCAAAGGGGATGCTCTGCAGCAAGAAATGCATCTTGTTCCATTCGATTTGGTAGGCGACCAGGGTAGGGATCACGTCATCGATATCGCTGCGGCTGGCGATGAAGCAGGCCAAGGTGTCTTTTCCGTCATAAAAGCAGCGCCGTCGGCGAGCCCGGGCTGAAACGAGTTGCCACTTCTCGACGCCCGAGAAGCCTTCCTGCTCAAATACTTCAGCGCTTTGGCCCAGTACTACCAGACGGACGGATGGCATGCAGTCTGGTAAGCGTAAAATGGAGTAGAAAAATGCAGGAGCATCGGGCGAAGCCTTGCGCGCATCTGGATGAAGGGATGAATTAATCCTTTGATGGACTTCCTCGAGCGTCCTGATCTGCACTTCTGTGGTTGAGCGGAGCAGAGAATAGATCGTACGAACATATAGATCGATTTCCTCGGTCGATGATTTTGGGACTGTCCGTTCCATATTCCTCCCTTAAGGAAGTGTTCTGCCTTAATTGTACTCTCGGAAAGACCTGTGTAGGGCAAACGCATCTTAATTCTCCAACTGAGCAAAACCGGCCAGAACCTTGAGCAAGTAATCTTGATTCCACCCTGCCAGCAGGCGTTTGCCCTTGATGCCCCGTTTGCAGGTTTTTTCCTGCTTGAGCAAGTTCAGGGCAATATGGCGCAGTAGAGCATAGTTTTCCGGCCCATGGTCTTTGCGCACTCGGCAGCGGTCTTCATCAAAGGCGATATCCAAGGTCCAGTGCAACTCATTCTCGATGCCCCAATGCGCACGCACGGCCCCTAGCACCCGTTTGGCCCCGGTGAGACTGGCGAGATGATAGCGGTCTTCGCAACTCTTTTCTTCCCCGATCCAACGCTGAGCACGGATCCGGGAGACCGTCGCCAGGTTTTTCCAATTGGCAAAGCCTCGCAAGTAACGCAAGACTTCTGGATCTGAAATCGTCCAGCACTCGCGGATCTCGATGCGCCCATGATCTTTATTGACCGTCTTCTCATAGTCGAACGCATAAGCTTTGTACTGGCTCTCTTCCAGATCGACAAACAGGCGCTCGACATCTTCATAGAGCTGCCCTTGGTTTTCTTTCAAGGAGAGCACATACTCCGCTTCTTGGTCAATGATCTTCTCGGCGATCTCGGTTTGACAACCCAGCGCATCGATGGTCACAAGGCAGCCCGAAACTTCCAAAACTCCTAAAAGCTGGGGGATGGCCGTGATCTCATTCGATTTCTCGTCCACCTTCACCTGTCCAAGGACCAAACGGTTAGCCGTGGCCCCCTGGACTGTCCGTCCAGGACAGGCAGGCGCTGACCATATCGATGGCGGCTTTGCCGGTGCCTTTGTCATGCGAACGGCGCAGCACTTTCCCATCAATGGCATTCACCACAATATCCAGCAGCTTGTGCAACTTGGTTCGATCCATGCGGGGATCAGTCAAGTCGCCAAAGTGGTTTTCGATAGCCGGCAGATCTTCGTTTTCCATCACTTATCCTCCCAAGTCAAGTGACTGAGGAGGATAAGCCAGATTGCCAGTTTTTGTCTAGAGAAATTTAGATGCGTTTACCCTAAGACCTGTGCATAAAGTATTGACGGATCTGAAAAGATTTGATATACTTTTTTCCCGGATGCCAGTAAGTTCACGTTGGAGGTAGGAAACGCGGCTCTTGGCAGATCAAAACCAGAGCCGTTTTTGTTTGACCGTTCCGATGGAATTTCGAAGCGTCTCAAAATCAATCAGTCTCATTAGCAGAAGGACAAGGAGTTTTTTTCAACATGTCAGAACGTGTAATCGGTACGGTCAAGTGGTTCAATGGCACCAAGGGTTACGGCTTCATCAGCCGTGATGGTGGTCCCGACGTTTTCGTCCACTACAGCGCCATTCAGAGCCAGGGTTTCCGCTCCCTCGAAGAAGGCCAGAAGGTCGAATTTTCGATCGAGAAAGGCCCGAAAGGCCTCCAGGCGGTAAACGTAACCGCTCTCTAACTCGAAAACTAAAGAACCAAAAAGCCCCTCCGTTAGAGGAGGGGCTTTTTGATCCCGGAACGGCTTGACATTCCACATGACAATCTATACCATTGAACTGTAAAAAAATCCCTTTGGGACTCGCTAACTCGCAGGCGGAGGTCAGGCATGCCTTACATCAGTCAACTTGTTGGCCGGCAGGTCGTCGATTACGATGGGGAAAAAATCGGAGAAATTAAGGATGTCCTCGCTGTGCTGCGGGAGGGGGGAATCCATCACCCCCTGGTCGTCGCTATCCAGGTCAAAAGTCGAAAAAAAGAATTCTTTATCCCGATCGCCGACGTGATTGTGCTCACGTCGCCTGTGGTTCCTTTGAACAAGAAAAGTAGCGAGATCGCTGAATACACACCAGGAGATCAAGACCTGTTCCTGGTGCGGGATATTCTGGATAAACAGATTATCGACATCAACGGTGTGCGCGTCGTGCGGGTCAACGACCTGGAATTGACACGCGTCAATGGGGAAATGTACATTGCCAATGTCGATACCAGCGTTCAGGGGCTGCTGCGCAGAATAGGTATTCCGGGAGGGCGTGTTTTTTCTGGATTGAAGAATGGAGAGGGGCCGGCCAACACCGCGGGATTGATTCCTTGGGAAGCAGTGGAATTAATCTCAAGTGAGGAGCCGATGCAGTTGAAAGTGCCCTATGAAAAGGTTGCGGATCTCCACCCGGCCGATCTGGCCGAAATCCTCAGCGACCTCTCGCGCTCGGAGACCGGCGCATTTCTCGAATCGCTCGATCTGGAAACTCTCGCCGATACGCTGGAAGAGGTCGAGCCTGATTTCCAGGCAAGCTTGGTTGAAGAGATGCCGGACGAGCGCGTCGCGGACGTCCTCGAAGAGATGTCTCCAGACGAAGCCGCTGATCTGCTGGCTGAGCTGCCCAAAGATCGCAGTGAAGAGCTACTCAAGTTGATGGATCGCGAGGAGGCCGAGGATGTGCGTATGCTCCTCGCTTACCCCGAGGATTCGGCTGGCGGGATCATGACCACAGACTTTATTGCTATCCACGAGGATTTGACCGCTGCCGAAGCAATTTCTTTTATCCGCCAGAACGCGAATGAAGCTGAGACGATCTACTATATTTATGTGACGGACCAGGAAAATCGTCTGAATGGGGTATTCTCCTTGCGTCAACTGGTTCTGGTAAACCCCGATGCGCGCGTGACCGAGTTCATGGAAACCCGGGTCATCACTGTCGAGCTTCTGGATAGCCAGACGGAGGTTGCGCAGGTAATCGCGAAATACAATTTGCTGGCGGTACCCGTGGTCGATGAAGAGAAGTATATACAAGGGATCGTCACCGCGGATGATGCCTTTGACAAAATCTTGCCCACTGCCTGGAAGAAACGTCTGCCCCGGTTTTACCATTGAGTCGTGTTTCTCGGAGGGGCCTGATGAAATATATTATGCGCATAGCCACATTAACATTCTTTTTACTCCTGCTCCTACTACTACAACAAAACAAACACATTCAGGCTTCAGTTTCAGATTCCATCGTGCTGGGCCCAACCCAGGTGAACGCTACTTTTGACAACCTTGGGGTTGTCTGGTGGATCAGTAGTGGGGACACTAACCACGACAGCACATTTACACTTGAATTCCGCAAGATTGGAGAATCAACCTGGCATCCAGGAGCGCCCGCGATGCGTGCGTACCCAACAATTTCAGTCGATGGGGCTCCGTTAAACCTGAACTATTGGGCTGCCAGCGCGATGTTTCTTGAACCAGGACAGACGTACGAGCTAAAACTTTCCTTGAATGATCCGGATGGCGGCTCCGGCAGCAAGACCCTTACATCAACCACACGGACCATGCTGTCGATAGATCCGAACGGTCGCCAACTCTATGTGGTCCCCGGTTCAGGCGGAGGAACGGGCAGCCAGTCCAATCCATTTAAAGGTCTGCAGGCAGCCGCGAACGCAGCCCAACCCGGAGATGTGTTTCACATCGCCAATGGTACCTACCAACCATTTCAGCTTCTCGCCAGCGGTACCGCAGGGCACCCGATCATATTCCACGGCGACAGTCCTCTTCAGGCGGTGGTCGATGGCGGCGGCACCGATCGCGGTGTGGTGACACTGGGGGAATACGATAGGATCACTGCATACGTGATCCTCGAAAATCTGTTGATCCGCAATGGTACCTGGGGAATCGATGCGCAGAATACCCAGAACATCCTGATTCGCTGCAACTCAATCCTCGACGTCAGCAATGGGATCGTTAATCGCCGTAACAACTGGGAAGGAAACCAGACGATTGCAGACAACGTGATGATAGGACGAACACCCTGGCCTGGGTCCGGTATCCCCGAGGAAGAAGGCATCGACCTACGCGGATCTGGGAATGTGGTGGCTTACAACCGCGTCCAGTACTTTGGCGACTGCATCTCGGTGAATCCCGAGGCAGGACCGGCTTATGTCAACGACGTGAACGGCAACGACGTATCCTACTGCGTCGACGATGGAATCGAGATCGATTATAACCAGTCCAACACCCGCGCGTGGCGCAACCGGGTGATGAACTCACGGATGGGGGTTAGCGTTCAACCAATTAAGGGCGGCCCCGCCTACATCTTTCGTAATGAGTTTTTCAACCTGGAGAGCGAGCCGATCAAGATACATAACGGGCCATCTGGTTTCCTGGTAGTGCATAACACTTCGGCTATGATTGGCAACGGGCAAAGCGATGCCGATCCACCATGGCACAATGCGATGTTCCGCAATAATTTAATGTTAGGCACAAAGTATGCGTTCGAATTTATCACATCTCCAAATCTACCAAACGAAGGCTTTCGCAATTTTGATTACGATGCCTGGGGAACGACCCGTGTTCCCTGTACCTCGACGCCGTTTTTCAAGTGGAACAATGTCCGCTACAATTGCCTGGGGAACCTGCAAAACATCGGGGTAGAAACTCATGGACAGATCGCTGGTTTTGGGGATTTGAATAATGCCAACTTGCCGGCGAACTGGGACGTCGCGGTCGGGCCGGGCAGCCGTGACCTGAGCCTGCGCCCTGGAAAGCCCGAGATCAACGCGGGCGAAGTCCTGATGAACCTGAATGATCCTTTTGTCAGCGATGGTCATCCCGACTTGGGAGCATTCGAAGCAGGGCAGCCAATGCCCTGGTATGGGCCCAGAATCGACCCCTCGCTGGATAAGAAGACTTTTCTTCCATTGGTACGAAAGTGACCAGACTGTAAAAGTTGATGGTTATTCTGGGTTCATCCACCCTTGAAGCCGATAAACCCATAGCCCGAGCTCTTCCTTGAGCACTCCGGTCGTTGCGCTTAAGTTGCTGGCGCTAGGAAGCAGGGACACGAACAAATTTTCAGGGTTCGGATCGAAGGCCGTCTTCCACTCAGTTTCTGTCACTGAATAATCCGTCGGGGCAGGGATCACCGCAAACCCCTGAGCCTTGAACAGTTCGACCGAGCGCGGCATGTGCGCTGCGGAGGTCACCAGGATAATCTGGCGGATGCCTTTTTCCTTGAGGATATTTGCACTGAAAGCAGCATCCTCATAGGTATTTTGAGAGGCGTTCTGCAGCCAGAGCGCGTCCGATGGGACATCCATCAGCTCAAGGATCTCCGCCATTTCGTCCGCTGGCGTGGTGGTGTGATTACCCATCCAGGCAATAGTTCCACCGCTGAGAAGGATGTGCGGGGCATAGCCTTGCTTGTACAAACGGGCGGCATACAGCACCCGGTCGCCAGCGCCATTCAATTCAGGAAAATTCCGTGGATAGTCCGCAGATTCGGTCCCACCTCCCAGGAGTACAATCGCCTGGGTATGCGGCAGCGTAGACGGCGGCAGATACTGCCATTCCAACAAGCGAGTCAGGGCCATCGCCACCCAGCGGTTGCTGCTGATCAGGAGCACCGCCAGGGCCAGGCCGATCAGCCAGCCTCGCAGTCTTGGCTTACGGTAGAGGATCAGAGCAACGACCAGGAGCAGGATCGCGATCCCCAGGGGGTAGACGAGCGGCGGAAGGAATTTTGATAGAAAGACGAACACATCACCCTCGGCGAGCAAAAAATCGATATTTCTCTGATGTGATTCTAACACTTCGAATCTATATCTGAATGGGTTCCTGAGATACAATATCCCCGAAACAAAATTCTTATTGAGCGAGGATCCAAATGAGCGAATCTGACCAAGCCAAACCGAGCAGCACGGCCAACCCCATTCCTTTCAAAGCAGAGACCCGCCAGCTACTCGAGATCCTGATCCATTCCCTCTACACTAACCGCGAAATCTTCCTCCGTGAGCTGATCTCGAATGCCTCTGACGCGCTGGTGCGGGTGGATTTTGAAATGCTGACCCGCCGCGACATACTCGATCCGGACGCAGAGCTGTCAATCCGGGTGATCCCTAACAAAGATGACGACACATTAGTTATCGAAGATACCGGGATCGGGATGAATCGCCAGGAGCTGGAAGAGGACCTGGGAACGATTGCAAAATCGGGCGCGAAAGCGTTTATGGCCGCTACCCAGGAATCGGCCAAGAATTTATCCGATATCATTGGCCAGTTTGGGGTCGGTTTCTATTCCGCCTTTATGGTAGCGGATTGGATCCGGGTGGAATCACGCTCGTATCTGCCGGAAGCGGAGGCTTATGCCTGGCAGTCAGCCGGGGCGGACACGTTTACGATCGAACCCGTCGAGAAAGCCAACCGGGGTACGCGAGTGATCATAAAATTGAAAGATGATGCGAAAGAATTCCTTGAGTCTGGTCGACTTCGCGATATCATCCGCAAGCATTCGGATTTCATCGCCTTCCCAATCTACATCAGCGACGAAACAGAACAGGTGAACCGCCAGACCGCGCTGTGGCGCCAGCAGCCTCGCCAGGTCGAGGAAAAGGAGTATTTCGATTTCTACAAGCAGTTCACCCTGGATTTTGAAGACCCACTGACCCACGCCCACATGGCCGTGGACGCTCCAGTGCAGATGTATGCTTTGCTCTTTATTCCCAAATTGGGAGAGCGCTCGATGTTCTCTCCGCGCAGCGAGGACGGCCTCAAGCTGTACTCACGGAAAATCCTCATCCAGGAATATTGTAAAGATTTGCTGCCGCAGTATTTCCGTTTCATCCCCGGGGTGGTCGATTCCGAGGATCTGCCTCTAAACGTATCCCGTGAGTCGGTCCAATCCAACCGGGTGATGGCGCAGCTCAAAAAGCTGGTGACCGGGAAAGTCATCGAGATTATCGGTAAGCTTGCCCAGGAAAAACCTGACCAGTACGCCGTATTCTGGGAAGCCCATGGGCAAAACATCAAGGAGGGGATTGCCACCGATCCGGTCGAAGGCGAGAACCTGAAGCCGTTCCTACGCTTCCATACCAACCTGGAAAGCAAAAAATGGTCCTCACTGGATGATTACATCCAGCGCATGAAACCCGAGCAAAAACAGATTTATTACATTCTCGGTGAGGATGACCGCTCGGTGCGCTTCAGCCCGCACCTGGACCTGGTCAAAAACCACGGGTACGAAGTGGTCCTCTTTACTGACCCGATGGACCCCTTCGTCCTGCTAAACTTGAAGAGCTATAAAGATCACTCTCTAGAAAACGTCGCTACAGCGAAGATCGAGCCAGCCAAAGAAGCCGATACAAAAACCGAGGAACCTTCAGAAAAACTCGCTGTGGATGATTACCCGGCCCTGATCGAGCGGTTTAAGGCCGTCCTCGGGGACAAGGTAACCGCGGTGCACATGACCGACCGCCTGTCTGATTCACCGGCGCGGCTGGTTGACCCGGAAGGTACGCTGAATCCGGAGATGCAGCGGGTGTACAAGATGATCCGCAAGGAGTACGAAACCCCCAAAAAGGTCCTTGAGTTGAACCCCAAACACCCGATCCTCACGCGTCTGAACGTGATCAGCGCGGACAACCCATTAAACCGGATCGTGATCGAGCTAATCTATGAGGATGCACTTCTGGTCGAGGGGATTCATCCCGAACCGGCGAGTATGATCGGGCGCATCCAGGAGTTGATCGAAGCTGCATTAAAAGAATAGCAGGGGACTGCCTCGAACCTGCTTACTATACAATAAACCGCAATCCGTCAACCAGGTTGCGTATAGATATTTTTCCCCGCTACCCTGGCGAATTCCTTCATCTGCTGTTGGATCCCCGATCTGGGATACCCAGGAGCCGAATTCTGCAAATCGGCAAAGGGATTGCTTTTCCTAGTTGCGGCCTTGCTTGCAATCTGTGCCAGCACGAGAAGAAATGTATCCACATCTTCTGCGCTGTTCTCAATACCCAGGCTTACCCGGGCCACTCCAGGCAAGGAGATTCGCGGAAAAAGGTTCAACATTGCACCTTGAAATTGTTCGAGTAGGGGGGGAACCCCGAGTACACGTTTTACCATGAGATGAGCACAGTGGCAACCGGCCCGTATGCCAATCCCGCCCTGTTCAGCCAGTTCTCGCGCCGCCTGGGGAGCCATAATTTTTGGCAGGGTGAAGATAATCACGCCGCCTTTTTGTTTGAATCGGGGCGAGCCAGGCTCCCGGACCCCGTAGATGGTGACACCTGGTATCTGCGCCAGACCGCTCAATACTCGCTCGGTTAACGCCCTTTCCTCCTCCTGGATTACATCCCAACCGATGCGCTGGATCAAGACCAGCGCTTTGCCCATAGCAGCGATACCGCCAACATTTTCCTCACCGGATGATCGGATCAACTCCAATTCTTCCGGAGGAAAGTTAAGCAGCCCCTTACGGACCAACAATGCTCCACTGCCAAAAGGCGCGTACACTTTGTGGGCAGAGAAAGCCAGATAGTCAATCTCGCATCCTTCTACGTCAACCCTGCGATGCGCAACCATCTGGGCCGCATCCACCAGTAAACGCGCTCCATACTGGTGTGTGACGCGGCTGATCGCCGCCAGGTCGTTAAAAGCGCCAAGGATATTCGAAGCCCCGGTCACGGCCACCAGCCTGACGCGCTTTCTCCCGTACCGGTTTTCCTGGTTATAGGCACGCAGAACTGTTTCCACATCGTCCAAATCCAAAAATCCTTCACGGTCTACCGGCAGCCTGATCAGCGAAACGCCGGGGAGCGCGCGCCACGGAAGCTCGTTGGAATTATGTTCCATCAGCGTATTCACCACAACCGGTTCGATACCCGGCTCATTTTCATTAAAAAAACTTTCGGCTGCCAGGTTGATGGCTTCCGTGGTGTTTGAGGTAAAGATCACATCAAAATGTTTCAACGGTGCATTCAGAACCAGTGCGCAAATCGCCTTGACCTCCGCAACAATCTCCATATGAATTTGCCGGGGTTGGAGCCATGTCTTCCAGACAGCATCCCAAACAGGTAAAAATGCTGGTGTGCTGGCAGCGTTGTCCAGGTTGATAAACGGCCTTAAGCCTGATGCTGTGGGTATGCAAACACCGCGGCCGATCATGGTTTGCCTGAGCTTTTCCAGCAGCTCTTTACCGGAAATAGATTCCTGCTCGTCGTGGTAAAGAATATCGACGGCGCTCAGTATCTGTGACGCCGACATATTCTGGAAAACATCCTTTCCGTACTGCTGGACCAAACGGAGCGACCTGGCAAATGCAATGATCATGACGATCGCTGGGGTGCCTGCCTCAAACCTGTCCGGCGCATTTGCCCAGATGACCCAACCAGGCGAAACAAGCCTCGCTGTTCCTCCTCCCGTTTGGAATGGAACGCCTCTGGGCAGCGCTCCTCTGTCAACGGCCAATGCAACGACCCCGAAAGGTAGGCCCAGGTCACGGCTGGACACACTTTGATAACTTGTCGGTCTTAGAGATGCTTTGAGGATTTCTGCCCTTCTCGGCGAGCAAAAGATGACCGCTGTTCCGTCCTTATTCAAGTCCAGATGTTCCAGGACAATATCTCTGGCCTGTTCGAATAACATGGTAGTAACCATTGAATAGTACCCGCTGCCTCGATGAACGTTGGAATACGTTTCCAGCGCCGCCCGTACCCCTCGTTCGAGCTCCACGAATGCTCCTGTATTCTCATTGCAATTGAGCGCTGGTTCTTTTAGTGCATTGTCAGGCGCAAAATTCACTACAGTTTCTTTTGAAACTTTGTTTGTCATTTAATTGTTCCCCTTTGTTGCCAGGTTTCGAAAAAGCGATGTTATGCGGTGATCGCTCCCTAAAGGACATCTAATCCTTAAACGATATTACAGAGCAATTTATTCGCTGGATCACCGGTTAATGTTGTTATTACCGTATTGTTCTAACGTAACTTTTGTGCAAATAACTGGCAAAACGCTTAAAAACGAAAAAACTTGAACTTTACCAATTGAACCCTGTTTGATCCAGCGGCGGCGAATTTTCCGCTAAGCTTATGGTGATCTTCCACAGGAG